>Ga0210062_1000022_pt1 | contig 41455 bp, 36 predicted proteins | sample Muzzi_CordA_D2_FD_185528 | JGI IMG/M metagenome (GOLD analysis project Ga0210062, IMG submission 185528) | Wetland microbial communities from San Francisco Bay, California, USA, that impact long-term carbon sequestration - Muzzi_CordA_D2 (SPAdes) | ecosystem: Environmental > Aquatic > Marine >...
ACCGTCGGCCTCTACATTAAAATTCCGAAAGGTTATTTTCCGCGCGGCGACACCGGGCTGATCTATGCCGTCACCCGTGCTTCCACCGACATCTCCTTCGACGCCATGAAGGCCTTGCAGGAGCGGGCCATGGACATTGTGCTCGCCGACCCGGCGGTGGATGGGCTCGGCTCCTCGGTCGGCGGCTCCCGCTGGAACGCCTCGGTCAACCGCGGGCGCATGTTCATCAACCTGAAACCTTTGGAGGAGCGCGGCGGGGTGAGCACGCTGCGCATCGTCGGCCGCCTGCGCGCCAGGCTCAATCGCATCCCGGGCCTGCGCGTCTTCATGGTACCGGCACGCGAATTGCGCATCGGCGCGCGGCACAGCCACTCGGAATACCAGTTCACCCTGTGGGGCCCGGACATCGACGCGCTGCAGGCCTGGGTGCCGCGCGTGCTGGAACGGGTGAAGGAGATCCCCGGCCTCACCGATGTCACCACCGATCGCGAGCAGGGCGGCTTGCAGGCGAGCGTCGACATCGACCGCAAGGCGGCGGCGCGGCTGGGCGTGCGCATGCAGGACATCGACAACGCGCTCAACGACGCCTTCTCGCAGCGGCAGATTTCCACCATCTACGGCCAGCGCAACCAGTACCGGGTCATTCTCGAGGTCGATCCGCGCTACCAGCGCGACCCCACCGACCTCAGCCAGATCCATGTGCGCGGGCGCGGCGGCACGCAGGTGCCGCTGTCGGCGGTGGCACGTGTCACGCGCGGTATTTCGCCACTGGTGGTCAACCATCAGGGCCAGTTTCCGTCCACCACCATCACCTACAACATCGGCGCCGGCACCACACTCGGCCGGGCGACGGCGGCAATCGAGCAGGCGGTGGCGGGGATGCACCTGCCGGATTCGATCCGCACCGAATTTGCCGGCGACGTGCAAGCCTACAAGAGCAGCGTCGGCGCCCAGCCGCTGCTGATCCTGGCGGCGCTGATCGCGGTCTACATCGTGCTCGGCGTGCTCTACGAGAGCCTGGCGCACCCGCTCACCATCATCTCGACACTGCCCTCGGCGGGGCTGGGCGCACTGCTCGCATTGCAGGTAACCGGCAGCGAGCTGACGGTGATCGCCTTCATCGGCATCATCCTCCTGATCGGCATCGTCAAGAAGAACGGCATCATGATGGTGGACTTTGCACTCGACGCCGAGCGGCGGCGCGGTTTGAGCGCGGCAGAGGCGATCCACGAAGCCTGTCTGGTGCGCTTCCGCCCGATCCTGATGACCACGCTCGCCGCCATGCTGGGCGCGGCGCCGCTCGCGGTCGCAATCGGCCCCGGCGCCGAGCTGCGAACCCCGCTCGGCATCACCATTATCGGCGGCCTGCTGGTGTCGCAGGTGCTCACGCTTTACACCACGCCGGTGATCTATCTGGCGCTCGACCGACTGCACCGCAAATGGGGCGGCGCAAGCTTCACCTTCATGCAGCGAAAGCCGATGGCCGAGCCGGCCGAGTAGCGTCGGCGAAGTCTCAGCCTTCTCTCAGCCTTCATTGCCGGGCTTGACCCGGCAATCAATCATGGAGGCGTGGGTCGAGCACGCGCGTGACACCATTTGGCACGCACGTTCAAACCATGCTGCTCAAACCCCGAGATACCGCCGCTGCACTTCGGGCGCCGCCGCCAGTTCGGGTGATCCGCCTGACCACACCACGCGGCCCCGCTCGATAAGAAAGTGGCGATCGGCGACGCGCATCAGCGCGCCAACATTCTTGTCGATCACCAGTACCGACAGCCCCGTCGCCTTCAGCCGCGCCAGGCAGCGCCATATCTCGGCGCGGATCAGCGGCGCCAGGCCCTCAGTGGCCTCGTCCAGGATCAACAATCGCGGATTGGTCATCAGCGCACGACCAATCGCCAGCATCTGCTGCTCGCCCCCGGAAAGCTGATTGCCCATGCTGGCCTCCCGCTCGCGCAAGCGCGGAAACAGGTCGTAGACCGTATCCAGCGTCCAGGCCGCCGCGCCGTCAGCTGTCGCCGCCGTCGCCACCAGGTTCTCGCGCAGGCTCAGGTTGGGGAAGATCTGCCGACCTTCCGGTACCAGGCCGATGCCGAGCTTGGCCACCTTGTAGGGCGGCAGGCCGCGGATTTCCTTGCCGGCAAAGCGCACCGAGCCGGCGCGTGCGGGCGTGAGCCCCATGATGGAGCGCACGGTGGTGGTCTTGCCCATGCCGTTGCGGCCCATCAGCGTCACCATCTCGCCGGGCGCAATCGACAGCGAAATGCCGAACAGCACCTGGCTCAAGCCATAGGCGGTTTCAACGCCGGCAACCTCGAGCACCGGTTCAGTCATGGCCGGCCTCCCGCTCCTCCTCGCCAAGATAGGCCTCGCGTACCTGCGGGTCGGCGCGGATGGCGTCGGGACGGCCGGAGGCGATCACCCGGCCGTAGACCAGCACGGTGATGCGGTCGGCCAGCGCGAACACCGCCTCCATGTCGTGCTCGACCAGCAGGATGGTGAGTTCCCGCTTGAGCACCTGCAGCATCTCGACCATCCGCGCGGACTCTTCGGGTCCGAGCCCCGCCATCGGCTCATCGAGCAGCAGCATGCGCGGGTTCGAGGCGAGCGCCATCGCCAGCTCGAGCTGGCGGTGTTCGCCGTGGCTGAGCGCGGAGGCCGGAAGGTCGACGCGTTCGGCCAGGCCCACCCGCGCGAGCGCCGCGCGCGCAGGCTCGCGCAATTCCGGTACCTGTCGCGCGTCGCGCCAGAAGCGAAACGAATGGCCGGCATGCGCCTGTACCGCCAGCGCAACGTTGTCGAGCACGCTAAGGTCGAGAAACAGCGAAGTGATCTGGAACGAGCGCGCCAGGCCGAGCGCGCTGCGCTTGTGCATCGGCAGGGTGGTGATTTCGGTGCCGGCAAAGCGGACGCGGCCGCTGTCGGGGCGCAGCTGCCCGCTGAGCTGGGCGATCAGCGTGGTCTTGCCGGCGCCGTTCGGCCCGATCACGGCGTGCAATTCGCCATCGTCCACGTCGAGTATGACGTGGTCTGTGGCGATGATGCCGCCGAAGCGCTTGTCGAGATCTTTCACCTGCAACAGTGGCATGCTCATGGCTGCACTCGCTTCGGCCGGCCGATATCGTACAGCAGCCCGTCGATGCCGCCGCGGGCGAACAGCACCACCAGCAGCAAGAGCGGCCCGAGGATAATTTGCCAATATTCGGTGATACCGGAGAGCGCCTCCTCCAGCACCAGAAGCGCTACTGCGCCGAACACCGGGCCGATCACAGAGCCCATACCGCCCAGCACGACCATGATGATGAGGTCGCCCGAACGCGTCCAATACATGGTGTTCGGGCTGATGAAATCGGTGTTAGTGGCGAGCAGCGCGCCGGACAGTCCGCATATGACGCCGGCAATAACGAAACAGATGAGCTTGTAGCGGTAGGTCGGGAACCCTATCGCGCGCATGCGCACATCGTTTGAGCGCGAGCCCTGGATCACCATGCCAAAGCGGGAATTGACGATCCGCCAGACCAGATAGATCCCGCCATAAAGCAACGCGAGGCAGACGTAGTAGAACTGCGTGCGGTCGTTGAGGTCGATTGGCGGCACGAACTGGCTGCGCTGGTAGATGGTCAGCCCGTCGTCGCCGCCGTAACGCTCGATGCCGCCGATGACGTAGTAGGCCATCTGTGCAAAGGCCAGAGTGATCATGATGAAATAGACGCCACGGGTCCGCAGGCAGAGCGCGCCGATGGCCAGCGCGAACACCGCCGAGGCACCCAGCGCCACCGGCCACTGTATGAAGCCCGACTGGATCTCCTCGTGCGCCAGAATGCCGACCGCATAGCCGCCAATGCCGAGATAGACCGCGTGGCCGAAGCTCATCATGCCGCCGTAGCCGAGGATGAGGTTGAGGCTGACCGCGGCCAGCGCCAGGATGACGATGCGGGTGAACAAGGTGAGCACGAACTGGTCGTCGGCCAGCCACACATACAGCGGCAGCAGCACCAGCGCGACCAGCAGCGCGACGGCGCAAACATTTCGCACGGTGAGCGTGGCGCTCATTTGCCACCCGCCGAGAACAGGCCCTCGGGCTTCACGATCAGCACGATCGCCATCAGCAGGTAAATGAGCATGGAGGAGATCGCCGGACCAGCGGTGGAGGCGGCCTCCTGGCTCAGCACCAGGCGCAGAAAGTCGGGGAAATAGGCGCGGCCCAGCGTGTCGATGAAGCCGACCAGCAGGGCGGCGACCAGCGCACCGCGGATCGAGCCGATGCCGCCGATCACGGTGATGACGAAGGCAAGGATGAGGATGTTCTCGCCCATGCCGATCTGCACGGTGAGGATAGGCGCTTGCATCAGCCCGGCGAGGCCAGCAAGCGCGGCGCCGAGCCCGAACACCAACGTGTAAAGCAGCTTGATATTGACGCCGAGCGCACCGACCATCTCGCGGTTAGAGGCGCCGGCGCGGATCAGCATGCCGATGCGCGTGCGCATGACGAGAAAATAGAGAATGGCTGCGACGATCAGCGTCACCGCAATCATCGACAGCTTGTAGGCCGAATAGGAGATGCCGGGCACCACCTCGACCGGCATCAACAGCCAGAAGGGCAGCGGCAGGCTCATGCCGGCCGGACCCCAGATCAATCGCACCAGTTCGTTGAAGAACAGGATCAGGCCGAAGGTGCCGAGGACGTGGTCGAGGTGATCGCGGCCGTACAGCCTTCGCATGGCGACCACCTCCACCGCCATGCCGACCAGCAGGGTGGCAACCAGCGCAATCAGGGCACCGAGCACGAAGCTGCCGGTCCAGGCCGCGAAGGTGGCGGCGAAATAGGCGCCGATCATGTAGAGCGAGCCGTGCGCCAGGTTGACCAGGTCCATGATCCCGAACACCAGCGTTAGCCCGGCCGCCAACAGAAACAGCAGCAGGCCGAACTGGAGGCCGTTGAGGCATTGCTCGATGAACAGCGTCATGGCGCTCGCCCAACCCCGCCGACGTCACTCCGGGGCCGGCCGGAGACCGCAACCCGAATTCCACAACCCGGTCTGTGAGCATGGATACCGGGCGGCTCGCCGCGCTTGCAGCCCGGAATGACGAAAGCGTACCCCCCACAATGCAAGACGGCAGAAACGTCCCCGCTCCTGCCGCCTTGCGTCACATGACCCGACCAATCACTTCATCGGGCACTTGTCGTGATAGTCGTCCTGGTCGTTCTTGACGATGGTGGCGACCGTCTTGAGCACCAGCTCGCCCTTGTCGTTCTTGACCACGTCCTGCAGATAGAAGTTCTGGATCGGGAAGTGGTTGTTGCCGTACTTGAAGCCGCCACGGACCGAGTCGAAATCGGCCTTCTCCAGCGCCGTCTGCACGGCCTTCTTGTCGGACATGTTGCCCTTGACCTGCTCGACCGCCGACTTGATCAGGTTGGCGGCATCATAGGACTGGGCGCCGTAGAACGACGGCTTCTTGCCCGGGTACTTCTTCTGGAAGTCGGAGACGAACTTCTTGTTAGTGGCGTTGGGCAGGTCGTTCACCCATTCCTGCGCGCCGGGCACGCCGAGCGCCAGGTCCTTCTGCAAGGGCAGCGACAGTTCGTCGATGGTGAAGGCGGTGTAGAGCGGAATCTTGCCCTTCAGGCCCGCCTGCGCGTACTGGGTGAGGAACTGCACACCCGCCTTGCCCGGATAGAACACGAAGATGGCGTCCGGATTGGCGGCCTTGGCCTTGGCCAGTTCGGCCGAGAAGTCGAGCTGCGACGGCCAGGTGGTCAGTTCCTTGCCGACGACCTTGCCCTTGAAGGTCGACGCCACGCCCGCCAGCATGTCCTTGCCGGCCGCGTAGTTGGGACCGATGAGGAACACCGACTTCACGCCTTTCTGGTTCATGTACAGGCCCATCGCCTGCGGCGTCTGGTCGTTCTGCCACGAGGTCGAGAAGAAATAGGGTGAGCACAGTTCGCCGGCGATCTGGTGCGGGCCGGCGTTGGAGCTGATGATGAAGGTCTTCGAGTCGACCGCCGGCTTGAGCGAAGCCAGCAGCACGTTCGACCAGATGTAGCCGACCAGGAAATCGACGTTGTCGGACTGGATCAGCTTTTCTGTCTTCTGCCGGCCGATCGCCGGCTTGAAGCCGTCGTCCTCATAGATAACTTCGACGGGCAGACCGCCCATCTTGCGCCCCATGTGATCGAGCGCGAGCTCGAAACTGTCGCGCATGTTGTTGCCGATGACGGCGACCGGGCCGCTGAAGGTGGAAACGAAACCGATTTTTACCGACTTCTTCTGGGCCATGGCCGGCGACGCCGCGAGCATCAGAGCGGCGCCCGCAACCAATAACGCTTTTCGCATGTGTCCTCCCCGGGGCCATTCGTTCAGCCCCCTTGTCTACGGATGGCATAATGTACCGGGATCGGTGGGCAAAGGTCCACCCGCGCGAGGGCCGCAGGGTGGTGTTGCCGCTGCCCGGAATGACGGTCTTATTGCCTATGCACCCGCGTCGGTTGACCGGAACTGCGGGCGCCTTGCTAGTGTAGCCTGCCGTCCAAGCCGCGGTGGGTCCGCAAGAATTATAATTCGGCTAGGGGAAACGGGCTTTGTCCAAGTCGCTCGAAAGAACCTACGACGGCATCATCATCGGCGCCGGCCACCACGGGTTGATCCTCGGCAGCTATCTCGCCCGCGCCGGCCTGAAGATCTTGCTGGTGGAGCGGCGGCTGATTTACGGCGGCGGGCTTTGCACACGTGAAGTTACGCTGCCCGGCTTCTATCACAACCTGCACTCGATTAACCACTTCCACATTTCGGAGACACCCTGGTTCAAGGATCTCGGGCTCGACGAGCGCGTCTCCTATATCACGCCACGCTACGAATTCGGCCAAGCGCATCGCGACGGTTCGGCGCTGGTGCTCGGCCGCGACCTGGAGGAGTCGGTTGCGAACATCGCCCGCTTCTCGAAAAAAGACGCCAATACGTTCCGCGAATGGAACCGGAAGGCGGAGAAGATCACGCGCGATGTCTTCCTGCCCGAGCGCTACGGCGCGCCGCTTCCCAAGGACGAGCGCGAGACCCTGCTCAGCCGCCATGCGCTCGGCCGCGAGTTCCTCGCCGCGTCGAACCGGCAGCCGCTCGACGTGGTGCGCGAGCTGTTCGAAAACGAGCACGTGCGCCTGCTGTTCCTGTTCAAGGTGTCACTGTTCGGTACCTGGCTTGTCGACACGCTGTCGAAGACCTCCCCGATGGGCTCAGTAATCCGCGCCTTCGATCTGGAGAGCGGCTATCAGCTCTGCCAGGGCGGCTCGTTCAACCTGGCGCGCGGGCTGATGGAAACCTTCATCGCCGCCGGCGGCAGCTATCAGCCGCAGATCGATATTGCGCACATCGTCGTCGAGAACGGCAGGGCCACCGGCATCGAACTGGCCGACGGCCGCACCGTGCGCGCCGGCCAGTTTGTCGCCTCCACGCTCGACGTGCACCAGACCTTCGAAAGTCTGGTCGGGCGCGCGCAATTACCTGCTGGTTTCCTGCAAAAGCTCGACGGCTTCCAATATACCGCATGGAGCCTGTTCGGCCTGCACCTGGCGCTGGAAGAGAGCCCGCGCTTTGCGGCGGAGAATTTCGACCCCAACATCAACCGTTCGCTGAAATGGAGCATCGGGGCGGAAACGATGGAGGACCTGAACGCCGCGCACCAGGACGTGCAGGCCGGCCGCGTGCCCAAGATCGTGCAGTTCGGCTCCGGGCCGTTGAGTCTGCTCGACCCGACCCAAGCCCCGCCCGGCAGGCACACCACCTATTGCTGGCACGTGATGCCACTCAATCCCGATATCGGGGGCAGGGACTACGAGGACTGGAAGGAGGAATTCTCCGACCGCATCATTGAATGCTTCGCGCGTTATTGTCCCAACATGACAACGAAAAACATCCTCGGGCGTTACGCCTATACGGGACGCGAATACGTGCAGGAGTTGATCAATATGCGCGGCGGCGACATTTTCATGGGTGCGTTCAACGCCGAGCAGGTGATGTACAACCATTTCGGCTATCGCTCGCCGATTCCCAATCTGTACAACGCCGGTTCTGCCGGCCATCCCGGCGGCGCCATCTCCGGCGGCGCGGGCTACATCAGCGCGGCGCTGATCGCGCAGGATCTGGGACTAAAGCCGTGGTGGACGCCATGCGATGCACGCGCCGCCCTCGAAGCCATTCCGGCGGATTGAACAAGCCATGACCGATTTGCAGAATATCGTTTTCCCGTCGTTGAAGGACCGCGTCGTTATTGTCACCGGCGCGGGGCAAGGTATCGGACGCGTCTTCGCCAAGGCCTTCGGCAAGGCCGGCAGCCGCGTCGTCATCGCCGAGCTGAACGAGAAACGCGCAGCGTCCGTCTCCGGGGAAATCATGGAAGCCGGCGGCGAGGCACTGGCGGTGACCACCGACGTCGCCGACCCCAATTCCGTCAACGAGATGGTCGAAGTGGTCACTGACGACTGGGGCCGCATCGACGTGCTGATCAACAACGCGGCGATCTTCTCGACCCTGGAGATGCGTCCGTTTGAACAGATCCCGCTGGAGGAATGGGAGCAGGTGCTGCGCGTCAACGTCACGGGCGCGTTCCTCTGCGCGCGCGCGGCGCTGCCGGCGATGCGAAAGGCCGGGTGGGGCCGCATCATCAATATCTCATCCGGAGCGGTGCCGCTCGGCCGCCCCAACTACCTGCATTACATTGCCTCCAAATCGGCGCTGATTGGCATGAGCCGCTCGATGGCGCGCGAGCTGGGCAAGGACGGCATTACCGTCAACGCCATCCTGCCGGGCGCGACCTTCACCGAAATCGAGCGCAAGACCGTTACGCCCGAGCAGAAGGAGCGCATCATCGCCATGCAATGCGTACCGCGCGCCGAAACCCCGGAAGACCTGGTCGGCGCGGCGCTGTTTCTCGCTTCCGACGCCTCCGGCTTCGTCACCGGGCAGGTGATCAATGCCGACGGCGGCGCGACGCATACCTGAGCGTTACGCCGGCTGCGCTACCCGCAGCCGCCGGATGTCGCGGAACGAAACGAGCCGCTTGGTGTGCTCGTCCCACAGCACCAAGCGCACGCATTTTACGCTTTGCCACAGCGTCAGCCGGCTGATCCGATCGAGCTCCGGATTTTCGCTCAACACACGCGGCAACCGGTAGTAGGGAATTCGGCTGCACAGATGGTGCACATGATGGATGCCGATATTGGCGGTGAACCAGCGCAGCATGCCGGGCAGCACGTAGTGTGAAGAGCCGCGCAGCGCGACCTCGTGCAGGTCCCAGCTGTCATTGTCCGCCCACAGTGTGTGCTCGAACTGGTGCTGCACATAGAACAGCCACACGCCCATGGTGGCGGCGAGCAGCATGATCGGCAGATGCACCAGCAGAAAAGATTCGACACCGATCAGCCAGATCAATGCGGCGACGATAACCGCGGCGGCGAAATTGGTGCCCATGGTGGATAGCCACGGAAGCCAGCCGGCGCGCATGAGGCCGACCGGTAGCCGATGCTGAAAAATGAAAAGATAGGCCGGGCCGATGCCAAACATCACAGCCGGATGGCGGTAGAGCCGGTACTTGAGCCGGGACCAGCGCGACCGCGCCAGATATTCGCGCACGGTCAGCGTACTGATATCACCGATGCCGCGGCGGTCGAGATTGCCGGCGGTGGCGTGATGAATCGAATGGGTGCGCTTCCAGAAGTCGTAGGGCGTCAATGTGAGCACGCCGAGCACGCGGCCAATCCAGTCGTTGGCCATGCGATGGCGGAAGAAGGCGCCGTGCCCGCAATCGTGCTGGATCATGAACAGGCGGACCAGGAAGCCCGCCGCCGGCACGGCGAGCAGCAATGTGATCCACCAGAAGCCGAAGGAATAGGAGAGCCACATCAGCACCCAGAGCCCGGCCAGCGGCCCAAACGAGACGGCAAGCTCGATGGCGCTGCGCCAATGGCTGGGCTCGCGGTAGCGCAACAGCCTGTGCGTCCAGGCGCGCGCCCCGCTCATCCCGGCCGGCATGGCCGGGTTTTGTTCCCTGTTCAAGCTGATGTCCTTTGCGTGTATGGCTTCGGGCCGCTCAGCCGTGATGCTGTCGCGTCAAACCCGTCCGCCTTTAAGGTAATGAAACAACTTTTGCTAGGATAACGAGGTTTTTTCATGTCTGCGAGGGGGCAAAGTGTCATCCCGGCACGGCGGCCGGACGCAAGAAACGCAGGAGATCGGCCATGATTCCGACCGTTGCCATCATCGCGCCGGGCAATATGGGCTCCGGCGTGGCGCAGCGCCTGAGCGAGCACAACGTCACGGTGCTCACCACGCTGGCCGGCCGCAGCCCGCAAAGCGCCGCGCGGGCGCGCACGGTCGGCATGCAGGATGTCGACGAGCGGCAATTGATGGAAGCCGACTTCCTGCTCTCGATCGTGCCGCCCGGCGAGGCGCTTGCATTGGCCAAGCGCCTCGTGCCGTTACTTGCCGCCGCCAACCGCAAGCCGGTCTATGCCGACTGCAATGCGGTCAGCCCGCAGACCATGCAGCGCATCGCCGATACGGTCGTGCGGAGCGGCGCCTCTTTCGTTGCCGCCGGCATCATTGGCCCGCCTCCAAAGCCGGGCTCAAGCAACACCAAGTTCTACGCCTCCGGCCCGGCCGCCGGCGAACTGGCCAGGCTCAACGACTACGGGCTGATCGTGCGCGTGCTCGAGGGCCCGCTCACCGCCGCCTCGGCGCTGAAAATGTCCTATGCCGGCATCACCAAGGGCTTCACCGCGCTGGGCGCGGCCATGATACTGGCCGCGACCCGCGGCAGTTCGGCCGAGGCGCTGAAGGCCGAGCTGGCGGAGAGCCAGCCGGCGCTCAGCGGCTTTCTCACCCGCCAGATGCCGGCCATGTACGGCAAGGCCTATCGCTGGGTGGCCGAGCTCGAAGAGATCGCCCAATTCGTCGGCGAAGATCATTCCGAGCACGTCATGCTGGAAGCCGCCGCGCGGCTCTACGAGCGCATCGCCGAGGATGTCGCCGGCGCCAATGCGGAAACCGCCGTGCTCGACAGGTTCGCCGGCAAGTAATTCGGCGCGCATCCGCGTCGCGCGGATGATGACGGTCGTAGGTGCCCCATATCGTGGAGCTTTTTCGCAGCCGGCGCGGCGCCCGTCGCCTGACGGGACGTAATGTCGCAGCCTGACACACATTTGCGCTGAGGCCGCAGAATGCCCCAATTCGCCCCGATTAATCATACCGCGATTAACGGTCACCGTTAAGTTTATACAAATTTTCCCCACCGTTACCCTGCGCGCCAGGGCGACTCCCCAATCCGCACTCGAACACAAGAAGGCGCACGGCATGCTCGATTCGCTGAGGCTCCTCGATCCCGCCGCCGCGCTCCGCCACACAGCTATTCGCATTGGCCTCGCTGCTCTGCTCGCGGCCTTTATCACCGTGGGCGCGCAAGCCCAGGGGACCACGCTGTCGGCGCGCAACCACCCGATAACAGTGGCGGTAGTCGGCGACTCGGTGGCCAACGATCTCGGCAATGGCATGGAAGATCTGTTTGTCCGCCACAGGAACGTGCGGGTGGTCAAGAAAACCCGCTTCGCCACCGGCCTGGTGCGCACCGACTACTTCAATTGGAACGCCTCTATCCGCGAATTCCTCAACCATCATGATCCGGACGTCATCCTGGTACTGATCGGCGGCAACGACCGCCAGGCGATCCGCACCAAGGGCCGCCGTCTCGACCCCCTCACCCGGCCGTGGGTCGCCGAGTACCAGCGGCGTGTCGGTCACTTCATGCGCAACATCAGGCGCGAGAGGGCGAAAGTGTTCTGGATCGGCCTGCCGGCGGTGCGCTCCGACTCGCTCACCCACGCCTACCGCGTCATGAACCGCATCTACCGCCGCGAGGCCCGCCGCTATGGCTTCCGATACGTCAGCATCTGGGACGAGTTCCTCTCGCCGTCGGGCGGCTACACGTCGTTCGGTGAGAGTCTGGAAGGCGTGAAACGGCGCTTGCGCAAGAACGACGGTATGCATTTCACCGAAGCCGGCCGGCTGTCGCTCGCCGCCTACGTGGCCCACGCCATCGGCTTGCAGTAGGCGCGAAGTTTAGCGCCGCCGCGGAAATCCCATGCTGTTCCCGACGCCACAGTTTGCCATCTTCTTCTTTGCGATCTTCGTCGCGGCCTGGGCCCTGCGCACGCATACGGAGCCGCGCAAGCTGCTGCTGCTCGGGGCCAGCTATTTCTTCTACGGCTATTGGGACTGGCGATTCCTCGCGCTTCTGGCGGGAAGCTCGACGCTCAATTACATGGCCGGGCTGGGGCTTTCCGGCACCAGGAACGAGACCCTCCGCCGCCGCATCGTGATCGCCGCGGTGGCGCTCAATCTCGGCGTGCTCGGTATTTTCAAATACTACAACTTTTTCATGGACAGCCTGACCGACCTGACGCTGGCGCTCGGGCTTCACCGCGATATGCCATTCCTGGAAATTATTCTTCCGATCGGCATTTCGTTCTTCACCTTCCAGGGCATCTCCTACGTGGTCGACGTCGACCGCGGCCACATCAAGGCGGTGCGCTCACCGCTCGACCTGTTCCTCTATATCTCGTTCTTTCCGCAGCTGGTGGCGGGGCCAATCGTACGCGCCTCGCACTTCCTGCCGCAGCTCAACAAGGAACCGCAGCTCAGCCGCACCGCCGTAGTGTTCGGGTTCCTGCTCATCCTCAACGGCATGTTCAAGAAGGTCGTGCTGGCGCACTATCTCGCTGTAGGCCTGGTCGACCCGGTCTTTGCCGATCCCACGCAGGCGACCAGTGTCGACCTGATCGGCGCCCACTACGCCTACGCGGTGCAGGTCTATTGCGACTTCTCCGCCTATAGCGACATCGCCATCGGCGCCGCCGCGCTGCTCGGCTTCAGGTTTCGGAAAAATTTCGACCGCCCGCTCGGCGCCACCTCGCTGGCGCAGCTGTGGCAGCGCTGGCACATCTCGCTCTCGACCTGGTTGCGCGACTATCTTTACCGCGCACTGCGTGGCAACAAGCGCGACGCCGGCCCGCGCATGTACCGCAACATCTTCATCACCATGTTGCTCGGCGGCTTGTGGCACGGCGCCAACTGGACTTTCGTGATCTGGGGCGCCATCCACGGCGTCGGCCTCGGCGCCGAGCGCTTCATCAAGACGCGCTGGCATTCGTTGCGCCAGAGCCGCCGCCTGAGCACGGCCGGCGCGGTGGCGGCAAGCGAATATCCGGAGCAGCCGGCGGCCAACCGCGTCGCCGCGATCGTCGGCTGGCTGATCACCTTCCATCTGTTCACGCTTGCCGCGATCTTCTTCCGCAGCCCGGAACTCGATACCGCACTCGAGTTTTTCGCCACCATGTTCTCTTTCCAGGGTGGCGCCGACCTGCTGACACCGTTCCTGTTCCTGCTCACCGCCGGCGCAGTGGCAGTCCAGTTTCTGCCCGGCCGCGGCATCGAGCGCTTCGCCGAGAAGGCCGCCGACTGGCCGGCCCTGGCACTCGGGCTGATGCTCGGCGGCGGGCTGCTGCTCATCGAGATGGTCGGGCCAACGGGCGTGGCGCCGTTCATCTACTTCCAGTTCTAGGGACGCGCACGCATGGTCGATGAAACACTGGCTTATCGCGAGACGAAGACGCGCTGGTTCTGGAGCCGGCCCTCGCGCAGCCTGCTGCCGGTGCGCCGCCGCCTGGCCCGCCCGGCCGAGCAGAAGGGCGCGCCCGACAGCGCCGGCAACGCGCGCAGCGCCGCCGCCGCCATGCTGATCGCCTTCGCCCTGTTCCTGGTGTTTGAGTCGGAGGGTCTGCGCCATTTCACCCGCGACCTGCCCGGCAATGCCTTCACCGACATTCTGGTGCGCAATGCCGACCGCTGGGACGCGCTCATGCAACGGCTCGGCCCGGCACAGGTGCAACCCGCCATCCGCGACCAGTTCGAGCGCATTCGCTCGATCCGCTGGTAGGGTCTCGTGGCCGCGCGTCGGGATTTGCGCAAACCGGCGCATCGTTCAAGACTTTGCCCGAATTGTGCGGCAGGATAAGCTGCTAGCCGGGCGACGTGGTTCCAGTGCGGGTCGATCTTCCGGGGTTGTGGCCACCGGATCACGGTCCGTCGCTCTGACTTAACTTCTCGGTTCGCAATGCACTCAGTCCTGCAAAGAATTTGGCGCACGAGCATCATCGGCAATCTGGTGGCCGGGTCGCTGGTCATCCTGCCGTTTGTGCTCACCGTGCTCATCATCGGATGGGCCATTAACTGGATCGTGGCCGCGTTCGGGCCCGGCACCTGGTTCGGTGAAATCCTGACCACCGGCGGCGAGGCGCTCATCGGCCCCAAGCGCGAATGGCTGGCGTTTCTGATCGGCGCCATCGTCGTGTTGATCATCCTGTGGCTGGTGGGGCTGGCCGTGCGCACCAAGGCGCAGCGCACGCTGCAACACGTGCTTGATGACATCCTGACCAAGGTGCCGCTGTTCCGCGCCGTCTACCGGCCGGTGTCGCAGGTCGTTCGCCTGTTTGCCGGCAGCAATGCTGACCTCACGGGATTGCCTGTGGTGATGTGTCGGCTCGGCGGCGAGCAGGGCGTCGATATCCCCGCCTTCCTCGCCTCGGAAAAATCGTTCGAGGTGGCCGGCGAGCGGCGGCGCCTGGTCTACCTGCCGACCTCGCCGCTGCCAGCCTGGGGCGGCCTGGTGCTGGTGGCGGAAACCGCCATCATCCCCGTGCCCGACATGGACGCCGATGCGCTGATCAAGCTCTATTTCTCGTTCGGCGTGCTGGCGCCGGAAACGATTCCGCGTGTTACCCGACGCATCAGGGAACGCGTCAAGGAGATCGAGTCGGCGGGCGGTTGAGCGGCCACCGTCCGCGGCCTTCAGTATTCAGCGCAGCCCCATCGCAGCCGCGACATGGGCGGCCAGCCGCAGCTTGCCGGCTTCGGTGAAATGAATCCCGTCCTTCTTGCGCAGGCGCTGCCGCTTGCCGTCGGCGGCGCGGCCATAGGCGGTGTAGCCGCCCCGGGGATTGGCAAACGCGTCCCAGATGCTGACATAGGCGAAGCCGTGGCGCGCCGCCTCGCGGCGGTAGATCTGATTCAGGGTCCAATAGTCGCGGCTCATGCGCTGCGAGCGCACCTGCGGCAGGCCGACCCAATAGACCTTGGCCCCCGTGCGCTCGAGCAGCGCCATGAAGCGGGCGACCCGCGCGCGATAAGCCTTCAGCCATGGTTGGGAGAAGCGCTCCAGCCGGCGACCGTGAAGGCTCAAATTCTGCCGGTCGTTGCCGCCGATATTGACCGCGATCACATCCGGCCGGGAGCGGCGCAGGAACGGCGGCAGCGCCGCATACCAGTTGTAGTAATCCGTGCGCACCAGGCCGGTCGAAAATTTCGTCTTCTTGATCACCCGCACGTGCGAACTGCGGCGATACAGCGTCCGCATGCCCTGACCGAGTTCGTTGGCAATGGAGTCGCCAACGACGGCAAACGTGATTCGCTGATGGCCGACACGGCGGGCGAAGCTCGCCGGCGGCAGCGCCAGACAAAAGCCGATGGTGACCAGGAGGACGCCGCTTGCAAGTACCGGCAAGCGCGACGAGTGATGACAGCCTGTCGAGCGGAAAAGCTGCATGCTGGGAACGGCTCCGTCTTGTGTGCGGGGGCGGACGAATCGGGTGGAACCTTGTGATGCGTGCGCATGGCGCAAATCGCAAGAACGCGGGCGGCGTCAAAATGTTGCAGCGGCCGGCGCCACGCCGGCCTGCCGCGAACAGCCAACGCCGCGTTGACTCTGCCGAAGCGAGATCGTTAGCATACAAGCAATTTCGGGGGCAGCATGAAACCCGCGCCTTTCGTCCGCCACGTGCCACGCACGCTCGATGAGGCGGTCAGGATTCTCAGCGAAGTGGCGCCGGACGATGGCCGCGTGCTGGCCGGCGGACAGAGCCTGGTGCCGATCATGGCGTTCCGCCTTGCCAAGCCGGCGCATCTGGTTGACATCAACGAGATCGAGGGCCTCGGCAAGGTCGCCAGCGACGGCAAGCTATTGAGCATCGGCGCAAACGTACGCCACGCCGCCTTTCACAAACCCGTGGTCGACGGCCCCCTCGGCGCCCTGCTCTCTCAAGTTGTGCGCCACATCGCGCATTATCCGATCCGCACCCGCGGTACCTTCTGCGGCAGCCTGGCCCATGCCGACCCGGCGTCGGAGTGGTGCCTGCTGGCGGCGACGCTCGACGCCACCATTGTGGCGCACAGCGTGCGCGGCGAACGATTGATCGCAGCAAAAGACTTCTTCGCAGGCATCATGACGACGGCACTGGCCGAGGATGAGTTGCTGGCGGAGGTGAGGCTGCCGCTACTACCGTCCGACGCGAAGTTCGGCTTCAACGAGTTCAACCGTCGCGCCGGCGATTTCGCCATGAGCGCGGCGCTCGCCGTCTACCGGCTCGACCGGGGCAAGATGACCGGCGTGCGCGTGGGTGTCGGCGGCGCCGAACCGTTCCCGCGCCGCATGGCCGAGGCCGAAGCCGCGCTCGACGGCCAGGCGCCAGGCGACAAGGTATTCCGCGCCGCGGCCGAAGCAGCGGCGAAAGCCGTCGACGCCATGGAGGATCACCAGACCTCGGCCGACTACCGGCGCGACCTGGTGCGCGCGGTCGTACGCCGCGCGCTCGAACAGGCAGCGGCATGAGTGAACCCGGCACCAGAGGCGCCGGCCTGAAGTGGGTCGGCCGGTCGATCCGCCGGCTGGAAGACCCGGCGCTGGTCACCGGTCGCGGCCGTTTCACCGCCGACCTGCCGGCGGCGCATTGGCTGCGCTTCGTGCGCAGTCAGGTGGCAGCGGGAAAAATCGTGAAAGTCGAAGTGCCCGGGAGCGCCGCGGTGATCACCGCCGTCGACCTGTCGGGCGTCAAGCCGATCAAGCCGATGCTGCACAAATTCAACTACAAGCCGGTGAGCCAGTCGATTCTCGCCGACGGCGTGGTGCGTTTCACCGGCGAGCCGGTCGCCGTGGTGGTGGCACGAAGTGAGGAAGAGGCCGAGGACATCGCCGATCAGGTCGAGGTTACGATCGAGGAAACCGAGCCGGTGATCGACGCACGCGATGCGCTGCACGCCGGCGCGCCGCAGATCCACGTCGAGGCGCCCGGCAATGTGATCGTCGAGGGCGTCATGACGACGCCGGACTTCGACAAGGTCTGGGCAAGCGCCGCGAAGACCGTCACCGTCAATGCACGTTCGCGCCGGCAGAATGCCACGCCGATGGAAGCGCGCGCCGGGCACGCCGCCTATGACCCGTCGACCGGGCGGGTGACGCTGACCTGCACCACGCAGATGCCGCACCTCACCCGCACCGCCATCGCCGACGTGCTGGGCATGCCGGAAGCCGACCTGCGCGTTATCGCTCCCGACGTCGGCGGCGGCTTCGGCCAGAAGATGTCGCTCGCCGCCGAATATGTCGTGCTGGTGTGGCTGGCGCGCAAGCTGAAAAGCTCGGTGGCCTGGACCGAAGACCGGCGCGAAAACCTGATCGCCGGCTTTCACGCGCGCGACCAGTCGATCATGCTGGAAGCGGCATTCGACGAGGGCGCCAGGCTGATCGCGCTCAAGTCCGACGTCATTTCCAATATCGGCGCCTATTCATGCTTTCCTACCACCTGCGGGGTCGAGCCGCTGATGGCGATGGCGGAAATGCCCGGGCCCTACGACTTCCGCGCCTATTCCTGCCGCGCCCGTGGCGTCGCCACCAACACCTGCACCATGGCGCCCTATCGCGGCGTGTCGCGGCCGGTGATCACCTTCGTGCTCGAGCGCGCCATGGACAAGGCGGCAGCCGCCTTCGGCCTTGACCCGGTCGACATCCGCCGCCGCAACCTGATCGACACATTTCCCTATACCTCGGCGAGTGGCCTGGTGTTCGACGAAGCGAGCTACAAGCAGACTTTGGAAATGGCGGTGAACGCCGTCGATGTCCCTGCCTTCCGCAAGCGGCAGCAGGATCAGCGCGCCAAGGGCCGCCATCTCGGCATCGGCTTTGCCACCTTTTCCGAGCGCACCGGCTACGGCAGTCCGGCCTTCGCCGCGCGTGGCATGGAAATCACGCCCGGCTGGGAGAATGTGGTGCTCACCGTCGATCCGTCCGGCTTCGTCGAGGCGCGCATCGGGTCCTCGCCGCACGGGCAGGGCTTAAGCACCTCGCTGGCGCAGATCATCGCCGACGAGATTGGCATCGCACCGCAGCACATCCGCGTTGTCCATGGCGACACCGACAACACCCCTTATGGCTGGGGCACCTTCGCCAGCCGTTCGCTGGTGATCTCCGGCGGCGCCACGCTCATCGCGGCGCGTAAAGTACGCGCCAAGCTGATCAGGATCGCCAGCCACCTGCTGGAGGCGGCGCCCCACGACATCGTGCTGGAGGACGGCGAAGCCAAGGTCGCCGGCACCGACCGTTCCGTTACGATCATGGACATGGCGCGCCAGGCCTACACGCAGACCCACCGCTTCAAGGGCGAAGTTGAGCCGGGGCTGACCGAAACCGGTAGCTACGATCCCGCCGGCACATTTTCCAACGCCTGCCACGTCGCCGTGGTCGAAGTCGACACCGAGACCGGCCGGGTCCATATCGAGAAATACCTGGTGGCGGAAGACGCCGGCCGCATCATCAACCCGATGATCGCCGACGGCCAGGTGCATGGCGGCATCGCGCAGGGCATCGGCAACGCTCTTTTGGAAGAGATCATCTACGACGAGACCGGCAACATACTGTCGTCCACGCTCGCCGACTACCTGCCGCCGACCGCGCACGAGATCCCGCCGATCGAGCTGCACCATCTGGAAACGCCGAGCACCACCTCGATCACAAAGGCCAAGGGGCTGGGCGAAGGCGGCGGCATCGGCGCGCCGGCGGCGGTGATCAACGCCGTCAACGACGCGCTCGCGCCGTTCGGCGTCGAGATCGACGAGATGCCGGCAACGCCGCAACGCATCCGCGCGGTGTTGCGGGCGAAGGAACAAGCCGCATGAGCGAGAAGACCGCCATCACGCTGAGCATCAACGGCCACGACCATGCGATCCGGGTCGAGCCGCGGCGCACGCTGGCCGACGCCATCCGCGAGGACTGCGGGCAAACAGGCACGCATATCGGCTGCGAGCACGGCGTCTGCGGCGCCTGCACGGTCATCGTCGATGGTGAACCGGTGCGCTCCTGCCTGATGTTCGCCGTGCAGGCGGCGGACAAGGAGATCCGCACCGTCGAGGGGCTGGCGAAGGGTGACGAACTGCATCCCATGCAGCAGGCCTTCATGAACCACCACGGCCTGCAATGCGGCTTCTGCACGCCGGGCTTTTTGATGCTGGCGGTGGGCGTACTTGAGCGCGCGCCGAACATCAGCGACGAGGACCTGCTCGACGTGCTGTCGTCCAATCTGTGCCGCTGCACCGGCTATCAGAACATCATCAAGGCCGTGCGCGCCGGGGCGAAGGAGATGCGGAGCAAATGACGGGCCCGGCCAAATTCATCGGCCGCTCAGTTCTTCGTCTGGAGGATCGTCCGCTGCTGCTGGGCCAGGGCCGATTTGCCGCCGATATTTCCTTCCCCGGACAGTGGCACATGCGCGTGGTGCGCTCCACCGTCGCCCACGGAAAACTCCGCAGGATCGACGCCGGCGCCGCGCGCGCACTGCCTGGCGTGCACGCGGTGTGGACCTATGCCGACGTCGCCCACATTCCGCCGATCGGCTTTCGCCTCACCGGGCTGACCGCACTGGAGCCCTACCGGCAATGCGCGCTGGCACAGGACACCGTGCGCTATGTCGGCGAGCCGGTCGCGGCGGTGTTCGCCGCCGATCCGTATGTCGCCGAGGACGCCGCCGACCTGGTCGATCTCGAGATCGAGCCGCTGCCGGTGGTGCTCGACGCCGCCGGGCCGCCGGGCCCGTTCGATGACGAGCGCGACACGGAAGCGACGATCATCGAAAAAGCATCCGGCGATATCGAAGCGGCCTTCCGCGCGGCGCATTCGGTCGTCGAACTCGATCTGTCCATCGGCCGGCACAGCGGCGTGCCGCTGGAGACGCGTGGCGCCATTGCGCGCTATGACGAGGTCAATGACGTTCTGGAAATGCACGGCGCCGCCAAGGTACCGCACTGGAACCGGGACCGGCTCGCGCTGATGTTCGAACGGGACGTGGACAAGGTTCAACTGTACGAGGGACATGTCGGCGGCGGCTTCGGCATCCGCGGCGAGATGTATCCCGAAGACGTGCTGGTCTGTGCTGCCGCTCTGAAATTCAAGAAGCCGGTCAAATGGATCGAAGACCGGCGCGAGCATCTGATTGCCGCCAACCACTCGCGCCAGCAGCGCCACAAGATCAGGGCGGCCATCGACGCAGAGGGGCGGATCCTCGGTATCGACAACGCGTTCTTCCACGACAATGGCGCCTATATGCGGACCCATGCCGCGACGGTGCCCGACCTCGCGGCTGCCATGCTGCCCGGCCCTTACCGGATTCCGGCGTACCGCGCCGCGGGCCACATCCGGCTCACCAACAAGACACCGTGCGGCACCTATCGAGCGCCCGGGCGTTACGAGACCACTTTCGTGCGCGAGCGACTGATCGACGCCATCGCGGCGAAGACCGGCATCGACGCCATCGAGATCCGCCGCCGCAACCTGATCGACAAGAGCGCCATGCCCTACGATCTCGGCTTCGGCTCGCTCGGCACCCACCTGACCTACGATAGCGGCGACTACGCCAGGCTAATGGACAAGTTGCTCGCCGCCGCCGACTGGCCGGCCATGCAGCGCGATCTGGCCCGCCGGCGCGCCAACGGTGAAAAAGTCGGCGCCGGCTTCGCCATGTTCGTGGAAAAGAGCGGGCTCGGCCCGTTCGACAAGGTGCGCATCGAGGTCAGCCCGGCCGGCGCAGTCGAAGTCATCACCGGCGTCGCCTCGATCGGACAGGGCGTGGAGACGGTGGTGGCGCAGATCGCTGCCGAGACGCTCGGCATCGACTACGCCGGCATCACGGTCACGCACGGCCAGACCGACCGCATCGACAAGGGGCTCGGCGCCTTTGCCTCGCGCGTCACGGTGATGTGCGGCGAGGCCACGCGCCTGGCCGCGGCCAAGCTGCGCACGCAAGCGCTCAAGGTCGCCGCCGAACTGATGCAGACCGCGCCCGACGCGCTCGACATCGTTGACGGCGAGATCGTGCGCACCGGTGCGCCGGGACCATCAATGTCGCTCGCCGCGCTCGCCGCCCATGCCGACGGCCTGCGTGCCGACGCCGAATTCGTTTTCAATCAGATGGTCTATCCCTACGGCGCCCACGTGGTGCAGCTCAAGCTCGATGCCGACACCGGCGGTGTGTCCATCGAGCGTTACCTGATCGCCTTCGACATCGGCAAGGCGGTCAACCCGATGCTGGTGGAAGGGCAGATCACGGGCGGCATGGCGCAGGGACTGGGCGGCGCGCTGTACGAGGAATTTGTCTATGACGACGCCGGCGAGCCGCTGGCGGTTACGTTCGCCGACTACCTGATGCCGACCGCGCGCGAGGTGCCGGAGATCGAGGTGATCCTCACCGAGGACGCACCAAGCCCGCTCAACCCGCTCGGCGTCAAGGGCGCGGGCGAAGGCGGCATCACGCCGGTGGGCGCGGCCATTGCCTCGGCCATCGACAATGCGCTCCAGCGCCCGGGCGCGGTCACGCAACTGCCGGTATCGCCGCAGCGGCTGAAGGCGCTGATGGAAGCCGGCTGACGGCAACAAACGCGCCGGCAGACCCGCTCAACGTTTCAAAATTCGGAACGACTTGAAAAACCGCGCCTCGTCAGCGCCGTTTTCCTTTCCGTTCTCGGCGCCATAAATGAGCTGGTAGAACCGCTTCCCGACGATGTACATCCGCAATTTCATGACGACATCTGTCGACTTGACCTTCATCCTGAGGTGCAACTCCCGTCCTGGTGCCTTTCCCAGGGAGATACGTCGTTCCGACAACAGCTTCTTGTTCTTGTCGGCAAACAGCGAGGTTCGCACCTTTCCAAAGATCTCTTCCGCCATCCTCTCGGTGACGCCGGGTCGAAGCCCCTGAAACGACACACGGTACGTGCTGCCGCCCGCAGAAAGCAAATAATTGACGAGGGGCTGGCCGCTCTCGGTCTTTTTTTTCACGACCGCCGCTTCGCCGGGCAACGAGACGGCAAACCCGGCCTCGGAGGATTGAATCAAACGCCATTGCGATGCTGCCGTTGCGGCACCGACGGATGCGAAGGTCGACCCGATAAGGGCTGCGGCAACAATTTGGAGTCCGAAGCTTCGCATCAGCGTTTCTGCTCCCGCCCCCGGCAACCGGCTGATGCATGTAACTCCATTTGCAAGGAGCGGTCTAGCAACCGGTCCTGAGGACGGATATAGCACCGTCCGTCAGGTTATGCCGCGCAGGGCACTCAATCCGCGAATGTCTGACGGCGCGCGCGCCTGACGTTTTGACCGTGTCGCCGCGTCGCCTGACGGGCTGAAGGCGCCGGGGCGGCGGTTTTGGCGATGGAGAATGGCATGGGGGACGACAAATGCCGCGTGGTGCTGCTCACCGGCGCCGCCGGCGGCATCGGTACGGCGATAACGGCAGCGCTGATCGCGGCCGGACACGCGGTGGTCGCCGTCGACCACAGCGCTGCCGCGCTCGACAGGCTGACCGCCGCGCCGGCGCTTGCAGCGCAGCGTGACCGGCTGCACACCGTCGTGGCGGATCTGGCACAGGAAGCCGACTGCAACAAAGCGGTGGCAGAGGGGGCAAAGCATTTCGGCCGGGTCGAAGCCGTGATCAACAACGTCGGCATCGGTCCCAGATCGATCAGCCCGCAGGCGGAAAAGGCGCCGCCGCAGATCGAGGAGATCACCACCGAAGCCTGGGACCGTTTCTTCGCCGTCAATGTGCGCGCCGCCATGCTGGTGACCCGCGCGGCGTTGCCCGCCATGCGCAACGCCGCCTGGGGCCGCATCGTCAACAACACCACAAGCTACGTCACCATGCTGCGCATCCTGCCCTATGGGGCGACCAAGTCGGCGCTGGAATCCGTATCGGCGGTCTGGGCCGACCAACTGAAGGGCACCGGCATTACCGTGAACGTTCTCGTCCCCGGCGGGCCGACCGACACGGCCTTCATCGGCGACCAGTCGCCTTGGCCGCGCGACAAGATGCTGAGACCGGAGATCATGGGGCGGCCGGCGGCCTGGCTGATTTCGGAGGCAGCCAATGGGTTCACCGGCCGGCGCATCACCGCCGCCGAGTGGGACGCCTCGTTGCCGGCCGACGAGGCCGCGCGCGGCGCCAGCCGCGCCATCGCCTGGCCTGAACTCGCGACTCCGCCCAGGTGGTGGCCGGGCAACTGAGCGACGCCAGCGCCTTCAAGGCAGGTCTCAGCTCGCGCCGCGGCGGGCCGCTTCGGTTTTTTCCAGAGCTTTCCGGAGATAGCCGTCCCTGCCGTAGACGTCGTCGTAATAATGGACGTCGCCCTGCTGGTCCGGCCACGCCGTGAAATAGGCGAGGTAGACCGGAATTTTGACGTTAACCGGATCGGTGTCGTTTTTGCCCTCGGCGATCCGCGAGTCGACATAGTCGACCGGTTTGCCGAGCAGCGCGGCTGCCAGCACGCGCGGATGCTTCAGGCGCACACAGCCATGGCTGAACGCGCGACGACTGTGCCTGAACAGCGACTTGTGCGGCGTGTCGTGCAGGTAGATGGCATGCGCGTTGGGAAACTTAATCTTCAACCGGCCGAGCGCGTTGTCGGCGCCGGGCGGCTGGCGCACATCCACCGAGGTTCGGTCGCGGGCAACGCCGACCCAGTCGACCACGCGTGACGACACGGTGCGGCCGGACGCGGTGCTGACCTCGTAGCCCACCCGGTCAAGGTAACCGGGGTTGTCGTAAAGCTTCGGTAGCATCTCGTTGATCAGGATCGAGCGCGGCACATTCCAATAAGGGTTGTATTCGACCGCTTCGATCTGCTCGGTGAAGAAATAGGTCTGCCGCGACTTCTTGCCGATAATGACCGGCATGGTCAGCGGCTTCCGGGCGCCGTTGATGTAGGTCACCTCGAAGGCCGGTTCATTGAGGAAAACGTATTGGCCGCCGAAATCGCGCGGCAGCCAGCGAAGGCGCTCCATGGCCAGTCGCAATTTTCCAATTTTCTCCGCCGATGTGTCGACCGTCATCGCACCGATGGTCCTGGGTCCGACGACGCCGTCCGCGGACAGCCCTTTTTCGCGCTGAAAGTCGCGCACCAGCGCCACAAGCTCGCCATCATACCGCTCGGCCGTCTCGCCGTTCGAAAGTGTGTCTGCGTATTTCTGCTTGAGTGCCGGCGAGGCGGTGTGCCCGATGGCCGCGACAATGCTGGACAGCGCCGGATCCGAATCGCCGGGCTCGATCCAGGTGTCGTGAGCGATGGCGATCTGCCGGCGCGGCGCGGCGTTCTGCAGGTTCTGCAAGGCGGTCACCAGCGCGCGGAAGCGCGGGTTGTCCGGATTGCGGCTGGCCAGATAGCCGCCGACGTCGTCGGTCCGCGCAATATCAACCAGGGCGCCGGCAAGGTCGATCGTCTTGCGGGTCAGGTCATGATATCCGGAGATCCTGTTGGGCGCGACCCGGCCGCGCGTCGCGTCGAGCACATAGGTCAGCACTTTGGCGGAGAGGTTCAGCTCGAAGCGCATCAGCCGCTGCGCCGCACCGGCTTCGCCGGCAGGAAGCGAGACCTGATAGTCGGCAGGCGAAAGACCGAACCGCGCCGCTCGTGCGAGTTCCGCCATCGCCGCCCGCGCCCGCGCGCTGGCCTTGCCGCCATCGATCCAGACGAACCGGGAATGCTCGGCGTAGTATTTTTTTAGTGCGTCGCCGACTTCGGGCAGTACGCGCAACGCAATCGGCTCCGCCGCTGCGCAGACCTCCGCAAAGGTCAGCTGTTCCGATATGGGCGAACTGCCGTTCGAAGCCACTTTCACATCGCACAGATCACTGAAGCGCACGGTGCGTAAAGTGTCGGGCTCGTAAGTGTAATACTCGGGACTCTCGATCTCGACGCGCGACTGCAGTTGCCGTGTTTCCTGCCCGTACGCCCTCTCCTCCCCATACGGAGCGTAGGCGCGCGCCCGGCCATACCTGCGAGGCTCATCCCATTGCCGATAGCGGTATTGCTGATAATCGGCTGCCCGCCGTTGTTCGTTAATCCAGAACTGCTGTGCGCTCTGGCCATACGCAGCCGCTACCGGCGTCGCCGCATATACGGCGAACAACACCACACGCAATGTCTTTCGAAATACCGATAACGCGTTCATGTTCCATTCTGGGCATCTGCGCGCCTGCGCATGGATTGAGTGAGCTGACTCATCAACGCGCGCGTTGAAAGGAAGTTCAGCGCTGTCGGTAATGTTTCTCGCCGCAGTTGCGCCGCCGGGCCTGCTTGCGGCACGGCGCGGGCATGTTTTGCCCGTGAGCGTGAAGGCGGACCACGATCCTGAGGGCTAACCGAGCCTTTTCAGCAGTTTCACCACCGCGCGCTGTTCCTCGGCGGTCAGCGGCGTCAGTGTCGCGGCGGTAATCTCGGCGGCCACCCTGATGGCCGCCTCGGTGGCCGTTCGCCCGCGATCGGTCAAGGCCACGGCGCGGCGACGGCGATCCTTCGGATCGGCCAGCGCGGTGACCAAACCGCGGCCGCTCAACCGGTCGACCACCCCCTTGATGGTGGCGGCGTCGAGATAAATCAGCCGGCCCAGATGGTTCTGCGAGCAGGGGCCCACTTCGTAGAGCTTGGCCAGCGCGGCGAACTGGGTCTGGGTCAGCGCCTCGATCATGCGCGACATGAAGATCGCGGTATGGCGCTGCATGGCGACGCGCATGAGGAAGCCGACCTGATCGTCGAGCACGTATTTCCCGGAGGCCGCCGCCTTCGAATTGGCGATGCCCGTGCTCGCCACCACCTTCAATTTGTCACTCCGCATCTTCGTTTCCTGTTTCGCCCGCGAAATCATGGCCGGGATCGCCCGCTGGCGGAAGCCATACTCCGCTGTTCGCCGGACCAGTCATACAGTCAAATAAGCACGCTGCACGTCAAGGTTGTCCATCAATTGGGTCATCGTGCCGTGCCAGCGGATCTGCCCCTTCTCCAGCACATAGATCCGGTCGGCGACCAGCCGGGCGAAATGAATGTTCTGTTCCGAGAGCAGGATCGACAGCCCTTCCTTTTTCAGCTCGACGATGGTGTTGGCCATCTGCTCGACGATCAGTGGCGCCACCCCTTCCGACGGTTCGTCGAGCAGCACCAAAAGCGGATTGCCCATCAGCGTGCGCGCGACGGTGAGCATCTGCTGCTCCCCGCCGCTCATGCGTCCGCCCAGGCGGTTCGGCATTTCGGCAAGATTGGGAAACAGCGTGAACAGCTTCTCCGGCGTCCACGCCGGCGCCGCAGTGCCGTCGGCAAAGACGCGCGGCGCCTGGCGGCCGACGTCGAGATTTTCCATGACGGTGAGGTCGGCGAAGATGCGGCGGTCTTCCGGCGTGAAGCCCAAGCCCCGGCGGGCAATCTCGTAAGGCTGCAAACGCGAAATGTCCTCGCCGTTGAAACACACCCGGCCCTGACGATGACCGATCAGAGCCATGATCGTCTTGATGGTGGTGGATTTGCCGGCGCCATTGCGCCCCATCAATGCCACCACCTCGCCGCGGCCGACCTCGAAAGCGAGATCGTAGAGAATGCGGGCCGCGCCATACCACGCGCTCAAACCTTCCACGCTGAGCATGGCGTCGCCGCTCATGAGGCAGCTCCCGGCGCCGCTTGGGCGAACGTCTTGCCGCTGCCGAAGTAAACCTCCTGCACCTGGGCGTCGTCGCGGATGGCAGCGGCGTTACCGTCGGCGATCATTTTCCCTCGCGCCAGCACGATGATGCGGTCGGCGAAGGCGAACACCACATCCATGGAATGCTCCGTAAACAGCACGGAAATGCCACGCTCCTCGACCAGCCGCTTGACCAGCGCAATCAGCGCGTTGCGCTCGCTTGGGCCCATGCCGGCGGTCGGCTCGTCCATCAGCAGCAGACGCGGATCATTGGCGAGCGCAATGGCAAGCTCGACACGCTTGACGTCACCATAGGCGAGCTCGCGGCTCGGCCGGTCGGCGGCGTCTTGCATGCCGACCTGTTCCAGCAGTTCGAGCGCGCGCGCGCGGTGCTGCAACGCCGCTGGCCGCCACAGCCGGTAAATTTCCCTGGCATGCGACAGCAGCGCCATCTGTACATTTTCGATAACGGTCATCGAGCCGAAGGTGGCGGCGACCTGGAAGGTGCGGCCGACACCAAGCCGCCAGACATCGCGCGGCTTGAGGCCGGCGATATCGCTGTCCTCGAACAGAATCTCGCCGGCATCGGGATCAAGCTGGCCGTTGATCATGTTGAAGCAGGTGGACTTGCCGGCGCCGTTCGGCCCGATCATGGCAAGGAATTCGCCGCGCGCGATCTCGAAGCTGACCGCGTCGACCGCACGCACGCCACCGAAGGCCTTGGACAGCGAACGGACCGAGAGCACGCTCATGACTGCGCCCTCAGCCGAGCAAACAGCTGCGCGATGCCGCCGACGATGCCCTGCGGGAAGACGAGCACCAGGAGCAGGATGATGCCGCCGAGCACGGCGCGCCAGTATTCGGTCTGCCGGATCACCGTGTCCTGCAGCACGGTGAAGACGGAAGCGCCGACGATGGGGCCGGTCAGCGTCTGAATGCCGCCCAGCAGCACCATGACCAGGCCGTCGATGGAGCGGCCGACATGGATGGTCTCCGGCGAGATCGATCCCTTGGCGAAAGCGAACAGCCCGCCGGCCACGCCACAAACGCAGCCGGCGATGGCGAAGCCGAGCCAGTGCACGCGCTTGACGTTGATGCCGATGGCTTCGGCGCGCAACGCGGAATCGCGTCCGGCGCGCATGGCATAGCCGAAAGGCGCAAACAGAAAGCGGCGCAACAACAACACGCCCACCACCGCCAGCGCCAAAGTGAGCAGGAAATAGATTGAAGCCTGGTCGAAGGGCGGCGGCGGCCACACGCCGATCACGCCGTTGGAGCCTCCGGTTAATTCCTCCCACTGATAGACGGCGGCCCACACGATCTGGGCAAAGGCCAGCGTCAGCATGGCGAGATAGACGCCGGACAGCCGCACCGCGAACCAGCCGAACAGCAGCGCGCCCAGCAGCGCGACCACCGGTGCCGCGGCAAGTCCAACGCCCATGGGCACGCTCAGCCATTTTACCAGCAGCGCGGCGCCATAGGCGCCGAGTCCGAAATAGGCGGCATGGCCGAAGGAATGCATGCCGCCGGGCCCGGCGATGAAGTGCAGGGAAGCGGCGAATATCACCGCGATCAGCACGTCGATACCGAGGATCAGCGCATAGGGCGAGGTATCCGCCAATAGCGGCATGCACAGCAGCGCGGCGAGCACCACGGCGCCGAGCGCCTTGAGGAGCGGCGTCGCCGGCCGGATCGGATCCTCCGGCTCGGCCACCGAGCGCACCGCAACCTGCGCGCGGCCCATCAAGCCGTAGGGCCGCACGATCAGCACCACCGCCATTACCAGGAATTCGGCGACCAGCGTGAATTTTGAGAAGTTGACCGTGACGAAGCCCAAATCGACAACGCCGAGGCCAATACAGATCGCCTTGACCTCGGCGATGATGACGGCGGCGAGATAGGCGCCGGTCAACGAACCCATGCCACCGACCACCACCACGACGAACGCGTCGCCGATGGCGGTGAGATCCATGTAGAGATTGGCCGGTTCGCGCGCGACCTGCAAAGCGCCACCGAATCCGGCGAGCATCGCGCCGACCGCGAAAACGCTGGTGAACAGGATCGCCTGATTGACGCCGAGAGCGCCGACCATCGCGCGATCCTGCGTTGCCGCCCGCACCAGGCGGCCGAAGCGCGTGCGCTTGAGCCCGAAATGCAGCAACAGCAGCACCGCCGGCCCGATAAAGATGAGAAACAGATCGTAGCTCGGCAGCTGGCGGCCGAGCACCTCGACGGCGCCGCGCAGGCCGGGCGCGCGCGGCCCGAGCAGATCCTCCGGTCCCCAGATGGCAAGCGTGACGTCGTTGATCACCAGGAGGAGCGCGAAGGTGGCGAGCAGCTGGAACAGTTCGGGCGCACGGTAGATGCGCCGCAGCAGCACGATTTCGATGACCGCGCCGATCACGCCGACCACGACCGCGGTGGCGAGAATGCCGCCCCAGAATCCGAGCGCGCCGCCGATACCTGTGGCGAAGGAATAGGCGATATAGGTCCCCAGCATATAGAGGGACCCGTGTGCGATATTGATAATGCGGGAGACGCCGAAGATCAGCGACAGCCCGACGGCGACGAAGAACAGGCCGGAGGCGGTGGACAGGCCGTTGAGCGCCTGGAAGAGGAAGGCGTTGAGGGTCATGGCGTGCTCACCTCTCCCTGCCGGCAGGGAGAGGCCGGTTTCCGGGCGTGAGCGGTGAAACCGGGTGAGGGGGCGTCAATGTCGAGATCAACAGCGCAGCCCCCTCACCCGGCTCACCCGCCTTCGCGCTCCGCGCTTCGGCACGCTCGCCACCCTCTCCCCGCAAGCGGAGAGAGGGAAACAGAGTGCGGAGCCCGGATCAATCCGCCGCCGGGCGCAGCTTCTTCACCACGGAGTCGGGCGGCATCACGGAGGCGCCATCGACATATTCGAAGTCGGTCATGGTGCCCTGACCCTTCTCCAGCGCGATCTTGCCGACATAGGCGCCCATGGTCGACTGATGATCGATCGCCCGATAGTGGAACGGGCCCAAGGGGCTGTCCACTTTGAGGCCCTTGAACGCCTCGACCAGCTTCTCTGGCTCGGTCGCGCCGGCCTTGGCAATACCGGCCGCCAGCGACTTCATGGTGGCGTAGCCGACGACGGCGCCGAGGCGCGGATAGTCGTTATACTTTTTCTGGTACGCCTTGACGAAGGCGAGGTGCTCCGGCGTCTTGATCTTGTCCCAGGGATACCCGGTGACGATCCAGCCGACCGGCGCCTCGTTCTTGAGCGGATCGAGATATTCCGGCTCGCCGGTGAGCAGGCTGACCACGGTGCGGTTCTTGAAGGTGCCGCGGGTGTTGCCCTCGCGTACGAACTTGGCGAGATCGCCGCCGAACAGCACGTTGAAGATGCCTTCAGGCTTGGCGTCGTCGATCGCCTGCGCCACCGCGCCGGCGTCGATCTTGCCGAGCGGCGTCGCCTGCTCGGTAACGAATTCGACGTCGGGCTGCTGCTTCTTCAACAGCTCCTTGAAATTGGCGGCGGCGGACTGGCCATATTCGAAGTTCGGATAGACCAGCGCCCAGCGCTTTTTCTTGGCGGCGGTCGCCGCCGGCATCAGCATGGCCACCTGCATGTAGGTCGAGGGACGCAGGCGGAACGTGTACTTGTTGCCGTTCTCCCAGGTGATCTTGTCGGTGAGCGGCTCGGCGGCGAGGAAGAACTGCTTCTTCTGGCCGGCGAAATTGGTCACCGCGAGGCCGACATGGGAGAGGAAGGTGCCGGCCAGCATGGCGACGCCTTCGCGCGTCACCAGTTCCTCGGCGGCGCGCACCGCGGCGCCCGGATTGGCCCCGTCGTCACGCGAGATCACTTCCAGCTTCTTGCCGAGGACGCCGCCCTTGGCGTTGATCTCCTCGATCGCCATTTGCCAGCCCCTCTTGTAGGGCTCGAGGAAGGCGGGAAACGCCTTGTAGCTGTTGAGTTCACCGATCTTGATGGTGTCCTGCGCCGGGGCCGGCGCGGCAAAGCCGGCGGCGAGGACGCCGGCGAGCGCGAGAGAAAACATGAAGCGCTTGCTGATCATGACTTGGCTCCCCTTGCATGGTGCACCGCACTCTCCGGCGCGGGCTCACCCGGTTTCGAGATTACCTGTGGCGATTCTATTCGTCGCCTCCGGCGGGCGAAGTCGTTTGCGCGCAAATAGTCCGACCGCCACCTCGCGCGTGTCAAGCAAGCGCAGCGTGTCGGCGGGGTCAGGGACGCGCATATTGCCTGCATCTTCAGATCAAGCGAGAGGCAGGATTGCTATCCGCGCGGCTTGTCGCGGAAGCGGTCCATCAGCGGCTTGTCCTGGCCGCCATCGATCTCGATCATGGTGCCGTTGACCATTTCCATCAGCGGCGACGCCAGCATGACGACCAGGTTGGCCACCTCGTCGACCTCGGCGATGCGGCCCATGGGGATGGAGGCCGGCGCCAGCTTGTCGGCCTCCGCGCGCGAGATCTTCATGTCGCGCGCCATGGCGTCGACCAGCCCGGCCCAGCGCTCGGTGCGCACCGGCCCCGGATTGACCGCCACGAAGCTGATATTGTTCTTGCCGTACTGGCCGGCGAGCGACACCGTGAGGTTTTGTCCCGCGGCGTTGGCGGCACCCGGGCAGATTTCCCAGTAGGACGGCTTGACGCCGTCATTGCCGATCAGGTTGACCACGCGGCCGCCGCCCTGCTTGACCATGATCGGCAGCACGTAGCGCAGGCAGCGCACGTAGCCCATGAACTTGAGCTGAAGCCCCTTCTCCCAGTCATCTTCGCTCAAGTGCTCGATGACGCCGCCGGCCGCCGAGCCCGCGTTGTTGACCAGGATGTCGACGCGGCCGAGCGCTTTCGCACCCTGTTCGACGAAGTTCCTGGCGTCGGCGTCCTTGCGCAGATCCGCGGGGATGGCGACGATCTTGCGGCCGGTGGCCTTGGCGATCTCCTGCGCCACCTTTTCAAGCGGCTCCTTGCGCCGCGCGCAGATGGCGACGTCGACGCCTTCCTGCGCCAGCGCAAGGGTGATGCCCTTGCCGATGCCTTCCGAGCCGCCGGTCACCAGCGCCGTCTTGCCATTGAGCTTGAGGTCCATCGCTACTCTCCAATTTCAAACCGTTATTGTGAATGTCTGTGCGCGAGCCAGCAGCCGGCTTCGGCGGCGGCAAACAATTCGGCGCAGGCGGAATTGAACTGGGCCGGTTCCTCGCTGGTAATGGTGTGGCTCGAGCGCGGGACAACCAGCAGGCCGGCAGTGGGTACCGTGCGCTTGAGAAACACGCTGCCGTCCAGGCACCACTCGTCCTCGTCGCCGACCAGCACCAGCAGCGGCACCGAAAACCTTCTCAAGTCGTCTTCCATCTCCCACAGCGTCGGCCGCCTGGCCTGCAAATTCAGCATGGTCAGCGCGTGCCCCTCGGGTGAATGCTCGGCCAGCATGCGGGCGAATTCGGCAAAGCCGCGCGGGTCCTTGTGCTTCTGGGTCTGGCGCGTGGCGCCATCGGCATAACGCGCGGCGGCGACAGCAAAGTCTTCGGTCTCGAACATTTTGCCGACCTCACGCGAGGCGGCCCGGCTCTGCTCGACCACCTGCGGGTCGGGGCTTGAGCCGTAGCCGCAGCCGGCCGCGACCACCGAGAGGCAGCGCTGCGGATAATGGATGCCGACATGCAGGGCGGTGTAGGCGCCCATGGAATGGCCGACCACATGGGCCTTGTCGATCCCGAGCGCGTCCATCAGCGCCAGCACGTCGTCGCGGGCGATGTCCTGGCCGTACTGCTCGGGATCGTCGGGCACGTCCGAGGGCGGGTAGCCGCGCTGGCTGTAGGTGACGCAGCGATGGGAGCGTGCGAAGTGCCGCATCTGCGGCTCCCAGGTGCGGTAGTCGCCGGCATATTCATGCACGAAGATGACCGGCGTGCCACTGCCGGCCTCATCGTAATAAAGCCGGACCCCGTCGCGCGCGGTGATGTGCGGCATCACGCCCCTCGTTCCCGACGGCTAATTATTTGCACGCATATGAAACCCGGTAAAGCCGTTCCCGGCGCGACAGCCGGTCACCCCGGCAGGATCGCCCTGGCGGCATCGCCGACCGCCTCCACCGACATGTCGGTGTCGAGGAAGCAGACGATGCGGCAGGGGCAGCCTTCCAGCCCCTCGTAACGCCAGGGGAAGGCGCCGATCAGGCAGCGCTGGCCCAGCACCATCTCGATGTCGCCGCCGAGGTTCTCCGCGTGCAGCAGACCTTCCTGGAAGGCCCAGTTGTGGAACGGGAAGACGTCGGCCGAGACCTTCCGGCCGGACAGCTTGTGCGTGTACTCGAAGGTGCCGAAGAACTCGCCCGGCGTCTTGCCGTGCTTCCTGGTGAACTCGTCGGCGAGGTCCGGCCGCATGTAGCGGATCGAGGTGTTCATGGCGTGGTCGCAGGAACCGCAGTCCATGCCCCACCATTTGATCTTTTTCTTGAACATCCAGTGCAGCGTGTCGAGGTTCGGCCCCGGGTGATAGCAGAAGTACCGCACCAGATCCTGCTGCGGCTGGCCCTCGTAATGCTTGTGCCAGCCGGTGTGCAGGATGAGGATGTCGCCCTCGCGGATGTCGGCGCCGGCGGATTCGATCATCTCGGGCGTGATCACCGCCCAGTCGTGCATGTGCTTTGAGATATCGACGACGACGCCGCGGTTGACCAGATAGTCGAGCGGCAGGTGCGCCATGTCGCCCTTGCGGTTGTCGGTCGCGTGCATGGCACCGTCGAAATGGGTGCCGACGTGCAGGGCGGTGTCGATGCGCTGGGCAACGATGCGAACCGTCTGCAGGTTCTGCGCATAGTACATCTTGTTGCCGGCATAGCCGACCCAGCCGGGCGTATGCACGTTCATGACATGGGAGAGATCTACGAGTTTCATTGTTGGTCCTGATCCGGGTATGTGTGGTCCGTTCAGACGATCATATCAGGCCGCTCAGCGCCAGATGCAGGCCAAGCAGAAGCAGGCCGCTAAAAAAGCACAACCGGAAGGTCTCCGTGCGCACCCTGCCGCGCACCACCTGTCCGAGCATCACGCCGGTCAGCGCGGCGGCAAGCGCGACCAGCGCCGGCCAGAACAACGCCGCGCTGATTTCGCCGGCATGACCGAGGGCGCCGGCCAGGGTGACGGTCGACACCGTGAAGGAGAGCCCGAGCGCCTGCACCAGGCGGTCGCGCTCGAACTGCATGGCCTGGATATAGGGCACCATCGGGATGGCGAAGACGCCGGTCGCCACCGTAATGACACCGGTGGCGATGCCGGTGATCAGGCCAAGCCAGGTCTCGGCCCGCGGCGGCACGGTAAAATGGATCCTGAACAGGCCAAGCGCCGCATAGGCGGCGAGCGCCAGCCCGAGCCACAGCGTCGCCTCGCCGCTGTTGCCGCTGGGCAGGGAGACCGCGCCGATGAAGGTGCCGATGCAAACGCCGGCCAGCAGCGGCCACATCCGCGCCAGCAAGCCGCGCAGACCCCCGCCGACCGCGAATTGCCAGATATTGGTGGCCAGTGAGGGAACCAGCAGGATCGCCGCCGCCTGCGCCGGCGTCAGCAACAAACCGAGCAGACCGATGCTCACGGTCGGCAGCCCCATGCCGATGACGCCCTTGACGAAGCCGGCCAGCAGGAAGGCGGCGGCAGTGGCAACAAGAATTTGCGTGGAATCCAACTGTCGATTCTCCCGGGCGCGGCGGACCATGCGCGAGCGGACCGGTTTCCACAATGCGCAATCCGGCAGGCGAACCTTCAGTTTCGGCGAACGACTCCATGTCGGTCTGATTGCCGCGGCGCCCGGTTCGATGCCACCTTCCGTGTGAGCTCAAACGAAAGTCATAACGCTTGCCCGCGCATGACGCTGCGTCGCACGCGCACGCTGCGTTTTCGATCCGATTGTCAAACGACCCGCGCAGCCAACGGCTGCGCCGCCCGTATTGTTTGGTCGGCCCCGGGCAGGCCGCAGTGCCGACTTCCTTCTCCGCCGCCTCCGGAAGCGAACCGAGGGCGCGCGGGACGCTGATGGCTCCGGGCGCACTCAAGCTTGCGCAGAGTGCGCAAACCAAAAGTGCTCGGACCCGCGGGCCCCGGCGCCTCGCGACACCGAGGCTTGCCGAAGTCCGTATTGCCGCAAGTCCGCCAGTCCCCGGGCGTTCCGCGCGCGGTGTTTGAAGGCTTGCTCCGCACACCGGTGGTCGTCCGTTCGTCACGTTCAACGCCATTTCAGGGGCCGTGACGCTCCACCGTTTCAGCCCCGGCACTCGGGCCGGCGTCTTCCGATCAGACAATCCGGCCTAGCGGCCATCGGAGGGCCTCGGCGCGCGGCAAGGCGGCCAGGAGAGAGATCAAGAGAAGTTGATGCCCCGCGGAACCCGAGCCAAAAGATAATATCTTTACTATCCGGCGTCCGCGGGCATACTCCGCCGCCGCAGGCGAGGAGCAGCCGATGGCGCAGGCCACGACCCAGCGGCAGGCAGTGCAGATGAGCGGCGACCTTACCGCGCGCATCATGCTCGCCGGCCGCGCCTCCTCCCTGTCCGCGCAGATCGTCACCCAGGTGCGCGACGCGCTGTTCGCCAAGCGGTTCAGGCCCGGCGAATTCCTCGGCACGGAAAAGGATCTGGCCGCACGTTTCGGCACCAGCCGCATCGTCGCCCGCGACGCGCTGCGCACCCTGGAGGCTCTCGGCATCGTCGAGATCCGCATGGGCAAGGGCGGCGGCGCCCGCATCGCCCAGGGCAATCCGCGCCTGTTCGCCGAGGCGCTGGCGGTGCAACTCGACCTCACCGGGGTCTCCGCCGCCGAGATCATGGACGCGCAGCGCGCCATCGAGACGCTCGGCGCCGAACTCGCCGCCGAGAACGCCACCGCCGCCGACCTCGCCAGGCTGCGCCGGCTGCTGGCCGGGGCGAAAGCCGCGCTTCCCGATTTCGACCTGTTCACCCGGCTGTCGCGCGATTTCCATCTGGCGGTGGCCGAGGCCTCGCATAACCGGGTGCTGGTGGTGCAACTCGTATCGCTCGAACATGTGTCCTGGCCGCGCCGCAACGTCACCGCCACCGCCAGGCTGGCGCGGCACGTGCTGGAGATCCACGGCAGGCTGGCCGATCTGATCGAGCTGCGCGATGCCGCCGCCGCCCGCGCGCTGATGGACGATCACGTCAAGATGATCCGCGCCCGGCGCGTGGCCGAACACGACGAGGCCGCGGACGACGGGGCGGCCTGCTGCTGAACAACGACAAAACGCAAAGACCACAGACGGAGAACCCAATGGCAAAATTCATCATCGAACCGCATTTCCGCCTGCAGGAATGGGTGGCCGAGGAAAAGGATTACTTCCGCCAGGAAGGGCTCGACTACGAATTTCGCGAACTGGTACGCGCCAGCGGCGGAACGATTCACGACAAGGGCGACAAGCAGGGCGCCTTTCAGTCGTTCGAGGAAGGCCGCAAGGCGAACGTGAGCTGCGCCTGCCACTGGACCGTCAACGTTGCCGCCTCCAACGGTCACGGCAAGATGTACACCGATGTCTATTCGGTGGCGCCAGCCGGCATCTTCGTGCCGGCAGATTCGCCGGTGAAGACGCCGGCCGATCTCGCCGGCGTACCGATCTCGGTCGGCTACCAGTCGGGCAGTCATTACGCCACGGTGCAGGCGCTGGAGCCCTATCTTTCGCCTGACCAGATGAATCTGGTCTATTCCGACGGCATGCTGTACGCGCGCATGGAGAAGCTGATCGACGGCAAGGCGCCGGCGGTCAATCTGTTCAGCGGGCCCTATTACTTCGTCGAGCAGCTCGGCTTCCGCAAGGTGATCGACACCACCTTCATGATCGCCACCATGATCCACGGCGACCCCGATCCGGAAGATCTGCGCAAGTTCTTCCGCGCGCTGCGCAAGGCGCAACGCGATATCGACCTGCGCCCCGAGCTCTACACGCATTACTACAAGAACGAATTTCCCGACCGCTTCCACGCCCGCATGGACACGCGGCGCTGGGGGCCCGGCGAGCGGCTGGTGTTCGAGCCCTACACCAGGGAGGTCTTCGAGGAGTCGTTCGAGTGGATTGCTGCCCACGGCATCTTCCCCGAGGGCGGAATGGGAGTGGGACGCTACGAGACGGCTACCCTGTCTTTGGGCTGACAATTCCCGGACTTTGGCCATCAGCCAAAATGTCGCGCCGCGGACCGGGCCGGTCCGCGGCGCTTTTCTTTGCCGGAAACCTCGGGCATTCTACGCAAAATAAAAACGATCGAGTTAGTCCACGGGGAGGAACAATGATGAAACGCATATTGCTGGCCGGCGCCACCTTGCTGGCAGCCGGTCTGATCAGCGGCGCCGCTCTGGCGCAGGGCACCGTCAAGATCGGCATCGTCTTGCCCTATACGGGCCAGTTCGCCAACGCCGCCACCCAGCTCGACAACGGCATCAAGCTCTACGTCAAGCAGCATGGCGACACCGTCGCCGGCAAGAAACTCGAATTCGTCCGCAAGGACGTTGGCGGCATCAAGCCGCCCCTGGCCAAGCGTCTGGCGCAGGAACTGGTGGTGCGCGACAAGGCCGATATCCTGGCCGGCTGGGTGCTGACTCCCAACGCGATCGCCGGCTGCGGCGTGTCGGAAGAAGCCAAGAAGTTCATGGTGATCATGAACGCGGCGACCTCGATCATCACGACGAAGTCGCCCTATTGCACCCGCACCTCGCTGACCCTGCCGATGGTAACCGAGACGCTCGGCGAATGGGCCGCCAAGGACGGCGGGCTGAAGAAGGCCTATACCATGACCTCGGACTACGCGCCGGGTCACGACGCCGAGCAGGGCTTCATCCGCGGCTTCAAGCGCGCCGGCGGCGAGATCATCGGTTCCGTGCGCATGCCGGTCGCCAATCCGGACTTCTCGGCGTTCGTGCAGCGCGCCAAGGACCTCAAACCGGACGGTATCTTCCTCTTCATTCCCGGCGGCGCGCAGCCGGCGGCGCTCGCCAAGGCCTTTGCCGAACGCGGCATCGATCCCAAGACGGTGAAAATCCTCGGTACCGGCGAAGTCACCAGCGACGAGGCACTGAAGAACGTTGGCGAAGCGGCCATCGGCATCGTCACCGGCTGGCACTACGACCACAATCACCAGTCCCAGATGAACAAGGACTTCGTGGCCGCCTACAACAAGGAATACGACGGCCTCAATCCGGACTTCTTCGCGGCCGGCGGCTATGACGGCATGCACCTGATCTACGAGTCGCTGAAGAAGACCGGCGGCAAGACCGATGCCGACAGCCTGATCGCGGCGGCCAAGGGGCAGAAGTGGGAAAGCCCGCGCGGCCCGGTGATGATCGATCCGGAAACCCGCGACATCGTCCAGACCATCTATATCCGCCGGGTCGAGAAGTCGGACGGCAAGCTGGTCAACGTCGAGTTCGACAAGGTCGAGAACGTCAAGGACCCGGTCAAGGCGGCGATGAAGAAGAAAAAATAAGCCGTCGCAAACGGCAATGAACGACAAGGATGGAGCGATTCCTCCAAGAGTCGCTCCATCCGTACTTTGCGACCTACCGCTCCGTATCATTACCGCTATAATGCATCTCCGGTGCACTGTCCTCCGCGGCGGATTCGCCCGTTTACTTGATTCATATCCACGGTAGGCGTCCGGCATCATGCTCCCTCCGATTTTCGGCGTCCTGTTCGACGGGCTGGCCTACGGCATGCTGCTGTTCCTGCTGTCGGTCGGTCTGACCGTCACGCTCGGCATGATGAATTTCGTCAATCTGGCGCACTGCGCCTTCGCCATGCTCGGCGGCTTCGTGACCGTGGCCTTGACGCAGGAATTCGACTGGCCGTTCCTCGCCACCCTGCCGGCAGCGTTCATCGTCACGGCGTTGGTCAGCGTGCTATTCGAACGCGTGCTCTACCGCCGTCTCTACCGCGCCAGCGATCTCGACCAGTGCCTGCTCACCATCGGCATCGCCTTCATGTCGATCGCGACCGCGGCCTATTATTTCGGCACCACACCGCAGCCGCTCGATGTGCCGGACTATCTGCGCGGCTCGTTCGATTTCATGGGCTTGAACATCGGCAATTACCGGCTGTTCCTGGTGGTGACCGGCCTCGTCACCACCGTGGTGCTGGTGGCGGCGCTGGAATACACAAGATTCGGAGCCAGGGTGCGCGCAGCGGTCGACAATCAGCGCATGGCGCGCGGACTTGGCATCAACGTCGACGGCGCTTTCGCGCTGACCTTCGCACTCGGCAGCGGGCTTGCCGGCCTCGGCGGCGCGCTCGCCATCGAGATCGTCGGGCTCGACCACTGGTTCGCCTTCACCTATCTGGTGTTCGTGCTGATCGTGGTGTCGGTCGGCGGCCTGGGCTCGATCATTGGCTCGTTCGTGGCCGCGATCATGATCGGCGTTACCGACGTCGCCGGCAAATACTACGTGCCGGAACTGGGCGCGTTCCTGATCTACCTGGTGATGCTGGCCGTGCTGATGACGCGGCCGCAGGGCCTGTTCGGAAAGCGCTGAGCGATGGCGGCGATCACCCACACGGCCGACGCCCCACAACGGTATCTGGCGGCACAGACGCGCTGGAGCCATCTGGAAACCGCGTTCTGGCTGGCGACGCTATTGCCGTTCGTGCTGTTTCCGTCCTACCTGCAACTGGCGCACCAGGTCGCGGTCACCGCGCTGTTCGTGCTCTCGCTCGATCTCATTCTCGGCTACGCCGGCATCGTCTCGCTGGGCCACGCGGCGTTTTTCGGCCTCGGCGCCTACGCCACCGGTATCGCCTCGGTGTACGGCTGGGGCGAGCCGATCAGCGGCCTGTTCATCGGTGCGGTCGTAGCGGCGCTGGTCGGCTACGCCTCGAGCTTCGTCATCGCGCGTTTCCGCCATCTGACGCTGATCATGATCACGCTCGGGCTCGGCCTCCTGCTGCACGAGGTGGCCAACAAGGCGCACTGGCTGACCGGCGGCAGCGACGGTCTGCAGGGCATGAACATCTGGCCGATCTTCGGCGTCTACGACTTCGGCCTCTGGGGCTACACCGCCTATACCTATTCGCTGATCGTGCTGTTCATCTTTTTCCTGATGGCGCGGCGGCTGATTCATTCACCGTTCGGCCTGGCGCTGCGCGGCATCCGCGAAAACGACCTGCGCATGCCGGCCATCGGCGCACCGAGCCGCGCGCATATCCGCAAGATCTACACGATCTCGGCGTTCATGGCCGGCATCGCCGGCGCGGTAACCGCGCAGGCCACCGGAACGGTCGCGCTCGATTCGCTCGGCTTCGAGCACTCCGCCGATGCGCTCATCATGCTGGTGCTGGGCGGCGCCGGGCGGCTCTATGGCGGCCTGATCGGCGCCGCCGTGTTCCTGGTGGCGCGCGACCAGTTCTCCGACATCAACCCGCAGTATTGGTATTTCTGGATCGGCCTGCTGCTGATCGCGGTGGTAATCTTCCTGCCGAACGGCATTCTCGGCGGACTGTCCAAACTGACCGCGCGCTGGAGACGGTCATGAACGCGCCGGCGCTGGCTACCCGCATGCTCGAGAAGAGCTTCGGCTCGCTGGTGGTCGCCCGCGACATCGAGATCGAATTGCCGGCCGGCGTGCGCTACGCGCTGATCGGCCCCAACGGCGCCGGCAAGACCACGCTGATCAACCTGATCACCGGCATGCTGGCGCCCGACGCCGGGCGCATTTTTCTCGGCAGCGAGGACATCACCGCCCTCGAGCCGCAGGAGCGGGTGCGTCGGGGTCTGGCGCGCACCTTCCAGATCAACACCCTGTTCGCCGGCCTGAGCGCGCTGGAGGCGGTGACGCTCGCGGTCAACGAACGGCGGGGCATTTCCGGGGAATTCTGGCGCAACCTCTCCGTTCACCGCGAGTCGATCGACGAGGCCTACGACATCCTGGCCAAGCTCAGGCTGGGCGACGAGTGCTACCAGCCGACGCGCGAACTGCCCTATGGCCGCCAGCGGCTGCTGGAGATCGCGCTGGCGCTGGCGACGCGGCCGAAGGTGCTGCTGCTGGACGAGCCGGCGGCCGGTGTGCCGCACGAGGAAAGCGGCGAGATCTTCGAAGCGGTCGCCGGCCTGTCCGGCGATCTCACGCTCCTGTTCATCGAGCACGACATGAACGTCGTCTTCCGCTTTGCCAGCCGCATCATCGTCATGGTCGGCGGAAAAATTTTCGCGCAAGGCACACCGGAGGAGATCGCGGCCGATCCCGGCGTGCAGGAGGTCTATCTCGGGAAACGCAAGCATGTCTGAGCCGCTGCTATCGCTCGAGAGCGTGACCGCCGGCTATGGCGACGCCGTGGTGCTGCATGACGTCACGCTGGAGCTACCGGAGAACGGCAGCCTCGCCGTGCTTGGCCGCAACGGCGTCGGCAAATCGACGCTGCTGCTCACCATCATGGGCTATACCCAGATGCACGGCGGCGCGATCCGCTGGCGCGGGGCCAACATATCCCGGATGCCGCCGCACAAGCGCGCGGTTGCCGGCATCGGCTGGGTGGCGCAGGAGCGCGAGATCTTTCCCTCGCTGTCGGTGGAGGAAAACCTGACCGTGGCGGCGCGGCCGGGCGCCTGGGATTT
>Ga0210062_1000024_pt1 | contig 40110 bp, 27 predicted proteins | sample Muzzi_CordA_D2_FD_185528 | JGI IMG/M metagenome (GOLD analysis project Ga0210062, IMG submission 185528) | Wetland microbial communities from San Francisco Bay, California, USA, that impact long-term carbon sequestration - Muzzi_CordA_D2 (SPAdes) | ecosystem: Environmental > Aquatic > Marine >...
CACCAGCAAAGGTAGTCCGCTGTTGTCATTTAATTGCAGCGACGTATCATATTGCTGGTTGTATGCATCAATGCGTTTAGACCAGTCATCATGAGCTGTCGCGACATTCTCAACAATTTCCGGATTGATGGACAGCAGGTAGTTCAAGCTGAAAGCATGATCAATAAATCCACTAACACTGCTCGCCAGACCTTTCATATGCAATCTGTCCTTTTCGATCACATCCTTGGTATAGCGGTGCAATAAAAATATGGTGATCGATACAGATGAAATAGCAACCGAAATGACGACGGACAGTACAATTAATAAATTAAATTTCGAAGCGACACTTTTCCGCAAGGTTTAAACCCTTCCACCGCTGACACGCAATCCCAAAGGAAGAGCGCCAGCCACGAAAAATCACAATTCGGATTTTCCAAAAATCGATTGCCCGTTCATACCATTGCACTTTAAAAGATGTCAACAGCCAGTCAAACCACAATCCGGATTAACCCCGGGCGAAAAAAATGACCTGATCTTAAAAAGTACCACTGGTGCCAAACGCCGGAAAAGGCCCGATTCTGGAGCGGAAAATTATCAGGTATCGAGTTGAAGGTTTAAGGAAGTCGGCCTGCGAGAAGCTCAGCCCAGTCGAAGCAGAAATGCGGAAGGTGGAAAAGGAAGCAGGTTTATGCCGCAAGGTAAAGGGCAGAAGATCCCCGGAGCTGATCGTATTAGAGGCAATTAGAGGCAATTGACTTTTAATCCGCACGTTAGAATACAAATTCCATTTGAAGAGCGGCCCGAAAAGATTTCAGGCGGCGGGTGGAGCGGGCAAGGTCGATCAATAGGGTTTCCAATTGCTGCCGGTAGTCAATTTCGGACATTTCAGCCTTATGATTCCGCAACAGTATGACAGACCTTTCGAGCGCCCGCATCCGGGCGGTCAGCTTGCGCAGCGTTTCAGCGGCCGGTCCACCGGCAACGGCTTCCGGCAGCAAAGCCGCGAGGGTGTCGAATTCGGCAATCTGCGCCAGTCCACTTTCATCCTGCACGAGATCCGGATCGGTGTGAAAGCGCCCGTCACCGTTTTCGTCGAGGGTCGGATGTTCCGAAGGCAGCCGGTCCTGGTCGGTGTACCATGAATTTACTTTTTCCCGTCCATACCAAAAGATTTCGAACAGGGAGACCCGCTGATTCTTGTCGCGGTCGGCGGCATGGTTTTGCAGGCCCTCCAGTAAAAACCGGGCAAATATGGTGTCGTATCTTTCAGCCGCCGAGCGTGTCGCACAGACAATCACCCGCCCGGGAGCGGACAGGGCGGCACAAAAAGGCTGGCTGGAGGCGGTCGTGTTCACCACGGCGATGTCCTGATCGGCAAAATTTTGCAGAATCTCTGCAAATTTCGCGCCGCTGATGTCCGGGCCCGAAATGACGAATTTGGCATCCCGATCATCGCTGGTGCCGTGGCCGATGAAAAATATGGTGACCTGATCCCCGGGCTGAACTTTCATTTGCAGCTGTTCCATGGTTGCTAAAATCGTTTCCAGCCGGCAGTTGCCTGCAATTTCCGAAGTTGCCGCATCACCGCGACCCAGCAGGAGGGCGATGTGATCGGGTGGATATCCGTAATCTGCCGCGAGGATTTCATGGAGCTTGAGAGTCCATTGTCGAAATTGGGATTGATACTGATCATCGGCGCCAATCCCTCCGAGGATAACCGCGTATTTTTGGGTATCCGCTCGGGCCAGGAAATACTCCCGGCTTTGCGCCTGGGCATTGGCGAAGAGCGCCAGGACCATTGCCGGAATCAATGGCAGCATCCGAATTGCCGACACCTTCATGACATCCCCTTTCGGCGCCGGACCCACCACTCCAGGGCCAAAAGTCCGCATAGCAAAATAAAGACAATCGGCATGTCCCAGATATCCTGTTCTACATCCACCGCAACGACTTTCTGAAGGCGTTTCAGGTCATTCACCAATCGGTCCGCGTTGTCGGGCGTGTAGAATTTACCCCCGCTGACGCCGGCCATTGACTTCAGAAGGGTGGCGTCCATACCGGCATTGATAAACTCCGCCGTGGGCTCCGTGACTAAAAAATGAGATGATGCTTCCTGCACCTTGCCGGTCGGCGATGTCGCGGTGACCTCGATTTGATGCACCCCGTCCTGGTGCACCTTAAAGCCCCCGGTATAGATTCCTTCCTCATCGATCACCCGTTCCAGCGCAACGTCCTGGATGGTGCCGGCAGAATCGGTCAGTTTCAGCCAAACCATTGCGTCATTGACCGGTGTGTACTGACTGTCGGAAACCCGCACACGCAGGTTCACCTGCTCACCTGCACCGTATGAATCTTTGTCCAGGCTCAGTTCAACCGGCAACGGTGCCGGGGCCGCCAGCCAACGCAGCACCTGCCGCCAGAACCGCTCATGAGATCTGTCTTCGTGGGGCCGGAGCATCTGCCAGCGCCAGGTGGAGGCCGTGGCGACCACCATACTGCGGCCGCGGCCATATCGTTCGTAGGCGATCACCGGCAGGGGCTCATTGCGCAGACTGAGCGTGGGGTGGACGGCCAGTACCGTGGCACCGGGCTGGGCCGGTCCCGTCACATTGAATCCCTGCAGCTGAGGCATCTTTTCCCACAATCGCCGGTTCATTGCGCCGTCGCTTCCCAGGCGCAGCATGGCTGAGTGCTCACCCTCCGCGGTAAGTCGCAGGCTGAATTTTTCAGCGCCGGCACGTTCACGGAGCTGTGGGGCGAGCTGCGCCTGATTCAGCAGGGTCACCGGCAGGATATCCGCCACCGGTGATCCAATAAAATTTTCCTCAAATGCCGTGGAGCCGCCGAGCATCAGAAAACCGCCGCCCCGTTCAGAAACAAACTGCCGGATCATGGCCAGCTGATCGGCGCTGAAGAAGCTTTTGGGGATATCACCGAGAACAATCGCCGCATGTCGATACAGGTCCTTCTTTGTTGCCGGAAACCCGTCGGCAAGTTCCTGGGGCGACTCGATTCCCTGGCGCAGAAACTTGTGGGGGCCGGTTTTCAAATAGGTCACGAGCCGCAAGGTTTTATCCTCCTCTACGGCGCGGCGGATAAATTTGTACTCGTTGCGCGGATGGCCTTCGATGTAAAGAACGGCCGACTTTCTGCGCGCTTTATCGACCAGAAAGGCGCGCCGGTTGTTTTGCACGATGCGTTCATCTTCCTCCGCGGGTATTCGCACGACATAAACCCGCGGACCGTCAACTTCTGCGGCCAGCTCGAGGGTGTAGCGCCGGGCGGCATGGGTTTGGCCGGGGTGCACCGTTTGAACCGCAACGACCCTTTCCCCGTCTTCGATGATGATGTCGAAATCCCGTTGGCCGTATCCCTGGTTGCGGACCGTCACATTCACATCAAAAATTGATTCTTCCATCACGGTACGGGCGGCGGTGACCTGGGTGATTTCACGATCTCGCAGGATGGCGCTTTGCCCCACCCCCACCGCAAAAACGGGGATACCAAGCGCTGCGAGGATTTGTGCCGATCGGACCGGATCCTGGCGGCTGTTGTCCCCGCCGTCGCTGATCAGAATTAAACCGGAGATCGGCAATCCTTTCAAAGTCCGGGTGACTTGCTTCAGACCTTCGGCCAACGACGTCCGTGCAGCCGCAAAATTCAGATCGTTTGGGCCGGAGATCGGATGACTGGCGCCATCGATCCGAAAAGCATGCAGCTGGAAGTCATCCCGCAGACGATGCACCAGACCATTTTGACCGTAAAGCAGCTCGACCGCGACCTCTCCCCGCGAACGGTCATCTCCCATATCCCGGATGGTCATGCTGCGCGAGTTGTCCACGATGACGGCCACATCGTTTTGCTGCACAACCGGCTTGGAGCTGATCAACATCGGCTGCAGCAGACACAGCACCAGGGCGACCAGCAGCGCCGATCTCAGCGCGATCAACAACACCTTTAGCCGACCGCCGGCGGCAACGGTCGTCTTACGGTAAAATAACCAGACGACGCCGATGACCGCCGCCAGAACGCCGATCATCACAGCAACGTGAACGGGAGCAGCGAAGGAAAACCGACCCCCGACCCATTCGGCCGGTGCATGCCCCAGAAAAAATTCAAAAAAATCTGTCATTGTCATTTGCCATCCCGATTAATTTAACGTCTCGGAATTTCTACAACACGATGAAAATATTAGAGTTTCTTTTTTCGATTAAACTGGCCGTTTTTCATGCCAACGGTCCGCCTCTGGCGGAACACCTGAAACCTGACACCTGAAACCATCAGTTGACAACACGTCGACAGATAAAAGGCCCTGAGGCTTTGAAGAAACCGCGGTTCTTTCTAATGGGTATTTTCTCTGTCCACCCGTGAAAGCTCCCGGTAATATTCCTCCACCTGATTCCGGTACGGGGTGGGCACGGTTTCTTCCGGCGCGGTAAAGACGTTTTTCTCCAGCTGACTGCCGTCGGCTTCCGCCCGCAGGGTGGACTCCAGTTCCCTGACCGGTTCCAGCAGTTTTTTCCAAAGATTGGGCTGTGAAAGGAAATCTTCGATCTCATTTTGGGTTAATTCACGTTGAATCGAGCGGGCGTCGATCCCCCAGCGTTCCCCGCGCGCCCATGGCTGGACAAGCCCCTGGGCGTGACGGCGGCTGCGCTGCAGGCGCTGCTGCATTCGCTCCAGCGAATTGCCGCCGTCGGCTTGGGGCGCCCCATCCATCTGCCCCTCCGGCTGCCGGTCTCTGCCGGACAAACTGCGCTGCTGCCGGGCAATGCCCTGTTTCAACGCCTCAGTATCTTTTTGGAGACTTTCAAGCTCACGACGCAAGCTCCCGGCGTCATCAGCGGCCTGCCGGATCTGTTCATCCCGCGGGAGCGCAGCCGGGCGGTCGAGATTGGACAGCCAGTTACGCGCCCGTTCGATGGATTGCTCGATCTTTTTCTCGGCATCCATGGCAAGGCTCAGCCGCCCCGCTTCGAGCATCTGGCGACTTTCATCAATCCGCCCGTTTATCCCTTCGGTCTTCAGGCTGCGCAGGGTCTGGTCAGCCCGGTCGGCAATATCCGGCTGATCCGTTCGCCCCTTTTTCCCGATGGTTTGCAACATGGTCTCGGCGTCGGCTAATTCTTGCTGCATCTTCTGTTTACCGGCGAGTACTTCTCCACTTTTGCGAAAGGCCTGGGCTTCGGCCGGCGGGGATTCGCTCTCATTCGCATGCTTCAGCGCCTGCAGCTTTTGCAGGATCTGCTGCTCCTGAAGGCTCAATGCCTGTGCTTTTTTGTTCAAGGCATCGATCAGGTTGGATACGGTTGCCTGCTGGTCAAGACGCATCTCCTTTTCCTGGTCACGGAGGTGCTCAAGGGCCTGCCGGCTCATGGTCAAGGCGCTGCCCGGGTCCTGTCGGCGCAGATTGCGCTCGGCTTCCTGCATCCGCCGCGCGGTTTCTTCCAGCTGCCGCTGACGGTCGGACCATTGCCGCAAACCATCCTGCTGCGCAAACTGCGACATCCGACGGGACAGTTCCTGCGCCTCACGTCTCAATTCTTCCTGCTCGCGACGGAGTTCCTCCAGGCGTCGTTTTCTATGTTCGGCGGTCATGCGATCCTGGCGGCGTGCGAGATCCTTTTGTCCCCGGTTTAAACGCTCCTGGCGACGGGCGAGATCCCGCAGTTTCTGCAGGGTGTCATCCTTCTCAGGGCCCTGCTGATGACCGGCGGCCCGCTTTGGCATTTCATAGCGGTTTTCCAGGCGCCCCATTTCCATTTCAAAAAGCTCCTTGAGATCCTCACGCTCACGGTTCCGCCCACCTTCGCCGCCACCTCCGCGACTGCGGGCCATTTGAACTTCGGTGTTGCGGCTTTCGGATTCGGCCTTCATAATTGCCTGCAGCGCCGACTGCTCCGGGCCAAGGGCTTTTTCCAACTGCTGCGCCGTCAGCTGTTCAATGGCCGCCTCCATATGGGTGGCAGCCTGTTGCAGGTGATTCACGGCACGCTGATAACTTTCGTCGGAGAATGAAAACCGCTCCGACAGCCGCCGCAGCGACAACTGCGCGCGCTGCATGACCTGACGCTGAGAATCGGTGATGATCGAAAGGTTTTCCTCAAACTTTGCCGGGAGGATTTCCTTGCGCTGTCTCAACAATTTCCAGGTGGCGGCGATAATCTGCTTCTGGTTTTCGGCCAGCGCACTGGAGGATTGGCCGCGTCCCCCCGAACCGCCCCCACCGCCGGCCTGCTGCGATGCGCGCCGAAACGCTGCTTCCGTCGGAACGATTTCCAGAAAGTAAATGTCGGAGACAATTTCAGCGGCGCTGCGCAGGCCATTGTTGTCACGCGCCGTCAGATAATAGAAAACGAAATCACCCGGCTTGACCTCAAGATTCTCCAGATACAAGGTCGTGCGGCCCTGAAAGCTGGCCTGCAACCGTCCTTTTTGCGACGCCAAAAAATCAATAGCCCGATTCTCACCGCCGGCCGCCATGTAATTTAAGGCAAAACCCGCCAGACCGTAATCATCTTCCGCCGCGGCGATGATCGAGACCTCTTCCAGAGACATCACGCGCCGGTCGCGGCCGGGCTGGATCAGCGTCACCGTCGGTGGTGTGTCCGGTAGGGACCGCACGAAATACTCGTAGGGATCTTCATTGGCCATCTGCTCGGTGTCGATCACATTAATGGTATAGGTCGCATCTTCGGTGACAACGAAAGAGCCGCTGGCGATGGTCCTCCCGGCGCTGTGCGCTGCGAGATCAAGGGTTGTGCCATCGCCGAAGTGGATCGCTGCGTTTTGCACCGCCTTGTTGAAGGCGGCATGCAATGTGATTCGAGTCCCCTGGGGTGCGATCACGTCTCCGCCGCCCTTGACCGTCTTGTTTTTCATACCGGTATATTCCGGGTAGGCGTAATCCACATCAATCTGCTCGACCCGCGGCACGTCAAAAACCGTAATCCTGTGGCGCTGCGAGCGTTGATCACCGATGTCAACGTAGTAGTCCACATCTTTTTGCAGCGCCGCCAGAAAATAAACATAGGTATTCTCAGCGCCCTCACGCGTCATCGGGATTCGGCTCCAAGTGACCGAATCGGTTTGAAGATAAAGATCCACTTGCCCGGGATCGGCATTTACGATCCGTGCGATGAGCATGACATCGTTGCCGCGCGGAATTTTTATCGTCCCCGGGGCCACCGTCAGCCCGACCGGAAAAGCCGCGGTTTCATGCGCTTGCGCCCAGGGCATAATGAGCCGCATACCGGCCAGCGAAAAATTGTTAAACGTCCAGAGGGCAAAAAACAAACCACAGAGCACCAGCAGGGCGGCCGCCGCCGCCGGCCAGGCGCTGCGGACGGATGACACCCGGCCGGTGTTAAATTTCCGAAGCTGAATCAGCGTATCCTCTCCCAACCTGTCCACCAGCGATGAGGAGCCGCCCGTTGACCTTTTCTCGTCGAATTCCATTGCCGTCATGAGGCGTTGTTCAAGCTCCGGAATGTGCTCGTCTACATAGTGGGCGATGCGCCGCTCGTCACCGGCCGTTTGCCGCAGGATGTGAATGACCCGCCATGCAAGGGTGCCGGCTGCGACCACCAGAATACCCGACAGCACGATGCGTCCGGCCGGGGCCAACGCCAACTTCATCTCCAAAAGCCCAAGCACCGCAAACAGAGCCCCCATCAGGGCAAACCCCAAGCTGATTTCCCGCAGGCTCAACTGCCGCGACCGGCGTTGCTGAATCCGGTGCATATTTTTCCGTAATTTATCAATTGAAGTTAAAGACATGTTCTATTCCTATATTGAATACCCAGTCCTATGAGTTGCGTTTCTGATGACAGACGCTTCCGACAACACAGTATAGGCGCGTTGGAAGACTGGAGTATTAGAGTTTTATATAAAATTCCCCTTTGAGGCGGACCGGCAGTAACACGGTTAGCGATAGGTTCGATTCGCCAACAACGTTTCACCTAGACCCAGGAAAAGGACCGCCAGCAATACCCACCACCATAAACCCTGCGATTTTTCTGCCTGAACGGCAATAGATGCCAAATCCGCGTGCGGAGTTAGGGGCCCCTGAGAGGCCTCGTTGATCAGACCGGCGCCTATCGTCTCAGGAGAGACGGATGACAGGTCAGATTCCGCAGGCGCTACATTGACGGCCAGAAAATCCGGCTCTTGATTGCCGTGTACGGCATAGAAACCGGGGCGATCCGTTGCCCGATAAAAAACGTCGTCTCCGGTGGTTGAGGTCAGGATCGATTCAGTGCCGTTCGGACCGCTTACCCGCACGGCGTTAACTGCCGGCAGGCGCAGGCGCAAAGGTTCGCCGACGGAGTAGGCCGGTTTCTTCTCCTCATAAAAGGCGAGATAGCGAAGCATTTCGTGCAAAAGGGGCACGTATAATCCCTGCCGGGGAAGATTGTTCCACTGCGTATCCAAAGAGGAAGTCAAAAGCAGTACACGGCCCCGGCCGACCTTTTTTTCCAGCAGGGCGGCCTCTCCGTTATCGAAGCCCAGGATAACGTCACTGCCCGGAAACGGTTTGGTGGACCAGTATCCGCGAAATCGAGCGGCACCGAAATCACCGCTTTCGTTAAGACCCAGCGCTTTGATGATCGGATGCCGCCGGTTTATCCCGGAAATCGACAGAAATTCACCATTGGCAGCGATGTGTTTTTGATCCAAGTCGGCGGGGGTCAGTCCCTGAAAAAGGCGGTTGAATGTCCGGGCCGCCACCCGGGCCGCCGGCGCGATCAAAAGACTGCCGCCCTTCTCCAGATAGGCCGCGATGGCCTCTGCCCGGACCGAACCCAACTGCCCCGTGTTTAGCAACGCAACGACATGATAGCGCGGCAACATGTCGCTGGTGATCTGTTCGGGCCGAACCATATCGAGGTCAAACGGCGATTTGTCCCGTTTTCCGAGAGCCGATATGAACCAGCGGCTTTCATCGGCAGCCCCCTGGGCCGTCGCCGCATCAACGACCCCTAAAACCGCCAGAGGCCGCCGCACATCAACTGTGAAGTAAAAGGTATTGTCAGGCGTAAAGAAGGCATCCTCCACCGTTACCGCACCGAGATGAATGCCCCGCTTTCTGAATTTGGTGCGGAACGCCACAACTGCTTCGGAAGCCCGGCTCAGATCGACTTTTTGAGTTTCAATGACCATTTGATCGATTTTGAGCGTTAGCCGGGCTTCGGGCAGCAGCCGGGTGCCCAAATTTCGCACCCGGGCGACAATGAGGTGCTCATCCTGGTCCCGGATGATCCGGGCCGGTGATTTGACTTCCGTCACCGCCAGATTGACAGTTTCGGCATCGCCGATCTTGATACCTTCGAATGCGATGCCGGAAGTTAATCGCCAGCGGGTATCCAATTCGTCGACGGCTCGGCGCTGGAAATCGGAGATAAGATATATGGTCCTATCCGGATAGCGGGCCGAGCGCAGCATCTGATCTGCCAGGCGCAGCGCCGGGAGATACCCCGTGGAATTAAAAACCGGTGAATCAAGATTTCGCACGGAGCCCGCAAGCTGGGCCAGATCCGTCGTCAGTTCCACTACCTGCCCGGTGCTGTCTGAAAATGTGACAAGGGCTGCTTCATCCTCCGCATGCAGCGATCCTAAAACCTCGAGTGCCGCCTTTTTGGCACGCTCGAAAGCGTCGCCGTAGCGCATGCTCATGGACGTATCCAGCAAAATCACCAGGGACCGGGGAGATAATCCTGCCCGATCGGAGGCGGTTTGCGAGATGAAGGGCCGTGCAAAGGCAATCGTCAGCAGCGCAATGATAGCGGCCCGTATCAGCAGCAGCAACCATTGCCGGATCTGTTGAAAGAAGATCATCTTTTGCGGTGTTTTCTTTAAAAACCGGATGGTGCTGAAGACCACCTTCTCGGCCTTTGGCCTGTGGCTCAGATGGATGGCCAGGGGAATAGCCACACCCAACAGCCCCAGAAGAAACCATGGGGATAGAAACGACATATGTAAACCTTACTAGTATTGTTTGGCCCGTTTCGACAGATATGAGGCCAGGGCGATGTCCAGGGGCTCGGCGGTATTCAACAGACAGTAGTCAATACCGCCGGCGCGGCATTTTTGCCGGTAATATCCGCAAAACTTTTCCAGTTCCGCCAGATAGGTCTCTCTCATCGACCGCGGTGCCACGGCCACAGTCTTATGACTCTCCGAGTCTTCAAATTCCGATAGTCTCTCAAAGGGAAAATTCAGCTCGGCGTCGTCCATGATATGAAATACGATGACATCATTGCCTTTGAACCGGAGGTGCTGCAATCCCTGGACAACGGCTGCTTCATCGTCGAGCAGGTCACTGATGACAATGGCCATACTTTTGCGGTTCAAACCCAGGGCCAAGTCGGAAATCGGCCGGGCGAGATCGGTTCCTTCGCCCGGATTCAGGTGCACCAGTGCCCTCAGAATCTGCATCAGGTGGCCTCGCCGGTACCTGGCGGGCAGATACTCACGGATCTTGTCGTCAAAAGCGGTCAGACCGACGGCATCCCTTTGGCCGAACATAAAATACGAAAGTGCGGCAGCCAGGGTCCGTCCATACTCCAGTTTGGTCATGGTGTCCGATCCGTAGCCCATGGACGCACTGCAATCCAGCAGAATATGACAGCGGACATTGGTCTCATCCTGATACTGCTTGATAAAGTATTCGCCGGACCGGGCATAGACTTTCCAGTCCACGTGTCGCAAGTCATCTCCGGGGTTGTAGTGCCGATAGTCGGTAAACTCCACGCTGAATCCACGGTGAGGACTTTTGTGAAGTCCCGCCACAAAACCTTCCACAGCAGCTCTTGCACGAAGCTCCAGATTGGAGATGCTGGCCAGTACCTTAGGGTCGAGAAAACTGATTTCTTGCATCATTTGCTCATCATAATCCGGAGGTCGGTTCCGGGACCACTTCCAGCAGCCGGTCGATCAGCTGGGTGGTTGTGACGCGCTCGGCCTCCGCGTGAAAGTTCAACAGGATCCGATGCCGCAGCACCGGGTGGGCGAGGGCACGAATGTCGCCGTAAGAAACATTATAGCGCCCGTGGAGCAGCGCCCGTACCTTTCCGGCAAGTATCAAATTCTGTGAAGCGCGAAGTCCGGCACCCCAGCTCACCCATTCCTTGATAAAATCAGGCGCAGAAACATAACTCGGCCGACTCGCCCTGACTACCCTGACGGCATACCGGGTCACTGCTTCGGCAACGGGCACCTGGCGCACAATACGCTGAAAATCGATGATATCCCGCCCCGTCAGGACATTTTCCACCGAGTTGTCGATTATCCGGGTGGTATTGTTGACGACTTCGATCTCCTGCTCTTCGGCAAGGTAATCGATCAATATCTTGAACATGAACCGATCCAATTGGGCTTCCGGCAGGGGGTAGGTTCCCTCCAGCTCAATCGGATTTTGGGTTGCCAGAACGAAAAATGGCTGGTCGAGGGGGTAGGTCACCCCGGCTGTCGTCACCTGCTGCTCCTCCATTGCCTCGAGCAGCGCCGCCTGGGTCTTTGGCGGTGTTCGATTGATTTCATCCGCCAGCAGAATATTGGCAAAAATCGGCCCCTTGACGAATTTAAATGTCCGCCGCCCGTTGGATTGGTCTCGTTGCACCACTTCGGTTCCAACCACATCAGCCGGCATCAGGTCGGGTGTAAATTGGATGCGGTTGAATTCCAACTGCAGGATATCGGCGATGGTTTTGATCAGAAGGGTTTTGGCTAAACCGGGAACGCCCGTAATCAGACAGTGTCCGCCGGCAAATAGTGCAATCAGGACTTCTTCGATGACTTCGTCCTGACCCACAATTACCTTTTTCAATTCGTGAAGCATCTTCTCCCGGCCCTCTTTTAATCGGACAACGACCTTTAGGTCGTCCGGTCCCGGGACCTGTTCATTGGTTGGCGGTTCGCTTAGCTCTACCAACTCTGCTGGTTTTGGTGTCATACGATCTCCTGTAAAAAAAGTTAAAGGCCCCGCCCCAGTTAGGAGCAGCGGGACACGATTTCGTCAGTGTGTCAGGGCATATATCAGATAGTTGACGCCGAGCTGATAAGCCAGGTTGGCGTATTTCGTCGGATAGGACGGATGGTACGTGTGCTCCCAACCGTCGCCGATATCCGAGTTCCAGTTGATTAACACCATGACCCGGCCGTCGTCGTCCACAACTGCCCGATTGTACGCCTGGTCGACGTCCTGCTCCGGATAGTTTTGAATATTCCAGACGGCGGGAATCATCTGCGGACCGTCAATGTCGTAGAAACAGTGAAAAATCTGATGCTCCTTACCCAGGTCGATGACCGGGCGATCGGGGAACACTTTCCCAAAAGCCTGATAAAAAGTGTTCCATTCCAGCGTTCCCCAAAAATCGTCAATGAACAGGAACCCGCCCCGCAAGAGATATTCGCGCAGATTGCGGATCTCCTTGTCAGTGAATCTGGGCCCGCCGTTGCGTCCCAGCTCGAGCATATAGAGAAAAGGGTATTCAAAAATGCGGTCATCGTCCAACCGCAGAACCGCCGGGCTGCTGTTAATATGAATATTGGTCAGCCGCGTCACCCCGCGCAAAAAGTTAAAATCGGCGTCGGGGTAGTCGATGCGCCAGGTGCCCCCCCGGCCCCAGCCCCAGTCGTCGTTCAGACTGCCGCCGGTGTTGTCGTACTGAATGCGGACGAAGGTGAATGTGTCACCCGCAGCGTCGGATTGGTCTGAAGACGGCTGCTGCGCAGCGGCGTGGTGAGCAACGCCGAGTACAATTATCGCAAAAAAAAGAACGCCCAATCTCTTAAACGGAAATGAAGATTGAAGATTGAAGATTGAAGATTTGTGGTCCGCCACTGGCGGATCTATTTTACTTTTTGCGTTCATTATCACTATCGGAATTAAACCGATTGAAATCATTAAATATTCAATCATTCAGGCTAACGCCTGCTACCCATTCCTACCACCGACGTCACAGTGCCGCTGCAAAATCGACAGCACCCTAATGACTCAAGGCATAAATGATCGTGTTGATGCCGATTTTATATGCCGCGTTGCAATAGCGCGTCGGGTAGAATCCATCAAAGGTATGCTCCCAGCCGTCACCCAGATCGGTGTTGAAATTCACGGCCATCATCAGTCGACCATCATCATCGAATACGCCGTGCACCGCCGTGGGGTAGTCGGCGCTGTCCAGCAAAAACCCCATGCCGAAACCCCAGGTTACCCCGCGGCCGGGAACCTGCTTGATTTCGTTGATGTCATAAAAAGAATGAAAGATCGGATGGTCGATCGTTAATTTTTCAGGTCTGCGGTTCGGAAAAATCTTTGCAAATTCGACCAGAAAATCCTGCCAGTGGGCCGGGCCCCAGAAGTCGTCAAGCATCACGAAACCGCCCCGCAGCATATATTCCCTCAAAACGGCGGCTTCATGCGGGCTAAAATTAGGACCGTTGCCGGAGTAAAGCGGGATGCGTTTCATGTTGATATATAAAAAAGGATATTCAAACAACGCCGGGTCCGTCAGAGACATTGCTTTATACCCTTTGCTGGAGGCATCCAGCGTCGTGTAGCGCCGCAGGCCCAGCAAGAGGTTACGTTCGGCGTCGTCAAAATCCGTTTCCCACCACTGGCGCCTCACACCGCCGGGGCCGTAGCCGGGTCCCCCGCTGCCGGGATAGCTGGTGTACTTTCCCCGTACAAAAATAAATTCGTGCTCGGTGCGGCGCTCGTCGGCCGGATCCCGACCGGATTGCGGGAGCTTTATATTCTCCTGCCCACCGGCGGGATTGATCGACAGCAGCAGGATCAGAACGGTGAGGGCAACGGATCGTTTCAAAATCGATTACCTTGGACTAGTTTCGGGCGGCAGCGAATCCAGCAGGATGTTCTGCGCCCGTTCAAATGTCGGCGCAATTTCAAGGGCCAAGAGCGCGGCGTTTTTGGCTTCTTTTTTATTGCTGCCGGCCAGATAGGCTTGTGCCAAATCGGTGTAAGCCCTAACGGGGTCCGTCACCTCCAGGGCCGTTAGAATTTTGTACCCTCGGATGGCCCGCTCGTAATCGGCCGTTTCAAAGGCGGTCGTCGCCAGCAGACGGTGCACCTCCGGCTGATAAGGATCCACGGCGATCGCACGCTCCAAAAAGTAAATCGCTTTGGCGTCATAACCGCGATCGAGGTACGCCTTGGCAAGCCGCAGACACGCATCGAAAGCATGTTGCTGGAAACGGGCCAGTGCTTTCAGTTCCCGAAGCATCGCGACCTCGTCACCCCGCGCCTGGTAAAGATCCGCCAGGACCTGACGGGGATTGGGCACACCCGCGTATTCCGGCAGCAGGTCCCGCGCAATTCTCAAATGTTTGATTGCATCGTCATCGCCGGTGTTCTTGGCCAAAATCAGGCCCAATTGAAAGTGCGCCTCGAAATCGCGGGGGTGGGCCGCGATCCGTTGGCGCAAGGCATCCGCAACCGCTTGCAGGGTCGTTGATTCCGGCAAAGACGGCCCTGCAGGAGCCGCTGTTGCGGCTTCAGGCGGCGAGGGTTGGGCCGCGGCGCCCGGCGGATTAACATACACACCGATCCGCCGGACGCGCTCCGCCAGCCAGGTACTGAACCCTTCTTCAAATGATGCCAACGGCAGATAAAACACACTTTTGAAAATATCTTCCGCCGGTCCCGGGGTTCCATAGCGGTAAATCAGGTCCTTCAAGGATTGAAATCCGTAACGATCAACGATATACTCAACCACCAGATAGGACTGGTAATAAGCAAAACTCAGATCTTCCGTGGACGTTGCTTTGGAAAACCCCTCATTGAGAGTCTTGACCGGCAAAATGCGGCCATCCGAAACGGCCTTGACAAGTTCCAGATCCTGTCGGCGACCCCACTCGGGCCGTCCATTGTTTTCCTCATAGACGGAAATCCCCTCGGACAACCACCGCGGTAAGCGGTTGCGGGACATCTGCAGCGTGATCACGTGGACGAATTCATGCCAGGCAATCTCCTGCCAGTTCACGGAGCGCGGCGGCTTTATCGCGCGGGGCGAATCCAGGGTAATTACGGTGCCAAAACAGACCCCCACCACCGGGCCGATGTTCGGCAACCCGGAAGTGCGCACCGCAAAGTCTTCGTGATCCTGGAAAACCTCAACAAGAATAGGGCCCTGCGGCTCAAATTCATACTTTCGCGTCAGCGTGACCCAACTCTCTTCGAGCAGGGGCTCCATATAGGGCCAGAGCGTACCGGCCTCCGAGGGGGGCATCCGGACGACGAAATGCTCGGTGCGACGGGTTTCAAAAAGCGCCAGCGCATCGAGAACCCTGAGCATATTCATGGTCCAGAAATTGAACGGATCCTTTTCAAACGCCTGTTCGAGTTGGGTGCGGCCCTCCGCTTCGCGGCCCAGTCTCAGAAGGTTCATACCGAGAATGGTGGCGGCATTGATGTGCTGTGGGTCGGTTTTCAGCGCCAGGCGCGCCAACGTGACGGCGTCTTCAAAGCGGTATTTTCGTCCGCAGATCTCGGCGATCCGGGCGTAGAAGCTGGCGTTGCCGGGACTGAACTGTGCCAGCGCCTGTTGGAGCGCCGTGTATTGTTCGACGTCTTCTTCGAGATAGGCGATGGCAGCCAGCAGGGTCCTGGCACTCACAGATTCAGGATTGACTTCAAGGATGGCGGCCAGATATGCCTTGGCCTGATCCCGGCGGCCGTCTTCGATCGCAATCTCCGCCAGTGATTCCAGGGCAGGCTCGGCGGAGGCATTGACCTTTAACGCGTCTTGCAGCAGCTTTTGGGCTGCGCTGCCGTGCAACGTTCTTGCCATGCCGACTAAGGCCGCAACGTGGTTCGGATTGCGTTCAAGCACCGCGGCGTATGATTTGCGGGCTTCGGCGTTGTTGTATTTTTCACGGAATAGATCCCCCCAGAGGACCTCGGCGTCAATGTTTTCCGGGTCTGTCCGCAGGGCTTCCCGGAACAGTCGGTTTGCGTCGTGAAACCGTTCCAGGATCCAGTTTGCCACCCCGACCATGGCCAGGTCATCCGATTCAACCACCTGACCGGAGTCATATAAGGAGACGGCTCGCTGAAATAACGCCCGCGCCTCGTCTCGTCTGCCCCGCAGCTGCAGCAGTTTACCGTATTGGACCAGGCTGCGCGGAGAGGCGGCGGCGCTTACAGCGGGTTCAAGAATGCTTATGGCTTCATCCGAGCGCCCGGTTAGGGCAAGGATCTCCGCCAGCTGGCTGATGATGCGCAGCTCGCCGTCGCGTTCCCTCATTGTCTTGCGGCAGATTGCTTCAGCTGCGTCATACCGGCCGGTCATGACCCAGGTGCGGCTGGCACCGATGACGCCTGAGATTCGATCGGTGATCTCGGCCTGCTGAAAGAGGCTCAGCGCTTCGGAATAGCGGCCGGTCCGGAAATACTCTGTCGCCCGGTTCAGAGTGGCTGGATTCGCAGTGGCGGTCTTGGAAAGAAGCGGAAGCGCTGCGACAATCAAAGCGATATATAAAAAAAATTGGTAAATGAATCGCCGCATACTTACCCTATATCTAAATCATGATGATTTTGCAGTTTGAAATTAAATCTAGGCCCACTTTTATCCGATGTCAACAGCGGGGCAAGTTCAAACCGAAAGGACTGAATTGGATAACCCAAGGGGCCGGTTCGGGATATTGGAGACGGGATGCTCGATGCTGGATGCGGGGAGAGTGGCATAGGGCAGAGGGCAGAGGGCACCGGGCCGAAAGTATAGAGCAAAAGATGAAAGCTGGATCGTTAAAGGATAGAGAGCCTAATAAGGAATTCTTTAAGCTAGACCCTCTGGGCTTTGCTCGAAAATTCCGCCTTAAGTCCTCTTTCCGACTTCCGCATTCCGACTTCCGACTTCATTTCCCTCCGCTTTGATCAACCATAAAGGTGCCCTAAAAAATAGTTCATCTGCCGGTACCACCAGGGCCAGTCATGGTTCACGTCATGGCCCCAATAGTCGATCCAGGCCCGGACGGATTTTTGCCGGAGCAGATCATCCAGGCAGCGGGTGTCTTCGATGGCCTCATGCTCCCAGGCACCCTGCCCCACGCAGACGATGATCCTGCTGCAGCGGTATTGTTCCAGGTACCACGCATCAGCCATACCGGGCAGGTAGCTCAAGGGGGAATTGAAATAGACACCGGGCAGGTCGGCCGCGGAAAGTTGAAATTCGGGCCGATCCAGACGGTAAAGGCCGCTGAGGGCAATGATCCCTTCGAAGACGTCCGGATGCTTTAAAAAAAAGTTTAGCGCATGGTAGGCCCCCATGCTGCAGCCGTTGGCCATCACCCTTTCCTGCGGTGATCGGCAATGGCTGCGGACAAACGGAATGACCTCGTCTACGATGTAACGGTCGTAGGCCTCATGCCGGGCATTGCGATCCGATGGGCAGACGGCATAATTGTACCAGGACTCATCATCGACACTGTCCACACAAAACAGTTTGATTTTACCGGCGTTGATGAAACCGGCCACGGCTTCGATCATGCCCATGCCCTCATAGTCAAAATAGCGACCCCGGGAACTGGGAAAAACGATAAACGGTTTGCCCCAGTGTCCGTAAACCTTCAGGGCCATATCGCGGTTCAGGTGGTTGCTCCACCATTGGTGATGCTCGATGTGCATGTAAATGTCCTCTCTCCCGCCTTGGACAGCATGGTCGAAAAAAACTGAAGCATGCAGGTGTCAGGTGTCGGGTGTCAGCCCAGCCGCCGGCAAAAAAACGGTTGGTTTAATCGAAAAAGAAACTCTGAAAAAGCGAATATCGAATAATGAATGGCGAACGACGAAGCGACTCCAGCCTTCGAAATTCTGCGGTTTGCTTTTCCCCGGTTCTGCTGTCTTCAGATCGCATCTTCAGCGTGATTGGCTTTTCACCCGAGCCACAGGCAATTGCAATTTTTTCTTTTTCTTGCTTTTGTTCTTTCGTGTTTTCGTGATTAATTTCTTTTTTCTTATTGTTTGACCCGGTCAGGTATTTGCTTTGTGAATAAACCGAACAATTTCCATAATTTCATCCAGGTTTTTAGATCTGAACATATAACCGATATCGCCCAAAGCGCTGCTGAAGACTCCGGGCACACTTTCGATCTGGACCATAAAGTTACCATAACGCGACAGGATGTCCGCCTGGCTGTGCACATAGTGCCGGTTGAACTTGCGGCTGGCATAGCAGCAGTGATAATTTCGCGCATAATCAACATCCGTCCGATTTTTTACCAGCAATTCGGCCCAGATCCGGTAAATATCGATATCACAGGCAAAGTTAAACATATCGGTGGTATAACCGCCCGGCGGCCGCATATTGACCTCCAGGGAAACATATTGGTCAGGCCCGGTTTGGAAAAATTCAATGTGAAAAAATCGTTCCCTGACGTTAAACGTCCGGAGGCATTCACGTCCGATCTTTTCCAGGGTAGCGGGGATTTCGCGCAGCGAATAATAGTATATATGGCGCGCTTCGTTGACGGTTTCCATAATGCCCTGGCTGAAGGTATGGGCGGTATAAAATATGGGATTGCCGCTGCGGTCCGCCAACCCGTCAAAAGAATATATCGTACCGGAAATGAACTCTTCCATGATGTAATCGGTGCCGCCGGGTTTGGTCTTAAAAAACTCATCAAGGTCTTGATTGTTTTCGAGCCGAAAGGTGGCGATGGCTCCCACCCCGTCATCAGGCTTGGCAATTACCGGATAACCGGTTTCACGAATCAGGCTGCGTGCATCATCCATTGTCCGTACGACCTGTCCGCGGGCAACCGGGACGCCGGCCTCGCAGAATTTGGCCTTCATGCGGGATTTGCGGCGAATAAAATCAATTTCACGGCCGTGGATACCAAATATATTGAAATCGTCCCTGAGACGTGCTTCGGTGCTCAACCAATATTCATTGAGGGAATCCAGGCGGTCGATTTTGCCGTAGCGATGGGTAAAAAAACCACAGGCTCTCACCAGCGCATCATAGTCGTGCATATTATCGACCCGATAATATTCGGTCAGCGCGGAGCGGACTTCCCGGGATAAGTTATCATAGGGTTCTTCACCGACACCCAGAACATTGGCTCCGGCAGCTTTCAGGTTCAGGCAAAACCGGAAGTATTGAGGTGGAAAATGGGGTGATAAAAAAATGACGTTCATAATAGGTTTCATCGCTTCTTCAAAACGTAGTCAGCTATATCAAATATTTCCGTTTCTCCCGGCGAACGAAAAATATATCTTTCAGTTCCCATGGCTTGCCGGAAAACAGGCGGGTTCAGATCATGTTCGGCCAGACAATGCCCGAAGGCTGCCAGGATCTCATCATGGCTGTGTGCATATTGCCGGTCTTTGCGCCCGATATAGCAGCAATAATATTTTTTTTGGGTTTTGACCGCCCCGCGATCCCCGGCAACCATGGCGGCATAAGCACGGTACAGATCATCATCGACGCTATAGTTCATCATATCCAGTATCGCCCCACCGGGTGGCCGGCAGTTTATTTCAATCGGCATATAGGTTGTGCCGATTTTGAAAAATTCAAAATGGAAAAATTTGCGGCGGATGTCAAACCGCGGTACCAGTTTCCGTCCGACGGTGCGCAGTTCATCCGGGATGTGACGGCTGACATAAAAAAATGTGTCTTTCCCCAGGACGTATTCGAGAACGCCATCACCGTAAATCAATGAATTTTCAAAGACAATGTTGCCGTCGTAGTCGGTCAGCCCGTCATAGGTGACAATACCGCCTTCGATAAATTCCTCCAGCAGATAATCCCCTTGGATTTGGAGCAGGTGCGATTTGAGCTGATTTATATTATCAACTCGAAAAATACCGCCGGCGCCGACCCCCTCGTCCGGTTTGAGAATCAGCGGGTAGCCCAGGGTATCGGCCAGATCCAGAGCCTGGCCGTTATCCGCAACCCGCTGCCCCCTGGCGACCGGCAACCCGAGGTCTTTGAAAAGTTGCTTCATGCGGGATTTTTTCTTCAACCGCGGCAGATCATTTTTCCGGATACCGTCAAGGCCGTATTTTTCATTGATCATGGCTTCCAGGGACAGCCACTGTTCATTGTGGGATTCCACCAGGTCAAAATTTCCCGGGTGCCCGGCAGCGTTCTTTTGCCTCAATAACTCATCCAGCGCGTGTTGCACGGCATCAGCATTGTTCAAATCAGCCCGGACATACCAGGTCAACGCCGATCGCAGGCTTGCGGGCATGAAATAAAAATCCGCCTCCCCCAAGCCCCAGACCCTTATACCCAATGAATGCAACTGCTCGATGAAATGCGCATAATTGGGAGGAAACTCGGGCGATATATACAGAAAATCCATTGGTCACCTAATTAATCCGCCCTGAAAAATAGCGTATTTAGGGTTTATACTGACTGCATCGGAAGGTTATCATGACAAAACTTCTAGTTGAAAACTTAATTGTGAAAATAAGTTCAATTATAATAAGGACAGTATTCGAAAAGTAAATGACCGAAGCTGGTTTGTTCCAGGTTCAGGGTTCAAGTTTCAAAGGTTTCAGCCAGTGCACATTTATTGCATTGCTAATTGAGACACAGAATGCACAGCAAACTATTGTGGATAAAACGACTGTATAAACTCGATAAAGACAGAATCCCTTTGATATGTGTAGTTTGGGGATTTTCAACCCGGAACCATGAAAAAATCAAAGCGATAGCTGTTCTTTAATAAAAGACATGAATTGCGCTTGATCGTCTCCGAAAGAAACCTTTACACCGACAACGATAAGCTCCAGGGAAAATGGACTTTGGAGGGATAGACGAAACAGATCCTTTTCGGTGGTTATCAGGCGCCGGGCACCGGCGTCCGCTGCTTTCGACTGAATATAGTTAAAATCATGCGTCGTGTAGCGATGATGATCTGGAAATTCCAGAAAGCCTCCTGATTTGAAACCGAGATCCTTGACGGTATTTTGAAAATCAGTGTTGCGCGCAATGCCTGAGAAGCCGAAAATCGATTCATCTTTCAATCCGCCGGCGTCCCGGCGTGAATACCGGCCAACCACCCCGTTGCCTGAGATTTGTTCATGGCTGTCGATCACATAATAATAAGGATCATGGGATGAGCTAAATATGGGGCTTTGGCGTGTATATTTTTGAATCAGATCAACCACAGCTGCCGGGGCGTCATCTCTGCCGGCCGGTCGGCGGGTCAGGATACAGGCGGTGCTTCGCGCCAGAGAGGAAACCGGCTCTCTTAAAATTCCCCTGGGCAGCAGGTGGGCATTGCCCACGGGATGGGCGTGATCCAGCAGGACTAGATCGATATCTCTTTTGAGCCTTAAATGCTGAAAGCCGTCATCGAGCACAATCACATCCGGTTGGAAATTATGGACCGCCAGCATACCGGCCGCATATCGGTTTTTGCCGACAACCACCGGCACATCACTGAGACTGCGCGCAATCAGATAGGGTTCGTCCCCGGCTTGCTCCGGCCCCATCCAGATCGAATTGCCGTCGCTGACAATTCCGCCGCGGCCTTCAGCGCCGCCCCGGTAACCCCGGCTGACAATCGCAGCCTTAAACCCTGACGCCTTGATTTCCCGGGCCACATGCATCGTCATGGGGGTCTTGCCGGTGCCGCCGACGGTTATGTTGCCGATGCAGATTACCTTGCAGGGCAGTCGGTAGGATCGTATTATTCCTTGGCGGTAGGCGAACTCTCTGAGTTTTTGCCCGGCACCATAAACCAGCGAAAGCGTGTAAAGCGCAGAGGCCAGAGATAATAGAGGGGCTTTTGCCTCCCCGGTCATGACGGATTCAATCTTTGTTTTGATGGACCGCAGCGCGTGCACAGGTTCAGGTTTTCCTATTCCGCATTTAAAAGATTGATGATTGCAAAGCAGGCAAAAATAAAATTTGACATCCAGGCAGCAATAATCGGCGGCAGCATTCCGCCATACCCGAGGGACATACAAAAACTGTGGATTATCCAGTAAAGAAATATCACAACAATTCCAAGGGCGATATTAATCGTAAAGCCGTGTTTGGATATTTTGCGGATTGTAATACCGGTGCCGATAAGGCTAACAATCAGACAGGCAACCGGTACGGCATATTTGCCCTGCAGATCCACCCGGTATGGGGTGGCGTCATACCCTTCGGACTCTATTTCCCGGATGTAATTTAATAACTCCCTAAAATTCATTTCTTCTGACTTTTTGACGGCCCGTTGAAGATCCTCCGGCAAAAATCCAGTTGTTTCAGGCTTCTGTTCGTAAAAACGAATTTCGTAGGATCCTGTTTGCTTATCCAGCTTCTGCTCCATGATATCCTTGAACACCCATTGGCCATTCCGAAATATTCCCTCGGCGGCATCGACCCGGCGTTCGAGCTTGAATTGACGATCAAAATAATTGAGGGTAACTCCGGAGATAGTTTTTGCCCTGGGGTTGAAAAAGGAAATAAATGCGATGGAGCGATGAGTTTTGAACCATATATCTTTTTGCCCCTTGGTTTGGGTGTGTTTCTTTACTTCAATACGGTAGATATCGTTGGCTTTGCTGATGGTAGCCGGCACGACGATTTCAGACAATAAAAAAAGAAGGATGGTAAATAAAAGACCCACGGCAAAAATTGGTCTGGTGAAATAATAGATACTCATGCCGCCGCTTTTCAGTGCAATAATCTCATTATTTTTATTCATCAAGCTGAAAGTGATCAGAACCGCCAGCAAAATTCCGACCGGCGTAATCTGAGCCACAATCAGGGGTAATTTTAATTCAAGGAATTGGATCATCCGGAATACCGTCAGACCGGCCTCCAGAAATTTATCGACGTTTTCGAAAAAATCAACGACCAGATAAATACACGTAACTGCGATCAGAACGAATCCGAAATGCTTTAAGATCTCTTTTATAAGATATCGATCAAGGATGGACATAGCCGTATTTGAATTCGGAATGCGGAATGCGGAAGGTTTGTGCGTAGCGCAGAGGGCATAGCGCATAGCGTAAAAAAATCATATAACGTCCTTCAAGCAAGCCCTTAACGATCCAACTTTCACCTTTTACCCGTTGCCAAGCCCTCACAGCCTTCTCATTTCTTTTGCCTTTGCGCTATGCGCTCTGCGCTATGCCCGTCCTCCCCGCCACCCGCAACACGCATTCCGCAATGCTGTTAACTATCAGCTTCGCCGTTGGTTGGCCAACTATTCTGATGGTGGCTTTCGGCAAACTGCATCTGGTATAGTTTATAGTATTCCCCCCGGCGGTCGAGCAATTGTTGGTGCAATCCTTCCTCTACAATTCGACCATCGACGATTACCAGGATGCGGTGCGCGTACCCGATGGTGGATAAGCGATGGGCAATAATAAATGTGGTGCGACCCTGCATTAAATTTCCCAGCGCTTTTTGAACCAGTGTTTCCGATTCAGAATCAAGTGATGACGTGGCTTCATCAAGGATCAATATCGGTGCGTTTTTTAAAAGCGCCCGGGCAATGCAGAGACGCTGTTTCTGCCCGCCGGAAAGCCGTCCGCCTAGCTCTCCGATCGCCGTGTCGAATCCGTCCGGAAAGCACTTAATAAAATCATAGGCATAGGCCGCCTTTGCCGCCTGGATGATTTGCTGCTCGGTGGCATCCCAGCAGCCGTAGGCAATATTATTGCGCACGGTATCATTAAACAAAATGGGTTCCTGGGTGACGACGGCGATCTGTTGGCGCAGGGATTTGATCGAGGTATTCCGGATATCGACATCGTCGATTAAAACCGTGCCTTCGGTAACATCATAAAAACGGGGAATGAGGTTTACCAGAGAGGTTTTTCCACCGCCGCTCATGCCGACCAACGCGATAATTTCGCCGGTGTCAGCGGCCAGATTAATATTTTGAAGCACCGGGGTCGTGTCGTATTTAAAGGACACATTATCGAACACGATACGATGCGGTCCCGCTAAGATTTGAACCGGTGACACCGCTTCAATGATGTTTGATTTTCGCTGCAGAATGTCAAAAATGCGGTCGATGGCAGCCAGACCCCGCTGGATGGAATTGTTCAGCTTGCTTAATTTTTTAAGCGGCTCATACAGAAAACCGACTGCCGTTAAAAACGACATAAAGGTCCCAAACGAGTAAGTACCGGCAATGACGTCCTTACCGCCGTACCAAATGATGAAGGCAATTCCAAATCCGCCCAGCACTTCCATCATCGGCGAGGACATCGCTCTGACCCGGGCTTCTTTCATTTCCAGCCTGAAGATTTTACGTGATTTTGCCGCAAAGCGATTTTTTTCGTGATCTTCCATGCCGAACGCCTTCACGATTTTGGTGCCGAAGAGAGATTCGTGCAAAAAGGCGTTCATATCGGCCATGGCCTCCTGGGCTCCTAATCGAACCCGTCGAATCTTACGCCCGAAATGAAAGATGGGAAAAGCGGCAACCGGCAGGACCACAAACGCGTAAATGGCCAGTTTGGGAATCAGGTAAAACGTCACGGACAGCAACCCGATGATCGTAAAACAATCCCTGATGGAGCCGGTAATCGCGGAGGTGAACATGGATGAAATAATCGTGACATCGTTGGTAATGCGGGACATGAGATCGCCGGTTTTCTCCTGCTGAAAAAAGGCCAGTGGCAGATCCTGCATATGACCGTAAAGCCGGTTGCGCAAGCGCATGATAACGCTCTGGCCGACGTGGTTTAAAAGAAAATATGAACCGTAAGCCGCCACGCCTTTGGTGAGAAATACCACGATAACCAGCAGTGGTATCAGCATCAGCATCTGGGCATCTTTGTGTTCAAATATTTTTTCAACCACCGGTTTAACCAGATAGGCTGAAGCTGCGGTCATGGATGCCACGACGGCCGAGCAAAGGGCGGCCAGTGCCAGTTTGAACCAGCTGTCTTTGACAAAGTGCAGCAGTTCAAGGTGCAGCGGGGTTAATTTTGGTATATTAATGAATTTCATATATTCCGGTCAGGTTTTGCGAAGCAAATTGAAAAAGGTTTCAAGTGTTCCGCCGGCGGCGGATCTTCGACAGGAGAGAGAAGTTAACTTCCCTCCCACTTGAGCTTTGTAGGTATCCCGATATAATTTTATATAATTGATAGGATTCCTTAATTATTCAATATTCATTCGACAATATTCAATCAGGTATCGATCATCCCCAGGGCCAGCTCCGCCACCCTGTCCGAAGCCCCGCTTCCCCCGAGCACATCTCGCAGGTCGATCAACTGCCGTCTTAAATGATTTAATTCTTTTTCATCTTTGAGCATGTTCCGGATCTCCCGGGCAATGTTGTCTCCGGTGGCATCGTTTTGCAATAATTCAGGGACAAGTTCGCGGCCGGCTACCAGATTTACCAGACCGACATTGGGCACCCGGACCAAAACCCTTGCCAGCCAGGCGCTTACCGTGGAAACTTTATAAATTATGACCATCGGGGTGCCGTAAATGGCGGCCTGGAGCGTCACCGTGCCGGATGCAGCAATGATCGCATCGCAGCGTTCAAACACTTTATCCACCCCGTCGGAAACCACGTCAACATTCTCCCAACCCGGACGCCGGCTGACAATGCCTTCGATGAGCTGTCTTTCGACGGTATCCGCCCGGGAGATCATAAATCTAACATGTTTTAACTTTTGTTTCAAAATATCGCCGGCATCCAGCATCACCGGAAGCAGCCTGATTATTTCATTCTCGCGGGATCCGGGTACCAGGCCGATGACAGGCGGTGTCAGGGCACCGTCTTTGGGCGCCTGCCCGGCGGCCGGTAAGGTGTCGTCCAGCAGGGGATGACCAACATAAGTCACCGGAACATTGAATTCCTGGTAAATTCGTTCTTCAAATGGCAGAATCACCGCCATGTGATCGACGAGTTTTCCGATGCGCCTGCCCCGTCCCCGCCGCCAGGCCCATAGCTGGGGGCTGATATAATATAGCACGGGAATACCGAGTTTTTTAGCAGCGGCAGCAAGGTGAAGATTAAAGTCGGGGAAATCGATGAGAATGAGCAGATCGGGTTTGAGACTTTTTAACAGCTTTTTAAAGGTTCCCATCCCTTTTAAAATATCAGGGATCTTGGAAAACACCTCCGTGATACCAACGACTGTCAGTTCGGCGGCGTCCACAACGATACGAACACCGGCCTGCCGGAGACCAGGACCGCCGATTCCGCAAAAGAACAGCTTCGGTTGTCTCTTCAGCATGGCCCGGACCAGTTTGGCACCGTGTTGATCGCCGGAAGCTTCACCGGCAACGATAGCCACACAGGGTTGATGTGAGGTAAGCTTCATGATTGGAGGTAACGCTTAATGGCCGTTTCCACTTTGTCCATTATATCCAGGGCCACAGCCAGGGCTTTGCGACCGGCTTGTCCGGATACCACCGGCGAATTTCTGGTGCGCACCGCTTGGATGTATGACCTCAGTTCATCCTCCAGCACATCGGTTTCGCTAAAGGTCAACTGCTGAAAATCCGTTCCGGGCACCGGGTTGTCGGACTGATTTTCATTGCGACGAATGAGGGTAATTTCCCGGCCGTTAAAATCCACAGATATATACGCATCCTTCTGAAAGAATCTTATTTTCCTCTGATTCTTGGTTGAAATCCGACTGGCAGTTACGTTGGCCACACACCCGCTCTCAAACTGCAATCTGACATTGGCGATATCCGCATATTCACAGATGACCGGAACACCTGCGGCATGGATGCTCTGGATTTCCGAATTGACAATGCTCAGGATAATATCGATATCATGAATCATTAAATCCAGCACGACACTGACATCCGTGGAGCGGTCCTTAAAAATACTTAACCGGTGGGCCTCAATGAACATCGGATGCGTAATAATATCTTTAAGGGCCAGCACCGCCGGATTAAATCGCTCCAGATGGCCGATCTGCAGGATACGACCTCTTGATTCGGCGGCTTCGATCAGATCATCGGCCTGTTCAAGCGTGGTTGTCATGGGTTTTTCAATCAGCACATCCACGTCATGATTTAAAAATTCAAGGCCGATATCAAAATGCGACTGGGTCGGTACCACAATGCTGACGGCATCAACGCGGCCGAAAAGATCACGATAGTCGGTCACGGCCCGGCTGCCGAACCTGGCGGCCACATCCTCGGCACGGGACCGATCGATATCCGCCACCCCTGCCAGGCGCACGTTATCCATACCGGAATACTTCTCGGCGTGGAATTTACCAAGATAGCCGACGCCGATCACACCAACCCGAATTTCATTCATAAACTATACGCTCCAATTAATGCCTCTTTAAAAATTGGAGGCCAGCGGTCCGCCTCCGGCGCAACACCTGACACCTTTTTTTCTGAACCTGAAACCTGCCTTTCCCCCGACAATCAACGGGTAATGCCCCGCTGTGAGGATTTGATGAAGTTGATGAAATTAATGACTTCCGGCAAGTGATCCACTTCCGCCAGGGCTCTTTCGATGGCTTCATTGAGGGTTATTCCGATTCGAAAAAAAATCCGGTAGACCTTTTTTAATTCCGCGACGGTGGTTTCGGGAAACCCGTGACGCTTGAGGCCCACCCGATTGAGACCGTAAAGTTTTGCCCGTTCGCCGGTTGCAATGACGTACGGGGGGATGTCTTTGGGCACGCCTGATTTGCCGCCGACATAGGCATATTCACCAATTCTGACAAACTGATGAATGGCGACTAAACCACCCACAGTTACGTAATCTCCAATGGTGATATGACCCGCCAGAGTGGCATTATTGGCCAGGATCACTCGACGTCCCGTCTGGCAGTCGTGGGCGACATGGCAGTATGCCATCAGCAGATTCTCTTCCCCGATTTCGGTAACGCCCGTGCCGAATTCAGTGCCCCGGTTGATGGTGGTAAACTCCCTTACGACCGTGCCGCGTCCGATTTTTACGTACGTCTTTTCGCCTTTAAATTTGATGGCCTGGGGCTCAGCCCCCACCGAAGCATATTGAAAAATTTGACAATCCGGACCGATGGATACATAACGGTCGACAATGACATGGGGTCCGATAACCGTGCCGGACCCAATTGAAACGTCCTCCCGGATGACCGAGTAGGGGCCGATTACAACGTTCGCATCAATTTCAGCTTTCGAATCAACTATGGCAGTTGGATGTATCATTTAGTATCTCCAAAGGATGCCATCAACTCAGCCTCGGCCACCAATTGATCATCGACCATTGCGGTACCTGACATTTTGGCGACTTTCGAGCGGAATTTTAAAATTTTGGCTTCAAATATGATCTGGTCCCCCGGCTGAACCATTTTGCGAAATCTGACTTTATCCATGCCCATAAAATAAATTAGCCGGTTGCGTTTTTCAGGCGGAGCCGTCTGGTAGGCAAGTATCCCGCCCGCCTGGGCCATCGCTTCAATGATCAGGACCCCGGGCATAACCGGTTTGCCCGGAAAGTGCCCTTGGAAAAAAGGCTCATTAATGGTGACATTTTTCAGCGCCACGATCCGGTCATCCGGTATCAGCTTGATAACCCGATCCACCAGCAAAAACGGATAGCGGTGGGGCAACATTTCCATAATTCCCTGGATGTCATATTCTGATTCCATTTATCGGTCCCATTTTTCCTCTAGGGTTTTAAATCTTTTTTCCAGTTTTAAAAGTCGTTTACTGATATCGGGCAATTTGGGAATGGTTCGTACAACCCTCAGCCATACCCGGTGCGGCATTTCAGGTATGCCGGCCGATACAATCTGTCCATCGGCTACCGGTTTGCCGACACCGGTCTGGGGCCCAACCGTCGCGTTATCGCCGATGGTCAAATGCCCGGCAACACCCGCCTGCCCGGCCAAAATAGCGTTTTTGCCGATTGTAACACTGCCCGAAATTCCGACCTGGGCTACCAGAACCGTATTCTCTCCCACGGTAACGTTGTGTGCGATATGAACCAGGTTGTCTGTTTTGACCCCGCGTCCGATATGGGTCTTGCCGAAGGTACCCCGATCGATGGCATTGTTGGCCCCGATTTCAACTTCGTCATCAATTTGCACAATCCCGCTATGGGGAATCTTGTGATAGGTTGTTCCATCCGGCGCAAATCCGAATCCGTCGCTGCCGATCACGGTGCCCGGATGAATGATAACCCGGCTGCCGATGATCGTGCGCTCCTGGATGGTGACATTGGGGTGGATAATCACATCGTTGCCAATGGTAACCTCGTCCCCAATGACAACTCCCGGATACAGCCAAACCCGGTCGCCCAGGGTGACATGATGGCCAATGGCCACCAGCGGTCCGATCGAAACATTTTGACCGTGTTTAAATTTTCGGCCGATCTCGGCCCGGGGATGGATCCCGTCCATGGGCTGAACCGGTGGTTGAAAAAACTGCAGCACTTTGGCAAAGGCCACCATGGGAAGATCTACCTGGAGTAAATTACGCCCCGGCAGTTGGATGTCCGTCGGTACAATCAGCGCTGCGGCATTGCAATCATCAATCTTTTTTAAAAACCTGGTATTGCCGGCCACGGTTATGTCGTTATCGCCGGCCTGCTCAAAGGGGGCGACACCGGTGATCATTAGATCGGGATCTCCGACCACCTTACCCTGCACCAGATCGGCAATTTCGGCTATGGATAATTTCATTGAGGCCACTCGATTTCGTACTCGTCCGGGTTAATTCTATTTTCTTTTGGCTGTCTTGGCGTTGAGCTTTTTGATCAGATCTTCGGTGATATCAATTGATCCCGGCGAATAAAGCACGCTGTATTTATTGATAATCAGAAGATATCCCTCTTTTTTCCCGATCCCATCGACCAGTTCCTTGATATCTTGCTGCAGCTGATTCATCATTTCAACTTCAAGCTTTTGCAGGTCGGACCGGTATTTTTTCTGAAGCGATTTAAAATCATTGATTTTAATACGCTGTTCGCGCTCTTTTTCATCGCGCATCTCTTTGCTCATCACCATGGATTCGCGCTCAAGACGTTTGCTGATCTTTTCAATTTCAGCGCCTCTTTGTTTCAAATCAGACTCCATCTGCTCCTTTTGTTTCTTGAGTTCGGCCTGGATTGATTTTCCGGAGTTGGAAGTTTCTAAAATTTTTTGCAAATCGATGACGCCTATCTTGGCGATATCAGCTGCGAATAGAGAATTAGTCAAGAAAAATAATATCACCAGCGATATTGAAATGGTACATTTGACAGCGCTCATTATATCCCCCTTTTCTGACCTAATTGCTGAAATAGATGATCACAAATGAATTGATTAGATTCTAAAATGATTCAAACACGTCCAATTTGCAACAAAAAAACATGATTTTCAGGCCGACATCAGAAAGCTGAGGCCATGGAAAATTCCCATTTTCCCGTGTTGGTATCGGTGGATTTGGGATCCAGAATCCAGCCATATTCCAAGCGAATAGGTCCCATGGGAGAAAGCCAGCGAATTCCCAGTCCGGCACTTTCCCGCAGTTTGTCGAGCTCAATGTCTTCATGGCTATCATAAATATCCCCCGTGTCAAAAAAGGTAACACCGTAGACACCGGCCTGGGCCACCAGCGGGAATCGGATTTCGGCGTTTAATTGGACAAATTTATTTCCCCCGACACAGGAACCCGAATTATCCCGGGGGCACAAATCGTCCCGTTCAAACCCGCGCAACGCATCGATGCCCACCATATAAAACTTTTCATAATCCGGCAAGGTTTTGCCTTGAAGCTGTTTGACGTAGCCGGATTTGGCATGCAGCACACCGATAAATTGCCACACCAAGGGAAAATACCAGCCGGTTTCTCCAATTATTTTATTAAAACCGACATTGCCGCCCAGACCGGCAAATTCATATTCCACGCCGTGGGTGGATCCTTCAGTGGGATGAAAAAGCTGATCCCTCGAATCGTATCTGATGTGGGCTGAGATGCTGCTTTTGATGTTTTTCCCGGAATCCTGCTGAATCGATGTGGAAGCATCATCGCTGATGTTCTTAACATCAGCGAGATCATAGTTGTAGGTCAGCGTGGCCCGGGTATAATCAAAGATTGGATACCCCAGACGCAGTTTGCCGCCGTAACTGTCCTTGTCGTAGTCCGGATAACTGTAATTCCAGTTGTACAGATCGGCGCCCGCTGACAGCGGGATATCCAAAAACCATGGTTCGGTAAAACTCAAAGTATACCGCTGGGTTTTGGCGCCCAGCTGTCCTTTCAAGGACAGAATTTGCCCCCTGCCAAACAGGTTTTTTTCGGAAACCGAGGCGGTCAAAAATAAGCTTTCAACGTTGCCGTAACCGGCACCGAAGCTAAATGCCCCGGTTCTTTTTTCGGTGACATCGATGCGCAACCGCATTTTATCGTCGGCGCTGCCTTTAATGGTATTAATCTTTATATCTTCAAAGAAATCAAGGCGATATAGATTTCTGACACTGCGTTTCAGACGGCGGCCGCTGTAGAGTTCTTGTTCATAAACCTGCAACTGCCGCCGGATAACCTTATCCCGGGTCTTGGTGTTACCGCTGATGGTTATTTCTTCAAAATAAACCTGTTTGCCTTTGTTGATCTCATATACGATGTTAACGACTAATTTTTCAGGATCCTCATCAATCCGCGGTGAAATATCGGCATAGGCATAGCCTTCGTCCGAATAGATATCGGTCAGCTCAAGCACATCCTGGCGCAGCGTGTCACGGTTATAGTATTCTTCCTCGGCAATCTTGACCTTTTCCAGCAGCTGTTCCTCGGGTATGATCAAATCACCGGCCATGGTAACCGTGCCCACCTTGAACTGGGGACCCTCGACCAGCCGGATGTTAATAACAATGCCATCCTCCTCAAAAATGACTTCCGGTTCGCCGATCCGGGCCTGAAGGTAACCGTTATTTTGGTAAAAGGCCGTCAGCTTGGCGACGTCCTGAGTCAATTGTTCCTGATTGAGGTCACCGGAGTTGGTAAGGAATGAAAGCAGTCCCTTAGTCGAGGTGCTCATCAACCCTTTCAATTTACTGCTGGAATAGGCGTGATTGCCCACAAATTCGATTTTTTTTATCTGAAGTTTCTTGCCCTCTTCGATAACATATTCAATGTCGGCCTGGTTATTTTTTTTGGGGTAGACTTTAAAACTGACCTTGACATTGTAAAAATTTTTCTCTTTATAAAGTTCTTCAATCCGCCGCATGTCGTTTTGAATAATGTTGATGTTGAGAATGGATCCCTTACGGAGGGTAAGCTCCTCCTTGATCTCATCGTCATCATAGACCCATGTATTTCCCTCAACCAGGATGCTGCGGACGGTTGGCTTTTCCGTGACGATCACCGTAATAATTTTACCTTGCGGCACGGTCTGGGCCTCAATTCGGATATCATCAAAATACCCCATCTTGTAAACGGCCTTTAATTGATCGTTGATATCCTTCGGATTCAATACGTCACCGGTTTTAATGGTTAGCACCTGTCTGATGGCATCTTCTTCAATGCGATCATTGCCTTTGATCCGAATCTCAGCAATCTTTTCGCGTTTAAAGAGCTTTAAACCAAGTTGGCCCACCAGTTCAGTCAAGGTCGCAGGCAAATTTTCGACACCTTCACCCTCAACTGAAAATGTTTGCGGCATTTCGGATTCGCCCGGGGCAAGCAACTTGGCATCCAGACTGAAATTCTGACCGATCCAGGTCAAGCTGCCCCAGACAACATAGTCGGTGCCGGTTTGAAGTCCCAATTCGCGGATGTCTTTCAAACTATCGGCCACCATATTGCGTGACTCGAGAGATTCTTCGTCTATGACGAGTACTTTGGCGCCTTGCTGTTCAAGTTGAGATTTGACAGCTTGGGGTATTTCCTTTTGCAAATACGATAAATCCTCCCGAGCATTTATTTTAAAGGGCAATATAATGACTCTGACGGTCTGTTGGGCCGAGACGACGTCCGTCATTAAACCAGCTAATAAGAAGAATATCAGCCACGCACGTTTAATCATAAAATGGAGTTTCAATCGGTTAGGGGTCAGTTCAAACGAGCTAAGTTACAGGTGTCAGACTACCATCTACAATTGTTACACGGCGGGACATGAAAGATGCAAGCTCCGTGTTGTGGGTGACCACAACCAGTGTCATGGAAAATTCCTGATTTAACTCCATCAGCAAGGAGTGAACTTGTTCACTGTTGGATATATCCAGATTGCCGGTGGGTTCATCTGCCAGCAGCAGCGCCGGCTTTAATACCAATGCCCTGGCCAGGGCCACGCGTTGCTGTTCTCCGCCGGACAATTTTCCCACCCGGTAATTTAATCTGTCTTTCAGCCCGACTCGGACGAGAATTTTCGCTGCCGCCTGAATCGCTTTTTGCCTGCTCGCGCCGTTTATCAGTGCCGGCATCATTGCATTTTCAACCGCACTAAATTCGGGCAGGAGATGATGAAATTGAAAAACAAATCCTACGGACCTGTTGCGAAACCTGGCCAGTTTCAAATCGTCATATGAAAAGACATCTTCTCCTTTAAAAAGCAGTTCACCGCTATCCGGCCGATCCAGGGTGCCGACAATATGAAGCAAGGTTGATTTTCCAATTCCGGAAGCACCCACGATAGCAACAGATTCACCGGTGGACAGATCAAGATCGAGGTCCTTTAGAATATCAATACTGGCCCCGCCGTTAGTAAAACTTTTACATAACCTGCGAACAGTGATTAATTTTGCAGCAGGTCCGGAATCATAGTTTTGCTTCATAAGGAATATTTAGCCGTAGCGGATCGCCTCAACCGGATTTAATTTAGCCGCCTGGCGCGCCGGATATAGCGTGGCGAGAAAACAAATCAACAACGCGGCGGCGATGATTGAAGCGACATCAAGCAATTCAAGCTTCACCGGCAACCGGGTTGTAAAATAATAAATATCACCCGCCAATTCGTGGATGTTATAATGTTTCAGCACGGTACAGATGACGAGCCCCAGACCCAACCCAATGAGGGTGCCAAGGGCCCCGATGACCATACCGTTAAATACAAATATCTTTTTCACGCTGCGCTCAGTGGTTCCCATGGCCTTTAAGATGGCGATGTCCCGGGTTTTGCCCATAACCATCATGATCAGGCTGCTGGCGATGTTAAAGGCTGCCACCAGAACGATGAGTGTCAAAATGATGAACATGACCCGCCTTTCAAGCTTGAGCGCTTTGAACAGATTGCGATTCAGCTGCATCCAGTCGCGCGCATAGTAGGGAAAACCGAGTTTATCGGCAATCTTTTGGGCAATCTGGCCGGCATCGTATAACTCAGTGACCCGGATATCCAATCCGGTGACTGAATCTTCCAGACGCATAATTTTCTGGGCATCGCGGATGTTGATGTAAGCAAAAGTCTGGTCATACTCATACATCCCGGACTCAAAGAAACCGGTTACTTTAAACTGCCGCATGGTCGGAACATGCCCGATGGGCGATATCATGCCCCGGGGCGATATCAGATAAATAGCATCTCCCTCAACGACTGCAAGATTTTTGGCCAATTCCCGGCCCAGCACAATGCCGGGAATTTGGGGGGGCGAACCGGGAGTGGATTTAACATCGGTCGAACTTGGCAGATCAGCATCCTGCAGCGTTTTCATTACCCGGCCGGCCGATTCAGGGTCAATTCCTCTTAACACGGCTCCCGCGGCGCCGTTTTTTGACCTGAGCATGATCTGGGCGTAAATAAACGGGGTGGCCGCCTCAACGCCCGGAGTCTTTTCGACTTTCTGCAGGATCTCACGATATTGGGTAAACGCCCCGCCATGACGCAGAATCATTACCTGGGGCTGTCCGCCCAATATACGCGTCTTCAAATCCGCCTCGAATCCGGTCATCACCGCAATCACCACGATCAAGGCCATCACCCCCAACGCCACCCCGGCAACGGAGAGAATGGTTATCAGCGAAATGAACGCCTGCTTTTGCTTGGCCCGAAGATATCGACGGCCGATGAAAGTTTCAAATGACATTCTCATTTCCCGACCGGTTTCATATGCGGAAAGAGAATGACTTCTCGTATAGAGGCCGCATCGGTAAGCAGCATGACCAGTCGGTCGATCCCGATCCCTTCTCCGGCGGTCGGCGGCATCCCGTATTCCAGTGCTTCGATATAGTCATCATCCATCCGGTGCGCTTCTTCATCGCCGGCCTGGCGCCCCATAACCTGCTGGGCAAAGCGCTCATACTGGTCGACCGGATCATTGAGTTCCGAAAATCCGTTGGCGATTTCACGGCCGGCTATAAACAGCTCGAAACGTTCGGTCAGATCGGGCTGCCGGTCACTGCGTCGCGACAAAGGCGAAACTTCCGCCGGGTAGCCGGTGATAAATGTGGGCTGAATCAGCTTGGGCTCCACCAGCACATCAAATAATTTGGTAATGACTTTGCCAATCTTGCCGGTTTTGGTCACCTGAATGTCATGGCGGGATGCAAACTCAAGCAATTTATCTTTATCGCTTAACAAATCGGGATCTATGCCCCCCAGTTGCACCATTGCATCGGATAGCGGCAGGCGGCGCCATTGGCCTGAGAAATCAATTGATTCACCCTGATAACTGATCTTGGCCGATCCGGTCAACGTCTCGGCGACGCCGGTTATCAGTGCTTCCGTCAAGTCCATCAGATCGGTATGGGTGGCATAGGCCTGATAGAATTCGAGCATGGTGAATTCCGGGTTGTGCTGGGTGGATATACCCTCGTTTCTGAAATTCCGGTTGATTTCAAAAACCCGCTCAAATCCTCCGACAACCAGACGCTTTAAATACAGCTCCGGTGCAATACGCAGGTAAAGATCCATCCCCAGGGCATTGTGATGGGTTATGAAGGGGGTTGCTTCCGCACCGCCGGGGATCGGCTGCATCATGGGCGTTTCAACTTCAAGAAATTCCCGCTTCAGAAAAAAATTGCGTATTAATTGAATGATTAAACTGCGTTTCAGGAAAAGGTCGCGCACGTCCGCATTCATGATCAGATCGATATAGCGTTGACGGTATCTTTTTTCCGGATCCCGAAGTCCGTGAAATTTTTCAGGCAGGGGGCGCGAAGCTTTACAAAGCAGGTCGAGCTCATTTACCAGAAGGGTCCACTCGCCGGTCCGGGTCTGAAACAACCCGCCCTTTAATCCCACAAAATCACCGATATCAAGCTGTTTGAAAAGGCGGTAGGCATCATCGCCAATGCGGTCTTTTTGGACGTATGCCTGAAGCTGTCCGGTGCGGTCCCGGAAACGAATAAAGGCGCTCTTGCCGAAATTGTTGATCGCCATCATGCGTCCGGCTGCAACAAAGAGCGGTTCATCCGCGGTCAGGGTTTGAGGGGATTGTTCGATTACATTTTGAATATCCTGGATCGTATGTGAAACGTTAAATCCATTGGGAAAAAGATTGACCCCACTCTTTTTCAATTCTTCAATTTTTTCTTTGCGCTGGCGCAAAATGTCGCTGTTTTTATCCATAATCCTCATCAATCGAGTTGAAATCATACCGCCCGGTGATCCGGCGGTAATGTATTAAAAAAGCCTCCCATAATCCGTCACCGGCTGGCTGAGTATCCAATCAAAAAGCAAATTAAATTAAGTAGCCCATTTGCAGATAGCTGTCAAGATCAAGTTGGAAAACAAAGGCTTGGATTCAAAGGGTCTGTGAAGGGGCAAACGAAAAGATTCTGCACCTGCCTTGTGGGTGAGTCCCGGGATCCCCCCTGAAAGTGGTGGGGAGAATCTTCCAATAGTTAATAGCAATTGCGGGACACCACACTACGCGGGTCGTTCAATCTGCCTGAATTGCAGGATAAAGGTCGTCCCTTTATTTATCTCACTTTCGACATCCATCAAGGCGTCGTAGGCCTCCAGAATGCGGTGGACTATCGATAGGCCGAGTCCTGTGCCGGAAGCTTTAGTAGTAAAAAAAGGATCAAAAATTAATTTAATGTCCTTCTGGGACATACCGCAGCCAGAATCGGATACTTTGATATAAGCCTGTTTATTCTTGGTTCCATGCATTTCAATATGAATGTTCCCCTCACCTTTAATCGCTTCTGCAGCATTTATCAGCAGATTCCATAGGATCTGACGCAGGTGCAAGGGATCCATCGAAATCCAAATGCCGGATTGAATATTTTTGGTAGTCGTAATGCGGCCATCGTTGTTGGCGTCTTTTTCAAATAGCTCGACGGTATCGTCTATTATTTTCGCAAGATCCATCGCTTCGACTTTGGCTGCCGGAGGTCGTGCGTAAAGTAAAAAGTTGGTAGCCAGAGAGTTCAGGCGGTCTGCCTCCCGCAGAACAATTTGCATCAGTCGATCATGATCCGAATCATAGCGGATATCCTCGCGCAGGAGTTGGATCGATCCTGACAGGGAAGCAAGGGGATTTTTGATTTCATGGGCCAGACCGGCGGCCATTTCACCGATTGCAGCCATTTTATCAACGCGTTTGACATGCTCCTCCATGATCCGCAATTCCTTGCGGGTTCTTCGGACTTGCTCCGATAAAAAGCTGCTCAGAAATGCAACCGCGAAACAGGCAGTCATGGTTATCAGGATTTTGTATAAAACCTGAGTCCCGGTGTAGGCTGATGCCAGAAGCAGATCTTTAGTACCAAAAGGCAATATAACACCATAGTATTCGAGATCGATCATGATGCCGAACTGGATACTACAAATGGCCGCGATGGCGATGGTTCCCCGGAAGGGAATCAGAATGCTTGAATAAATGATCACAACAAGATACAGAAAGGAGAATATACTTGAAAAATTGCCCGTTACAAACAAAATCACCGTTACAATTAATGTATCGATAATAATTTGAGCAGAGGCAATTAAAATTAAGTGCTTCAGGCGGTATAAACCCACCGCATACACAAATGATAGTATAAATATGGCAGCGATCAGGCCATATAGAATATAAAGTGGTGGTTTGAGAGGTGGCGGCGACTCGCCGAGTTGTAAAATAATGGTGGAGCCTAAAAGCAGGGTTGAAAAAAGGATCCGAAAAAGCATCAACCACTTTAATTTTTGTTTGATTTCCCCTTCGGGTACTTGTGATGTGTGATCCATAATGAATTTTCAATTTGGGCCGGCTTCTACTTCCGGATACGCACTAATTAATTGTATACCAATCAGAAAGCAATAGAATTTAAACCGATTCGGAATACCAAAAGAAAGATCGGTTTCAATCGGGCCAAAAAAATGCCGCAAATGTATTTTGCGGCATTTTTTTAATCGATTCGTTTGCGGAGTTAGCCTATGGCACCGGCCATTTTAAAGATCGGAAGGTACATGGCGATGACCAGTCCGCCAATAGTCACACCCAAAAAAACCAGCATAAAGGGCTCGATCAGGGCGGTCAGATTATCAACGGCCTGATCAACCTCATCATCATAAAAATCAGCAATTTTCTCCAGCATGGCGTCCAGCGCACCGGTTGACTCACCGACACCGATCATCTGGCATACCATGGGCGGGAAAACGCCGCTTTCCTGCAGTGGATCGGCCATGGTGCGTCCTTCGGCAATACCCGTACGGACGCTGTAAATTGCCTTTTCAACCGATCGGTTTCCTGCTGTTTTTGCAACAATATCCAGTGCTTCTAAAATGGCGACACCACTGGCCAGCATGGTCCCCATGGTGCGGGTAAACTTGGCGACGGCCACCTTGCGTAAAAGTTCACCGAATACTGGAACCTTAAGGAGCAAGTCATCCACAACATCCCGACCTTTTTCGGTGCTGTAAAATTTCTTATACGCAATAACAAAGAGAACAAGGGCGACAATGATGTACAAAATCTTGCTTTTTACCATCTCGCTGGCCGCCACGACAATTTGGGTGGGCGCCGGCAGTTCACCGCCGAAATCCGCGAACATTTCCTGAAAAACCGGTATCACAAATACCAGAATAACGGCTAAAACAACGATTGCGATTATCAGGGTAACGATGGGATAGGTCATGGCACCTTTCACCTGGGCCTTTAGTTTGGCTGCTTTTTCCATATAGGCCGCAAGCCGCCTCAGAATAGCATCGAGGATACCGCCCGCTTCCCCGGCAGCAATCATATTTACAAAAAGATCGTCAAATTGTTTGGGAAATTTCTTTAAAGCTTCGGCCAGGGTTGCCCCCCCTTCGACAGATTCTTTAATGTCTTTGAGCATCTTCTTAAAGGTGGCATTGGCCTGCTGACTGAAAAGGATGTCCAGACATTGAATGATCGGCAGACCGGCATCAATCATGGTCGAAAATTGCCGGGCAAAAAGGATGATGTCCTTCTCTCTGACCCTTGGCTGAAGAAAAGAAAGGTCTGCAAACAGGTCTTTGGGTTTTGGTTTGATTTTAGTGGGTGTAATCCGCTGCCGAATCAGTTGGGCCTTGACAGCTTCTTCACTGACAGCTTCCAGTTCGCCCTTCTTGACTTCGTTTTTTCTATTTTTGCCCACCCATTGATAAACTGGCATGATCTATCCTCCCTGAAAATTTTAGATAAGACGTAATTGCCGGTGCTTGAATCCTGCTTTTAGATTTTGTTTCGGCTCAATATCATGCCTAAAAAGTGCAAATTTTTAGGCCCGGCAAGCGTCCAAGCCGACAATTGAATTCTCAAAAACCTTATCGGCCGGAGAGGAAAAAAACTTAAACGATTAATTAAAGTTATTCGAAACGCCTTTTTCGTCATTATTTGAAGGCGTATGCGAAAAATGTAGAATCCCGGCAGATTTTACCTTTTCAGCTCTGATTTAGATCCATAACTTTGCGCAGCCGACTCTGTGGCGGATTTTCTTGCTGCATCTAAATGCCAATCATATTATAGGGCCGACTGGATGTCAAGATTCACGAATTGATCGAATAAATCGGTATCATTCATATTTTCAATATTATAGAACCGGTGAAAGGCAGTAATATGCTATTGGCAATACCTTTTTAAATATGTTACCCTGATGTCTGGTCGAGTAGTTGGCTGGATTTGTTAAGGATAGGATACAGTATTGCAAAAGCAGGAAAAAAACCTGGGAAAAAAAGACTTCACGGTCATCACGACCCATGTGAATGCCGATTTTGACGCCCTGGCATCTATGCTGGCCGCTCAAAAGTTGTATCCCGAGGCGCTGGTGGTATTTCCCGGCTCCCAGGAAAAAAACCTGAAAAATTTCTTCATCAACTCCATGGCGTATCTGTTTAATATGGTGGATATCAATGATATCGACTTTA
>Ga0210062_1000028_pt1 | contig 37833 bp, 36 predicted proteins | sample Muzzi_CordA_D2_FD_185528 | JGI IMG/M metagenome (GOLD analysis project Ga0210062, IMG submission 185528) | Wetland microbial communities from San Francisco Bay, California, USA, that impact long-term carbon sequestration - Muzzi_CordA_D2 (SPAdes) | ecosystem: Environmental > Aquatic > Marine >...
CCTCCGCTTCGATTCGATGTGTCACGGGAGGGTCGTCCCGTCCCGCGGCGCGGGCGTACCCGCCCGCGAAAGGCTGGCGGCGCCGGTGCTGCGGTGGGCGACGCGGCTGGCGCTGAAGTCGGGTTTGTCGCCACGGGTTCCGATTCCCCGGCAGCGCCGCCGCCTCAACAAGGTAACGCGCGCGCTGCGGCCGAGCCGGCGTGTCGCGGTCGAGCGCGGCGAAATCGGCGGCGTACCCGGGGAATGGTTGCGCCCGCGCAAGGCGGGTGCGAAGGCTGCAATCCTCTATCTGCACGGTGGCGCCTATTGCATCGGCTCGCCAGCGACGCACCGCGCCCTCACCTCTCAACTCGCCCACACCACCGGCCTGCCGGTTTTTGCCGCCGGCTATCGCCTTGCGCCCGAACACACCTTTCCCGCCGCGCTCGACGACGCCGTCGCCGCCTGCCGCGCGCTTGGCGCGCTGGGACCGGTGGCGATCGCCGGCGATTCCGCCGGTGCCGGACTTGCCGTGGCCACAGCGCTGTCATTGCGTGACGACAACGCCGCGCCGCCGATCGCACTGGTGCTGCTGTCGCCGTGGATCGATCTCACCTTGTCGGCGCTGTCGGACAAGGCGGCGCCGAACGAGGTGATGCTGAGCACCGCCTGGCTCAATGCCTGTGCGCAGCATTATCTCGCTGGTGCAGAGGCGACGGACCCGCGCGCTTCGCCGCTGTTTGCAGACCTGCACAACTTGCCGCCGGTCCTGGTCCAGTCGAGCCCGGAGGAGCTGCTGCACAGCGACACCATCAGACTGCATGACGCGCTGGACAAGGCCGGCGTCGACGTGCGTTGCGAGATGTTGCCGGGACGCTGGCACGAATTCCAGCTGCACGCCGGCCTGCTGCCCAGCGCGCGGATGGCGCTGGAGCGCGCCGCCGGCTTCATTCGCGACCGCATCCCCGGTCTCGGCTCACCCCATTGAGCGCAGCCGGTGCATCGCCGCAATGCCGAACACCGGCCCCAGCGCCAGTCCCGCCAGCAGTACCGGCCAGCCCAGCGTTGCCGCGACGAGCGGCGTGAACTGCACGGTGACGATGGTCAGCGCGAATCCGAGCGCGGTCTGAAACGTCAGCAGGCTGCCGGCCTGCTCCGGCGGCGAGAAATCGGCAACCAGCGCGGAGAACTGCGCCGAGTCCGGCAGGATGGCCGTACCCCAGACAAGCACGATCACAAAGGTGAGCCAGACCGGCCCGCCAAAGGTGAGCGCCGCCAGCACGGCGCAGGTCCCGCTCACCGCCATGGCGATGATGGTGATCTGCGCCTTGCCGATGCGATCGGCGGCGATCCCGGCCAGTGCGCAGGCGACGCCGCCCGCGGCGATCGAGAGGAACGCGGTGAGCTTGGCCAGCGGCTCGGCCTGCACCGCCGGCATGTGCATGCCATAGGACACGGCCGTCGCCGCCGCGATCCACGCCCACATGGCGTAAAGCTCCCACATGTGACCGAGATAGCCGGCATAGGCGAGCCGCACCCGCCGGTTCGTCCAGGCGGTGGCGATCGCGCGCGGATCGAACCGGGCGGCAATGCCGTGATGGGGCCCGAGTGCCGTCGCCAGCACAACAAGGCCGCCAGCGCCGGCGATGAGCGAGGCGGCGGCAATGCTCAGCCGCCAGTCGGCGCCGCCGGCAAGCGCGATCAGATGCGGCGAGGCCGAGCCGAGCGTTACCGCGCCGACCAGCACGCCGACCAGCAGGCCACGGTCCTTCAGCCCCCAGCCGACGGCGATCTTCATGCCGACCGGATAGACGCCGGCCAGCAGCGCGCCGGTGACGACGCGTGCGGCAATCGCCACCGCGCCGCCGGGTGTCGCCACAAGCAGGGCGGCATTCACGAGGCCTGCGCCGACCGCCGACGCCGCGAAGACACGGCGCGGATCAAAGCGGTCGGCAAGGCCAAGCACGGCGGAGCCGAGCGCGCCGATGACGAAGCCGGCCTGCACGCCGCTGGTCAGCGCCGCCTGGCGAAAGGGCGTCATCGCCACCTCGCGCAGCATGTCGGGCAGAACGGCGGCAGAGACAAACCACAGCGACATGGCCGCCACTTCTGCCAGCACCAGCAACGCCAGAGACCGGAATTTCATGGGAATGGCGTCAATATCCGGTTCTGTTTGGCAGTGGGGCGACGGCGCGCCGGAAGCGCGCAAGGCGGGTTCGCCGGATGATGCCCGAAGCGGACAGGCGCGCCAACCGGCCGCCCTACCGGCGGCGAAGGCGGTAGCAGCGCGGGTCGACGCCCCTTAACGGCGGCGGCAGACCGGTCACGTCGAAGGCGTCCTCGTCGATGATTGCCCAGTCGGGGAACGCGGCTTCGATGTCGGCGCGGCTCGCCCCGCGCGGCAACGGCCCACGGCGGCCGGGCACCCAGGCCAGCATCAGCATGGTGGCATCCGGCGCGGCTACCGCGCTCACCTCGCGCCCGACGGCCGCGCGTTCGGCCGGGTTCAGTCCATGCACGGTGCCGAAGTCCCAGACGAAGCTGAAACCGGAGCCGACGCCGGCGGCGCGCAGTGCGGTCACATCACCCTCGACGAAGCGTACATCGGCGCCGGCCCTGCGGGCGCGCTCGCGCGCTTTCCCGATGGCCTTCGGCACGATGTCGATGCCGGTGACCCGCCAGCCACGCGCGGCCAGTTCGATGGCCCAGTGCCCGCTGCCGCAGCCGAGATCGAGTGCACTGCCATAGGGCGGCGTGCGCTCGCGTGCCTCGCGCTCAAACAGCGCGCCGATGTGATCGGCAGCGGCCGGATGCGTCGCCGCGTGTTCCCAGGGAGTAAACCCGATCGAATAGGCGATCCGGTAGAAGAGGCTCATGGCGTTACTCGTCCATTGCCTTCGCCCGCCCGTCGACAATATCGATTCGCCGTCGCGTGCTTCAGCCCGCGCCCTTGCCGATGAGCGAGACGTCGGCGCCGTCACTGTAGCCGGGTAGCCGCCAGCCATCCTCGTCGTATTCGGCCATGCAGCGCTCGGCCAGCGCCTCCATCTCTTTCAGCGCGCCCGAGCCGGTCGCCTGCATCAGCGGGAACAGGCGCACCAGCTCGTGGCTGCCGGCGTAGTTCATCTCGTAGAGCTCGTGGCGGGCGCCGAATTCGGTGCCGATGGCGTCCCACAACAGCTTCATGATCTTGATGCGCTCTTTGTAATCGATGTCGCCGGAGCCGCGCACATAGCGGGCGAGATACTTGTCGATGTCCGGGTTTTTGAAATCGCGCGCATGCGAGGGGAGATAAATGAGCCCGGAGGCGATGACTTTTTCCACGATGGAACGCACCGCCGGATAGGCCACCGTCATGAACAGACGATAGACGGTGGAGGCGCGCACATTGGGCAGCACGGCGCCACCGACCCAGGACTCGGGGTTACAGGCCATGGCGTCGGTCAGCGACCAGAACAGGTTGCGCCAGCCGATCACCTCGCCGATCTGCGCCTGCACGCCGCGAAAGGAATCGACGCCGGTGGCGCGGGCGGCCTTCATCAGCAACCCGGCGATGAAGTCCAGCTTGACCGCCAGCCGCGTGCAGCCTTGCAGGGTATAATTGTTGACGAAACCCGATTTCGGATAGAAGTCCTTCAGCCGCTGCACGTCGCGGTGGATGAACACGTTCTCCCAGGGGATGAAGGCGTTGTCGAGCACGAAGATGGCGTCGTTCTCGTCGAAGCGCGAGGTGAGCGGATAGTCGAACGGAGAGCCGGTGGCCGCCGCGGTGTATTCGTACGAGGCGCGACAGATCAGCTTGATGCCGGGCGTATTCATCGGCGCGATGAAACACACCACCATCGAAGGATCATTGATCTCCTGGCCCATATTCTGGCCAAGGAAATTGTAGTGCGTGAGCGCCGAATTGGTCGCCACCACCTTGGCGCCGGAGACGTAAATTCCGGCGTCGGTCTCCTTCTGGATGGTGACATAGACGTCCTTGACCTGCTCGACCGCCTTGTTGCGGTCGATCGGCGGATTGACCAGGGCGTGATTGAGATAGAGCACCGCCTCCTGCGCACGCTTGTACCAGGCGCGCGCGTTGCCGGCGAAGTCGCCATAGAAGTCGGCATTGGCGCCGAGCGTGTTGAGCAGCGCCGCCTTGTAGTCCGGGCTGCGGCCCATCCAGCCATAGGTGATGCGCGCCCAGGCGGCGATAGCGTCACGCTGGGCGATCACCTCCTCGCGCGAGCGCGCCGCCTTGAAGAACTTGTGCGTATAGCCGCCGGAGCCCGTGTCGGTCGGCGCGGTGAGCACGTCGTGCGTGTCCCCGTCGTGCAGCGCGTCGTAGAGCCGCGCCATAGAAACGGCAGCGTTGCGCATGGCCGGATGCGTAGTCACATCCTTGACCCGCTCGCCGTAGATATAGACCTCGCGGCCGTCGCGCAGGGACTCGAGATATTCCTCGCCGGTGAAGGGGCGCTGCTTGCCTTGCACAAGGGTTTCCGGAAGAGCGTTCACGGTCTCAACTTTCCTCGATGAATTCGAAGCGGAAGCCGTCGCCGGCCCGCTCGATGGTACCGCTGGTCGGCGTGGCGAAATGGTGCGGCATGACCAGGTTGCCGGTACCGGCATGCATGTCGATCAGCTTCTTGCGCGAGACGCGCGCCATGTCCTGATCGGTATCCGCCCGCGTCGACAGGTCCGGAAACATGATCTGCATCGGATGATGGATGGCGTCACCGATGAACACGCCGCGTCGTCCTCCGGAGGCGACGTTGACCACGACGTGGCCTGGCGTGTGGCCGGGGCAGGGCTCCAGCGAGATGCCATGGTCAAGCTCGAAATCATCCTGCACCAGCACCGCCTTCTCCGCCCGCATGATCGGCTCGACGCTGTCCTCGAACGCCAGCGCGTGCGGGTTGGCGGGATTGCCCTTGTCCCTGGCGTAGACCGCGTTCCAGTGGTCGTATTCGCGCCTGGCCATGACGTATTGCGCATTGGGAAAGGTCGGCACCCATTGGCCATCGACGCGCCGCGTGTTCCAGCCGACATGGTCCCAGTGCAGGTGCGTGCACATGACGTGGGTCACCTCCTCCGGCCTGACCCCGAGGGCGGCGAGCCCGCCGAGATAATCCTTCTTGCCCTCGTCGAACTGGGCGCGGCCGGGCCGCGACTTGGCGCAGCAGGTGTCGAGCAGGATGGTGTAGCGGCCGGTGCGCAGCACGAAGGAATGGAAACTCATCACTGCCTTGCCGTCGTCGCTGATGCGGCCGGGCAGCGCACGCCGCGCCGCCTTCACCATCTCGGGCGTGGCGGCGGGGAGAAATTCCATGACGGGAAAGGCGGGAAATTGCAGTTCGGCGACGCGGCCGACGGTGTAATCGCCGAGAGTCAAAGGCCGCATGGGACAGGTCTCCGGGACGGGTGCCGCGGGTAAACCGGCAGGCGGACAGTGTTGAGGACGCAGCCGCAATCGTCAATTGCGGCGCGCTCACGCTCAGCGCCGCAGGATTCCACCGAGCGCGCCGCGCACGATGGCGCGGCCGACGCTGCCGCCCATCGAGCCGCCGAGCGACTTGCCGACATCGGCGGCGAGCTTGCCGACGACGCGGTTGGTGACCGTGCGCGTTACCGAGCGGGCGACCAGCTGCCCGGTGCTGAGCCGCTGGCCGCGCGGCCGGCTGGTGCCGAAAATGCCACCGAGCAAACCGCCGAGACCGGCGAGCACGCTGCCTTCGCCGGCCGGCGCTCCTTGCGCGGTGCCGCCGGGCGCTTCCGGATCCTGTACGCGCTTCTGCAACAGCTCGAAAGCGGATTCGGAATCGATCGCAGTGTCGTATTTGCCCTTCAGCGGGCTTTTGGCGATGACCGCCTGCCGTTCCGCAGCCGTGATGACGCCGAGCCGCGCCGTCGGCGGGCGGATCAGCGCACGCTCGACCATGCCCGGCACGCCTTTGGCGTCGAGGAAGGAGCACAGCGCCTCGCCCTTGCCGAGCTCGGTGATGACCTGCTCGGTGTCGAGCTTCGGATTGGGGCGGAAGGTCTGCGCCGCCGCCTTGACCGCGCGCTGGTCGCGCGGCGTGAAAGCGCGCAGCGCGTGCTGCACGCGGTTGCCAAGCTGGCCGAGCACGTCGTCTGGCACGTCGAGCGGGTTCTGCGTGACGAAATAGACGCCGACGCCCTTGGAGCGGATCAGCCGCACCACCTGCTCGATCTTCTCCAGCAGCGCCTTGGGCGCATCGTCGAACAACAGATGCGCCTCGTCGAAGAAGAACACCAGCTTCGGCTTGTCGGGATCGCCGATCTCGGGCAGGTCCTCGAACAATTCGGACAGCAGCCAGAGCAGGAAGGTGGCATAGAGCTGCGGGTTCTCCATTAATTTGTCGGCGGCGAGGATGTTGATGAAACCGCGGCCGTCGCGGTCGGTGCGCATGAAATCCTTCAACACCAGCGCCGGCTCACCGAAGAACTTCTCGCCTTTCTGGTTCTCCAGCACCAGCAGCTGGCGCTGGATGGCGCCGACCGACTGCCTGGACACGTTGCCATAGGCCGCATTCAGCTCTTTGGCGTGCTCGGCGACGAAGGCGAGCATGGCGCGCAGGTCCTTGAGGTCGAGCAGCATGAGCCCTTCCTCGTCAGCGACGCGGAAGGCGATGTTGAGCACACCCTCCTGCACGTCGTTGAGATCGAGCAGCCGCGCCAGCAGCAGCGGGCCCATCTCGGAGATGGTGGTGCGCACCGGGTGGCCCTGCTCGCCGAACAGGTCCCAGAACACGACGGGGAATTCATCGGGCGCGTAGTCGACACCGATGTCCTTGGCGCGTTTGACGAAGCCGTCCCTGGCCTCGCCGATCTCGGCAATGCCGGCGAGGTCGCCCTTGATGTCGGCGGCAAAAACCGGAACGCCGGCGCGGGAGAAGCCCTCGGCCAGGATCTGCAAGGTGACGGTCTTGCCGGTGCCGGTGGCGCCGGCTACCAGCCCGTGGCGATTGGCCAGCGCCAGGGCGAGGTGTTGCGGGATTTTCCCCTTGCCGACGAAAATCGTGCCGTCCGCCTCGGTTCGCTTCTCAGCTTTCGCCATGTCCCGAATGTCCCTGTTCCGATGACCGCAAGAGTAGTCCACCCGACGGGCGACGGCCCTGTTGGCTCCTTTCCCCCGTTGGTAGTGCGATATTGGAAAAGCAGCAACCGGCATACGCTGCTGGCAAAGCGCCCTCAAATCGGAATTCTACGGAAACACAGGGCGGTCGTCGATCCGGGTCAAGGGGCCAGTCGATGTAACGCCGAAGCGCTGGACCGCTGGCGCGGTCGGCACCCCCGTCTCCAGCTGCACGACATGCACTTCGATCGTCGTTTTGTCCCGCGAGATGAGTTCGCAACGCCGGTACCGCCCGGCGGATCTGACGCCGGAGCGGATCGGCCGGCCCATGTCACATACTCTTGGGTGATCTGTTTATTGACGGCGTCGCGGACGATGCCCTGCCCGTTCAGTGCCGCGCGCCCATCTGACTGATCTTCTGCATCAGCATGGCGGCAGTAAACGGCTTCGAAATCAGGCAATCGGCACCCGCCTTGTTGGCCGCCAGGATCCAATCCATGTCCTTCTTGGCCGACATGAGGATGAAATGCGTTTTCTTGGCGCTGCCCTCGCGGCGCACTTCCCTGAGGAGGTCGATGCCGCTCATCGGCGCCATCTCCCAATCGCAGATGACGAGGTCGAAGGCAGCCGCCTGCAACCGGTCGAGCGCGGCCCGACCATGCTGCAAGGTTTCAATCTCGACGAAGCCGCAGGTGCGCAAGATCTTGTCGACCACACCGCAAACCGTTGCCGAGTCGTCGACAACCAATACCCGTCGCATATCCGCCATATTGCTGCCCCCGGCAAATCGACTAATGCGGCTGTTCGGCGTCTTCTCCCTGCATATTGCCCAGCCCGCGAATGATCCAGAAGCGGAAGGCTTGCTTTGCCGTCGCCGCCGACAGCTTGAGGAATTCGCTGCGGGCGCGCTCCATTTCCGCCGCGCTCACTTCATGGTGCGCAAGCCGGTTCATCAGGATGGCACTGCAAACCGGCCAATGGATCGAGGCCGCCTTGCAGGCGACAAGGACGCCGTCATGCCGAACGTGGTTCATCAGCTGATCGATCAGCTTGACCGGCGCGGAGCTCAACCGGGCGAGCCCGGCGACCATTTCTTCGTATTGGTGCGTACTGGCGAATTTCAGTATCGCCGTTTCGTCCAATGCACCCTTCTTGGCCAGGTTCGCGATCAGCGCTACCGCACGGCTGAAATCGCGTGGCGCCGCGGCATCCCGCAGCACCCGGCCCGACGCGCTGGCAAGCGCAGGCTCGATGATGCCCTGCCGGTCCGGTGGTGCTGCCGCCAGTAGGTGTCCGCGCACCGCCTCGGTCGCTTGCGAAACCAGTTCCTGCAGCAAATTCACCGGCAGGTCCAGGCGCCGGGCGAGGTTCTCAGCCAGATGTTCGTCGCCCGCCGCACGCTGGGCCAACTGCCTGAACCCGGCATTGGAAAAGACGGCGCCCTGATTGCGCGACAGCTTGTGCACGACGTTGGCATTGCCGCGCTCGACCAGAACGTCGGTGACCGCCATACCGATGCGCGGGCGCTCCGAAATGGCGCCGAGGTGTTCCTGGCTCTTGGTCTTGGCGATTTCGACCAGATCGTAATCGGTGAGCCTGATCGAGCGAGCCAACACCGGACCGGCAACCGCGATCTGGTCGTGGCGCGCGAGGCTCTGAATGACCGTACGGGGTGCATTGGCCACGGGTGCAAGCCTGGCGCCGAAGTCGGCCAGCACTTCGCTCTCGACCCGCTGGATCAGATGGCTCAGCACGTCGCCGAACAGGTCAGCCTGGTCCGGGCCGAGTGCGCTGGCGCTGCCGACAAAAAGATCGGTAACGCGGTGCAACATCTGCACGCGCCGCTCTTGCGAGGCCTCATGCGTCGCCGCTTCCAGCTCGTCAATCAGCGATCGCACGCCGGCGGGTCGTTCGGCTTGCGCCTGCACGCCACGCGTTGCTTGCTCGACCGGCCCGGGGTTGTGCCCATGCGATTCCGCCCCACGGACTTGCAATGTTTTCGGCAACGATTGTGTCAAATTGCCCTCAGACAGCCATTCTTGGCAGCTAGACGGTCGCCCCGCACAATCATTACGAGAATACCTTTAATACCTCGTATATCCAAAAACGTGTTGTGAATTGTATTTTGCAATCGCGTCATTCGGCGGCATTCGGCGAGAGAAATTCCCACACAATGCGCCATGGGCTGCGCGCGACGCCTGGAACCGTGACCCGCGACTAGCGGGAGTTCATGGCACGAAGTTCGGCGACGAACTGCACCGGCAGCAACATCGAGGACGGCGTGTGCAGGTTAAGCGCGCTGGCAATTTCGATTGCGAAGTCGTTGCAATTGTAGGTCAGCAGGTTCCAGTAACGCTCGGTCCGCGCCTGATGACGAACCGCGGCCTTGAGTCGCTCATACTGGGCCGCCGTCAACCTTCGGCGGTAGACGTTGGTGGCGGGTTCCCTGACGTCGCCTTCGACGCCGCGCACCGATGCCGGAACCGGAATGACCGTGCCGATAACGAGCCCGAGCTGGCCGTTCACCGGATAAATGCCGGCATAGCGAGACGCGCGTGCGCGTCCACGCGCGTCCAAGCGGCCGTAGAGAATGAAGGTGTGGCCGATAAGATGACCCGGTCGGCTGCGGAAATCGACAAAATACGGTTTGTCTGCCGCCTGCCGTTCTTTCATCGTGGCGCGGGCGTATCCATCGCGTTGCCGTTCCGCCGCGGCGGCCGAATCCCAATCAGTTGTCGCGATGAGCGCGCAACCGATGGCAAGGAGCATCAACGACTTGAACAAACACGTGTCGCGCAACATCGGCTCCGCGAAAGCTGGAATGACGCCTGCGCGCCGTCAATGTCGCGCGCGATCAAACGGAAATTGGTCGAAGCACTGCCGACCAGTTATTCAGTACGCCGGTCGCGCCGAATGCGCCTGGGCAACGGCATGGTCTTTCGCAAGGCACCGTGGCGCAATCAGTTCGCGGAGCCAGAGTTAATGCGTCAAGACAATGCACCCTTGTCGACTGCCCCCGAGCCGGCTTTGCCCGCATTCATCTTTATCATTAGGCGTTTAGCTTAATAAGGATGTTGTGTTGAATTGACCGGACCTTGCTCGCATAAGCTGGAGGACTTCGTTGTCGCTACAAGGGGGCTCCCAATGCGCAAGGTTATGCTGCTTATGGTTACCATCCTGACCGCCGTGAGCGTTGCCGGCTGCGTCACCGCCGGCAAGGGCAAGGCGCCGATCGGCAAAGGCAAGGCGCCGGTCGTCCACACCAAGGGTTGAGATCCAGCCGATCCTGTTTGACGCTGCGACGCCCGGACATGTCCGGGCGTCGCCGGCGCAATGACCGTTCCGGATTTTCGGATACCCGGCAGCGCTCACTCGCCGCGGAACACACTGCCGATCATTTGCATGCGTCTGGATGTAATGGCCGGGCTCTGTTGCTGCTCCACGAGCTGACGGACAGCCGTGTAGCAATTGACGTAACCGTTTTCCCGCATCGTGCCGGTGCGATTGTCAAACATGAGCTGCCAGCATTGTTCGCCGCGGCTGGGGACCACAATGACCGAACCGGTATAGAGCTCGTCGTTGTTGACCTGTGCAGCCACCGTCGGCCGGGCCTGCACTCCGGACCAGTAATGCTGCGGTGAAATCCACCCATTGAAATAGAGGATCGCGCCAAAGCTGAAGGCGCCAAAAACAAGCACGGCAAAGCTCAGGCGCAGATCTCGCCAGATCCAATGAACTGATGCTGTGCGTGACGCCATCATAACACCGTCGTCAGAGCTACCTTGATTTATCCGTTCTAAGGTAACTTCTGCTTAAGAAGTAATTGTAGTCCCCACTCTTTGCAAAAGAATGAATGAAACATTTGGCGTTTGATTGGTCTCCCGGTCGGGATCGAACCGGTTCCAGCCGGATTCCCGGCACGTTGTTGATCCAAACCGGATCAAACCGGAGAAGCGCTCCTTCATCGGCACGCCACGCCACGCAATTTCCGTTACGCCTGCGCGACCCGTCCGCGGGCCAAAGTCTTGCCACGGCCCTCAGGCGACACCGGCCGCCTTCTTCCTAATCAATATCGATAAACGTCAGCGGGCGGGCCACCATCTCCAGCGACTTGCGCTCGGCGGGAACGGCCCAGCGCCAGGCCACCAGGCCGGCCAAAATCATCAGAACCGCGCCCAGCAGATAGCCGCCGAACACGCTCACACGCGAGCCGGTGTCGATCAGCGCGCCGAACAGCGAGGGCCCGGCGATGCCGCCGATACCGGTGCCGACGGCGTAGAAGAAGGCAATCGCCAGCGCGCGGATCTCGAGCGGGAAGGTCTCGCTCACCGTGAGATAGGCCGAGCTCGCCGCGGCGGACGCGAAAAAGAAGATCGTCATCCAGCACAGCGTCTGCAATTCCGCCGTGATCAGGTCGCGCGCGAACAGCCAGCCGGTGCCGGCGAGCAGCAGCCCTGAGATGATGTAGGTGAATGCGATCATCGGCTTGCGCCCTTGCGTGTCGAACAGCCGACCGATCAGTACCGGGCCGAGGAAATTCCCCGCCGCGAAGGGCAGCAGATACCAGCCAATGTTCTGCGAAGGCACGCCGTAGAAATCGGTGAGGATCAACGCATAGGTGAAAAAGATGGCATTGTAGAAGAACGCTTGCGCCGCCATCAGCGACAGGCCGACGCAAGTACGCTGGCGATGCAGCCTGAACAGAGTCGTCGCCACCTCCCACAGCGGCGTCGACCTGCGCGCGCGCAGGCGCACGCGGGGCAGGTCATGCGCCGGCGGCAGCTGCGCGAACTGCGCCTCGATGCCGTCGACCACGCGGTGCGCCTCGTCCGCGCGCCCGTGCGTCATCAGCCAGCGCGGGCTTTCCGGCAGCCACATCCGCATGAAGAAGATGACCAGCGCAAGGGACGCCCCGATCAGGAAGGCGAGCCGCCAGCCGATCTCCGGATCGATCACCTCCGGGTCGAGCACCACCAGCGAGCCGAGCGCGCCCATCGCCGCGCCGATCCAGAAGCTGCCATTGATAACGAGGTCGGTCCAGCCGCGCACGCGCGCCGGGATTAGCTCCTGGATGGTGGAATTGATGGCGGCGTATTCGCCACCGATGCCGGCCCCGGTGATGAAGCGAAAGAGGGCGAAACTGAACAGACTCCACGAGAAGGCGGTGGCCGCCGTGGCGGTGAGGTAGACGCTCAGCGTGATGAAGAACAGCTTCTTGCGGCCGAGCCGGTCGGTAAGCCAGCCGAAGTAGATCGCGCCCAGCACCGCGCCGGCGAGATAGGCCGATGCCGCAAGACCGACATCGGCGTTGGAGAATTGCAGCACCGGGCTCTGCTTGAGTGCGCCGGCGAGCGAACCGGCCAGCGTCACTTCGAGCCCGTCGAGGATCCAGGTGACGCCGAGCGCCGCCACCACCAGCGTGTGGAAGCGGCCCCATGGCAGCCGGTCGAGCCGGGCCGGGATGTCGCTCTCGACGATGCTGCCGACGGTCACGCGTTTCGCCCTCGTCTCCCGACCCGAGCCTAACGCACTGGCGCGACTCGTGTTCTGCTAATTCCCGCGCGCTGTCGCGGAAATGTCACAACGCCTGTCAATTGCGCCACGCAGCTTATCCCCAGCTTTCCGCCGATTCCGCGACTCAGCTACGGCTTGTGCCGCTTGATCCGAACGAACGGGGGAGACGATGCGCCTGGAAACCGCCAAGCTTCGATCCTCGCCAACCGACGAACCGCCCGTGCACGAGCATGAACCGCCGACAGACGGGATCACGCCGGTGCGGCGCGCCGCCCTCGCCGCGCTCGAGCGTGAATTTGCCCTCCTGCTGAAAGCCAAGCCGGCCTAGGGACTTAAGACAAAGGGCGCGGTTCGCGCGCGACGCGCGATCGGCTATGCTGCGGGCGCGGCACGCCCGCCGCGCCGTTTCGGACACCGCATGGAAACCGAAGTCCTCCGCCGCCTCAACTATGCCGCCGCCCTCGCCTGCGGCGTGTTCGCGGCGCTGGTCATGCACATTGCCCTCACCGTCTTCGACGTCGGCCTCGACTCGGTGCTGCGCGATATTGCCGCCGGCGCCAAGCAGCAGCTCATCTCGGCGCTGGCCTGGTGGGCGATCGCCGCCGCCGGCTTCATCGGCGGCTGGGGCACCGGCGCGTATCTGATCGCGGCGGCGCGCGAACGCGACTTCGTCTATCAGCTGGCGCGGCGCTTTCTGATCGCGCTGGTGTTCGCGGTCGCCACCGCCGGCGGCATCATGAGCAAGAGCGACAACGCCGGCGGCACGCTCGACGTCGTTGCCGGCCTCACCGCGCTGGCGCTCGGGCTGATCTGTGCCTTCTGTGGCGCGCGGCTCGCCTATCTCAACGCCGAGCAGGTCTAGCGGCACGCCCCGCCGGCATTGCCGGGCGCCGCAAGAAACCGATCATCACATCGACGCAGGCATCCGCAAATGCGGCGTCATTGATGTGAAGCGGCAGTTCCCTGATCGCGGCCGCCGGCAGGTAACGCCGCAGCGTTTCGGCAAATACCGCATCGGTTTCAGGTTGCGCCCAGGCGCCGCGCTCTTTGCCGGACAGATCGCGCGTCGTGCGGCCGACAAGCTGGCTCATGCCCCGTGCCGGGATCAGCACCTGCAGCGGTCCCTTGGCCGCGGCAAGCCGTTCGCCGACCAGCTTGCCGAGCGCGGCGAACTCGTCGGCATCGGTCCGCATCAGCAATATCTCGACATTGTACTGCACGAATTCGCGGCCACGGTACTTGTCCGGCACCTGCCCGACCCACCAGTTGGTGAAATCGAGACAGCCTGGCACGACCACCTGTGGCAGTCCGGCGGCGCCGGCCGCGGTCAATCGGTTGTCGCCCGCGCTGTAGACGCCGCCGGTCACGAGATCCGTCAGCTCCGACGTCGTCAGGTCGATCACGCCGGCGAGCTCACCGGCCGCCGCAAGTTGCTCCAGCGCACGGCCGCCTGGCCCGGAGGCGTGGAAATGAATCACCTCGAAGCCGTCGGCCTCCAGCCGCCCGGTAATGCGATCGACGGCCGGCTGCGTGTTGCCGAACGACGAGATACCGATCAGCGGGATGCGCGGCGATGCCGGTACCGTGGCATGTCCCCGCGCCATGCCGGCGAGTGCATTGGCGGCATTAGTGATGGCCGCACGTGTAACGCGGTTGAGCGAGATGTCGCCGACGGTCGGGAACATCGCAATGTCGCTTTCCGCCACATACCATTGCACGGCCGCAGTCGCCGCCACCGGCGTTACCATTGCCTTCGGAAACGACAGCGGCAGCGCGCGCATGATGGCGCACGACATCGTGGAGCCATTGGCGCCGCCGATGCCAAGCACGCCCTGGACGTCGCCGTTTGCAGCCCTTGGCTGCACGATCCGCGTACCGCCGGCGATCATCCGCTGGGCGGCCTCGGCGCGGGAGAGGCCGGCAAGCGCCTGCCATGACGTACCGGCGGCCTCGGCGACCGTCTCACCGCCAATATCGGCAAAGCGATGTGTGTGGGGACGCAGCGAAAGGTCCACCAGCCATGGTGCCGCACCCGCCTGACGCAACGCCTCGCACACGAAATGCGTCGCCTCGTGCTTGCTGTCGAGCGTGGCGAGGACGGCGACCGGTACCACTTAGCCCGCCTTCGGCAATGCGACGCGCTTGAACGCCTGGGTCGCGGCGACCACCGACGATTCCACCGGGAAACGCTCCGCCGACGAGCCGCCGACATAGCCGTGCAGGCGCGGCTCCGCCTTCAGGAAGCGCTCGAAATCGGCCGGCGACTCGATCCCGCCGCCGTGGCAGGTGATAATCCGGTCCGGATACCGCGATGCCAGCGCATCGATTACCGCGCTTGCGCGCGCGGCGGCGGCCGCGTCGCTCAGCACGGTCTTCGAACCGATGGTGCCGCCCGAGCTGTTGCCGAAATGGACGATGATGTTGTCGATGCCGGCCTCCGCCATGGCCAGCGCTTCTTCCGGCGAGGTGCAGAACGCCTTGGTGAACAGGCCCATGCGGGAGGCCTGGCCGAGCACGGCGATTTCCCGCGCGAAGCCCATGCCGGTCTCTTCCAGATCGCTGCGGAATTTTCCGTCGATCAGCGCCACCGTCGGACAGTTCATCACGCCGCCATATCCTGCGGCGGCAACCCGCTCGAGAAACCGCTCCATGTCCCGCGTCGGGTCGACGCAGAGCAGCCCGGCGATGAGCGGGCAATCCGGCACGACATTGATGAGCGCCCGCTCGCCGAGATCGAGCGTCAGGGCATTGGCATCGCAGATCGGCAGATAGCCGGCCATCGAGCTCAGACCCTGCATGCGGAAATAGGCGAGACAATGCGTGGTAACGAGATCGGCGCCCCCGCGTGCCGCCATCTTGGCGGTAATACCGGAACCGCACAGCGCGTCATAGACCGGACGGCCGGCCTCTACTTCCGCGCGCAGCCGCGCAACGATCTTCTCCCGACTGAACCTGGCCAAAACTGGCTCCCTCCTGTCTGCAATGCTAGTCTACGGCGGTGAACCGGAAAATCCATGCGGGTCTTTATCGAAAACGAGGCGGGCTCGCGGCGCAAGAACACGTTTGACGAGCGCACGCTGCGGCACCTTGGCTCGTCCGAGGTGTCGGCCAGCTATCCGTTTGCCTATGGCTTCGTCATCGGCACCACGAGCGGCGATGGCGATGCGGTGGATTGCTTCGTCGTCACTGGCCGCAGGCTCGCCTCCGGCAAGCAGATCGACTGCGAGCCGGTCGCGCTCATGGAGCAGGTCGAGGACGGCGAAATCGATCACAAGCTGATCGCGGTCCCCGCCGGCGAGACGGCCGCGGTCGACGGCGCGGTCGTCGCCGCGCTCAAGAATTTCGCCGCCAATGTATTCGCGCACGTGCCGGGCAAGCGCATGGAGGTCGGCCGGCTTTTGGGGCGCGAGGCGGCGGAGCAGTATGTGCGGGCGTGCCGAAACAAATGACGCTTCAGGGGTGGGGCTGCGGCAGCTGATCGAGCACCTCCAGACCGGCCGTCACCACGATGAAAATGATAACCGTCGTACCCATCAGCGTCGCAATATGCCGCCAGCCCAGCATGGTAATGGCGGCGAGCGAGGTGCCGAGCCCGAGCGCGCCGATGGCCAGCAGCAGCCCCCAGCTCGAGGCTTCCACCAGCGCGCTCTTGAGCGGCGCATAGACCGGCAGCAGGCCGCCGAGAAACGGCATCGCTGAATTCAGCAGACACAATACGAGGAACACCAGCGCGAACACCGGCACGGGCACGCGCGCTTGCCCGTGGGCCGCGCCCAGGCGGGTGAAATACCAGCCGACGCCGAGCACCACCGGCAGCAGCAGAAATACGCGGAACAGCTTGACCACCACTGCGATATTGCCAACCGTCTCCGACACCGCGTAGCCGGCGCCGACCACCTGAGCGACATCGTGAATGGTGCCGCCGAGCATCACGCCGGTGGTCTGTGCATCGAAGCCGAGCAGGAGGCACAGGGGCGGATAGACCAGGATGGCGAGCGTCGCCAGCGCGTTGACGCCGACAACGACGAAGGCGATATCGGTCTGCTTGCCGGGATAGTCGGGCACGACGCTGGCGGTCGCCAGCGTGGCGGAGGCACCGCACACCGCGGTCGCCGCACCGACCAGCGCACCGAAACCCGGCGAGCGGCCACTGATGCGGGCGAGCACGAAGCCCGAGCCGAGCGTCACGGTCATCGCGATCACAAGCAGCCCCGCGGTGCTGACGCCGAGCCCGGCGATATCGGCAAGGGCAATGCGCAGTCCCAGCAGCGCCACCGCCCAGCGCAGCACGGTGCGCACGCAGAAGGCCATGCCCGGCTGCAGCGCCGGCCGCGCCGCCACCAGCGGATTGAGCGCCATGCCGATGAGCAGCGCGATCACCATCGCGGGCAGTGGCACGACGCGGCCGACGAGGGGCGCGGCGAAATAGGCCATCGCCGCGACGGCGCCGGACAGCAGGACGCCGGGACAATAACCGAGCGCGTTGGCGCGCAGGCGGGCAGCAGCCGGTTTTTCCTTATTCACTTAACGCCCTTGTTGGCGGGAAGCAGAGCCTGGATCGGTATCGCAGCGGCGGTCAACCAGCGTCAGCACGCGCGTGCCGCGTCCACGGCAACCTGCGTCGGCACGGACGGAGAGCCCGTTCTGTGAGGACTTAAGAGAAGGGATGCCGGCTTGGGGCAAAACCACACTCTTCAGGCGGATCAAACGGTTTGCCAACCTGGCGCTCCGACTTTCAACCGGTCTAAAACGCCAATCAGCCGAAACTGTATACCGGGTAGCGTACTGGCTAGCGGATGTGTAGGCGAATACCAACGGAAATAATAGCGCGTCCTTCGCTAACGAAGGGCAGACGTTCAGGAGTTTTTCGAAATTATGAAAGAGGGGAACCGGAGTTTCCTCCGCGCATACTCCGTGCAGCGCCCCTCTCTTCGGCTGCAGTCCACTGAAAATCGGCACGGTCAGTCCGTGAAGTCGAACGATCGACGCCGTCAATCTGCAACGGTCCTAACCGCGCAGTTGAAAGAGGCTGACGTCGATGGCTCGGCCGAGAAATCCCGCCTCGCAATAGGCGAGATAATACTCCCACATCCGCCTGAAGCGCACGTCGAAGCCAAGCGCCTCGATGTCCTGCGATGCGGCGATGAATCGCCGGCGCCACTCCTGCAAGGTGCGCGTGTAGGAGTCGCCGAACGACTGCTCCGCCGTCAGCGTTAACCCGGCCGTCCGGGCCGCCGCGCGGACACGGGCCTTGGTCGGCAGCATTCCGCCGGGAAAGATATGGGACTGGATGAAGTCGGGGCGCTGCCGATAACTGACGAAACGATCCTCAGCAATGGTGATGACCTGCAGCACGCAGGTGCCGCCCGGCTTCAGGCATGCGCGCAGCCGGTCGAAGAAAAGCGGCCAATAGCGTTCACCCACCGCTTCCAGCATCTCGATCGAAACGATGCGGTCGTATTGCCCCTCGACGTCGCGATAGTCCTGAAGGCGCAGATCTGCGCCCGTGGCCAGGCCGCCCCGGCCGATCCGGGCACGCGCGTAGGCCAGTTGTTCCGACGAGAGCGTCAGACCGGTCACATGGCAGCCTCGTGCCGCAATCAAGCGCTCCACGACGCCGCCCCAGCCGAAGCCGATCTCGAGCACGCTTTCACCGCCTTCGATCTCGAGCAGCGAGACGATGCGGTCGAGCTTGACGTCCTGGGCCTGCTCCAGGGACAACTGCGGCGACGTGAAAAGCGCCGACGAGTAGCTCATCCCCCGGTCGAGCCATTTTTCGTAGAATTCATTGCCGAGATCGTAATGCGCGGCGATATTGCGGCGGCTGCCGCGCTTGGTGTTGGCGCGGCGCCGATGCGCCAGCCGCCGCGCGAGAATGGCCGCCAGGCCCGCCATTTTTGCAGAGGCGATGGTCTCCTCGTTGCGCAGCCCCCATTCGAGCAGCCGCGGCAAATCCGGCGTCGCCCAGTCGCCGTCGATGTATGAGCGCGCAAAGCCGACATCGCCGCCGGCGAGCAGCCGCCACAGGCAGCGCCAGCGACGGATCGTTACGGCAGCATCCGGGCCGGCGATGTCGCCGCGGAAGTCGAAAAATTCCCCGCCCGGCGTCGTGACGCCGAGGCTGCCGAATTTCGGGCGCGGCAGCAGCGTCCGCAACAGCCGCGTGAACGGACGCCGGCTGCCCTGCCGGCCGAGTGCGGGAAGCACCGATGCGCGCTCGAATGACATCATCGCCCCTCCCCGAGGTCTTCGACCGGAACAAAGGTCACGGCCTCGGCCGGCGGCTGCGGACGCGGCAGCAGCCGGACGCCCTTGAGCCAGATTTTCAGCGCCTCCAGGTGAATGGCGCCGATCACCTTAAAAGTGAGCAAGGGGTGGGTGACAAACACGAGCGCCAAAGCGCGGTCGTTGAAGGCACGCCGGCGGCCTGCAAGCGAGGCGATCAGGACGGGCCCGCGCCCGTCCCTTGCGGTCACGACCGCCGCCACCCGTTTCGCCGGCCGCGTGATCCGGAAGTCATAGGTCATGTCCATGTCGAGGAAGGGCGAGACGTAGAACGCCTTCGCGCAGCGCTGGCGCACCACCGGCGTTTGTTCAGTCACCGGGATCAGATAGCTGTGCCTCTGGCCGAATGTATTGCGGACTTCATGGATCAGCGCGGCCAGCGTGCCATCGCGCCGATAGCAGAAATAGATACTCAGCGGATTGAACACGTAGCCGAGGATGCGCGGCATGCAGAGCAGCGTAATCCGGCCTCCTTCGGTGTCGATGCCGCCCGCCGCCAGCGCGCCCTCGACATAGGTGCGCAGCGGCCGGGTCGCACCGTCGCCGTGGTCGCCATCGTGGAAACTGAAAAGATTGAAGCGGTTGTGCGAAAACAGCCACATCCGCCGTGAGAGTGCTGCCGGCTCGTCAAGATCGATCAGCATCCAGAAGGCGCGGTAGCGCAGGCGGTGCCGGCGCGGCGCGAGCCGCCGGTGCATAACCGACCCGATATAAAGTGCGGATTGCAGGGGACGCTGCATTTTCATCACACCGTCTCGGCGACCGCCATTGCCGCCGCCGTCGGCAGCTGAATGCGGCCGGACTCGTTGGCAACGCTCCAGGGCCGGCGTATACCACCGAGCGCCTCGGCAACGGCAAGCCCGGCCTGCAAGCCGTCCTCATGGAAGCCGGCGCCGAAATAGGCGCCGCAGAACCAGGTGTTGGCTCGCCCTTGCAGCGACCAGAGCCGGGACTGGGCCAGGATTGCCCGCGCGTCGAACATGGGGTGCTCGTAGACCTCACTGTGCAGCAGCGTGCCGGCGCGCGGCGGGCGCGGCGGATTCAGCGTCACGAACAGATCGGAATCGCTCGCAATCGACTGCAGGCGATTCATCCAGTAGCTGACGCAGACTCCCGCGTCGACGTGGCGGTCGCCGATAAAATTCCAGCTCGCCCAGGCCGCGCGGCGCTTCGGCATAAACCGCTCATCGGTATGCAGCACCGCCAGATTGCGGCTGTAGCGGAACGCGCCGAGCACCGCTTGCTCATCCCTGTTGGCATCCGCCAGGAGCGCCAGGGCCTGGTCGGCATGCGTGGCCAGCACGACATGATCAAAGCGCTGCTCGCCGCCGAGGGTATCGCAAACGACAATGCCTTTCGAGCGGCGCCGAACCGAAATCACGCCGCGATCGAGATGAATGCAGTCGGCGAAAGAAGCAGTCAACCGTTCCACATAGGTGCGGCTTCCGCCATCGACCGTGCGCCATTGCGGGCGGTTTTTCAGTTGCAGCAGCCCATGGTTGGCATGGAAACGGATGAAGGCCGCCGCCGGATAGGCGAGCATGGCGTCTGGCGGTGCCGACCAGATCGCCGCCGCCATCGGCAGCAGATGGTCGCGGCAGAAGGCCGGCCCGTACCCCCCGTCGCGGAGATAGTCGCCGAGGGTGATGCGCGGATCGCGAAGGGCGGCGCTCGCCGCCGGCGCCTCGCGGTAGAACCGCAACAGGTCGCGCAGCATGGCCCAGAAGCGCGGCCGTACAAGGTTGCGTTTCTGCGCAAACAGCCCGGCCAGGTCGCTGCCCGCATATTCCAGGCGGCCGCCGTCCAGCGACACGCCGAACGACATGTCGGATGCCTTGGTCGGCACCTCGAGATGGGCGAACAGCGCGGTGAGGTTGGGATAATTCAGTGGGTTATAGACAATGAAGCCGGTATCGACTGGAATATGTCGATCCGCTGAGCGAACCCCGACCGTATTGGAATGGCCGCCGACACGGGGGGCGCGTTCGTATACCGTCACATCGTGCCGCTGGCTGAGCAGCCATGCGGCTGACATGCCGGAAATTCCGGTTCCGATGACCGCGATCTTCAATCGAGGTCCCCCCGACATGGGCTCCTACCCTTTCATGCGGCCGGGCCTGCCCGGCCGGCGTTTCAGCCCCCAGGTACGGGGCGACCGGCGATTTGGATCACCCGGGGGTGGTGATCCAAGCGCCGCCGCCCGGCGTAATAGGGGCCATGCGCGCCTTGTCCTCAGTCAGCGGAGCCCCGACCCTTGCGGCGCTGGCTCTGTGCCTTCATCCGGTCCTGGGCCGGCTTGACGGTATGGAAAGCAATGCCCACCCAGTCGTCCGGCCCGACTTTTCGCGATTGATCGCGGCGGTCGCCGCCGAGCGCGACCGAGCGGCATTTACCACCCTATTCGACTATTTCGCCCCCCGCGTGAAAACCTACATGATGCGGGCGGGCGCGGCATCCGCACAGGCGGACGAACTGGCGCAGGAGACCCTGCTCTCGGTGTGGCGCAAGGCGGCGAGCTTCGATCCGTCGCGGGCGACGGCGTCTGCCTGGATATTCACCATCGCCCGCAATCTCCGCATCGACCGGCTGCGCAAGGAATGGCGCGACGTGTCTGCCGGCGATGAGATGCCCGACATGGTGGACGAAAGCGCAACGGCCGACGACACGCTTTCAGAATCGGAACGCGCCGGGCGCGTGCGCGCGGCGCTTGCGCATCTGCCTGCCGAGCAAATCAAGGTCATCGAACTGTCGTTTTTCGACGAGAAGCCACATACGGAAATTGCGAAAGCCTTGGGCATTCCGCTGGGAACCGTTAAATCCCGCATCCGCATCGCAATGAATCGGCTCCGTACACTCGTGGGTGATTTGTCATGACAATTCATCATCATCCATCGGACGATACGCTCTTTGCGTACGCGGCCGGAACGCTCGATCTCGGGCGGCGCCTCGTGGTCGCCAGCCATCTGGAGCGCTGCCACGCGTGCCGGCAGTTGGTCCGCGGTCTCACGCTGACGGCCGGCGCAATGCTGGAGGATCTGCCGCAGACCGACATGCGGCCGGATGCGCTGGCCCATACCCTGGCGCGCATCGACGCACTGCCGGCGCAATCTTCGTCGCAGAAACGACCGGTCGCAGACGCCGAGTCGGGTCTGCCGGCTTGCCTGCGGTCTTATGAATTCGGCCGCTGGCGCTGGATCGGGCCGGGCGTGCACATGCGATCCATCATGCTGCCCGAACCGACTGACGTGCGGTTGTTCCTGCTCAAAGGCGCACCAGGAACGCGGTTGCCGCAGCACAGCCATAGCGGCACCGAACTCACCTCGATCCTGGCCGGTTCCTATGCGCATGAAGGTGGCCGCTTCGACGCCGGTGACTTTGAGGAGGCCGACGAAAGCATCGAACACCGCCCCGTCGTTTCCGGCGACGAGGCATGCGTGTGCCTGATCGCGTTGGAGGGCCAGCTCAAGCTGAGCGGCCTGGCCGGCGCGTTGCTCAATCCGTTTGTGAGACTGTGAGGCGGCGAGTGACCTCCTCTGCATACGATCCGGACTCAACCCTGTCATCGGCGCAGCGCACGCCGCTCAGGCAGCGCTGGGCCGCCCGCGGCTTTTCGCCCGCCGACATCCTCAATTTTGTCAGGCCTCGCGGCGCCTGGGAGCACCACGAGGCCATCGCCTATGGCACCGGTGCCCGCCGCAGGCTCGATGTCTACCGGCCGGCGGCGACGGACGACGCGCCGCTGGTCGTGTTCTTTTACGGAGGAAGCTGGCAGAGCGGCTCGCGCGATCTTTATCGCTTCGTCGGAGCCTCGCTCGCCGCACGCGGTATCATCGCGGTCGTTCCGGATTATTCCGTATTTCCACAGGCGTGCTTTCCGGATTTTCTCGAAGACGCGGCACACGCCGTCGGCTTCGTGCATGAGCAGGTCGCACGATGGCGTGGGGATGCCGGCCGCCTCTTTCTGATGGGGCATTCGGCGGGCGCACATATCGCCGCCATGCTGGCGTTCGATGCGCAATGGCTGGGCGCTGTCGGGCTCGATTGCCGCCGGGACCTGGCCGGTCTCATCGGCCTTGCCGGTCCCTATGACTTCCTGCCGATCGGGGATCCGACGTTGCAGACGATCTTCGGCGGACCCCGCCGGATCGACACGCAGCCGATCCGCTTCGTGACCGGCCGCGAGGCGCCGGTCCTGCTGATCAGTCCGCGCTACGACACCGTCGTCAGCCCCGGCAATTCCAGGCGCCTGGCCGAGCGAATCAGCACGCTGGGCGGCAGGGTGCGTGCACTGGAATATGCCAGCATCGGCCATTTGAGCCTGATCGCCGCCTTCGCGCCCGGCCTGCGGTTCCTGGCGCCGGTGTTGGCGGATGTCACGAACTTCGTCAGCGGGGCAACCGCGGTACCGACATCATGATCGCGCTGCAGACTCTCGCCGCCACCGCGATGATCGCAATAGCGCTCTGCGCGATCATGGCCGGCGCCTGGCTGGTGCAGCAGCGCACCGGCAATTCCGGCTGGGTCGACACGATCTGGACCTTCGGGCTCGGCGTCGTCGGGCTGACCGCGGCCTTGGCGCCGGTTGTCCCTCCGGATGTGCCGACGGCACGCCAGCTGGTGACGGCCGCGCTTGTGCTGGTCTGGTCGCTGCGCCTCGGCGTGCATATCGCGCAGCGCAGCGCCGGCATCAACGATGATCCGCGCTACGCCGATCTGGCCCGGCAATGGGGCGGTGACGCGCAGCGACAGATGTTCTGGCTGCTGCAGAAACAGGCCTGGGTAACCGTCCCGCTGGCGCTCGCAGTGTTTCTGGCGGGACAAAATCCGGCGCCGGGGCTGCGCTGGCAGGACGGGCTCGGGATCGCTGTTCTTGTCGTCGCCATCGCCGGCGAAGCGCTGGCCGACCGCCAATTACGGCAGTTCAAATCCGACCCGCGTCACAAGGGACAGGTCTGCGACGCGGGGCTCTGGGGATGGTCGCGCCACCCCAACTATTTCTTCGAGTGGCTGGGCTGGCTGGCCTATCCGCTGCTCGCGATTGACGTTACCGGCGGCTACGGCGCGGGCTATTTCGCGCTGCTCGCGCCGGTCTGCATGTACTGGCTGCTCGCGCATGTCTCCGGCATCCCGCCGCTGGAAAAGCACATGCTGGCGACACGCGGCGACGCGTTCCGCGCCTACCAGATGCGCACCAGCGCGTTCTTTCCGCTGCCGCCGGCCAGGAGCAGATCATGGGCGCAATAAGGCTGGCCACACACCTGGTTGAACGGACGCCGATCCCCGAACCGGTCATTCGCTTCGGGATCGCGGCGCTGGTCGGCCGTACCCATCGCAAGTTGAGCGGCGCCGGCACCTCCGCCAACAGCGCGTTCGCGGCGGCCACCGCATCCTTTCCGATCGCCGAGCATGTCGGCGATGCCAATACGCAGCACTACGAAGTGCCGGCGGAATTCTTCGATCTGGTGCTTGGTCCGCAGCGGAAATATTCATGCTGCTTCTACGGCGACCGCAACGACGATCTGGCCGCGGCGGAGGAACGGGCGCTGACCGAGACCGCCGCACATGCCGGTCTCATCGACGGACAGTCGATCCTCGAACTCGGCTGCGGCTGGGGATCGCTGTCGCTGTGGATGGCGCGTCGCTATCCGGCGTCACGCATCGTGGCAGTTTCGAATTCGCATTCGCAGCGCGCCTTCATCGAGCAGCAGATCCAGTCGCAAGGCCTCGATAATCTGACCGTCGTCACAGCCGACATGAACGAATTCTCGCCCCGGCAGACATTCGACCGCGTGGTTTCGGTCGAAATGTTCGAGCACATGGTGAATTGGCGACGATTGCTCGCGCGCGTCCGCAGCTGGCTCTTGGCCGACGGCCGCCTGTTCCTGCACGTCTTCACGCACCGCAGTGTCCCCTATCGTTTCGACCATCGCGACAAGACCGACTGGATCGCGCAGCATTTCTTTACCGGTGGCATCATGCCCAGCCACGGCTTTATCCGCGAATTTTCCGACTGCTTTGCGGTCGAACAGGAGTGGCGCTGGAGCGGGACGCATTATCAGCGCACGGCCGCCCACTGGCTGGAGAATTTCGACCGCAACCTGCCGGCATTACGCGCGATCCTGAAGACGGTGTACGGCGGCGATGCCGCATTGTGGCAGCGGCGCTGGCGCCTGTTCTTCCTCGCCACCGAAGGGCTATTCGGTTTTGGCGGCGGCGACGTCTGGGGCGTCAGCCACTACAGGCTGAAGCCCGTGGCCAGAGCATCAGCGCGATATCAGTCCGAAATATGAGGCCAACGCCTGCACGACGAGATAGGCGAGCGTCGCCGTGGCGCCGGTCACGACTGCGCCCCATGCAATGTCAATGATGGTGATATGCGCCGTCCAGTTCCGCAGCGTGGCGAAGTTGGTCAGGTCGTAGGTCGCATAGGCAAAGAAGCCAAACAGGGCGCCATAGCTGATCGCAGGCAGGATCGAGGTCGCCTTCAGCGCGGGCGCGACCGAAAAGATGACGATACCGAGCGGGTAGAGCAAATAGAACGCAATCGCCGGCGCAGCCCGCAGATGATCAACGAGGATATCGCCGAGCACCGGCCGGTACAGGGAACGGGTCATACTCATGAGCCAGACCGAGTCGAACAGGATGAAGAGCACCAGAACGGTCAGGTAAGCGAGAAGGTAGACGGTCACGACGGTCTCCTGGAATTAGAACCAGGAACTGTACGTATGGCGGCGCCATTTGGATCAGCGGGACGATGCCGCTTCGTCGCGGACCGGCCCGGCCCGGGTGACCGATTTTAGGGTCGTTACCCCGGGGGCAGACTGGCCGCCCTGAGTTACCTCAACAGGTTACCACAGTATGGGACATGCTCATTCCCGCAAATCTCGCGGATTCCGGGGCAAATGTTCCCGCTTTTGCGCGGCGATGACGGGCAGACGGGGCGGGCGGATCAAACGAATTATCGCGTCGGTTTTGGGGCCAATCGGCCCGCGTTAGGAACGTCTTAACTATTTCGGTCGAACCATTGCCGGCGATGCAGAAACCGCGGCTGATATCCATGGCTGCGTGCGCAGGCGGCGCCACTGCGTGCCTGCTTGCCCTGCTTGTCGCCCAAACGTCAATATCATCGGGCGCAGATTCTTATAGTCGCGCCGAATGGAAGACCAAATATCAGCGGCCGAAAGAAATTTCGTATCCCAAATCCAATCCCTATTCGAAAACCAAGTCGATACTCGGCCGAACCCTGTTCTTCGATCCGATCCTGTCCGGCGCGCGCTCGAGATCCTGCGCGAGCTGTCACAATCCGGGTCTTTCCTGGACGGATGGATTACCGCGCGCCATCGGCGTCAAGCAGCTACCAGTGCGAACGCCGACGCTGCTTAATGTCGCCTGGGTGCCGCGCCTTGCCTGGGACGGCCACTTCCGCAATCTCGAGGCCGTAACGTTCGGCCCGATCAGCTCTCCCAAGATCATGAATCTGCCCAAGGCCGAAGCGGTCAAGCGGCTTTCGGCAATTGACGGCTACGTGAAACTGTTCAATGCCGCCTTCGGCGAAGGCCCCGTTACCGAGCGCAAGATCCAACTTGCGCTGGCAACCTTCGAGCGTTCGATCGTGTCCGGCGAGGCGCCATTCGATCGTTGGATCAACGGGGATGAGCAGGCGATCAGCGGCGCCGCCAAGAAGGGCTTCGATCTGTTCAACGGCAAGGCGAATTGCGCCGCCTGCCACAGCGGCTGGGCCTTCACCGACTCGTCTTTTCATGACATAGGCACCGCGCGCGGCGACGACATCGGCCGTGGACGATTGTTTCCGACCTCGGTCAAGCTGCGGTACGCGTTCAAGACGCCGACACTGCGCGATGCCACGCGGCGCGCTCCCTACATGCACAATGGCTCGGTGGCGACGCTCGAGGATGTGATCGACCTTTATGACAAAGGCGGCATTGAACGGCCGAGCCGCTCAGACGACATCAAGCCGCTGCACCTGACGGCGGAAGAAAAGGGCGACCTGGTCGCCTTCCTGAAAACACTCACCAGCGCTCCGGAAACCGTTACGATCCCGTCTGCCCCGCGCTGATCGACGGAACGTCGCCGGACTGCGCCATATCCACCCGGCCATTGAGCAGCCCGCCTGCCGCACTCACTACGGCAGGCTCGGCAGCGCGTTGCCGATCATGGCCAGACCGGCGATGAGCAGCACGCCGGCTGCCGTTTCCAGGCTCTCCCGTCGCAGCGGAACGCGGCACGAAGCGTGCGCCGCCGTCACTCCGGCTATCACCGCCAGATAGCTGCTGATTGCGCCCATCGGCCCTGCCGCGCGGTTGCGCGCTTCCCTGTTCGCGCGCACTCAACCACGGGATGATTACCAATCATCTTCCGGGATCGCGGCCGCCGGCCGCCGATCGGGGCTTTTTCCCGGGGGGTTAACCAAAGCTTAAGATCGTCGCCCCAATCGTTGTTAAACTCCTAAGAAATGTGGTAAAAGCTTTCAATTCCAGCGGTCTCGGGGCGACTCCGTAACCGGCGTATCAAGTATCGGGGAGCTTTGCGCGTGTTCTTGTTCTCGTCTAAGTGGCGCTTGTCCCGATCTGCAACAGTCCCACTGGCAATCATCCTTAACCTGGCTTTGGCAGGCACCGCCAGCGCGCATGTCAAATGGTTCTCCAACTATGACGTCGCCGGTGCGCCGCTCAAGCTGGAAAATGTGCTGACCGCGGAGTTTCAAGTTCTGGTCGGCATGTCCCTGCTCATGCTGATCGGCGGATGCCTGGTGGAAGGGACGAATCTCGGCGCCGCCATACTGCGCTCCTTCGACCGCGCCACCGCGATTCTGCACCAGCACACCGAACTGCTGTTGCGTGCCGGTTGCGCGTTCTTCTTCATTTCGATCTGGGCGATCGGCGGCATCATCCTGACGCCCGAACTGAAGGCCGATTCCCACTGGATCGGCGCCATTCAACTCGGCATTGCCGCGGGAATGCTGTCGCGACGGACGATGCCGTTGTCCGGCATCGGTATCGCGACGCTGTTTGCGATCGCGCTTTGGAAGTACGGCGCGTTTCACCTCGCCGACTATCCGATTTTTCTCGGCGTGGCCGCCTATCTGGCTTTGACCGGATTGCAAAAGGACCTGTTCGGAGCACGGCCGATTGACGTGGTGCGATGGACCGCCGGCGTGACCCTGATGTGGGCATCGATCGAAAAGTGGGCTTTTCCGGAATGGTCGTACCCGTTGTTCATCAAGCATCCCAACCTGACCATGGGATTTACGCCCGAGTATTTCATGCAGGCGGCCGGCGCAGTGGAGTTCGCCCTTGCGTTTGCGCTGATGTGGACGCCGCTCGTTCGCCGTGTCGGAGCGGTATTGCTGACGTCGATGTTCATTACGGCCGTCTTCGAATTCGGCAAGATCGACCTGATCGGCCACGCGCTCATCATCATTGTCTTGCTCGGCATCATCGCCGACCGCGGTGGAGCGCCGGTGACCGCGCGCCAGCAATGGATGCTTGTTCCCGCATATGCGGGCGCGCTGGCCGTTTTTATTGCTACCTATTATCTGGGGCATGCCGTGCTATTCGGCACGCCGGTCACCTGACCGGCTGCCCACGCCAGACGCCGGAGGCGCTGGCACCCTAGCGCACTTGGACGAGCAGCCTCATTTTGGGATGGATCGCGCACAGGACCTCGAAATCACCGCGCATCGGGAATGCGATTTCGGTTCTGCTCCCCGGCTCCTGGTCGCCTGAATCAAAGCGCATTTTGTCCGAATCGATATAGGCGTGATGGCGCAGGTCGCCATCATCGTTAACGATTTGCACCCGTTCTCCGCGCTTGATGGCGACCTCGTTGGGCCTGAATTCCCGACCCTTTTGCGAGATGACATGGGCGGACTGGGCCAAACCGGTGATTGCGCCGACGCAGACGACGGCCCCCGCCAGCAGGAAGGCGGCGGCGGCGTGCAGAGCCAGTCGTTCTCCCTCTGCCCTCATCGTCAATCCCCGGCGGCTGCCGGCGGCGCGTCACAGCCGGACGATTCATCGTCGGGCTGGATGGGTTAAGGGGCCGTTTACGACGGCGGCAAGATTGCAAGCTTCCGTTTACGACGGCCCAAGATTGCACACTTCGAAGCGACCGTCTTAACCCGGGGTCTGTAGGCTGGATACGTCGAAAACCGGACGTCTCGATGCCCTACAGCAGACCAAAGCTGCCGCCCGTCTCGTCGATCCTTCGATTCTCTCATGGGCCTGGCTGGATTGCCGCATTTTGCCGCACGATTCGCGGCCGGATCCTCGTTGCGTTCCTGATCATGAGCGCGATCACCGCCACGCTCGGCGGTTATTCGATCCACAGCATCCAGAACGCCGGTATTCTCGTCCGTAAGACGTTCGACGAATCGCTCATGTCGATCAATTACGCGCGGGCGGCAGCAACGGATTTTGCCGCCATGCGCGCCGTATTCGCCCGGCGCTGGATCGCCGACGATCCGGTCATGCGCGCCGATCTCGTCGAACAGATCGAGGGACTCTCGAAAACCCTGAACGAGGACCTCGGCATCGCGGTGCAGCGGTCTCAATCAAGCCGCGCGCGCGAGGCCGCAACCAAGGTCAGGCGTGCGGTCGAAGCCTGGAAAAGCACGAGCGAGCATCTCGTCGACGAGACGAAGCTCGACGCAAGCTGGACTCTGCTCGACCAGTATTCAAGGAAAGTCAACGAGCAGATCGATCTGCTCATCAACTACACGGCCGGCGACGGCTTCATCTACCGGCAGTCCGCCCTCGCGGCGGTCGCCCGCGAATTGAACCTGAACATCATCGGAACGATCCTCGCTTTGCTGATGTCGGGCCTGGTCGCCTGGATGCTTGCCCGTCGCATCATCAAGCCGGTGGCGGCCGCATCGCAAGTCGCAGACGATATCGCCACCGGAAGGCTGGATGTCGTCATTCCCGCCGGAAGCGCGGACGAACTCGGCGCATTGCTGGCCTCGATGCGGCTGATGCGCGACAATATCAAGTCGATGATGGACCGTGAAACGGAGCAGCGCCGGTCCGCGCAGACGCGGCTCGCCGATGCGCTCGAAAGCTCGCAGGAAGGCGTCATTGTCGTTGATGCGGCAGGGTGCATCGCGCTCGCCAATGCGCAGATCGCTAAACTGTTCGGCATATCGCCCGACCGGCTTAAGCCGGGGACACGGCTCTCCGACCTCAGCGAGACACTGAAGGTGTCAGTCTCGCCGGAGCAACCTGCTGTCCGCAGCGGATCTGCCTTGCTGGTCAGCGGAGATGTTCAACTTGCAGACGGGCGCTGGCTGCGGTTGAGCCAGAGCAAAATGCAGGATGGCGGCTTCATCGTCGTGTGTGGCGATATTACCCAGTTGAAGGAGCAGGAGCACAACCTGCGGCAGATCAATCTGCGTCTGGATGCGGCGCTCGACAACATGTCGCAAGGCCTGTGCCTGTTTGATTCGGCGAACCGCCTGGAGGTAGTCAATCGTCGTTTCCTCGAAATATTCGGCCTGACCGGCGAAAAGATCAAAACAGGCGTGACCTTGTGCGAAATCCTCAATCGGGAGGCGCGCTGGACGCAAGATGGACATGCCGTGCAGGTGCTGGCGGAGCAGGCGCAACTGCGCGACCGGCAGGAATCAGGAACACATTATTACGAACTGAGCGATGGCCGCGTCATCGCCAGTGTCTTTAATCCGACCCCCAGTGGCGGATGGGTGTCGACCTTTGAGGATGTTACCGAGCGCAGGCAGGCCGAAGAGCAGATCATGCACATGGCGCGCCACGACGCGCTTACAAATCTTCCGAACCGGGTTCTCTTCCGCGAGCGAATGGAGCAGGTGCTCGGCCGAGATGGGGAACTGGCAGTTCTTTTCATCGATCTCGATCGCTTCAAGACCGTCAATGATACGCTGGGACATCCGGTCGGCGACAAGCTGCTCTGCGAGGTGACCAGGCGCTTGCAGGCGGCCGTCAAGAGGACCGATACCGTTGCCCGTCTCGGAGGCGACGAATTTGCCATCGTACAGGCCGGTTCACGGCCGACGGATGCGACCGAGTTGGCCTCAAAGATAATCGAAACGATTTCGGAGCCGTTCGATATCCTCGGCAATCAGTTTGTGATCGGGGCAAGCGTAGGCATCGCCATGGCGCCGACGGATGGAACGGAGCCCGATCAGCTGCTGCGCAACTCTGACATGGCACTCTATCGCGCCAAGGAAAACGGGCGCGGCACCTACCACTTCTTCCAGCCGGAAATGGACGCGCAGATGCAGGCTCGTCATGCGCTTGAGATCGACCTGCGGAAGGCGATCCGGGCCGGCGAATTCGAGATGTACTATCAACCGATCGTTTGCGTATCCGACGACCGCAGAATCGTCGGATTTGAGGCCTTGGTGCGCTGGAATCACCCGCAGCGGGGCATCGTTGGACCGAACGAGTTCATCCCCGTCGCAGAAGAAATAGGCCTCATTCTGCCTCTCGGCGAATGGGTGTTGCGGCAGGCCTGCCGGGACGCAATCGGCTGGGCCCCCGACCTGACCGTCGCTGTAAATCTGTCGGCGGTTCAATTCCGCAGCCCGGCACTCGCGTTGTCAATCGTGTCGGCATTGAATGAGACCGGACTGAACCCCAATCGACTTGAATTGGAAATTACCGAAACGGTCTTGTTGCAGCAGGATCGCGCCGTTTTCGACGTCTTGCAGCAGATTCGACAACTCGGTGTGCGCATTTCGATGGACGATTTCGGCACCGGCTATTCCTCGCTCAGTTATCTGCGGAGCTTCCCGTTTGACAAGATCAAGATCGACCGCTCGTTCACACGCGAACTCGGCAAACGGGACGACAGTGTCGCCATTATCCGCGCGGTCGCGCAATTGGGACGCGATCTTGGCATGACCACCATAGCCGAAGGTGTTGAAACCGAAGAGCAGTTCGAGATCTTGCGAGCGGAAGGGTGTTCGCACGCCCAAGGTTATTTGTTCAGCCGACCGGTACCAGCGAAGGATCTGGCCGGCTTGCTGGTCAGGCACAACCAGTCGCTCACCGCGGCGTAGCCGTTCAAAACGCCCATCATGTAAGGCCAGATCGGAAGCCGAAGCGGCCCGTCTCGCTGAACTCGACACAACTGAATACCAGACAATGACGGCGCCCGCTCCATGCACGCCGCGCCCCGAAACACTCCGGTCGAATGGCCGGAGCCGGCTTGGCGCGCGCCAAAAAAGGAAAAATAGTGTCCCGCTTCAGCCCCACCGGCGCGGCGCCGGGGACAAAATCAGACGCGGCAGCGCCGACAGAGCCGTTACCGGCAATCCGCAGGGCCTGCTCGCCATCGCCCCCCGGGTGATCGAGGCGCACCGGGGCGAGCGATAACACCGGACAACCCGTTCGGAGCGACCCACCGGGACTTGTCGGTCCTTGTGTCCGGCCACCGCGCAGGCACAACCGCACTTTTTCCTCTGCAGAAATAATTCCGGCCTTGCCGGCGGCCGTGCCGGAGCCGCCGTTCGTCCGCGGACGCCATTTTGTGATTTGACCGCGATCAGCGTAGCCTTTGCCGTGGGTGGCAAACAGCACATTGTGCGGTGCGGAAAAATTCGGCTTCCGCGTCCGCCTTTCAGCACCTGCGCACCGGCACGGTGCCGGCCGAATTCGAACCGGGATAATATCGCTTCGATCAAGGGGAGGAGCACATGACGAGGATGAGACAGGTATTCGCGCTATTTGCGCCGGTCGTTCTGCTGTGCGGTTTGATGTCATCAAACCGCACAGCCGGCGCTGAAGAAATAACATTGTCCGGGGTCAGCGCCTTTGCCCAGGGAACGACCTTCTCCAAGAACTTCGAAAGATTCATCGCGAAGGTGAACGAGACCGGCAAGGGCAAGATCAAAATCAACTACCGCGGTGGCGGCGGCAAGGTGATGAATCCCTTCCAGCTGGGGGACGCGATCCGGACCGGCGTGGTGGATGTCGGGAATCTGCCCGGTGCCTTCTACACCAAACTGGTCCCTGAGGTCGACGCGATCAAGCTGAGCGAGTTCACCATCGCCGAGGAAAGAAAGAACGGCGCGTGGGCCTACATGAATGACCTGCATGAAAAGAAAATGAACGCCCACCATCTGGCACGGCAGAAGGAATGCGTGCCGTTCCACCTCTACCTGACCAAGCCCGTCAGCAAGCCCGACCTGAAAGGCTTCAAGATCCGCGTGACGCCGATCTACCGCGCCTTCTTCGCTGATATGGGCGCCGACCTCATCCGCACGGCGCCGGGCGAGGTTTACACGGCGCTTGAGCGCGGCGCGGTCGACGGGTACGGCTGGCCCACCCAGGGAGTGCTTGATCTGGGCTGGCACGAGGTCACCAAATTCCGCGTCGATCCGGGCTTTTATCGCGCCAGCGTGGAGATCCTGATCAATCTCGACAAGTGGAAAGCGCTGAACGACGGGCAGAAGAAGGTACTGCGCGACGCCGGCGCCTTCCTGGAGACGACCTGCCAGGAAGACGAGGCCAGGAACGCCTCCGAAAAGAAGCGGCAGGCCGACGCCAAGATCCAGACCATCACTTTCGCCGGCAAGGAAGGCGAGGCCTACATCAAGCGCGCCTATGACACCGGCTGGGCGGAAGTCATCAAGGCCAACCCGCAGACCGGTCCCAAGCTGCGCGAGCTGCTGAGCAAGAAGTAACGCGTCGCGTCCCGGGCCTCGCAGCCAGGATCTGCGGGGCCCGGCATGCAGCCAGCCCGGAGCGGTGAATGCGTGATCGGATCGGTTTGGCCTATGAGCGGCTGCTGACGGGTTGCGGATTCCTGGCCGGTTTAACGCTCGTCTTGATCGCTGTTCTGATCTCGCTCGACGTGCTGCTGCGCAATCTCGGCCTGTTCAGTTCCGGCGCATTGCTCGAACTCACCGAATACGCGCTGTTCGTGACGACCTTCATCGCCGCTCCGTGGGTGCTGTGGCAGGGCAGTCACGTGCGGGTCGATCTGATTCTGACCCAGGTTCCGGCGCCGGTTGCGCGGCTGCTCGAGATCGTTGCTGATGCAGCCGGCCTGGTCTGCTCCATCCTGCTGGGGTGGCATGGGCTGCGCGTGACGGCCGTGAGCTTTGAGCGCGGCGATCTGATCGTGAAGCAGCTGGTGGTGCCCGAGTGGGCGCTGATGATGTTCATCCCGGCCAGTTGCCTGTTGCTGTCAGTTGAATTCCTCCGCCGCATGATGGTGACCTGGCGCGGGCCGCCGGAGCCGCAGGCGTTCAGCCAGCAGCAAGGAGGATTCTGAGGTGGCTTGGAGCGCGGCGCTGATCCTCATGCTTGGCACGCTCTCCGTCCTGTTGATGGCGGGCCTGCCTGTCGCCTTCGCTTTCATCGGCATCGATCTGCTCGGCGCTTACGTCTTCCTTGGCGGCCAGGCCGGCCTCGACCAGATGGCGCGCAACACGTTCGCGGCGTTGTCCAGCTTCACGCTGGCGCCCATTCCGCTGTTTTTGCTGATGGGCGAAATCCTCTTTCACACCGATGTCGCCTACCAGGCTATCAACGCCGTCGACCGCCTGATCGCGCGGGTGCCGGGGCGGCTCTCGATCGTTTCGATCGTCGGCGGCACGATCTTCTCCTCGCTGTCCGGCTCGACCATTGCCAACACCGCGGTTCTCGGCAGCGCGCTGCTGCCGGATATGCTCAAACGCGGCTACCAGCCGTCTATTGCAATGGGGCCGATCATGGCGACCGGATCGATTGCCATGCTGATCCCGCCCTCGGCGCTCGCCGTCCTGCTCGGCAGCCTCGCCGGCATATCGATCGCCAAGCTGCTCATCGCCGGAATTCTTCCCGGCATCGTCATGAGCGTTGTTTTTCTTGCCTATATCATCGGCCGCTGTTCATACGACCCGAAGCTGGCGCCTGTCGACGAAGCGCATCTTGCTCTGAGCGCGCGCGAGCGCTGGCTGCCGTTCCTGATTTACGTGGTGCCGCTGTTCGGCATCTTCCTGATCGTCGTCGGCTCGATCCTGGGCGGCTGGGCCACGCCGACGGAATCGGCAGCGCTCGGCAGCATCTCCGCCATCATCGCCGCGATCGCCTATCGAAAATTCACCTGGGCCGGTTTTTACGCGTCGATCATGGAAACGGCGAAGATTTCGGTGATGATTCTGTTCATCATTGGCGCCTCGGTGACCTTCGCGCAGATCCTTGCTTTTTCCGGCGCCACCGACGGCCTGCTGGCGGTGATCAAGGACTTCGGCGCCGACCGCACCGTGCTCGTCCTGACGATGATCGTAATTTTGTTGTTTCTCGGATGCTTCGTCGACCAGGTCAGCATGGTCATGATCACGCTGCCGTTCTTCATCCCGCTCGCGCAGACGATACAAATCGATCTGGTCTGGTTCGGCGTCCTGATGCTGATCGTGATGGAAATCAGCTTTACGACGCCGCCCTTTGGCCTGCTGATCTATGTGATGAAGGGCGTGGCCCCGAAAACCATTACGCTCAAGCAGGTGTATCTGGCCGCGCTGCCGTTCATCATCCTGGAAGTGATTGTCCTTGGCCTGCTGGTCGCGTTCCCGCCGCTGGCAACCTGGTTGCCGGGGCTCATGCGCTGAGTACCGAAGCGAAAACCACGCATCTTGTTGGGGAGCAACACAACACGAACGGGAGGAAATCATGATGCAGCCGGCAGCAATGCAGCGACGATGTCTGGCACTGTCGTCGATTGCCGTCCTTGCGACGCTCGCGACTCTGTCCCCCGCACCGGCGGCCTCGCCGGGACAGGAGGCCGCCGTCAATGCCTCCAGGGCGCTTGTGCCTTCACCGCCCTGGCCGGCGGGTGACGAGCGGGGCATGGCCAACACGCTCGGTCCGGGTACCTGGTCGCGCTGCGCCTTTCACCTGGCCCAGCAAAACGCCAAGGCCTACGAGATTTCGCACATCCGTTCGAACACCATGCCGCTGTCGCCGTTCGGGCGGCCGCTTGCCTATGACTACACGCCGTCGGTGTCGATTCCGGGCACGCGCCATGTCTTTAACGGCGAGCAGGTCAAGGGTGGTGAGCCGGGCGCCCAGGGCACGCAGATGGATGCCATCGGGCACTTCGCCTATTACGACAAGGCCTGGGACGGCCAGGGCACGCCGCCTGTCGACGCGGCAAAGTACTACGGCGGCTTTACCCAAAAGGATGTGAAGCCAACTCCGGACTCGCCGCTGCTCAGGCTCGGCATCGACAAGGTGCCGCCAATCGTGACCACGGCGGTTCTGCTCGACGCCAGGACGCACATGGGCAAGGGCGTTGCGCTCGAGCCCGGCACCCTCATCGGCGCCAGGGACATCGAGGCGATGCTCAAGGCGCAGAAGCTGGACTGGCGCGGCATCCTGCCCGGCGACGTCATCTATATCTATACGGGCTGGGGCGACAACTGGAAGGACCCCGACACGGAGAAATCCTATTACACGATGGGACCGGGGCTCGCTCTCGACGGCGCCAAATATCTGCAGGACCATGCCGTGGTGCTGGTGGCGCTCGACAATCCGTTTACCGACGCGGTGGCCGCCGGGCAGTTGCAGCAGAAAGCCAAGCCGCCGCAAGGCATGGAACAGGGCCTGCCCTTCATCATCCACCATCACAATCTGACACAGGCCGGCATTCACCAGATTCAGAATGCCAATCTCGGCGAACTGGCCAGGGACAAGGTATGGACCTCCTGCACCATGATCCTGCCGTTGCGCTCGCGCGGGCATGCGGGCTCGCCGGTGCGTCCGGTGGCGATCGGCGTGCCGAACCAGTAACCAGTCCGTCCGACACGCAGTGGATGCTGGCGGCCCGCAGGCGATCGGCACAGTGATGCCGGTCCGTTGTGCTTCGGCTGCCAGCGATCCTGCGCTGATCAACGATGCCGTTGGCGAACCCGGCACGCCCCCGCCATCCCTATGCGGGCCGCGCCGGGCGATCACAGAAAGCTGTCGACGGTCTTGATGGCAGCTGCCAGTTCGACGCCAGCCTCATCCTTGAGGGCGGCCTCGCGCAGACGCCGCACCCAGTCGGCCGCGTCAGCGCGGCCTTCAAGCCGGGCGGCAACGGTCATGACCTGGTCGAACTTCGACTGCCCGCGCGCATGGGTGTCGGAATAGCCCTTCACCAGGCGGCGCGCCTGCAGCAGTTCAAGGGCGAGCTGGTAGTCCTGCCGCGCGGCTGCCCTGACCCGCGCCAGCCAGGCATCGCGATGCGCCGTCTCGTTGGCGTGGCGCAGCGTGCCGCGGCGGAAACGCTTCAATCCGGCCAGCACATAGAGCAACAGGAACCAGCGGATGGTGCCGGTCCTGACCCGGCGGCCCCGACTGACGAGGCGGTCGAGCGGCTTCGCCACGGCTGGCCGGTTCTCGATGAAGCGCCCCAGCCGGGCCGGCAATGATCCGCAGACCTCGTCCAGGCGCGGATGCATGAACTCGGTGGTGTAGACGAGCTGGTCCGGCGTCGCCTGCAGCTCCGCGCGTACCCGCGCGAAGCGGCTGCCGCGGGTCTTCAGATCGGCCACGCGGTAGACGTCGTCATAGGCCATGGCGAGCGCGAGATATTTGGCGGCGGCGCGGGTGAGCGCGAAGCCCCTGGCTTCACCGCCGCCTGCCCGGTCGAGCGCGAGAATATCGGCGAGCAGGGCCATGTAGTCCTCACCGTAGGCAACATCCTGGAAGTCGACCACGCGCTGCAGGCCGGCGGCGATCATGTCGTGCGTTGCGGCCGGAAATTCGGCCCGCGCGCGGCTGGCCAGCGCGTCGTAACCAGGGTGGCCCACCGCCGCCAGCGTCGGCACGGGCGGCTTCGCTGCGGCAGCCGGCATGCCGGCCGTCGCGTCGATCGAGGCCTGTTCGTAGCCGAGCGCGAACGCGCGCAGGCTGGCCTCGACCCCGATCCCGCCTGCCCGGATCGTCGCCTCGAAGGCCTCGCGCCGGAACGGCAATACGTTGGTGGCGGCCAGCGCGCCAAAC
>Ga0210062_1000030_pt1 | contig 37614 bp, 46 predicted proteins | sample Muzzi_CordA_D2_FD_185528 | JGI IMG/M metagenome (GOLD analysis project Ga0210062, IMG submission 185528) | Wetland microbial communities from San Francisco Bay, California, USA, that impact long-term carbon sequestration - Muzzi_CordA_D2 (SPAdes) | ecosystem: Environmental > Aquatic > Marine >...
ACTCCCGCCGGCGCATGCGAACGCCGTCTGACCCCGGCGCAATGGTCCCGGCTGTCATGGCGCGCCCGCCGGGCGCCGCGGCACCAGTTCGTTGGAGACCAGATCCTGCACCACCTCGCCGCGCTGGTTGAGCGTGCGGATGCGCATCTTCATCAGCCCGTAATCCGGCCGCGACTTCGACGGCCGCAGCTCGAGCACCTCGCTCTCGATATGCAGCTCGTCGCCGGGCCGGACGGCGGCCGGCCAGCGCAGCTGCTCGACGCCGAGGCCGGTGGTGCCGGTCGCCGACCTGAATTCGCTCCCGGTCACAAGGCGCATGGTGAGCGCGGCGGTGTGCCAGCCGCTTGCCACCAGCCCGCCGAATATCGAATGGCGCGCGGCCTGCTCGTCGAGATGGAAGGGCTGCGGATCGAACTGCCCGGCAAAGGCCAGGATGTCATCCTTGCCGACCGGCAGCCTCAGCGTGGAGACAAATATCTGCCCGACCGCGAAATCTTCGAAATACCGTTCGCTCACGACAGCCGACTCCTGATTTGGGGGCCCGATGGACAGGGGACGCGGGTGCGGAGGGCGGGAACCGGACAGGATGATCGACAGCAAGCGACCGGCCGCGGTTCCGAGGATGGCATCGATTGTATAGCCGAGGTCTGCGTCGGGCCGGAAGGTGCCATGGCGCAAGCGGAGCGTGCAGCCTGATTGCGATCATCGACCCGCGATCAGAGACCGCCGCGCCGGTTGTCAACGCATGCACGAATATTGCGCGGACAACGAGGCGGTGACGGCGTGCGCGCCTTGTCCGGCAACTGCCGGCGCAAGCGCTCGCTCGGCCCGCCGTCGAGCTCGACGGCGGCGAGCCGGATCGCGCCGGCGCATTGACCGGTGCCGTGCCTGCTGGCATGGCCGGCGCCATGGGAGGGATCATTGCCGTCGTCCTTGCCGTCGTCGCCGCGCTCGCCGCCGGCACCGCCCTGCGGTGCGCGCGCGATCTGGCGCATCACCGCGCGCGGCTGGCCGGCCGCAGCCGCAGCGTCGATACCCCGTCCGGCCCGCTCGAATACGCCGAAACCGGCGCCGGCGCGCCGCTGGTCGTGGTGCACGGCGCCGGTGGCGGCTTCGACCAGGGGCTCGACCTCGCCGGACCCATCGCCGGGATGCCCGGCGTGCGGCTGATCGCGCCCTCGCGCTTCGGCTATCTCGGCTCGCCGCTGCCGGCCAACGCCTCGGTCGCGCTGCAGGCCGACGCCTATGCCGCGCTGCTCGACCGGCTCGGCATCGCGCGCGCGGCCTTCATCGGCTTCTCCGCCGGCGCGCCGTCCTGCCTCGCCTTCGCCGCGCGCCATCCGGCGCGCTGCCAGGCGCTGGTGCTGTGCGTGCCGGCCGGCCGGCTGCCGCCGGGTGCGGTCGACTATGGCGGCGCGTGGCTGCGGGCGGTGTCGCAGTCCGATGTCCCGGCCTGGCTCACGATCAAGCTGCTGCCGCTGCTGCCGGAGAGGTTGCGGCGGGCCTTGACCGGCACCCCGTCGGCGCTGCTGCGCACCGCCGCGGCCGGCGAACGCGCGCGCGCGTGGCGCCTGCTCGCGCACATGCTGCCGATGCGCCCGCGCCGCGACGGCCTGCGCTTCGACCTCGCCATGCTGACGGCGCCGCCGCCGGCCGTGCCGGGCCCGATCGCCTGCCCGGTGCTCACCATCAGCGCCGAGGACGACGGCTTCGGCACCGCCGCGCACGCGCGCGCGATCGCCGCCACCGTGGCAGACGGCCGCGCCGTCATCTATGCGCGCGGCGGCCACGCGCTGGTCGGCGTGCACGCCGACGCCGTCAGGACGATCACCGATTTCCTGCGCGCGGCGGCGCAAGGCGAGCGACAGTCAGGCCGGCCGGCGCATTGACGCAACGTTCCCGGCCGTGCGGATGCGCGGACGCGTCATGCGCCGCGTCACCCGCCGGCGCCATCAGTGGCAGATCTCGCGGCCGCGCCGGTTGATGTAACAATTGATGACCTGGCCGCGGCCGATGCCGGCCGTTGCACCATAGCGGTCCGGATCCGCATCGCCGTCGCTGCCGCTGCCGGCGGCGTCGCCGTAGCGATCGCCGGTCCTGTCGTCGCCGCTGCCGGCCGTCTCGCCGTATTGCTCCTGATAGGTCCCGCCGCTGTCGCCCTCGACGGTGCCGGCGGTGTCGCCCTGATAGGCGGTGCCGCCGTCGTCGCCCGGGTTGCCGGCGCTGTCGCCGTCTTGCCCGTTATTGTCGTCGTCGCGGATCCAGCCCTTCGGCAGGGTGACGGACCGGCCGGACCCAGCGCCGCTGTCGACCACACTGTCGCCGTCCTGCTGCGTGCGGTAGCCGGGTTGATCCGTTTCATAGCGGCTCTGTGCCGATGCGAGCGACGGCAGCCCCGGCAGCAGCGCGAGCAGCAGCGCGCCTTTCACAACGATACGCATGACCTCATCTCCCGTTGCAGACGTTAACCATAGCGCAACGGCGACGCGCCAGCCACGCGCGCGATGCGTGGCGCCGCGACAATCGATTCAACATTGTCTAAAAATGTCGGTAACGCAGCTGGCCGTGCGGCGCCGGATCGCTCGTCCGCGCCTGGCTCAGTTGCGCAAGGTCGCGATATAGGCGGCGATGTCCGCCGCCGCCGCGGCCCGCGGCGAGAAATTCATTTTCGGGTGCGGCCCGGCGATCACGTGGGCGATGCGGTCGGCATCGAAACCGTATTTGCGGCCGATCACGTCGAACGGCGGCGCGTCGGCGACCTCGCTGCGGGCGCGCGGCGCGATACTGTGGCAGGAGGCGCAGTGATCCTGCGCCAGGCTCCGGCCGCGGCTTGCGTCGGCGGCGCGCGCATCGGTCGCCATCCCGGCCACGACAAGCGTGGCCATCACCAGCGAGCAGCGTTTCATCACGCCAACCTCCCTGTCGTCACCCGTGGCCCCGGGGGACGCATGCGGCCGTCACGGAGCGGCGAGGTTCGCACCCCTGCTCTCGCTGTCCTGCGCGACATACACGATCGTCAGCATCCGCTGGAACAGCACCGAGCGCGACTTCGCCGGCAGAATGTCGAATGCCGCGTCGACAAAAGGCTCGACCAGTTCCATGCCGTCGGCCTGCCACAGGCAGCGGCAGCATTCCATGAACTTGGTTTCGGCCGGATCGCCGCCGGTACGCAACAGCGGTTCGATCTCTTTCAGGGTCTGTCCCAGCGACTGCCTCAGCTGCGCGTCGACTTCGCGCTTCCCGCGCATGATCGCCTCCCCGATTTTGCCAATCGATCCTGGCCGCCGCCGGGCGGCCTGTGCCGCCTGCAAGTGTAGGGGCTGCAGCACCCCCGGTACAGGCGGGATGGCGCTGGTCCGCCGGTGACGGCGGCGCGCAGCCGGCGGGCCCGGCCGCCGCGCGGACCTTTGACGGCCGCCCCGCACCGCCGCCATACTCGCCGGCACCATGAGACGCCGGCTCGCGCTGCCCGCCGCCCTCGTCGGTCTTGCCGTGCTTACCGCCGCGCCCGCGGCGGCCGAACCGCCGCTGGCCTACGTCGTCGCCATGGCGCAGCACTTCGTGCAGGACCGGCTGATGGCCTCGGCCACCGAGCACTATCACATCGAGTTCGACCAGACCTTCGTGCACTCGCGGCCGCGCGAGATGCTGTGGGTGGTGGTCGGCGGCTATGTCTCCGACCAGAACAATTTCAACAGCTTCACCGCCGCGGTGCTGCTCGATTGCCCCGAGTTCGAGAAGATCAGCTGCTGGTCGCTGGAGAAGCTGTCGATCAACGGCAAGATCGTGCTGGACCGCAAGCGGATCTGACCCGGCGCGCTGGCGGGGCACGCGCGTTGCCTGCGTCAGCCGCCGCCCTCTTATTTGCCCGCCGCCTTGCGCAGCGCCGCGTTGATGCGCTCCTGCCAGCCGGGGCCGTCGGCCTGGAAGAAATCCAGCACGTCGCGGTCGATGCGCAGTGTCACCTGCTCGCGGACGCCGGGGATGGCCGGCGCCGCCGGTGGCAGCTCCGTCTTCCTGGTGGTCGCAACCTTGAAGGCCTTCTCGGCCTCGGAGCGGGAATCGGATGCCGGTCGCCTTGCCATGCCGTCGTTTATCACACTCTGCGCGGCAATGCCTTTGCAAACGGCGGGCTTCGCGCCCGGCCCCATCCCGCCCGGTTAAGACATTGTCAAAACGGCTGCCCTAGCCTTGCAGGCATCCGGCCCGTGCCATCCCGGATGGCGACTCCCAAGTGAGTCCCCGCAATGACCAAGCGCCCGGCGACCCGCAACGAGATGATCCTGATCGGCGCACTCGCCGCCGCCGCCGGACTCTATTTCATGCTGGTCGGCGCCGGCCTGCTGCCGGTGCCCGGCGGGCCGGGCAAGCTGCACGCCCCGCTCTGGGTGGTGGCGTGCGCGGGGCTGATCTTTCTGCTCGCCGGCGGCGCCGTGCTGATGCAGGGCAGCGGCCGGGCGAATGCGCGCGGCGAACTGCCGGCGGGCGCGCCGCTCTGGCTGCGGATCGCGCAGCGACTGATGGTGGTCGGCATCTTCGCCTGCTTCGCCATGATCGGCAGCTGGATCGCCGTCTTCGGCGAGGCGCGCCAGTTCTCCGGCTCCTCCTTCGGCCTCGGACACGGCATCGATGTCGCCATCGCGCGCGTCGCCTTCGGCACCGGGGCGCTCATCTGCTGGATCGGCACCATCGCGTTGCTGGTGTCGTCGGCGCGCAAGCTGTTCGGCGCCGGCAGCAAGCCCGGCTGAGCCGATCGGCAACGCCATCCGGACCGGACGCGCTGCCTACCGCAACGTGCGGCCGATGCACTGGCGAAAGGACGCTTCGGTCGGGAATCCGTAACAGCCGTTCTCGATCGTGCGCACCAGAATATCGCCGGCGGTACAGGTTGGCGCCGCCTTGCGCTTGCAGTTCTGGTAACCGGCGATCGCCTGCTGCACATAGGTGCGCGTGCGCGCCGAAGCCCAGCCGGCGTTGAGATCGGCGCGCAGCTTGCGCTCGCACAGCGAGCAGGCATAGGCCATCCGCCGGCGCGGCGCGGCGCTCTGCGCCGGCGCCCGCCCGGTGCGCAGCGGCCGGCTGGCGGCGCTGGTGCCGGTACGGCAATAGGCGATGGCGCAGGCGCTACCCTTGGCGCGGGCGCGGCACTCGCTCAGCGCGCGCGAACGCGCCGCGCCTTCGCTGCCATAGCTCCAGGAATTGCCCCAGGCGCCGTTGCGCGCCTGGGCGAGGCAGCCCCAGGTGCCCGACGAGCCGCCGCTGGACCCGCGTGAAGGCCGGCGCGCGCCGACGCAGGCGGTGGTCTGGTAGTTGTAGCTGCCGCCCATGCAGCTGCACCAGGAGGCATAGCCGGCGGTATTGGTGCGCGGGTCCGGCGGATTGCCGCAGCTCTGCGCCGCGGCGGGAGTCGCCAGACCGAGCGCGCAGGCGGCGGCGATCAGCGCGAGAAGGCTGCGGGCCCGGGCGGCCATGGCTTCGTCCCTGTATCAGGTGCTGCGATGATGCGGCGCGGTCAGGGGCAGGTGACGACGGCATAGCACTTCTTCTTGCCGCCGCTGCAATTGCCCGTGCAACACTTGTTGCCCGAGCCGCAATCGCTGTCGCCGGTGCAGGCGCCGCAGTAGGAATAGGCCGCGATGCGCGAGGCATTCGCCGGCGCCCTGCCGAACCAGCGTTGCAGCGTGTCGGCCTGCGGCGCGCGATAGGCGTTGAGCGCGATCTGCGGGGACGCGGTCTGGGCAGCAAGCGGCGCCGGTGGCGCGCCCAGCAGCAGCGCCAGCAGGGCAAGGCAAGCGAGCCGAAGACATATGCGCATGACGGTCTCTCGTGTTGAAAGTCGCGCCCAGCATAGCGGCGGCGCCCCAACGCGGGAAGCGCCCGCCGGCCGGCATCGCCCGCCGAGTCGCCGCGTCCTTTGACCACAAGGCCGCCCTCTTCCGGCCCGCATCGGCCTGCTATATTTGCCGGCCAACAGCCGAAAGCCCGCCATGCCCCGTCTCGTGTTGTCCGCCCTGCTCTGCGCCCTATTGCTGTCGGCGCCGCCGCCGGCGTCTGCGCAACTGTTCGGCCCGCTGCCGCAGCCGACCATTCAGGACGTCGAACCGGGCGTCGATCACACCGCGCGCGATGCCGAACTGCCGCCCGAACTGCGCCGCACCTCGGTGTTCTACCGCACCGAGTATCCACCCGGCACGGTCATTGTGAACACGGCCGAACGCTTGCTCTACCTGGTCAGGGGCAACAACGTGGCGCTGCGCTACGGCGTCGGCGTCGGCCGCGACGGCTTTCAGTGGGGCGGTACCCATCGCATCACGCGCAAGGCGGAATGGCCGGACTGGACGCCGCCGCGCGAGATGATCGAGCGCCAGCCCTATCTGCCGCGCTGGATGGCCGGCGGCCCCGGCAACCCGCTCGGCGCCCGCGCGCTCTATATCGGCACCACGGTCTACCGGATTCACGGCACCAACGCGCCGGAGACCATCGGCCACGCGGTGTCGTCCGGCTGCTTCCGGCTGGTCAATGACGACATCATCGACCTCTACGAGCGCGTGCCGGTGGGCGCCAAGGTGGTGGTACAGCATCGCTAGGCGTGCGCGGCGGCGGCGCGGCGAAACGCTGACAACATCAGCACGCGGATGGCGGACAAGGCGCGGCCCGCCTCACAGACGCAACTCCATGAAGACCAGCCAGTCCTTCAGCTCGTCGGGCAGCTGATAGTACGGTGCGATTCGCACAAATCCCGCATTTTCGTACAAATGGATCGCTTCAACCTGCCGAATGCTGGTATCGAGCCGCATCCTGTCGTAACCGGCAGCCTTCGCTTCGGAGAGAATCCGCTCGGCGAGCGCGCAGCCAATTCCCTGGCCATGAAGCCGGGGCGGAACAAACATCCGCTTCATTTCGCAAACGCCGTCACCGAGGTCGCGCAAGGCCACGCAGCCGGCCGCCTGATCGTCCTTGCGGGCCAGCAGCAGGCGTCCTGCGGGTGGTGCGTATTTTCCGGGCAGCGCGGCAAGCTCCGCCTCGAACTCCCTTGCATCGAAATACCGGTCGATGAGCGCGATGTCTTCGCTGTGACGCTGCCGGTGCCAGGCGACGAAGGCCCGCATCAGGTCGCGCACCGCGTCGATCTCTTGCGGGGTCGTCGCCTGAACGATGTCGATCATGGCCGGATCCTCGGGAAAACCGCCGGAACTGTCGAGCCGCGGATCCGGACCTGCCGGGCTCCGCGGCTCCCGCGATCTCACGCCGCTGCCGCTGCCTCGAGCCAGGAGACATGCGCATGACGGCGCATGTTGGGCGGCACAATATTGAGCGCACTCCATTTGTCGGCGGTATCGACGATCATGCTCCCGACGTATCCGCCTTCCTTCTGGCGCCAGTCTGCGTGGGTGGCGAAATGGGAACCTATGCTGCGGACTGACTCCCTGACCCGCTTGTGGGCAACCACATCCGACTCCTGTGGGACCTCAATAAGAAACCTAGGCATGGCGAAACACTCCTTTGACGTTGATGGGATTGAATGTGATCCGGGACGTGGAAGCTTTGGACGCGCCGGCAGGCCGGCGTGACCGGATCTCGCGCACCAGCATGGTCACGGCGATGATCGCCGACACGATGCCGCCTATGAGCGCCGGCGCGGCACCAACCGCGATGTCGTAGGCCATGCCGAAGGGGGCTGCGGTGAGCAGCAAGATTCGCAGACGCAGCGTGTCGCTCTGCATGCGTCCGACCATGATGAGCGTGACGGCAGCCAGGGCGAAGGCGGACTCGATCCCGCTCCAGGTCAGGTAACCGATGAGGCCCACGACCGGCAGAAAGACGTAGCCGACATTCCGCAGCCAGGGCCGGTCGCCGGCGAAGAAGGCCAGTGCGCTCTGCGTGGCACCCAGGCCCGCCACGCCGGCGCCGCTCCAGGCGCCGAGCAGCGCATAGTGCATGCTGTAGTCGGCGCCGATGCCGAACTGCGCGGTCATGATCGCCCGGCGGTCCTGAAAGAGCGGCCAGATCAGCTGGCAGAAAAGACCGGCAGCGCCGAACGCGACCGCCAGCGGGTTCTCCTGAAAAACAGCCAGAAAGCCGTCCATCGCCTGTTCCTCCGAGCGGGGCGCCGCTGGTCGCGGGCACCAACAAACCAACTAGTCGGTTTGTAAATACCGACCGGTCGGTATGGTGTCAACAGGACAGGCAAAAAAAATTGAAAAAAATTTATACTCCAATGTTTCCAATGGTTTATGGCGATGCGGGCGGCGGCTTGAAATCCGACGGATAACCACCTACATTACGAACCAGTCGGTATAAAAGGAGTCGGAGCTATGGCCAAACGAGGCGAGCACAGCCGCGACCGGATACTCGATGCCGCCCAGGGGCTGGTGATGAGCAAGGGCTTCGCCGGCACCTCGATCGACGACATCCTGAAGAAGGCCGAGCTGACGAAGGGCGCGTTCTTTCACTACTTCAAGGGCAAGGCGGATCTTGCGTTTGCGCTTGTCGAGCGACATTCCAAGAAGGACCTGGCCATGTTCGAGGACCTTGCCGCGAAGGCAGAAGCGGAACGCAGCGATCCGCTCGAGCAGGTCTTTCTCTTCCTGGAATATTTCGAGGACTACATCAGCAATTCTGTCGACCCGTCTCCGGGCTGCATGTACGCCGTCTATACCTATGAAAGCATGCAGTTCGAGCCGGCGGTTCAGGACCTTGTTGCCGACATCCTGCGGCGATGGACGTCAATCTACGTCCGCAAGTTCCAGGAGGTCCTCGACCGCTACGAGCCGGCGATTCCGGTCACGGCGCGCCAGCTCGCCGAAATGATCGTATCGGTCGTCGAGGGCGGTCTTGTGCTCCAGCGCGCCTATGGCGACGTCCGGGTGACCTCGCGTCAATCGGAGCAGTTCCGCAATTATCTCCAACTCCTGTTCGGCGGCCGCGGAAAGAAAAGCGATAAGACAAAGACTGCACAATCAGGCCGGCGTCGTGCGGGCTCAAAAATGCATGCCTAGCCAGCGCCGGTTAATCGCCGGGTCACGCGCCGAATTCCAGTGATGAAGGTCTTCGCGGGCCGGATCGCTCACATCTTGCCAGCGCGCCGCCAGCGAATGCGGAAGAAGCTGCCGTCGTCGGCTGGCAGTGTCGCCAGCGTGAGGTCGTCGCCGGCGAGCGTCACGCGGCGCAATTGTGTGGTGCCGGGAAGGTTGGGGTGCAGCGCCGAATAGAGCGTGTGCTTCACCACGTCGCCATCGACCTCGTAGCTGCCGGTATAGGCGACGACACCGAGCGCGGCCGCGGCGCGCTCCTCGGCGCTGACATTGTCGAGATTCATGTTGGGGCTGGTTTTGCTCACGCGTTGGCGCGCCGCCGGCGTATTGACCACGCCCATGTAGCCATCCGGCGTATACATGATCTGCGAGGTGCGCTGGATGTCCGCCCTGACGCTGCCGTCGCCGGACACAAATTCGCGGCCGATCTCGCGCCAGGCGCCGACCATATCTTCCTTGCGCATGCGCGCGCCCTCCCGAAGACGAGGCTTCATCCGTCATCCCGAGATGCACGCGGCGAAAGCGTGCCGTGACGGACACCGCTCAAATTGATGCGCGGAACCGAAAGCCGGCGGTCACTGCCACAGGCCGTACGACGCCCACTTTGATTCCGGAATTTCCTCGCCGATCTTGTAGGTGAACGACTCCACCTTCAAGTTATCCGGCGAGGCCTTGCAGGTATAGGAGAGCGCGTACCACTTGCCACGACTGCGGAAGGCGCCGCCGGCCGCGTGCACGGTGTCGTTGGTGACGCGGGTTTCGGTCATGGCGTCGGCCACCGCGCGGTCGGGCCGGAATTTGCGGTTGTCGTGGCGGATGCGCTTCATGGCGGTGTAGTCGCACAGTTGCACCAGGCGCTCCCTCGGCGCCAGCTGGCGCAGGCTGCGCTCGATCCGGCTGTCGGCGGCGGCGGCCGTCACTGCCACGGTCAAGACCATGCCGATCGCCAGTGCGAGCCGCCGCATTCCATCCCCCGTATCCAGAATTGCTTCCGGCCGGTTTTTCGCAGCCGCCACGGGCAGATGCAAGCGATCCGGTCCGGTTTATCCTGCGCCGCGGCCGGTCTGGGGACAATTTGTCGCCGCATATCACCGCCGCGCGGGCAGGCACCCTTCACACGAACTTCGGGTTGCGCTCCAGCAGTTCGATCGAAATTCCCTGCGGCCCACGCAGGAAGCAGATGCGGATGCCCGGCCGCGGAACCTGCAGATCCTTGGTGAACTCGGCGCCCTTGGCCTTGAGCCCGGCCACCACCTTGTCGAGGTCTGGAACGAAGAAGGCAAAATGGTCGAGCCCCTGATAAGGCGTCGTCGGCGGCGGGTTGACGCCGTCGCCGGGCGCAACCGGCGCGATGAAGATACTGGCGCCGCCCAATTTCAAATCGATGCGCGGCTTGCCGTCCTGCGTCGAGCGGATCACCTCGGCGCCCAGCATGCGCTCGAACCATTGCGCGGTTTGCTCCGGGTCGGGGCTGCGCAGATGGACGTGATCCCAGGTAAAGGTGGGCATGGTCGCTTCTCCCTGCTTGCGGGGCTCGCCCTTGTTCATGCCCCATCGGGCGGCGCTTGTCATGCCGCAGCAAGCGCACATGCTGATTTCCTTGAACTGGCCGGCGCCAGGCCCGCGGATGCTCCGCATATCCATCATGCAGCGCTTCCGCCTTGCCAATTCAGCACATGGACGTCCGCCTCAAACGCATCCGCGACCGCACGCTGCGCGCATCACAAACCAACCCTGAACAGATTGGGGCAACAATGCGATGACGCCGTTCACGAACCGTTCACCCGGAAATCCGGAACCGGCCTGCCAGCAGCGACGTTAATTGGCGCACGTCAATGCCGCAGGAAATGGGACCAAGGGCCGTTCAATGACTACGCCCAGTTGGACCATGCAACCCAAGCGACCCCCAGGAGGCGCGCAATGAAAAAGACCCTGTTAGCCATCGCAGCCGCCGCGACGCTCGTCGTTGCCAGCGTGGCTGCTCCGCAGCATGCCGAGGCCCGCAATGGGCGGATCACAGCCGGCGTCATCGGCGGCCTTGCCGTCGGTGCGCTGATCGGCGGCGCCCTCGCCAGCCAGCCGCGCTATTACTCTTACCAGCCAGCCCCGGCCTACTACTATCGGCCCCGCTACTACCGGCCCCACTGCTACTGGGCCCGCGAGCGTCACTGGAACGGCTGGCGCTGGCGGTCACACCGTGTCCGCGTCTGCCGCTAAGATCGGCTGGCGCAACAACAAGGTCCCGCGGCCGCCGGGCCGCGGGGCGCGGCGATGCCAACAAACGGCCCGAACGAAGGCTGAACACCCTTTAATAATCGCGTAACAGACGCCGGTGCATGATCGGCGGTCACTCTTTCGGGGGATACCCATGCACAAGCCCATTCTCGCGCTCGCCACGGCGGCCGTGCTGGCCGTGGCCTTGCCGGCGCCGGCGCAGGCGCGCTGCCATGGTTGCGGCGTCGCCGCCGGCGTGGTCGGCGGGCTCGCCGTCGGCGCGTTGCTCGGTTCGGCGCTGGCCGGCCCGCGCTATGCCGAGCCGGTCTACGAGGTCGCGCCGCCACCGCCGCCGCCGCGCCGGGTCTATGTCGAGCGCCGGTACTATTACGAGGAGCCGATCTGCCACATCGAACGCCACAAGGTCTGGGTGCGTGGCTACGGCTGGCGCCACCGCCGCGTCGAGGTGTGCGAGTAGGAACTTGAAGGTCACCGCCGCATGTGGTTGAGCACGGCGGCGGTCGGCCAGCAGTCGACCTTCAGCCCGTTGGCCTTCTGATAGGCGCCGAGCGCGGCGCGGGTGAGCATGCCCGCCTTGCCGTCGACTTTGTCCCGGTACAGCCCGAGCGCGGCCAGCCGCGTCTGCATGACCTCGACCTGCGCGGTCTTCAACTGCTTGTCCTTGCTCCACGGTTGCTCGAACGGCCTGCCGCCGGCAATGCGGTCGCTCAGGTGGCCGACGAACAGCACGTAGAGGTCCGAGTTGTTGTATTCCTTGATGACGAAATAATTCTTCGGCGTCAGGAAGGCGGGACCGTGGGTGCCTTCCGGCAATAGCAGCGAGGCGGGAATCGCGAGATCTCGGGCGCCGAGCTTGCGGCCATGAGCCGGTACGAAGCCGCGTTCGACCCATTCGCCGATCGGGCGCTTGAAGCTCGGCTCCGCGCGCGTGCAATCAACGCCGTCCGGCAACCGAACCTCGACCGCCCACGGTTCGCCCGTGCGCCAGCCGCGATCGGTCAGCTGTTTGGCGGCCGACGCCAGCGCATCCGGCACCGAATGCCAGATATCGGCGCGGCCCTTGCCGTCGAAATCGACGGCGAACCTGTAATAGTCGGACGGCAGGAACTGGGTGAGCCCGAGCGCGCCGCCCCAGGACGAACGCATGTCGCTGCGCGGGATGCCCTGCTGCAGCATTTTCAATGCCAGCAGGAATTCTTCGCGGAAGAAATCCTTGCGCCTGCCGACATAGGCTTGCGTCGCCAGCACGCGAATGGCGTCGTGCGGCAGCCGATAGCGCCCGTAATCGGTTTCGCGCGCCCAGATCGCCAGCACCGTCTCGCCGGGCACCCCGAGTTCCTTTTCGATACGTGCCAGCGTGCCGCGATATTGCGTCGCCAGTTTGCGGCCGTGCGCGGCAAGGCGCGCGATATACGACTCGCGCACATATTGCTCCGGCGTCTGCACGAATTCCGCCTGCGGCGGCGGTTTCTCCGGCCGGCCGGGAATGTGCAGATCGGGCAGCGAATAATCCGGCGTCAGCCCGCGCGTTGCTGCCTGAAAGACCGCGCGCGACACGCCGAGCTGCTGCGCCTCCGGCCACAGGCCCTGCAGCCATTGCTCGAACGCGGCGTCGGCGGCTTGAGCCGGCGAGAAAGACAAGGACAATGTCAGGCAAAACAGGATTGCCGCCATCACCCGCGCAAGCGGGCGAACCAATATTCCGAATCGCCTCAAATGATGCTCGGTCACAGCCTACTGGATGCCCCGCTTTCACAGAACATGACAACCCCGAATTTGCGGAACTAGCGCGAGAATTTCTTGTACTTCAGCCGATGCGGGATGACGCTGTCCGTCCCCAGCCGGCGCATCTTGTCGGTCTCGTAGTCCTGGAAATTGCCCTCGAACCATTCGACGTGGCTTTCGTCCTCGAACGACAGCATGTGGGTGGCGATGCGGTCGAGGAACCAGCGGTCGTGGCTGATGATGACGGCACAGCCGGCGAAATTCTCCAGCGCCTCTTCCAGCGCGCGCAGCGTATCGACGTCGAGGTCGTTGGTCGGCTCGTCGAGCAACAGCAGGTTGGCGCCGGAGCGCAGCATCTTGGCCAAATGCACGCGGTTGCGCTCGCCGCCGGACAGGCTGCCGACCTTCTTCTGCTGGTCGGCGCCCTTGAAATTGAAGGCCGCGCAATAGGCGCGTGAGTTCATCTCCTTCTTGCCGAGCAGGATGATGTCCTGGCTGTTGGCAATCTCCTCCCACACCGTCTTCTTGCCGTCGAGACTGTCGCGCGACTGGTCGACATAGCCGAGATGTACCGTCTCGCCGACGGTGATCGAGCCCTTGTCCGGCTTCTCCTGTCCCGTGATCATGCGGAACAGGGTGGTCTTGCCGGCACCGTTGGGACCGATGACACCGACGATACCGCCGGCGGGCAATTTAAAGGAGAGGTCGTCGATCAGCAGGTTGTCGCCATAGCCCTTGGACAGGTGCTCGACGTCGACCACGTTGTCGCCGAGGCGCTCGGCCACCGGAATGATGATCTGCGCGGTCTGCGTCTGCTGCGCGCCGGCCTGTTTGAGCAGATCCTCGTAGCGCTGGTAGCGCGCCTTGGATTTGGCCTGCCGTGCCTGCGGGCTGGCGGAGATCCACTCCTGCTCGCGGGCGAGCGTGCGCTGGCGCGCCGCTTCCTCGCGGCCCTCCTGCTCCAGCCGCTTCTGCTTCTGCACCAGCCAGGCCGAGTAGTTGCCCTCATAGGGAATGCCGTGGCTGCGGTCGAGCTCGAGGATCCAGCCGGTGACATTGTCGAGAAAGTAGCGATCGTGGGTAACGATAAGAATCGCGCCGGGATAGTTGCGCAGATGGCCCTCCAGCCAGGCGACGCTCTCGGCGTCGAGATGGTTGGTCGGCTCGTCGAGCAGCAGCAGCTCGGGCTGCTCCAGCAGCAGCTTGCACAGCGCCACCCGACGCCGCTCGCCGCCGGAGAGCTTTGACACGTCGGCGTCGTCATCCGGGCAGCGCAGCGCGTCCATGGCCAGCGTCACCTGGCTGTCGAGATCCCACAGGTTCCCGGCGTCGATCTCGTCCTGCAGCCTGGCCATCTCGTCGGCGGTCTCGTCGGAATAGTTGACCGCCAGCTCGTTGTAGCGGTCGAGCAGCGCCTTCTTGGCCGCCACGCCGTCCATGACATTGTCACGCACCGATTTGTCGGGATCGAGCTGCGGCTCCTGCGGCAGGAAGCCGACGCGGGCGCCCTCGGCCACCCAGGCTTCGCCGGAATACTCGGTGTCGAGCCCGGCCATGATGCGCAGCAGGGTCGATTTGCCGGAGCCGTTGACGCCGAGCACGCCGATCTTGGCGTCCGGGTAGAAGGAAAGATTGATGTTTTCCAGCACCTTGCGGCCGCCCGGGTAGGATTTGGACAGGCCCTGCATGTGATAGATGAATTGGCGACCGTTCATTGGACCCTTCGAAACCTCTGCTCAGCCAGCCGGAATCGGCGTCGGCGTCGGCGCGGAGCGCATGCAGCCGGAGCGTTGTCGGGAAATGCGCCGCTGATGTAGCGAGCGAGGCCCCAAAGGGCAAGCGCGAGCGCGCGCATGGCGGGTTATCCGCGACCGGTAAACCTCTGGAAAGGCTGAGCACAATTTTTCCGGAACCGACCGCCGGCGCCAACCTCGCCTTAACCGGCGCAGGCGCAGCATTGCCACCGTGAACCTGGCCGCGGGGCAGCGCGACCAAGGTGAGTAGCGGGCAAATGGATGCCCGCCCCTTGCGGAGACCGGGCCATGGGCCGGGCAATTGCAGCAGCGATCACGGTTTCGGCGGCGACCCTGCCCCGCCCCTTTGCCGGCCTCGGCGACGCCGTCGCGATCTCCTGGCACGACCTCACCCGCCACCTGTTCAACGACTATCGGCCGGAACTGCACTATATGCGCGGGCCGGGCCCGGCCTGGCGCGCCAAACACGGCTAGCCCCCGGCCGTCGAACCCCCAGCTTGTGATCCGCCTGCGCCTGTGGTGAATCCGCGCGCACCCGGCATCGGCCGGCCGCCAACCAGGGGACGAAGGGCCATGAGTCTGCAGGGAGCCATTCTCGACGACTATCAGGACGTGGCGATGACCGTGGCCGACTGGGCGCCGGTGGCCAAGGACGTGAACTTCAAGGTGTTCACCGAGTCCCTGGGCGGGCGGGACCAAGTGATTGCGGCGCTGAAGGACTGCGAGGTGGTCTGCCTGATGCGCGAGCGCACACCCTTCGGCAAGGACGTGATCGAGGCGCTGCCCAAGCTCAAGCTGATCGTCACCAGCGGGATGCGCAACGCGGCCATCGACGTGGCTGCAGCGGCGGCGCGCGGCGTTTCGGTCTGCGGCACGGAATCGCTCGGCCATCCTACGGCGGAACTGACCTTCGGGCTGATGCTCGAGCTCACCCGCAGAATCGGCTACGAAAACGCGCGGCTGAAGGCCGGCAGCCGCTGGCAATCGACCCTGGGCATCGATCTCAACAACAAGACGCTGGGCATCATCGGCCTCGGCAAGCTGGGCACGCGGGTGGCGCGCATCGGCAATGCCTTCGACATGAAGGTGGTGGCCTGGAGCCAGAACCTGACCGCCGAAAAGGCGCTGCAGGCCGGCGCCACGCTGGTCAGCAAGGAGGAACTGCTGCGCCAGTCCGATTTCGTCACCCTGCATGTGCAGCTCAGCGACCGCACGCGCGGTCTGGTCGGCGCGAAGGAACTCGCGATGATGAAGCCGAGCGCCTTCTTCATCAATACCTCGCGCGGTCCGGTGGCCGACGAGAAGGCGATCGAAGCGGCGCTGAAAGCCAACAAGATCGCCGGCGCGGCCATCGACACCTATAACGACGAGCCGCTGCCGCTCGATCATCCGTTCCGCAAGCTCGACAACATCGTGATTACGCCGCACCTCGGCTACGTCACGGCGGAGAACTACAAGCGTTTCTACGGACAAATGGTCGAGAACATCCGCGCCTGGCTGGACGGCAAGCCGATCCGGGTGATGACCAAGTAAGGCAGCCGGCACCATACCGCCGTCGCGATATCGCCCCGGAACGATCCAGGTTCCCGGCGCAGCGCGGCGCAACCCTGCCTGCACTTCGGCGTTTCCTCCCGCCACGTCAAACCGAGAGGAGGACTCCGATGACCAAGCATCTTCTTGCCCTCGCCGCCGCTGCCGGCATGCTCGCCAGCGTCACCGCCGGTGCGCTGGCGCAGACGTCGCTGACGCCCGGCCAGCAGTTCCGGGAACAAGGTTCCGTGAGTGGCTCGGCCGGGGCTTCGGGATATACGCCCGGGCACCAGATGCAGACCGAGGGCTCAGTGGATGGCACCACCGGTGCATCCGGCTACGCGCCCGGTCGGCTGAAAAGCGACACCTCGGTTGATGCCGACGCCAAGTTGAAGGCTGGCAGCGCCAGGGCACACACCGGCATCGGTGCAGGTGCCAAGGTCAAGATTAAGTAAATCGTGCCTGAACCGGCATGACGAGCGGGGCCGCCCACGGCGGCCCCGTTTTCCGTTTACAGTCCCAGCAATTTGGCCGCGTTGTTATAGGCGATATCCGCGCGCAAGGATTCGTCAAACGCGACCGTGTCCATGAACTCGCCGGCCCCGTCCGAGTCGAACGGATAGTCGGACGAGAACATGACGTGATCGCGCCCCAGCGCATCGAGCGAGCAGCGCACTGGCGGAGTGTCGTACATGCCCGACATCGTCACCCAGACATTGTCCTTCAGATATTGCGACGGCGGCTTCGGCAAAGCCCATCCGTAGGGCGCCGACCGGCTGTCGAAACGCCAGAGCTGGAAAGGCAAGGTCTCGCCGAGATGACCGAGCAGCAGTTTGGCCTTCGGATAACGATGGAACACGCCGCTGCAGATGATGCGCAGCGCGTGCGAACCGGTCTCCACGCCCCAACCCCACATCGGACGCGCCAGCACGTTGTAGCCGGCGATCGCCTGCAACGGAGCCGCCGGATCGGCCGGATGCAGATAGATCGGTGCGTCCAACGCGGCGGCCCGCTCCCAGAACGGATCGTAAGAACGGTCGTCGAGATATTTCCCGTTGGTGTGACCATTGACCATCGCCCCGCAGAACTTGAGCTCGCGCACGCAGCGCTCCAGTTCGTCGGCGGCGGCTTTCGGGTCCTGCATGGCAAGATGCGCAAAACCGGAATAGCGGTCGGGCCGCTTCTGTACTTCCCTGGCAAGGAAATCGTTCGACGCGCGTGCGGCGCGCACGGCCTTGGCGGCATCGCGTTCCGCCTGCACACCGGGGCCGGCGACCGCCAGCACGGCGCGCGCGATGCCGGTCCCGTCCATCATCTGCAGCCGCTGCTCGCCGAAATCGGTCAGGCGGCCGTGCAGCTGGTCGGCCTTTTGCCTGGCAACGTCGACCATGGTCGGCCACCAGTATTCGACCGTTGCGGGATCCAGGAAATGCTCTTCCAGTGCGATCTTCCTCACCATGCCGGTCCTCCCCTGCGCACCCGCGGCGCTGCGCCTCTATTTTTCGGTTGCCACCTGTACTGTATTTTGGGCTAAGCTGTACCACTATTCAAGGCGGTATTCAGCCGCCGTCTGGTGTTGCGTCATCAGGATTGCGTCGATGAACCGTGTGGCCGTCCACAACAAGAGTCAGGTGCAGGTGATCGCACGCGCCGCCACCATCCTGCGCGCGCTCGAAGATGAAAACGGCGGCCTCAGCCTCGGCCAGATCGCGCAGCGCGTGAACCTGGCACGCTCGACCGTGCAGCGCATCGTGGCCGCGCTCGAATGCGAGAAGCTGGTGATCGCGGCTACGCCCAACGGCCGCGTGCGCCTCGGCCCCGCCATTCTCCGGCTGGCGGCGTCCGTACGCAGTGACTTCATCGCGCTGGCGCGTCCGTTTCTCGAGCGACTGTCGAACGAATTGCAGGAAACCGTCGACCTGTCGGTGGTGAAAAAGAATCATCTGGTCTTTATCGACCAGGTGATCAGCTCGCAGCGGTTGCGCACGGTGTCAGCGGTCGGCGAAACCTTTCCGCTTCACTGCACCGCCAACGGCAAGGCCTATCTGGCGCAACTGTCCGACCAGGCCATTGAGAAGCTGATCGGGCGCGTCTATGAGCAGCGCACGCCGAACACGCGCACGCGGATCGACACGCTGCTCGCCGATCTCGCGGCGGCGCGGCGCGGCGGCGTCGCCTATGACCGCGAGGAACACACGCTCGGCATCAGCGCCGCCGGCGTCGCCCTGCGCGACCCGCTGGGCAATTCCGTCGCCATTTCCGTGCCGGTGCCGGCCCAGCGCTTCGCCGACCAGGCGACACTGATCGCCGATCGCCTGCTCGCCACCAAGCGCGCCCTGGAAACGCATATGAACGCAGCCGCCGCCTGAGCCAGGCTGGCGGCGAACGACCACACAGACGTACGAAAAGGGAGGAAGCCGTGGCCAGGAAAATTCGCGGCGTGACGTTCGAAGAAAACCTCAGGAACAGCATGGGGCTGGAGTTCTACAACCTGTCCCACCGCTTCGGCTATCAGTCGCCGAACTGGCCCTATTTCGAGGACGTCAAGATCGAGCGCATCCACTACATGGCGAAGTCGGGCGTGCTGTCGCAGCGCATCACCACCTCGATGCACAACACCACCCATATCGACGCGCCGGCGCACGTCGTGCAGGGCACGCCCTTCATTGACGAGGTGCCACTGCCGCACTTCTTCGGCTCCGGCATTGTGGTGTCGATCCCCAAGAACAAGTGGGAGCCGATCACCGGCGACGACCTGGAGAAGGCCTGCGGCAAGATCGTGCGGCCGCGCGATGTGGTGATCGTCAACACCGGCTGGCACAAATACTATGAAGACAGCGAAGACTATTTCTGCCGCGCGCCCGGCTTCGTACCCTCGGCCGGCAAGTGGTTTGTCAAGAAGAAGGTGAAGGTCGTCGGCCACGACACCCAGGCCAACGACCATCCGCTCGCCACCGCCATCGGCCCGCAGCGCAACGGTCCGCTGCATCCGCATCTCGCCGAGGAATACAAGGAATGGTCGGGTGGCCGCAACTGGAAGGACGATTTTCCGGAATGGGAGCCGGTGCACCGCATCCTGTTCACCAACGGTATCCTCGGCATCGAGAACGTGGGCGGCGACATCGACAAGGTGACCGGCAAGCGCTGCACCTTCGCCTATTTCCCGTGGAACTGGGATCGCGGCGACGGCTGTATCGTGCGCCTGGTTGCCATCACCGATCCGGACGGCAAGTACCGGATCGAGCGCGGGAGGAAATTCTGATGCACGTGAAGCGCTTTTCCGACGCCAAGGCCTACGACGCGCCCAATCACCGCGCCTGCACCTCGCTGCGCCTGTTCGGCGCCGAGGCCGGCGGCACCAAGGGCCTGATCGTCGGCCTGTCGCATTTCCTGCCCGGCGGCGGCGCCGGGCCCGACGCCTCGCCGCCGGAGAAGGTCTATTTCGTGCTGAGCGGCGAACTGACGGTGATCGTCGGCGGCAAGGAGACCGTGCTCAAGCCCAATGATTCCTGCGTCATCGAACCGAACGAAACGCGTGAGATCATCAACCGCGGCAACGAGGTCTGCACCATCGTGGTCGCGGTCGCGGCACCGCCGGCGAAATAACTGTCAGCCTGCCGTCACCGGGCTTGTCCCGGTGATTTCGCTTAGGCGCGCGCGGCGCCAGCAGGCGAGATGGCCGGGACAAGCCCGGCCATGACAAAAAAGACCTGGGAGGATGGCATGGCCGACGATTTCCTGAAAAATCCGCTGTCGCTGTTCGACATCAAGGGCAAGACTGCCATCGTCACCGGCGCCTCGGGCGCCTTTGGCGCACTGGCCGCCAAGACGCTGGCCGGAGTCGGCGCCAATGTGGTGCTGGCGGCGAGCAAGCAGGACGAACTGAAAAAGATTGCTGCCGAATGCGAAAAGCTCGGCGGCAAGACGGCCGTCATCGCGCTGCGGCCGAGTTCGGAAGAAAACTGCAACAGGATCGTCAAGACCGCAGTCGACAAGTTCGGCGGCGTCGACATCCTGGTGGTCGCCTCCGGCCTCAACAAGGTATCGAAGATCATCGACCAGAAGGTCGAGGACTTCCTCGAGGTGATGGACGCCAACGTCACGCAGTCCTGGCTGATGGCGCGCGCCGCCGGCAAGCAGATGCTGGCCCAGGGCAAGGGCGGCAAGGTGATCCTGACCTCCTCGGCGCGCGGCTTGCTCGGCCATCCCGCCGGCTACTCCGCCTATTGCGCCTCCAAATCGGGCGTCGACGGCATCACCAAGGCGCTGGGCTGCGAATGGGGCGATTCCGGCATCACCGTGAACGCGCTGGGACCGACCGTGTTCAGGTCGCCGCTCACCGCCTGGATGTACGAGGACACCGAGCGCGCGCAGACCGTGCGCAAGGGCTTCCTCGCCCGCGTGCCGAAGGGGCGGCTGGGCGAGCCGGAGGACCTGGCCGGACCCTTGCTGTTCCTGGCGTCGAAGGCGTCGGACTTCTACACCGGCCACATCCTCTACGCCGACGGCGGCTATACGGCAGGGTAAGACATGGCCAAGGCGCGCATCGCGGTGATCGGCGCCGGCCTCATGGGCCACGGCATCGCGCAGGTGTTCGCACTCGCCGGGCACCACGTCACCATCACCGACTCCGCGCAGGCCAGCCTCGACAGCGCCAGGGACCGCATCCGCACCAACCTGAAAGACCTCGGTGACGACGAGCGCGCTGTCGAACTGGTAACCCCGGTCGCCGATCTGGGCGAGGCGGTGCGTGAGGCCGACTACGTGGTCGAGGCGGTGCTGGAGGATTTGCCGCTCAAGCAGAAACTGTTCGCCGAGGTCGAACAGCACGTGCGGCCGGACACGATCCTGGCCAGCAACACTTCTGTCATTCCGATCACCAGCATCATGGAAGGGCTCAAGCACCGCCAGCGGGCACTGGGCACGCATTGGTGGAACCCGCCTTACCTGGTGCCGCTGGTGGAAGTGATCGAAACGCAGTGGAGCGATGCCAAAGCCATCGATTTCACCATGAGGCTGCACGCCGACGCCGGCAAGAAGCCGGCGCATGTGAAGAAGGACGTGCCCGGCTTCATCGGCAACCGGCTGCAACACGCGCTCTGGCGCGAGGCGATCGCGCTGGTGGAGCACGGCATCTGCGACGCCGAAACCGTGGACGAGGTGATCAAGGCCGCCTTCGGCCGCCGGCTTGCGGTGCTCGGGCCGCTGGAAAACGCCGACATGGTCGGCACCGACCTGACGCTCGCCATTCACAAGACCGTGCTGCCGGCAATCGACAGCCGGCCCGGCCCGTCACCCTATCTCGAAAAACTGGTGGCCGAGGGCAAACTCGGCTTCAAGTCGGGTGAGGGCTTCCGCCGATGGACACCCGCCCAGCAAACGGAATTGCGTTCAAAAGTCTTGCAGCATTTGAAGAAGGCGCGCGAGCAAGACGCAAAACAATGACTCGTCATGCCCGGCCTTGTGCCGGGCATCCACGGCTCGCCGACGCACAGGCGAGAAAGGCGTGGATGGCCGGGACAAGCCCGGCCATGACAATGGAGAGGGAGGAGACAATGACGAACAAGGCAACGATCTCGCGCCGCATTTTGATCAAGACCGGCCTCGGCGCCATCGCGGCGCCCGCCGTGCTGCGCGTATTGCCGGCCAACGCGCAGTCGAACGTGATCAAGATCGGCCATGTCAGCCCGAAGACCGGACCGCTCGCCGGTTTCGGCGAGGCCGACACCTTCATTCTCGAACAGGTGCGCGGCATCCTCAGCAAGGGACTGTCCAACGGCGGCAAGACCTACCAGGTCGAGATCATCTCCAAGGACAGCCAGTCCAATGCCAGCCGTGCCTCGGAAGTCGCCTCCGAACTGATCCTTGGCGACAAGGTCAACCTTATCGTTGCCTCGGCCACACCCGACACCACCAATCCGGTGTCCGACCAGGCCGAAGTCAACGAGGTGCCCTGCATCACGACCAACTGCCCGTGGCAGCCCTATTTCTTCGGCCGCAAGGGCGACCCGAAAAAGGGCTTCACCTGGACCTACCACTTCTTCTGGGGCCTGGAGGACGTGATCGGTGCCTTCCTGGCGCTGTGGGACTCGATGCCGACCAACAAGGTGGTCGGCGGCCTGTTCCCCAACGACGCCGACGGCAATGCCTGGGGCGATCCGCAGCGTGGCCTGCCTCCCGCATTGGCAAAAGCCGGCTACAAGCTGCACGACCCCGGCCGCTACCAGCTCATGAACAACGACTTCACCTCGCAGATCTCCGCCTTCAAGGCGGCAAACTGCGAGATCGTCACCGGCAACATGATCCCGCCCGACTTCGCCACCTTCTGGTCGCAGGCGGCGCAGCAGAACTTCAAGCCGAAGATCGTCACTATCGGCAAGGCGCTGCTGTTTCCTTCCGTGATCGACTCGCTGGGCGCACGCGGCGACGGACTGACCAGCGAGATCTGGTGGACACCGCATCATCCGTTCAAGTCCGGCCTCACCGGCCAGAGCTGCCAGGCGCTCACCGATGCCTACACCAGGGCCACCAGCCGGCCGTGGACGCAGCCGATCGGTTTCCAGCACGCGCTGTTCGAGGTGGCGATCGACGTGCTCAAGCGCGCCAAGAACCTGCAGGACCCGAAGTCGATCCTCGATTCGATCGTGGCGACCAATTACAAGTCGATCGTCGGGCCGGTTCAGTGGACCGGCAAGCCGGTGAAAAACGTCACCAAGACGCCGCTGGTCGCCGGCCAATGGCAGCGCCAGAAGGACGGCAAGTTCGAGCTGGTCATTACCGAGAACAAGACCGCTCCGGAGATCCCGGTCGGCGGCAAGCTCCAGCCGCTGGGCTGAGCGCCAACCAGGCTGTCATCGTCCGCGCAAGCGGGCGAGCCAGGGTCCGCCGCGCCTCGCGGTTTGCGTTTGAACCGCGAGGGCACGGATCCCGGAGGCCCCGCTTTCGCGGCGCATGACAACTTGAACAGGCTGCACCAATGGCCCCGATCCTCGCGCTGGACAATGTTTCCAAACGCTTCGGCGCCGTAGTGGTGGCCGAGGGCATCGATCTTGCGCTTAACGAGGGCGAGGCGCTCGGCATTATCGGACCCAACGGCGCCGGCAAGACCACGCTCTTTGGGATTGCCGCCGGCACCGTCGCGCCCGATGCCGGCCGCGTCTTATTCGGTGGCGAGGACATCACCCGGCTGACGCCGGAACGCCGCTGCCGCAAGGGGCTTGCGCGCTCATTCCAAATTCCGCAGCCGTTCGCCGGCATGACCGTGTTCGAGAACGTGGTGGTGGCCGCGGCGTTCGGCAACGGCGAGCGCGAGGCCGCGGTCTACGACCGCTGCGCCGGGCTGCTCATGCGCTGCGGTCTCGCGGACAAGGCCAACCGGCGCGCCGGCGGGCTGACGCTGCTCGACCGGAAACGGCTCGAACTGGCGCGCGCGCTGGCGACCAATCCGCGCGTGCTGCTGCTCGACGAGGTGGCCGGCGGCCTCACCGAGCACGAATGCGGCACGCTGGTTGCACTCGTCAAGGAGGTACGCGCCGGCGGGGTATCGATCGTGTGGATCGAGCATGTGGTGCACGCGCTGCTCGCCACCATCGACCGTCTCCTCGTTCTGCACGGCGGCCAGTTCATCGCCGCCGGTGACCCGCATACGGTGATCAAGAGCCCGGAGGTGGCGGAAATCTACATGGGGATCGCCGCCGATGCCTGACCGTCCCCTGCTCGAGGTCGAGGCGATCGACACCTTCTACGGCGACTTCCAGGCGCTGTTCGGCGTCTCGCTCAAGGTCGACGCCGGCGAGGTGGTGGCGGTGGTCGGCGCCAACGGCGCCGGCAAGAGCACTTTGCTGCGGAGCATCGCCGGGCTGATGCGGCCGGCCCGCGGCGCAATCGTTTTCGACGGCGGGTCGATCGGCGGCGCGCCGGCATTTGCGGTGGTCAGGCGTGGCATCGCCATGGTGCCGGAAGGGCGTCGGCTGTTTCCCTCGCTGTCGGTGGAGGAAAACCTGCTGATCGGCGGTCAGGCGCGCCGGCCGGGGCCGTGGACGCTGGAGCGCGTCTACCAACTCTTTCCGATACTGGCCGAGCGGCGCCACCTGCCCGCCCCTGCGCTGTCCGGCGGCCAGCAGCAGATGGCGGCGATTGCCCGCGCGCTGATGTCGAACCCGCGGCTGTTGCTGTGCGACGAGATCAGCCTGGGGCTGGCGCCGATCATCGTGCGCGACATCTACGCTCTGCTGCCCGCGATCGTGGCCGAGGGCCAGTCGCTCATCATCGTCGAGCAGGATATCGTGCAGGCGCTCAACGCTGCCGCCCACGTCTACTGCCTGCAGGAAGGTCGCATTGCGCTGCAAGGCAAGGCGGGCGAACTCACCCGCGAATCCATTTCCGCCGCGTATTTCGGAGTGTGACGATGACGGAATGGATCAACGTCATCCTGCAAGGCGTGCTGATCGGCGGTCTCTATGCCATGTTCGCCGCCGGCCTGGCGTTGATCTTCGGCGTGATGCGGCTGGTCAATATCGCGCACGGCGACCTGATCGTGCTGGCGGCTTACGTCGCGCTGCTGGTGACGCAGGGCTTCGGCATCGATCCGCTCACCTCGCTCATCGTCGTCGTGCCGCTGATGGCGATCCTCGGCTACGGCCTGCAGCGCGGCCTGCTCAATTTCACCCTCGGCCCTGACATCCTGCCGCCGCTGCTGGTCACCTTCGGCCTGTCCATCATCATCCAGAACGGGCTGCTGGAGCTGTTCACCGCCGACAGCCGCAAGCTGCTGGCCGGCGCCATCGAGATCGAGACCTTCAAGCTGATGCCGGGGGTGTGGATCGGCGTCCTGCCGCTGATCCAGTTCATCGTCGCGGTGGCGGTGATCTGGGGCCTGCAGATGCTGTTTTACCGCACCGCGCTCGGCCGCGCCTTCCGCGCCACCAGCGACGATCAGCCGGTGGCGCAATTGATGGGCCTCGACACCCGCCACGTCTTCGCCATGGCGATGGCGCTGTCGCTGGCGGTGATCGCGATTGCCGGCGTGTTCCTGGCGGTGCGCGCCAATTTCGACCCGGCCATCGGCCCGGCGCGGCTGATCTTCGGCTTCGAGGCGGTGATCATCGGCGGTCTGGGCAGCATGTGGGGCACGCTCGCCGGCGGCATCATTCTCGGCGTGTCGCAGGCGATCGGCGCGCAGATCGACCCCGGCTGGCAGCTGCTCGCCGGCCATATCGTCTTCCTCGCCATCCTGGCGGTGCGCCCCGAGGGCCTGTTTCCCAAGGTGTCGGGATGACCAAGGTCGAGCACGCCACCACCTCGAGCCGCATCGGCGTCGCATTGATCGGCGCGGCATTGATCGTGCTGGTGGTGGCGCCGCTGTGGGGCGACCGGCAGACGCTGCGCCTGCTCGCCGAAATTTTCACCTATGTGGCGCTGGCCAGCCTGTGGAACCTGCTCGCCGGCTATGCCGGCCTCGTCTCGGTCGGCCAGCAGGCCTACGTCGGTCTCGGCGGCTATCTGCTGTTTGCGCTGGCGATGCTGGTCGGCATGCACCCGATCCTCGCCATCCTGATCGCCGGGCCGGTGGCCGCGCTGGTGTCTGTGCCGGTGGCGGCGCTGATCTTCCGCCTGCGCGGCGCCTATTTTGCCATCGGCACCTGGGTGGTGGCGGAAGTGTTCCGCCTCATCGCCTCGCAGATTTCGCTGCTCGGCGGCGGTTCCGGCATCAGCCTGCCGGCGCAGATCGTGATCAACATGGCGCCGAGCCGGCAGTTGCGTGAATTCGAGACCTACTGGCTGGCGCTCGGGCTGACCGTGCTCGTGCTCGGCGCCATCGTGGTGCTGCTGCGCTCGCGCCACGGACTGGCACTGACCGCCATCCGCGACAACGAGCAGGCGGCGCAGAGCAGCGGCGTCGACGTCAGCCGCGTCAAATTTATCGTCTACCTGCTCACCGCCTTCGGCACCGCGATGGTTGGCGCGCTGATCTTTTTGATGAAGCTGCGCATCTCTCCGGATACCGCCTTCAGCGTCAACGACTGGACCGCCTTCGTCATTTTCATCACAGTGATCGGCGGCATCGGCCGCATCGAGGGACCGATCATCGGCACGGTGATCTTCTTCGTATTGCGCCAGACGCTGTCCGATCTCGGCAGTCTCTACCTTCTGATGATGGGCGCGGTGGCCATCGCGGTGATGCTGTTCGCACCGCAGGGGCTGTGGGGCATGATTGCGGAGCGGCTTGGCTGGCAGGCGCTGCCGTTGCAGCGGCGGCTGGTCATCGCGGCCGGAACGACGGACAAAACAGGGGCAAAGCCATGAGCACCAAGATCGACATCTATTGCCACATCTACCCGGACCGTTTCTTTCAGGAAATGACCCGGGTGGCGCCCAGGCTCGAGAACATCGCCAAGCGTCTACGCGGCATCACCAAACTGTTCGACCTCGATGCCCGCTTCAAGGAGATGGACGAATTCGGCGACTACCGGCAGATCATCTCGCTGCCCAATCCGGCGATCGAGGACATCGCAACGCCGGACGTCGGCCTGCAGCTGGCGCGCATCGCCAACGATTCCATGGCCGAGCTGTGCCGCAAGCATCCGCAACGATTTCCGGCCTTCGCCGCCGCGTTGTGCCTGACCGACGTGGAAGGCTCGGTGGCGGAAGCGCGGCGCGCGATCAGGGATCTCGGCGCGCGCGGCGTGCTGCTCTACACCAACGTCGCCGGCCGGCCGCTCGACGATCCCGAGTTCGAACCGATCTTTGCCGCCATGGCCGAGCTCGACGCGGTGATCTGGCTGCACCCGGTGGGCACGGCGGCGATGCCCGACTATCCCGCCGAAAAGAAGTCGCGCTACGAGATGTGGTGGTGCTTTCACTGGCCCTATGAAACCTCGGTGGCCATGGTGCGGATGGTGTTTAACGGCCTGCTCGACCGCCATCCGAAGCTGAAGATCATCACCCACCATCTCGGCGGCATGATCCCCTATTACGACGGCCGCGTCGGGCCCGGCCTCAAGGTGCTCGGCCAGCGCACCTCGGACGAGGACTATTCGCAGGTCCTGTCGTCACTGAAGCGGCCGCACATGGATTATCTGCACGACTTCTACGCCGACACCGCCATGTTCGGCGGCGGCGTGCCGGCGACCCGCTGCGGGCTGGAGTTCTTCGGGGCCGACCACGTGGTGTTTGCCACCGATACGCCGCTCGGCCCCATCGCACCGACCATCAGGACGGTGGAGGGGCTTGGCCTGTCGGCCGCCGATCAGCACAAGGTGTTCTGCGGCAATGCCGAGGCACTGCTCGGCATGAAGTTCGGGTAGCGGACCTTACTTCTTCTTTTTCACGTCCGCGGCGCCGGTGGTGCCGGGATTGAAGCTCGGCGGATCGCTGGCCGGGAAGCTCTCGTCGGAATCGAGCGTGACCTCGTCTTCCGCGCGCTCGATGCGCTTGCGCTCCTCCTCAGCGTGGTCCCTCGGTTTGCTGGTCTTGTCGTCGGCCATGGTGGCCCCTCCAGTGCAAGGAAATGCCTCGATAAACCTAGAACGGCCGGGACGGCTGAACGGTTCCAGGACCGGTTGACGCGGGAGCCGCCGTTGGCTTGGCTTTCGGCGTCACGGGGGCAAGGACATGCTGCAGGCAGCCATTTACGGAGCTGGCCATTGGGGAACGCGGCTGATCGAATCCGTGCAGGACAAGAGCGGCAAGATCCGCTTCGCCGCGGCGGTCACCCGCGATCCGGCCACCCGGCGAGACCTCGCCGCCCGCTACGGCCTGCGGTTGACGGCAAGCCATGCCGACGTGCTGGCCGACCGTTCCATCGACGCCGTGGTGCTGGCGACGCCCCATTCGCAGCACGCCGCCGAGATTGTCGCCGCCGCGCAGGCGGGCAAGCACGTCTTTGTCGAGAAGCCATTCACGCTGACCCGCGCCAGCGCGGAACAGGCGCTGGCGGCCTGCCGCGCGGCCGGCGTCACCCTCGCGGTCGGATTCAACCGCCGCTACGCGCCCGCCTATGTCGCCATGTCCCGCCGCATCGCCGCCGGCGAGATCGGCAAGGTGCGCCACATCGAGGGGCATTTCTCCGGCCCGCCGAGCTATCAGACCGAACCCGACAACTGGCGCTCCAATCAGACCGAGAGCCCGGGCGGCTCCATGACCGCGCGCGGCGTACACGTCATCGACAGCATGGTGAATATCGCGGGGGCGGTGGAGAGCGTTTTCGCATTCAGCGAGCGGCTGCAACACACGATCGACGTCGACGATACCACAGCATGCCTGTTGCGCTTTGCCGGCGGCGTCACCGGCACGCTCGCCACGCTGCATGCGACCAGCCAGTTTTACCGAATCCATGCTTTCGGCTCCAGGGGCGCGCTGGAAATGCGCGGCGATACCGAGCTCAACGCCTTCGATCTCGACGGGCGCGTCACAAGCGCCACTTTCGACGCGATCGACAAGGAGCGTGCGGAGCTTGAGGATTTCGCGGACGCGGTGGTCAACGATGTCAAATTTACCGTGGCGCCCGACGCCATCGTCAATGTGGTGGCGGCGACCGAGGCGGTGGCGCATTCGGCGCGCACAGGCGAACCGGTGGCGATCGGATAGCCGGGCCTACAGGTCCTGCCTGACCCACTCGCCCTGCACGTCGGCACACCAGTTGCCCACGTTCCACTGGCCCCAGGCGCCGAGGCCGCCCAGCTCGTCCGGCCCGCAATAGACCGGCACGTGTACCACCGAAAGCCCGTCATGGGCATGGGCGTCTTTCAGCGCAGCGCGCAAGGTATCGGCATTGTCGCCGCCGGACAGCGCCAGCACGCCCGCCACCGCGCCGGCCAGCGCGCGGTAATCGACCGCCACGCGGTCACTGGTGCGGAAGTCCTGTTGGTATTGCGCGAGCTGGAGACCGGAGATGGCGGCCATGCGCCGGTTGTCGAAGATCACGATCATGCCACGCACGCCGTGCTCGACCGCATCGATCAGGATCTGCGGGTTCATCATGAAGGAGCCGTCGCCGCTGAAGGCGATGCCGTAGCGCGGCTTGTCGGCGAGCGCGCCGCCGAGCAGTGCGCTGCACGCAAAGCCCATATAGGAGGCGCCGGACTCGGTGAAGGTATCACCGGTCCGGTCGTCCTCGACGATCTGGAAGCCATTGGCCTGCACATCGCCGGCATCGAAGAATTTGGCCGCGCCGATCTTCCTGGCGAAATCGGCGACGATCTTGATCGCCGCCGGCTGCGCCAGCACCGGTTTCTGCCAGGCCTCGTCGTTGAGCGGCGGACAGGCATAACGTGCCTGCTTGTAGGCGCCCCATTCCTGCTTTTTCGCGGCGCAGGCATCGAGCCAGGCGCGCTTGCCGGCGTCGGCCTTGATGCCTGCGAGCTTGGCCGTCAGCCGCTCCGCCACCGCGCTGATGTCGCCGATGAGCGCGACGGTCCTGTTGTAGTGGGTGGCGTCGGCGAGATCGCCGTTGATGTTGATGACAGCCTGCGCGTTCTTGTAGCCGATGCCGGAGCAATCGGCCTGGCAGACCGCGCGCGAGCCGATGACGATCAGCAATTCGGCCTCGCTCATCGCGTAATTGCCGCTGATCGAGCCCTTGGAACCGCCGACATGCATGTTCTGTGCATGCGCGTCGGGCAACACGCCGGTGGAGCCTGGCGAAAGCACCACCGCGGCGCCGGCCGCCTCCGCCAGTTTCGTCACCGCCCGGTCGTGGCCACGGCTGCCGCCGCCGGCCTTGATGGCAACCTTGCCCGACCTGGCGATCATTGCCGCCGCCTCATCGAGCGCGACATCGTCGGCGGGCGCGAGCTTCGGCAAATCCGGCCGGCCCGGCAGCGCGGCGAGATTGACCGTCACGCGCTGCGGCTGCGTATTGAGCGGCAGCAGCAGATAGAACGGCCCGGCGCGATAGGGATGGTTGACGGCGAGCGCCCCGCGCCGCAGCGCGTCACGCAGGCCCTCCGGCGTGTGCAGCACGTAGGAACCGCCCATGACCGCCGTCATGCGACCGAACAGGCCCTGCTCCTCTTTCGGCACCTGCTGCATGTTGTAGCCTTCGCCGAAAGTCGTCTCGTCGCCGTAGATGTGATAGACGCCGACGCCGTTCGAGGCCGCCGCCAGCGAGCCGGCGAAGGCCTGCATGGCGCCCGGCCCGATCGAGGTGACCACCGCGCAGAGCTCGCCGTATTGCCAGCGCAGCGCGGTGGCGGCATGCGCCATTTCCACCTCGTTGCGGCAGTTGGCGGTGCGGGTGACGCCCTCCTCCTCGTAGATGCGCAACACGTTGCCGAGGTCGGTCGAGCCGTGGCCGAAGATGGCAAAATATTTCGATACTCCCTGCCGCAGCAAACCGAGCACCAGCGCTTCCGACAGGCTGATCTCGATCAGCTTGGCCAGGCCGCCCTTGGCAAGCGCCTGATCGAGGCCGCCGGCCTGCTTGATGGCGCGAGCGCGCGCACGCATCTGGCGGGCGCCGTCGCTCTCCGGGTTACGGGTCAGCATCTCGTCTCTTATGCCTCTTGCTCGCTCGCCGGCGCGCGCGCCCTGGCGCCCATGCTGGCCCGCGCCTGCAGGCCGATCACCAGCAGGGCGAGGGCGAAGAACACCATCGCGGTCGGCGACGTGTAGAAGATATCATAGTGACCCTGCGACAGGATCATCGCGGTGCGATACTCGCGTTCGAGGATCGGGCCCAGCACCAGCCCGAGCACGACCGGCGTGGTCGGGATACGGGCCCGCAGCAGCAGATAGCCGATCAGGCCGACGGCGGCCAGGGTGTAGACGTCGAACACCGAGTTGCGGATGGCATAGGCGCCGATCACGCACATGACGGTAATGGCGACGGTCAACAGATGCGGCGGCACCATCAGAATCTTGACGAAGAAGCGGATGCCGAGCAACTGCACGAAGAGAATGAAGACATAGGCGAGGATGATCGCCAAATAGATGCCGTAGACCTCGGTCGGATGCTCAAGGAACAGCGTCGGCCCCGGAAACAGGCCGTGGATCAAAAGCCCGCTGAGGATCACCGCGGTGGCCGGATCTCCGGGAATACCGAGGCTGAGCAGGGGGATAAACGTGCCGCCGGTGACCGCGTTGTTGGCGGTCTCCGGCGCGATCACGCCCTCCTCGGCGCCCTTGCCGAAGCGGCTGCGGTCCTTGGAAAAGCGGCGCGCGTGGTCATAGGCGATGAAGGCGGCGATCGGCCCGCCGGTGCCGGGGATTGACCCGATCAGGGTGCCCAGCCCGGCGCAGCGCATGGCCAGATTGAAGGTGCGCCGCAGCAGGCCCCAGGACGGCAGCTCGAAGCGCACGTCCTGCGGATTGGGTTGCACCTGCAGGCCGGCGCGATAGGCGCTGAAGGTGGTGATGATATGCGGCACCGCGAACAGGCCGATCATGGCGACGACGAGATCGACGCCCTGCTGGAACGTCACCGTGCCGAAGGTCATGCGCTGTTCGCCGGAAATTTCGTCGAGCCCGACGGTCATCAGCATCAGCCCGATCATGCCGCCGATGACGCCACGCAGCAGCGACTTTTCCGCCAGCCCGCAAATCGTCGACATGCCGAACACGACCAGCGCGAAGATCTCGGCCGGGCCGAATTTGATGGCGAGCCTGGCGACGAAATTGACCGACACCACCATGATCAGCAGGCTGACCAACCCGCCGAACGTGGAGCTCAGCACGGCGAGGCTGAGCGCCAGACTGGCCTTGCCGGCCTTGCGCATCGGATAGCCGTCGAGCGCGGTGGCCGCGGCCGACGGCGTGCCCGGGATGTTGATCAGGATGGCGGAGACCGAGCCGCCGGTCATGCCGCCGATATAGGTCGCGACCAGCATGGCGATCGCCGGCATCGGCGCCATGCCGAAGGTGATCGGCAGCGCCAGTGACAATGCCATGGTGAAGGTGAGGCCGGGGATGGTGCCGAACACCAGCCCGATGACGGTGCCGAGGCCGATCGCGCCGATCACCGGTCCGTTGAAGATCAGCGGCAAGGCGCTGAGAAAGGCGTCCATGCCGGATCCCTAAATATAGATGGTGATCCAGGTGCCCGGCGGCAGATAAGTGCCAAGCAGCTTGCTGAAGACCAGGTAGCAGCCGAGCGACAGCCCGATCGACATGGCCGCGACCTTCAGCGGCGACCAGATGCGCAGCACGAAGACCATCATCAGGGCGGCGACGAGAATGGTCGACGGGATGAATCCGATCGACTCCATGATGGCGCCGTAGAAAACGATGGAACCGATGGTGGCCAGCACCGTCGTGGCCTCGCCCGGCATGGCTTGCGCAGGCTCATCGTCGGCTTCATGCAGCCTGGTGAAGCTCTCCGCCAGCAAACCGAGCGCCAGCCCGCCCAGGACGACGCCGAAGAACAAGGGGAAGGCGCGCGGCCCCATGGCGACGCCCTGGCCCGGCTCGATCGTCGTGTAGACGAGTACGATCCAGACCAGGGCGACCGCCAGCAAGGCCGCGGCCGCAATGCGGTCGCGCAGACGCGACGACATGATGCTCGTTACTTTTTCAGGCCGAGGTCGCCCATGATCTTGGCCAGCCGCTTGTCGTCGCTGACGATCAGCTCGCCAAACTTTTCATGGTCGAGGAACTTCACGTCGGCGCCGAGCTTGGCCAGCGTCGCCTTGAAGGTTTCCGACTCGGTCGCCTTCTTGGCGGCTTCCTGCAGCTTCATGACTACCGGCGTCGGCGTGCCCGCCGGCGCCGCCAGCCCGCGCCACATGGTCAGCTTGACGTCGACGCCCTGCTCTTCGGCCGTCGGCACGTCCTTGACCTGGGCCACGTGCTCGGTGCCGGTCACGGCGAGCAGCCGGACCTGCCCCGCCTTCACGTGGGAGATGAACTGGCCGGGGAACTGGACCGCGCAGTCGATGCGGCCGCCAAGCAGTTCAGTCGGTGCCTTGCCGCGCGGATAGGGCACGAAGATCACCTTGTCGGTGATGCCCAGCGCATCCATGGTTGCCGCCGCCACCACATGGGTGAACGAGCCCGGCCCGGAAATGCCGACCTTCAGCTTGTCGGGGCCCTTTTTGGCCGCATCCGCCATGTCCTTCAGGTTCTTCCAGCCGCTGTCAGCGCGCGCGGCGATTGCCGGTGACTCGACGCTGATACGCGCGATCGGCACGAAGTCCTTGTAGGACAGCTTCATGTTGCCCTTGTAGTGCGAGGTGCTGATCGAGTTCGAGTTCCACACGATGCTGTAGCCATCGGGTGCCGTGCCGCCGACGTGGGTGTATCCCACTGCGCCGCCGCCGCCCGGCCGGAACACCGGCACCACCGGTTTGCCGAGCGCCTTGCTCATTTCGTCGGCCAGCACCTGTGCGATCGCCTTGGCCGTCGAGCCGAACAGCACGGTCATCTCGACCGGCTTTTCGGGGAATTCCGCGCGAGCTGCGCCGAGTGGCGCCACGGTCAGGGCCGCAACGGCGCCCGCCGCCGCGGCAAAACGCACGAATTTCCTTCCGCTGTACATGGTCATCAGGTCTCTTCCCTCTTTGTTTTCTCTGTCTTCGTTTGTATCGGTAGCTTGTCCGCCTTACTCCGCCGCCACGCGTTGGACGGCGTTGGTGCGATCCTCGCCCTGCTCCGGCAGCGCCGCCTGCGCGGCGTTGGAGAGCACCCAAGCGTCGCGGATCACCCGCTTGGCATTGGCAAGGATGATGTCGGAGGTCTCGCCGGCGAGAACCGGCCGCACCTCGGCGCTGACGATCGGCCGCCTGGCCTGACTGAAGAAACCGTTGTCTTCCAGAATGTCGAAGAACTCGGTCACTTCCCCGGTATCGATTTCGCCGCCCGGCACGCCGAAACGCGGCTGAATGTCGCCGTAGGCGGGATGCTTCCGGTCGCGGAAGGCGCAATTGCCGAGATGAGCCGAATGCAGCCAGTCCCTGATCAGCGGGATCGCCTCTTCCGCCTTCTCGTCGAGCAGCGGGAAGTGGCTGAGATCAGCGAGCAGGCCGAAATTCGGATTGCCCGGTGCGATCGCATTGGCGATGTCGACGGCGTCGGAAAAATGGCCGATCAGATTCATCTTGTCGATGTCACGATCGAAGATCTTGAGCGTGAAGTTCATCGACCCTTCTTCCTTGCCGTATTCGAGGATCTGATGAAGGGAGTCGATCAGCAATTTCTTGGCTTCATCGCGCCTGGCGTCGCCCGGATCCTTGCCGGCGATGATACGCACCACCTCGGCGCCGAGGTCGTAGGCCTCGTCGATGCAGTTCTTCACCGCGTTGATGGCGTTGCCGCGCTCCCTGGCGTCGAAGGAATTGAGGTTGAGCCTGTTGCCGAGGATGCGCGGCTGCGTGGCATAAGCCACCGACAGATGGGCCTGGTCGAGCAGCTGCCGGCAGGTGTTGCGCACCCGGTAGTCCTTCATCCAGCCGACTTCGACCGCGGTCCAGAAATCGTCGACGCAGATTTTCTCCAGGGTTTCGGCCAGCGGCCCTTCGCCGGTCTCAAGGCCCGGGAAAGCCTTGAAGTGCACAACGCCCACCCGCATTTTCTGGTACATGCTGATCGTCATTGATCTTCTCCTTGGTCGCCCTGACCGGTCATTCCGATTTTTCTGCCGTCTTTACGATTCCACGTTTTGCCACGCTCAGTGTGCCAGCGCGGCGCCGATGGCACCCGTTTCGGCGGCGCGCATGAACAGTTCATCGTCGTGGGTCACCAGCAGCGTGATATCGGGCTCCTGCAACAGCACGCGGTTGAGCCAGCGCAACTGTCCCATCACCGCGGGCACGTCTTCCTTCACCCAGGGCGCGGCCTTGCCCCTGACCTGACGGATGTTCTCCAGCACCCAGCCGACGTCGACACTGTGCAGAATTTCGCGACCCGACTGCAGCGCGATGTACACCATCTGATGGTCGGCGGAATGGCCGTGCGCCTTGATCAGAACCATGCCGGGCGCCACCGCGTGATACTGGTGGTAGCCGACGACGTTGAGCCGGTTCACCTGTGCCGGAGTCATGGCGAGATGCGGCTTGTGTGGGCTGGTCAGCAGCAGTCCGGCGGTTTCCTCGCTGACAACCGTCTTGGCGGCGAGCGCATCGTAGTTTGCCGCGCGAACCACGCCGGCGACGTGGTCGGCATGGAAATGCGTCAGCACGATCATGCGCGCGGCGTCGAGCGCGCGCTGCAAGTTGGCGAATTCTTCGGGAAAGTAGGGCTCGCGCTTGTCCGGCGTGGAGAAGGAATCGTGGGTTTCCTGGTCCAGCCCGGCGTCGATCATCACCGTACCATCCGGATAGACCACCTGGAAGGCGGTGCGCGGCATGGTGATCGGGGTATCGCCACCGCCTTCGATGACGAAGCGTTCGGGCCGGATCGAGGCGGCGACGCGGATGCCGTTGACGGCCACCGGCCTGGCGCCCGGCAGCAGGTCGGCCAGCCGGCGAATGACGGTGAGGTCGGCCGTGAAGGGAACCTCGCTCACCTGCGTGCGTACCGCGACTTCGGCCACGTTCATTGCCGTCCCCTACTCGGCCGCCTGCATCTGGCGCTCGCGCTGCTCTTTCTCGCGGATCGCCATCAGCAGCTTTTCCGGCGTCGCCGGCAGCGCGGTGATGCGCACGCCGACGGCGTCGTAGATCGCGTTCATGATCGCCGGAATGGTCGGCACCATGGCCGGCTCACCGACGCCCTTGACGCCGAGCGGACCGATCGGGTCGGGATCCTCGATGATGATCGAATTGATGCGCGGCACATCGAGCGAGGTCGGCAGGATGTATTTGGCGAAACCCGAGGTGCTGGTACGGCCCTGATCGAGCTTGTAGTCCTCCATCAGCCCCTGCCCGAGCGCCTGCACGATGCCGCCTTCGATCTGGCCCTCCACCCCCTGCGGATTGACTGCGCGGCCGACGTCGTGCGCCGCCCAGATGCCGAGCACCTGCACCTCGCCGGTCACCGTATCGACCTCGACCTCGGCCACCTGCGCGCCGAACACATAGGCCTGCCAGGGACGGCCGGCGCCGTCGACGGCGTCGAGGCCGGTGGTGTCGGTGCCGAAGGTGGCGGAGCCGACCGGCACCACGCCGCGGTTCTTGGCGATCGACACCGCTTCGCCCATGGGAATGCGGTGGTTGGAATTTTCCGCCCAGATCTCGCCGTTGCCGGTGCCGATGCTCCCGACGTCGACGTCCCAGACTTCGGCCATGCATTCAACGAGCCGCTTGCGCGCCTCGCGCGCGGCCAGCGCGACCACGTTGCCGATCATGTAGGTCTGCCGGCTGGCGCCGGCGTGGGCGGCCTCCGGCGCGCGCGCGGTGTCGTTGTCGCCGATCACCACGTGCTCCGGTTTCACGCCCATCTCGTGGGCGGCGATCTGCGCCAGCACCGTCAGGATGCCCTCGCCGATCTCGGTGACGCCGGTGATGATCTTGGCGCTGCCGCCGTCGTCGATTTCGGCCCAGGCGGCGGCGCGATCGACCGTGGCGGTGCGGGCGATGCCGTACCAGCAGGCGGCCATTCCTCGTCCACGCTTGCGTGCCATGGCCGCTACTCCGCCGCTTGCCGTTTCGCGGTCGCGGCAAAGCGCGCGCCGAGCGCGACCGGCGGGCGAATGTCGTCGCGGTCGAGGTCTTTCCGGTTGTTTCCGCGCGAGACCGGGGCGCCCTGCTCCCAGCCGCAAGCCTCCTCCAGCGCATCGAGCGCGCGCGTGAGGCTGACGCTGCCGAGCTTCTGCTTCGTGTGTGTTACCGCGCCGTCGCGCATGGCGTTGATGCGGCGGATTTCGAACGGATCGAGGCCGAGCCGCTCGGCGCAGATGTCGAGATGACTCTCGGTGGCGAACTGCGTCTGCAAGGCGCCGAAGGAGCGAAATGCCCCGGACGGCGTGTTGTTGGTGTAGATGCCATAGGTATCGACCCGCACGTTCGGGATCACATAGGGGCCGGCGCCCAGGATCGCCGCCTTGCGCATGACGCCTTCGGTGGAGAGACCGTAGGCACCGCCGTCGCAGATCATCGTCATGTGCAGCGCGTGGATGGAGCCGTCGCGCATCAGCCCCATGCGCAGGGTGGTGCGCGAGGGGTGGCGCTTGGCGGTGGAGATGATCGATTCCTCGCGGGTAAATACCAGCCGCACCGGCCGCTGCGTCTTCATCGCCAGCAGCGCCAGCATGCCCTGGAAGATCATGTCCTCCTTGCCGCCAAAGCCGCCGCCCACCGGGCTCATGATGAAACGCACCTTGCTGATCGGCTGCGCGATGATGCGCGCCAGCATGTGGCGGTGGTGGGTGATGTTCTGGCTGGGCGAGACGATGGTCACCACGCCGTCGTGGTCGACGTAAGCGAGACCCGCTTCCGGCTCGAGATAGGCGTGCTCGATCGCCT
>Ga0210062_1000031_pt1 | contig 36662 bp, 29 predicted proteins | sample Muzzi_CordA_D2_FD_185528 | JGI IMG/M metagenome (GOLD analysis project Ga0210062, IMG submission 185528) | Wetland microbial communities from San Francisco Bay, California, USA, that impact long-term carbon sequestration - Muzzi_CordA_D2 (SPAdes) | ecosystem: Environmental > Aquatic > Marine >...
CCGCAACTTGGCGTCTAAATTGGACAGCGGCTCGTCGAAAAGAAATACTTTCGGATCGCGAATAATCGCACGGCCGACGGCTACGCGCTGGCGCTGGCCGCCCGAAAGTTGATGGGGAAAGCGCGTCAGAAGTTCTTCAATTCCGAGAAGCGCGGCGGTCCTTTCGACCTGTTGCCTGACGGCGGCTTTAGCGGTCTTGCGCAGTTTGAGGCAAAACGCCAGATTGTCATAGACTTTCATATGAGGATACAGGGCATAATTTTGAAACACCATGGCAATGTCGCGCTTTTTCGGCGCCATGTTGGTAATGCATTCGCCGTTGACAAATATATCGCCGGAAGTCGGCTTCTCCAGACCGGCGACGATCCGCAACAGGGTCGTTTTGCCGCAGCCGGAGGGTCCAAGAAAGAAGACCAGCTCTCCCTCCTCGACCTCCAGGCTTATGCGGTCGACGGCGACGGTCTTATCGAAGCGCTTGCTAATGTTTTGAAGGGTCATAAACGACATCATGCCCAACCCTGTGATAACGGATCCCGTCGGAAGAAAAACAAATGGGTTCATTTGCCGCGGACAGACAGCAGCTTATCGAATTTCGCGTTTGTCGTATATTTCTTGCTTCCATTTGGCCGTAATCGCTTCTTTATCGTGAGCCGACTTCTTAAGATCGACGTCGGCGAAAACCTTGCTTACATCGGTCGGCAAGTGGGCCTGCTGGGCCCGTTTGGAACGACTGGTGCCGGTGATGCAATTCATAGCAGCCAGTTCATTGTAAAGGTTGATAGCAGTGTCCGACAACAGCCAGTCGAGAAACTTCTTTGCATCCGCCTTGTTTTTAGAGGCTTTCATCAATGCCGTCACCTCCAGTTCATATCCCGCACCTTCGCTGGGGATCACCAGTTTGATGGGCACATCCACGCCGGTTTCGATGAACTTGTCAATGATCTTTACTGCAGCGAAGGCATAGGTGATCCCGATGGCGAACTCTCTGTCACGTGCCAGCTTGCAGGGCTTGGAACCGGATGAGGTGTATTGGGCAATATTTTGATCCAGGGCCTTTAAATATTTCCAGGCCTTTTCCTCACCCATGGTTTGCACGAATGCGGCAACCTGCAGATACCCCGTACCGGAGTCCAGCGGGTTTGGCATTACCACGTGTCCTTTATAAACCGGATCAGTCAAGTCCTGCCAGCTTGCCGGCATCGGCAAACTAGCTGTTTGGAGTAAGTCGGTATTAATGCATAGGGCCGCAAAATATCCTGTGGTGGGGAACCAATTGCCGTTTGGGTCCCGGAATTTGGGGCTGATTTTTTCGATCCCCTTTGGCTGATAAGGTTCAATCATGGGCACGATGTCGGGTCGTTCCATCTCGGAGATCGTCCAGCCCCAGATAATATCGTGATGTGGGTTCTGGGCTTCGGCCCGGATTTTGGCCCCCAGCTTGCCTGCCGATACCCGGTAGATGTTGACTTTCACATCGGACACTTCCTTTTGAAAGGTATCCACGTAAACTTTGACATCGTCGGTATCCAACGCGGTATATACTGTGATCTCCCCGGCTAGCGCCACCGCTGTCCAGGCTAATAGGATACCCATGGTGATGCTGACCATATAACATACACACTTTTTCATGGCTTAGCCCTCCTTTTTTGTCATGCAGTTTGCTTTCTTTGGGTTTCACCTCATTTTCGTTCGTTTCAACCATTGATACAAAATATTATTTTGTCAAAACCTACGACGATATCTAAACTCAAATTGACTTATTATAAACTCCTTTTCCGTCTCCGATAGACAGTGAAAGTGAACCGGTCGGCAACAAAATATTCCTCTGAGTAAAGTACGGGTTTATTGCTGGTGTTTGTATCGGTTTGTTTGAGGAGCATCAGAAGGGTTCCCGGCCTAACATCGAGGCTACGAGCAATGGACTTCGGCGCTTTAGTCGGCTGGATTTGCAGCATGCTGTTGGTCAACTCAATGCCCAATTTCTCTTCCATATAAGTGTAAAGGGAGCCACCTTTAAATGCTTGGGAAAATTTTTCCGGCACGACGCTTGACGGTGAGAAATCAATTGTATACGCAACCGGGACGCTGTCTGCCGTGCGGACGCGGCTAAGAGAAATAACCGACTCACCGGGAGTTAAATTCAGCTTTTCAGCGAGTTCGGAGTCGGCTTTGATACTTTCGACTCTAGTATCCTTAGAACCCGGTTTCATTCCCTGGCCCAGTATCATCTCTGAAACTGATTCATTGATGTCCAGGGTGCTGCGGATCGGGTTCGTGGCATCACAAATGAGGGTGCCGATGCCTTGCTTGCGTCTCACCACACCTTCTTCCTCGAGTACGCGCATGGCTTCACGCAAGGTTCCCCTGCTGATCCCAAGCCGGTTGACAAAGTGGCTTTCCGGCGGCAGCAAATTGCCGACTGCTAAATTATTTTCGTGAATATAATTTAGAATTTCATCTTTTGCGAGAACATATAGCTGGGGTGATTTGACCCTTTTCATTGCGGGTTCCTGCCGGTTTCAGGCTATGAAATTTTGTGGAGGAATATTAAAATAGCTTGACATCAAACATCCAGACGTTTAACCTGTATACATTAAATTTGCGGGATGTCAATAAAAATTTTGCCTTTCCCAGCCGGATCGAGTTTCCCGCACCGGAGTTGAATTAAATAAAATCTTATCAGACATATACAAGGGAGAAGTGGACCGTGATACAGCTAAAATATGATCCTTCCAACATGACGCAGCTAAAAATGTCGATAAAATCCGAATCAAAAGGTGAGACCTTTGAGGACATTACCCTGGAAAAAATTGCTATCGGTAAACAATTGATTGAGCAGTTGCCCTTGATCATGGAAGAAATTTCTCCTGACGGGGTGACGAGCGCGTTGATCGTGACCGATGAGACGCCGATCAAAAAGGGATCGGCAGTGTTAAAGGATGCCATCGCGAAAATTTTTCAAGACCAGGGTATTCAAACCCAACTCCTTACGCTATCGGCCGACAATACCCACCTTTTGCATGCGGACATGCAGGCGGTGGCCAAAGTTAAATCGTTGATAGATAAAGGTTGGGGAATCATCGGTATCGGTGGGGGAACGATTACAGATATCTGTAAATATGCAGCATTCTTATCGCAAAATGAAAATCCCCAACTGGGCGTGGTTCCCCTGATCATCTGCCAAACGGCAACATCCGGCAGTGCTTTCGGCGCCAACCAGGCTGTCATTTTCAAAGACGGCGTCAAACGAACGATGAATGCCAGATACCCCAGCGTCATCGTAGCCGATTTGGATGTTATCGGAAGTGCTCCCCGAAATCTTAATATTGCCGGTTTCGGCGACATGTCCGGCATACTCATTTCGTCCGTTGATTGGTATGTCAGCCATTTGCTCGGGATGTCGGAGGGTTACAGTGAATTGGTGGTCAACATTATGCAGGATTCGGGCCGGGCGCTTTTGAAAGTCGATCACCAGGTTGGGGATATGGCGCCTGAAGGAATCGAAGTTTTAGCAAAGATATTGGTAATCATGGGAATTGTTTCATCCATGGGATTCGGTTCGGCACCCATATCCGGATTCGATCATATGATATCCCATGCCCTTGATTTTGAAGGATTGGTAACCGGTCGCAAACTGTCACTGCATGGCGCCCAGGTCGGACTGGGTGCGACGTATGCTGCGGTGGCCTACAATTACTTTGTGCAGGAATTTTCGCCGGACAAGATCGATCTGAACCGCTGTTATCCCACCGAGCAAGAAGCCCTCAAAGAGGTGCAGGATCAACTGGGTCCACTGAATCCTGACCCTAAATCTATGGATGAGATTTGGACCCATTACCATGAAAAGCTGATTTTATGGAAAAAAAACAGGCCGCTTTTCGAAAAAGTGCTCAATGATTGGAATCAACCGGGGGGGCCTAAAGAACAAATATCAGGCAAACTGATACGCGCCGAAAAACTTATCGAATCCCTTTATCTATCCGGAAATCCAACCTTACCGGAAGATCTGACACCGCCGATTTCACCGCAAATAATGAAATTTGCCTTTTTGAACGCCAGGTTCATGCGCAACCGATTCATCATGGCCGATATCATGGGCCTGGCCGGTATGATGAACGATGATTTCTGGCTGAGCGTGGATGCGCAAGTCAGGCGAATTATCGCCGCCAAAAGATCATAGCTTCAATTTAATGAACCAAAGATCAGACCATACTTATTCATCACCTTCATTATAAAATACCCCTGCAAGCTTTTAGAGGCCTTGAGCGGTAACCCTGCCGCCTCTATTTATGAGATAAAGATTGGATCATCAAACCATAGTTCTTGGAATTTTCATTTGACATTTTCATTGAAAGTTGTTTTGGTGAACCTGATTGACGGCTGACTAGGCCTGGCCAATCTTTTAACAATAGTTGCCGTCAGTTAAGATATGAAAGGCAGTTGGATTTTACGCTCCGTATATTTTAACCCTAAAAAAGGAGGGCCGTAACTATGAAAAAAGTATTTGCAACTTCATTGATCGTCGCCTTGATGCTGGTATTTGGTTTCGGCAACGGGTATGCCGCCGAAGAGTTGTCCCTGCTCACCTGGCCGGGCTATACGCCCCAGGCTCTGGTCGAAAAATTTCAAAAAGAGACCGGCATAACCCTTAAAATTACCAACTCCTCTAATGAAGAAATGATTGCCAAGCTGCGGGCCACCCGCGGGGCCGGATTCGACCTGGCCCAGCCCAGCCAGGACCGTATTGCTTCCGTGCAGGAAAAGTACAACATCTACCAGCCCATTGACCTGACCAAGGTGAAAACCGATCAGATAATCGCTCCCATGCTGGAGGCCGTGAAGATGAATTCCATGGTCAACGGCAAACCGTATGCCGTGCCCTTCTGCTGGGGGACATCCGGGTTGATTATCAACCGCAAATTTGCGCCCAATGCCGGCGACTATTCCGATTTGCTGAATGCCATGTATAAAGGCAGGGTCAGCTACCGCCTCAAAAGACCGACGTTGATCGCACTGGCGTTTGCCATGGGCGAAAATCCGTTTGCCAAATACAGCGATCCAGTGGCCTACCAGGCTCTGATGGAAAGAGTCGGGCAGGCCATGATTGACGCCAAGGGGTTTGTCCAAAACTATTGGACCAATGGGGATGCCTTGATACAGTCAATGCTGTCCGGCGAAATCTATCTGGCCATGGCCTGGGATAAAGGAGGATGGAAACTGCATGCAGACAATCCGAATATCGACTTTTATGCACCGCGAAGCGGCGCCCTGGGGTGGATCGATACCTTTGCCATTCCTGCGAAAGCCAAAAATGTCGAGGGTGCCTACAAATATATAAATTTTATGCTGAAGCCGGAAAACGCTGCGATTTATACCAATTCGGACAAAACTGCCAATGCTTCCAAAGGTGCGAACCAGTTCGTTGAGCCTTCAATTCGCGCTAATTTCGAACGCAGCTTCCCCATGGAGGCTATTGCCAACATCAAGTGGTATCCCCCCGTGCCGGCCAAACTGGAGCAAATCGAAGGCATGATTCTGGATAAGGTAAAAGCCGCGCAGTAATACATCAGTATGTATATCTTAATCTCAGGATCATTTAGTGTAGAGGGGGTTTTCTGCTAGAAAGCCCCCTTGAATTCACCTTTATTTTCTTTTTATTATTAGCAGATCCTATTCTATTTTTTCGTGATTTCGTCATTTCGGGTTTTCGTGATAAACTTTTATTCCCCTTTTTAATAAGTTAGGTTTTTCATGCAAATTGATCTGTCGGTTCAAAATGTCACCAAAACCTTCAAAGATTTCGTTGCCGTCGACAATGTGTCTTTCGAAGTTCCGGATGGTCAATTTTTCTCCATATTAGGCCCGTCCGGTTGCGGCAAGACTACCCTGCTGCGCATGATTGCCGGCCTTACGGAACCCAGCAGCGGCAATATCGAAATTCGCGGAAATTCTATGCTCGGCATCCCTCCGAATAAACGGCCGGTAAACCTGATTTTTCAGCACCTGGCGTTGTTTCCGATGATGAATGTCGGGCAAAATATCGCCTTCGGACTAAAGCGCCGCGGGGAGAGTAGACGTGTCATCGAAGAAAAGGTAACTGCCATCCTGGAACGGGTGGACCTGGCCGGATTTGATGGGAAAAAAATTGAGCAGCTGTCCGGCGGGCAGAAACAGCGGGTGGCGATCGCCAGATGCCTGGTGTTGGAACCAGCCGCACTGCTGCTGGATGAACCCCTGGGCGCATTGGACTTAAAGCTGCGCGAGCAGATGAAAGTCGAACTAAAGAAGTTGCAGGCCAAAGTCGGCACTACTTTTGTGTATATCACCCATGACCAATCCGAAGCGCTGGTCATGTCCGATCATGTGGCCGTGATGAACAAGGGCGTTTTTGAACAGATCGATACGCCGCAGAATTTGTATAATGACCCGCAAACACCTTTTGTGGCCCAGTTTGTCGGTGACAACAATGCCTGGACCGGCAAAATTAAACAGTGCAGTGCCAATACGGCCGAAGTACAAACTGCGGAAGGCAATGTATTTCGCACCAAGCTTCGGCAACCGATGCAACCGGGAGAATCGGTAGATCTTTTTTTGCGCCCGGAAGCCATGCTGATTCAACCCGATCCCGGCCTGGCCGATTTGAATCGTTTTGAAGTCATCATCAAGGACATCCTTTTCGACGGTGCCAACAGCCGGCTGCTGGCTCACCCGCTAGACGCCGCTACGGAACTGCTCATCGCCCTGCCTCAAACCCGGCAGTTCGACTACATCCGCAAAAATGATAAAATCGAAATCGGGTGGGACGAGAAGTCGGGCATCTGCTTTCCGAGGAAGGGCGAACAGGACTGAGTGATGAAAAACCAAAAACGATGGGGATTGTATTTCTTCCTTACGCCGATTCTGCTGTGGCTGGCTTTGCTGATCATTTTACCGCACATCGATTTGCTGCTCATGTCGTTTCGCTACGAAACCATGGACGGTAAGATGACCTGGAGCTTCAAAAACTATTTAAATTTTTTTGATGAACCCATCTACTGGCTGACGTTTGTGCGGACCGCCGTCTACGCCATTCTGGTAACCTTTCTGACGTTTGTGATCGCCTTGCCGGTTGCCTTTTACATCACCAAAGTTGTGACGCCCAGGTATCAGGGGTTTCTTCTGGTTTTATTGCTGCTGCCGTTTTGGGTCAGCGAGCTGGTGCGGGTTTACGGCTGGATGATTCTGCTGCGCGAGAGCGGCGTATTTAATCATTTTCTGATCAAATTAGGAATCCTGCATCAGCCGGTGGAAATGCTTTATCGGGATTCGACGATGATTCTGGGCCTGGTATACACATCCATGCTGTTTATGGTGGTTCCGATTGTCTCGGTGCTGGAGAGCCTCGATGACAGCCTGATCGAGGCCGCCTACGACTTGGGGGCCAACATGTGGAGCATACTATTTAAAATCATCATCCCCCATGCCACACCCGGAATCGTATCCGGATCGATTGTCGTGTTTATGCTGACGCTGGGCAACTACCTGACCCCGAACCTGATGGGCGGTAAAAATTCACTATGGTTCACCGAACAGATTTACAATCAGTTTATTGCCAGTTTTAACTGGAATCAGGGATCGGCCTTCGGGTTTCTGCTGTTGGTGCTCTCCTCCCTGGTAGTGTGGCTGGGATTAAAACTGACCCGGCAAAATTTGAAAAAGGTTGTGCAATGATACGGACGCTGCCGACTTCTAAAACATACGACCGGTTATTTAAGCTGTACGTCATTTTATATTTTGTGTTTCTCTTCGCCCCCCTGCTGGTTACCTGCGTGCTGGCGTTCAATGATTCTCAATTTCCCTCCCTGCCCTGGAAGGGATTTACCCTGGAATGGTTTACCGCCAAATTGCCGGATCGGGTAGGGATCTTTCACGACCAAATCAATCTGGACAGCATCTGGGTCAGTTTCCGGGTCGCATTTTTTGTCACTATCCTGTCGACGGCGGTCGGTACCTGCGGTGCGTTTCTCTTCGAACAGGAAGATTTTCGTTTCAAACAGCCGCTGTATTTTCTGATGCTCGCTCCCCTGGTGATTCCGGGAGTGATTCTGGGAATTTCGATCCTGTTGCTCAGCAATACCCTAGGAACCTATTTTGAAGACCACTGGAATCTGGATATCGAGCTGTTTCGTCCCGGCTTCTGGCTGGTGGTATTGGGCCAGTTTTCATTCATTGCGACGCTGGTTACGCTGGTGGTTTCGGCGCGCTTGAAGAAATTCGACCGCACTCTGGAGGAAGCCGCTCTGAACCTGGGTGCCAATCGGTTTGAAGTCATCTGGCATATAACCCTGAAGTTCTTGCGGCCGGCCATTATCGGCGCCGGCGCGGTTGCCTTTCTGATGTCCTTTGAAAACTTCAATACGACCCTGTTTCTGGTGGGTTCCGAGGCCACACTGCCGATTAATCTGTACCTGCAGGTCAGAGACGGCAGCACCCCGGTCATCAATGCCATCTCGTTTCTGCTCATCGTGGGCACATCCCTGATCGCCCTGGCCAATCTGTATTTCAGCAAAAAAACTGAATAGCATGTGTGTACGAACCATCGAATATGGAAGTCATGTTTGATATTGTCGCGCTTCCTTGACGATTTAAAGATATTCTAATATCATATAACGAAACCCTAACCCGGATTCGCCTGAACCGGAGACTCTATAAAAGAACAATTTACTCACGAATGTACCCCGGTTAAACGGTAAAAAAGGTTTAACCGGGCAAGCGAAAATACGAAATCGGGGGAAAAAATTTCGTACTTGCTAAATTTAGTGTTTTCGTGATGAACCGCGGATTTCATAACATGCAAAAAACAACTACCAAGATCCCTTTGAAAAACTTCGTACTCGCCCTATTGGTCATAATTGCCGTCACAGGTATTTTCTGGATTGAATCCGCGGGTGCCTACGATCAAACCCTCTATGAGGCCCAAAAAAAGCTGAAGGAACTGGGTTATGATCCCGGCAAACCGGATGGCGTTATGGGCACGAAGACCGTAACCGCAATCAAACAATTTCAAGAGGACAGTGAATTGCCGGTTACCGGGCTAATTGACGAACAAACCGAAGCTCTGTTGAACACCCAAACGTTGCCTTCCCAGTTCTCACTCAATGAGGCCGTGCAATTAAATGATATCGTTCTGGTCAAAGCGTTGCTTGACTCAGGCTCTGATATCAATGAGAAAGATGAGCTGGATGAGACGCCGCTGCATACTGCGGCCGTGGGGGGCTACAGGGAAATAGCGTCTTTGCTCATCGAAAAGGGCGCGGATGTCAATGCCCGGGATGTGCGCGGTTTAACACCGCTGCACGCGGCCGCCTGGATGGGGTACCCGGAAATAGTTGCCCTGCTCATCACCCATGGCGCGGATATTAATGCCCGGGATAAAGACGGTGTAACACCGCTGCACACGGCTGCCCTGGCAGGGCGCCAGGAGACCGTTGCACTGCTCATAGAGCAGGGAGCCGATATCAATGCCAAAAACAAAAAATCTCTGACGCCGCTTCATGCTGCCGCTTTGTCCGGGGACAGGGACACGGTCGCCCTTCTCGTCAATAAAGGCGCTGACGTCAATGCCAAAAGCAAAGATGGTCTGACGCCGTTGCATCTGGCATCTCAAAATGATAATTGGGAAGTGGTCGAGTTGCTGCGCAGACATCGACCGAAGGAATAGTATTTCAAAGTTTGCCATCGGATCTTTGAAAATATATGCAACTAAGGGCTAAACGGTAAGGCTCCCAATAAACAGTTTATGAAATTGCTAATATCTTCCATAACATTCTTCATTCTGACATTACCTTCGGTCTCCCTGGCACTGCAACTTATGCTGCCGGATCGTGCCTTTCAGGGTGATTTGATTGTCGGTAGGGTCGAACCGGTGGCCGCGGTTTTCCTGAAAGGAAAGCAGCAGCCGGTGAGTGATGAGGGATATTTTGCCATTGGCGTGCCGCGCCTGCAAAAGACCGACCTTCTGATTACCGCCGCCGGTGGTCAACGAAAAGTCTCAAAGACCGTGCGGGTGCTTGCATATAAATGGAATATCCAACGCATTAACGGGCTGCCGGAGCGTCTCGTCAACCCGCCGCCGGAGGCGTTGATACGAATTAAAAATGACAATCAAAAGATTCGTGAGATTCGGCAGTCCGGGGTTTATCCGGAACTTTTATTTTTAAGCGATGGATTTATTGCCCCGGTAAAGGGAACCATAACCGGCGTCTATGGCAGTCAACGCATCCTTAACGGTCAACCCCGCAGCCCGCATAGCGGCGTTGATTTTGCCGCCGCCAAAGGCACGCCGGTTGTCAGCCCGGCAAATGGGATCGTCCGGTTGGTGGCAAAAGATATGTATTTAATGGGCAACACCCTCATGATAGACCATGGACTGGGCGTGGTGTCGATCTTCATCCATCTCGACAGTATCAGTGCCGCAGAAGGAGACCGGGTCGCGCAGGGGGAAATGGTTGCGCGTGTCGGTCAGACCGGTCGTGCAACCGGTCCACACCTTCACTGGGGGATCAGCGTTGGTTCAACATCGATCGATCCGGCGCGGCTCCTCAATAATGAAAATCTGCTGCCTCGCCAGTAAACCGAGTCCGGACAAGCCGGAATTGAATATTGATCCGCCGGAGGCGGAAAGATTTGTGGTATCGCATCGCGCTGTCTTTATTATGAGTACGAGATTCATTTTTACCGACCTAAATGGACAAACCGCCTCAACAATCTACCCGCTATGTCTTAGCCATTGATCTGGGCAGTGGTGGTCACAAGGCTGCCATTGTGGCAGACAGCGGCGAGGTGATTGCCAGTGCGCAAGGCAATATCATCACCCATATTTTGCCCCATGGCGGCGCCGAGCAGGATCCCCTGGAATGGTGGAACGGCGTTAAACAGGCAGTCCGGCAGGTTATCCGTGAATCCAATGTCGCCCCCGAAGACATTGTGGCCATCGGCTGCGATTCCCAATGGTCGGTGGTCGTTCCGGTCGATGAACACGGCGAACCCCTGATGCGCGCCATTCATTGGATGGATACCCGCGGCGGTCCGCACAATCGCAATATCACGTCCGGATTCCCGAGCCTTCAAGGATACGGAATCGTTAAGCTGCTAAAGTGGATCAAATTGACCGGACTGGTTCCGACCCACTCCGGCATTGATTCCCTCGGCCATGTTTTGTTTATTAAGCATGAAAGGCCGGAGATTTATGCGAAAACCTACAAATTTTTGGAACCGATGGATTTTCTAACTGCCCGGCTGACCGGCAAAATTTCGGCCACTCAAAAAACAATGGTGCCGTTCGTGTTGGTGGATAATCGTCATTGGGGCTCCCGTCAGTACAGCGATGAACTGTTGGATATGGCCGGATTGGATCGGGAAAAATTTCCAACACTTATACCCAATGACGGAATTGTCGGGCTCATATCATCTTCGGTTGCCGAGGAACTGGGACTGCACCCATCAACCCAGGTTGTGGCGGGTATTAGTGACTCCAATGCCTCGGCCATCGGGTCGGGGGCGGTGCATGATTTTGATACCATTATTTACATCGGCACCTCCATGTATATGACCTGCCATGTGCCCTTCAAGAAGACGGATCTGGGGTCCTTTATGACCGCTTTGCCGAGCCCGTTTGAGTCCCGATACTATTTACTGGGCGAACAGGGAGCCGGCGGCAGGTGCGTGGAATTTTATTTAAAAAATATCGTGTATCCTGTTGATGAATTTGATACCGGACCCCAGCCGGATGACGCCTACCTTCGTTTCAATACGATGGCTTCCGCCGCCCCGGCCGGCAGCGGCGGGGTGATCTTTCTGCCCTGGCTAAACGGCACTATTGTTCCCAGAGAGGATCCTCATGTGCGGGGCGGTTTTATAAATCTTTCATTGAGTACCAGCCGCAGCCACCTGACTCGCGCAATCATGGAGGGCCTGGCCTTTAATAATCGCTGGACCCGGCAGGCGGCCGAAAAATTTATCGGACGCCGCATTGACAGGTTCCGGTTTTCGGGCGGTGGGGCATTGTCCGACGTGTGGTGCCAGATTCACGCCGATGTGCTGGGTGTGCCGATCCAGCAGGTGGACGACCCTGTTCATACGACGGTTCGAGGCACGGCCCTGCTGGCTTTGATCATCCTGGGATATCGCTCTATTGATGAAATTGCGCGGCTGGTCCGATTCAAACGCATATTCGAACCCGATGATTCGAATCGTAAAACCTATGACAGGATGTATACCCAGTATCGAGCATTATTTAAAAAAAATAGGAAAATTTTTAAGGAATTGAACGGTTAGGGTTCAAAGGTTCTGGGTTCAAAGGTTCAAAGGTTTGGATGCTCTGGATTTTTTAACCCTGAACCGGGAACGTTGAACCATTAATGATATTGCACAAGATACTCATTATTAAATAGGAGAAAACGATGACCCAAAATTCATCTAAAAAAGAAAACATAGATCCATTTAAGCCGTATAAAGGACGGTTCGAGGAGCATCACGCGCTGCCCGCAAAAGGCCGCGGTCAGGATGCCATCCTTAACGAACTGTCGATTATGGCTGAAGAAGAAAACGCCAAATGGCAAGCCGGTCAGGTATCCGGCACTTTTTATCACGCCGGTGACGAGCACCGCGCATTTTTAAACAAGGTTTTTGCCTTGTTTTCGCATGAGAATACCATTCAATTCGATATGTGCCCCAGCATGTTTAAAATGGAAAGCGAAATCCTGGCCATGACGGCCAAAATGCTCAACGCCGATGCCGTCAAGGAACACCACCCTGAAGACCAGGTCTGCGGGACGATGACTTCGGGCGGCACCGGAAGTATTTTGATGGCCATGAAGGTTTACCGTGACTGGGCCCGCAAGGAAAAAGGCATCAGCAAACCGGAAATCATCATGCCGCATACGGCCCATCCGGCTTTTGACAAATCCGGGCAGTATTTCGGAATCAAAATGGTGCATATCCCCGTATCGGAGCCGGACTTCCGGGTCGATCCAAAGGCCGTGGAAGAGCGGATCAATGAAAAGACGGCAGCCATTGTCGGCAGTGCCGGCAATTATCCCTATGGTTTGATCGATCCCCTGGATCGGCTTTCGGACATCGCGCTCAAGCATGACATCGGGTTTCATGTGGACGGTTGCCTGGGAGGCTTTATCTTCCCCTGGATCGAAAAACTGGGTTACGATATTCCGCCGTTTGATTTTCGGCTGCCGGGCGTCACCTCCATGTCGGCCGACACTCACAAATACGGTTTTGCCCTGAAGGGCACCTCGGTTGTGCTGTATCGCAACAATAACCTGCGGCGCTATCAATACTTTAATGTGCCGGATTGGCCCGGTGGCATGTACGCTTCACCGACCGCCGCCGGCAGCCGTTCCGGCGGTCTGACGGCCGCCACCTGGGCCGCCATGGTCTACCTCGGTGAAGAAGGGTACCTGAAATCCACCCGGGCGATTATGACGGTGGCCGATAAGATCAAACAGGGCATTAAAGGGATACCGGAGCTCCTTTTAATCGGAGAGCCGACGTTTGTGATCAGTTTCCGGTCCGAAGAAGTGGATGTATTCCACATCAACGATTTTATGAAAACCAGGGGCTGGCGCTTTAACGTCCTGCAGCTGCCGCCGGCATTGCATTTTTGTGTTACCATGCCCCAGACATTTGTGCCCGGGGTTGCCGATCGATTTCTGGCAGACCTGCGAGCCGGTGTGGAATATGCCAGAGACAAAGCGGGAACCGTCGCCGAAACCACCGCCCTCTATGGGCTGGCCGGCACGGTCGAAGGCAATCAACAGGTTGCCGAGCTCATCTTCGGTGTATTTGACTATTTATATTCAGTTTAAAGGGTTCAGTGGTTCAAGGTCCAATGTTCAGAGGTTCCCTCTGATTTGCTTTTCCCGTCTTGACAGTTTGCCGCAATATGCTTACGCTGCTATAGCGTACACAAAGAGGCCGCAAAAATCGATTTAGCAGAACAGAACCCTGCTGAATCGATTGGACCTCTCAAGGGCTTGCAGGGATTTTTGTAAACACAAGGTCTAATGTACTCTCCTTCTGTTAATCTTGCATCCTCAGCGATTCCCTTGAGATCGAGCGGTTGTGATGCACTGCTAACCACCAATCGTTACCGAATTCGATCGCGCCGCTTTGCTCAATCATAATTTACAGGAAAAGGGGGTTATAAAATGAACACGATTTCCGTAAATGCGTTGGATGGCGGTCAAACTGCCATCGAAGCATCCCAGTTAGAAGAACTTCGGGCCGGTTTTCGCGGCACGGTGCTGCTGGCCGGTGACCATGGCTATGAGTCTGCACGCCAAATCTGGAACGGGATCTTCGACAAGAAACCGGCAATCATTGCGCGCTGTGTGGGGACCAGCGATGTCATCAATGCGGTTAATTTTGCCCGCAAAAATCACCTTTTAACCGCGGTCAAAGGCGGTGGTCATAACTCGGCCGGTACGGCTACCTGTGACGGCGGCCTGATGATCGACCTGTCCCTGATGCGGCGCGTTACGGTGGATCGGCAAAACCGGACCGCGCGGGTGGACGGCGGCGCGTTGCTGGGTGATGCAGACCACGAAACCCAACTGCACGGGTTGGCGGTATCAGCCGGAATCGTCTCGCACACCGGTGTCGGGGGATTGACACTGGGCGGCGGCTTTGGCTGGATCAGCCGCAAGCATGGCCTTTCGGTCGATAATTTGATATCGGCCGAGGTCGTGGCAGCTGACGGCAAAGTCGTGACGGCCAGCGCCAAGGAAAACCAGGACCTTTTCTTCGGCATCCGCGGCGGCGGCGGCAACTTTGGCATCGTAACTTCTTTTGAATTTCACTGTGCGCCGATCGGCACCAAAGTTTATGCGGGTCTGATTGTCAAAAAATTTGAAGATGCCCGAAAGTATATGCAGTTTCACCGAGACTACGTGCGGCAGATGCCTGATGAAATGACGATCTGGATGGTCATACGGCATGCACCGCCGCTGCCTTTCCTGCCTGAAGATATACACGGCAAGCTGGTCGTGGTGATACCTTTCGTATGGCTCGGTTCCCAAAAGCAGGGCGCAGAACTGATTCAACCGGTGCGCGAGATTACGCCCTCATGCGGCGAGGCCGTCGGCATGAATCCCTGGATCGGCTGGCAGGCAGGCTTTGACGGACTGGTGGGCCATGGTGCCCGCAACTACTGGAAATCACACCATATTAAGGATCTTTCCGATGGCTGCATCGATCGGATTATCGAATACGGCGGGAATATGCCGACCCAGGAATGCGAGGTGTTTATACCTCATATGGAAGGTGCGCCAAGCCGCGTGCCGCCAACCGCCACCGCTTTTGCGCACCGCAAGACACCCTTTGTCATGAACATTCATACCCGCTGGCAAAATGCTTCAGATGATGAAAGGTGCTTGAGCTGGGCCAAGGCAATTCACAGCGCCACCCAGGAGTTTGCCCAGGGAGTCTATGTAAACTTTATCAGCCAGGAGGGCGACGAGCGGGTCAAAGATGCCTATACGACCCAGGTCTGGAATCGGCTCGTAGAAGTCAAGAAAAATTGGGATCCGAATAACATGTTTCGCATTAATCAGAATATCAAGCCCTAGTTTCGTGCCGGAATATACGTTAAAAACCAGGTTGATACCTGAGTTTTGCACGTATTATGGCTAACCCTGAATATGATTACCTGGTTATCTACAAAGCCCAAGTAAATAAAACATCCATTCCCTCCCGCCAGGGGAGGGAAGATAGGCTCCTCCCCCTCGACGGGGGAGGCTGGGTGGGGGTGATATAAAATAGATAACCTCCTTACCCTTAATTTGGTATATAGGTTCGAAAAGTTTTATAAATCGCTCATTCGAGCTCATATCGCTTCAACTTCCGCCATAAAGAGACCCGGTCAATCCCCATAACTTTGGCCGCCTTGGACTTGTTGCCGTCGTTTTTTTCAAGAACCCATTGAATGTAGCGTTTTTCCTGATCTTCGAGGGTGGGAATGTCCGACGGCGTGTGGCGATAGGTTTCGATGGTGACATTGTGAATGTAATCGGGCAGATCCGCCACGCGGATCACCGGCCCGTTTTCCAGAGCTACGGCCCGTTCCATGACGTTTTCCAACTCCCGCACGTTGCCGGGCCAGCTGTAGCGAGACAATAGATCCATGGCCTCCGGCTCAATTGCATCGATTACCTTTTTCATGGCCCGGCTCTTTTGGGCCAAAAAATGGTGTCCCAGCAGCGGTATATCGTCGACGCGTTCGGTCAGGGGCGGCAGCCGCAGGGCAATCACGTTGAGCCGATAGTAAAGATCCTGCCGGAAAGCCCCATTTTGTACGGTTTCTAAAAGATCGCGATGGGTGGCAGCCATAAAACGCACGTCGACGGGCACGGGATCGACCCCACCGACTCGCAAGAGCTCTTTCTCCTGAATGACCCGCAGCAATTTCACCTGCATGCTCATCGGCATATCGCCGATTTCGTCCAAAAAGACCGTGCCCCCGTCGGCGGTCTGCAACAGACCGATTTTTTTTTGAACGGCTCCGGTGAATGCTCCTTTTTCATGACCAAAGAGTTCATTGGCCATGAGGTCTTCGGTAAACGATCCGCAGTTGAATGCCACGAATCTTTTTTCGGAACGCGGACTCAAATGATGAATCGCCTTGGCCGCCAATTCCTTGCCGGTGCCGCTTTCGCCGTAGATCAACACATTGGTATCGGAGGAAGATATCTGTTGAATGGTTTTTAATACCTGGGTGATCGCCTTGCTTTTACCCACGATAAAAGGCACCGGCTGGGCCTTTTTGAGCGAGTCTTTGAGCGCCAGGTTCTCCAACTGGAGGCGTCGCTTCATGAGGGCCTGGCGGACGATTTGTCTGATCTCATCGATTCGATAGGGCTTGGCGATATAATGATAAGCGCCCTCTTTCATGGCCGCTACGGCAGAGTCCACCGTTGCATAACCGGTGATCATGATCACTTCGGTGTAGGGCTGAAGTTCACGGGTTTTTTCCAGCACCTGCATACCGTCCACTTTTTCCATTTTAAGATCCGTGAGAACCAAGTCGAAGTCCCGTCGCCCCAGCCAATCGAGCGCTTTTGCACCGCTGTCCGTGACAATGACTTCATAGCCTTCTTTCTTCAGGATGTGTTCGAGGTTGCGGCGGGCGATATTCTCGTCTTCCACGACAAGTATGCTATTCTCAGATGCCTCCATGGACTCTCTTTCCAATCGGGATTTTCAGTTAAGGCAGTTGTGAAGTTTTCGCCGGTTAGGCGGGACCATCATAATTGAAAAACAGGCGGGGTTCAATTGAAATCTAAGATTTGCTACCATTCTTAAAATGGTGATTCCGAAATAACATAAAGTAATTAATCCGCGCCGCTTCAATATAACACCATTCTTCCGTCTTCACAGAAAAGCTTACAGGCCTACAATACGCTATTTTTCAGGGCGGATTAATTATGCGGAGGGTAAAAAAACGGTAAACGTGCTGCCCTGGCCGACTTCGCTTTTCACTTCGATGCGGCCGCCATGCTGTTTGATGATGCCGTGCGACACCGAGAGGCCCAGGCCGGATCCCTTGCCCACATCTTTGGTGGTAAAGAAAGGATCAAAAATTTTACCCAGATCCTCCAGTGGGATCCCTTTGCCCGTATCGGAGACTTCAAAATAAAATTCGGCTTCCTTCTCGGGCGCGCAGGCCCGGATGCTTAAAATGCCCCCGGCTTCCATGGCCTGGATGCCGTTTAAAATAAGATTGATCAGGACCTGTTCGATCCGCCGCGGGTCCATTTCTCCCTGGATATCGGCCGGAATTTCAACCCTTAGCTGGACATGGGTCGGTATTTCGCCTTTAATCAATTTAAGGGTGTTTTCCACCAGATCGACCAATTTAACCTTTTTCCGTTTAAAAGATCTTTCACGGGAGAATTCCAGCAGGGCCCTGACGATATCCCGGGCCCGCTGTATCTGCTCTTCCGTTTGCGTCAGGAGCTCTTTTTTGTAGGCCAGATCTGCATCGTCCAGCTCTTCGAGCAGAATTTGAACCGAGGTGGAAATGTTGTTCAGCGGATTGTTCAATTCGTGGGCCACGCCGGAAGTCAGGGTGCCCAACGAGGCCATCTTCTCGCGTTGTACCAGCTGATCGCTGCGTTTGTTGAGCTCACTGATCATGGTATTTAAACTGGCCACCAGGGATTCGAATTCATCCCCGCTTGAAATAGCCGGTATGTTTTTGTAGTCGCCTTCGACTATTTTTTGGATGCCGGTTTCAATGGATTTCAGGGGCCGGTTGACATTGAAGATGAAAAAGAGAACGGTCAACACCGACAGTGCCAAAATTCCGGCCAGAGCCAGCAAGTGGTATATTTTGGATTCCTGAATGAGCTGATTGACATAGCGGCGTTCCTCATTGAGAATTTTTTCCATATCCCCGGTAATATTCCGGGCCAGGTTTCGGATAGATTCCTGGCGCGCGGCCAACGTTTCAAACAGATCAGGGTTGGTTGCCGGCGGCCCTTTGCGTTGATGAAGTACGAGCAAGGCCGCAAGAGCCTTTTCGTATTGCCTCAAATTATCCAGCTTGTTCTCCAGGTTTCTATCGATGGTGTAGCGGCGGTAATTTTCTATGATTTTAACCAGTTTTTGTTCGGCCAGGTTTACATAAGATATGGATTCTTCGAGATTTTTCGTATCCGTATACAAAAAGTAGTTTTTCTCATAGCGGCGGGCTTCCAGGATCGTGTTGAAAAGATCATCCTTTTTTTCCAGAATCTGAAGCTTCTGGTTCAGAACGTAATGCTTGTAGTAGTTCATCAGCCACAAGGAACCGCCGGCGATCAGAAAAAGCGAAAGCGCCATGATAATTTTTTTGCGAAGACTGACTCTCATATTGATCCGAAATTTTACGTTTTCCCCCGGTACCCCCGGCGCCCTACGCATAGTAGGGAAGGTCCAAATCGCATACGACCTCTTTCACATCGGCAATGCGCCGGGTGATTTGAACGATCTCCCGGTTCAGGTCCTCTCTTATTTTTTCCTGGACCTGATGCTGCAGGTCGGACGGGGCAACGCCCGCCTTTCTGATTTTCTGTCCGGCGACTTGAATATGAACCATCCCGTCATCGGCGCTGACCTCGGCATCACAGATGTCCTGCAGGGCAGCTTTCACATGACTGCTGAGGGCCAGATCACAGATGAATTTTTTGGACGCCGCCGTTGTCTCGTATATGTCGTTGCGGGCGGCCCGGCAGATAATATCGCAGGCAGCCTCAATATTCAGGTGGGTCAGGTTGACAATAAGATCATACAGTTCGGGATTGTGCACATCCGTGTTGAAAATATAGCGGGTCCAGTCAACTCGCTGTTTATCCTCGCTTTTTAGAAAGGCGAGGGCTTCCTCCCGCGACATTTTCTGTTCTCTTTGCAAAAAAGCAATGCGATCACTTTCGGCGGCAAAAAGTCTTATTTTCAGGACATGCGTAATTTCAGGAATCAACAGGTGTCCGGCATACCCATGATAAACAATGTTGTCTTTTTTGACATGTTCCAGCAGCGCCGCCCGGATATAGGCGAGATATTTTTCCCGTCCATGGGTGATTCTTTCCAGCACGCTGGGGGCATCATGAATCGAATGCAGCAGCTTCTGTTCCGGGATATTAAAGAAGTAGGCCGCTTCGAGCAGAATTTCGCGGCTGACACATTCGTAGCCCAGCATATCGGCAACCTTCTCAGCGACTTCAGCGCCATGGCTGCAGCATTCGCGGGCAATGGTGATAACGGCCATGCAAATGATCTCCTTTTTTGGGTTTCAGGTGTCAGGTTTCAGGTGTCAGTAAAAATTTAATCTTGAATCCTGAGCATTGATTAGGTTGCAACTGAAGGCCGACATCGGTGAAAGAAATTCCATAACGTGAGCCACTCTGACACAGCGGGTCGACTTCGCTTGCTGACACCTGACACCCGAAACCTGACACCTTAACACTAGCTGATACATGTAGTCATTCATACCACTCCTCGGGGGCGGATCAAATCCGGGTCCTCTATGCCCGGATTCTTTACTGAATTCCGTAAAAAAAGTAAATGATAGTTAATTCGACGCTTAAAAAGATCGCCGTCATTACGAGGCCGGCCTTGGCATAGTCCACCGTGCGGTATCCTCCCGGCCGCATAACCAGCGCGTTGACCTGGTGGGTGGGCAGCACGAAGGTGTTGGAGGCCGATAGTCCCACCACCAGGGCGGCCATGCGGGGATCGCCGCCCGCCATGACGGCCATGTTCATGCACAAGGGAACCAGCAGCACCGTTGCACCCACATTGGAGATTACCAGGGTGAAAAAGGAGGTCATCAGACCCACCACCGCCAGCAGAACGATGGGGCTGGGCTTGCCGATCAAGGCCAGCACACTTTGGGCAATTAAAGCCGCCGTACCGGTTTTTTCAAATGCAATGCCCAGGGGGATGAGTCCGGCCAGCAGAAAAACCGTCATCCAGTCCACAGCCCGGTAGGCCTCGTCAATGGAAAGCACCCCGGTAATGATCATACCCAGAGCGCCTGACATCAGGGCCACCGACAGCTGAACCTTGAAAACAATGATTTGAAGCAGGGCCACCGCCAGCCAGGTGCAGGCCAGTTTGGCTTTTTGCGGCCGCAGGATTTCGCCCTCGAGCGGGGTGGCAAAGCTCAAGGCCCGGGGTTGCGGCCGGTTCTTTAATATGTGAAATCGCTCCCACGGCCCTTGCAGCAGCAGCGTATCCCCCATTTCCAGGGGGATGCCGGTCAGGCCGCTGTAGAAAATTTTACGGCCTTTGGACAATGCCACGGGGTTGACCCCGTAAAGCGCTTTGAAATGAATTTCACTCAGGGTCTTATTGATCAATTCCGAGCGGGGGGAAACAATGGTTTCCGCCATGCCGGCGCTGGTCCGGGACAGGCTTTCGGAAAATACCTCCAGGCCTTCCCTGATCTGCCAGCCATACTCGGCAGCCAGTGCGGATATATTTTTTTCGCGACCCACCACGGCGATATCATCGCCGGCTCCGATCCTGTCGGTTCTGTGGGGCACAAATATTTTTTCTTTTTTGGCGGCATGATTGATGGCCACCACGGTGGTTAAAAAACGCTCCCGGATGGCCAGATTTTCCAGGGTTTCGGGGCCCTGAAAATTATCGGAGACGTGCAATTCAAAAACGGTGCCCAAAGGACTGTAGGCTTCCAGCAGCGATGCGGTAACGCCGCGATCGGCTTCACCTTCGGCCGAAGGCAGAACCAGTTTCCCGAAAAACGTGAAATATAAAATCGCGCTGACCAGCAGGCAGATCCCGATCGGCGTCTGGGTAAACAGCCCGAAAGGCTCCAGCTTTTCGGTTCCCAGAACCATGAGGTCGTTTAGCAGGATGGTGGGGCTGGCGCCCACCAGCGTGATGGTGCCGCCGATGATGGCGCAAAAGCCCATGGGCATCAGGATGCGGGATACGGGCACTTCCATGCGTTTGGCGATGCGCTGGGTGGCCGGTAGAAAAAGTGCGGCCGCACCAATGTTTTGCATCATGCTGGAAATTATTCCGACAGTTCCGGATATCAAAATAATGATTTTCTTTTCGCTTTTGCCGGCCAGTTTGATGATGGGGCCTGCCACGTGATTCATGACTCCGGTCTTGTCAAGGCCGGCGCCGATGATGATGACGGCGATGATGGAACATACGGCATTGCTGCTTAATCCAACGAAGGCCTCTTTCGGTGATATTAAACCCGCCAGAGGCAACAACACCATCATGAGTATTCCGACAACATCCACCCGCACCCATTCAAAAATAAACAGAACAATCACAAAAAACAGAACGATCATGGTCAGAATCATCTCAGGCGTCATGCTCACGGCTCTCCTCAAGTCTTGAGTCTTGTCTCAATTATATTCTCCATCGGTATGCTTTTAGCCTTTTAAAAAATTAGTCAGCCACGAATGGACACGAAAAACCACAAATCAGAGTCATCTATAATGATACATAATTTCGTGAAAATTCGTGTGAATTCGTGGCTTCTTTCAAACAGCCGGCGCTCCCTGCGACCGGTTTTCACTTTTTGCGATTTTCTTTTCTGAATCGGAAACACAGAAAAAAAACGAATAAAATGAGTGCCAGTGCCAAATAAAAATGAGCGTCCATCGTTTTTATCCTCCTGCCTTGGACAGGCTTGACCTTTGCCGTCAACCTTGCTTCAAGCCAAGCCTTCAATAGAAAATTACCGGTGAAAAGTCAAAATAATAAAAATAGAACATCCGTCTGCCGTCTGGCCTGTGGCAGCCGGATGTTCTGATTTCATCCGAAATTGGCATTCTACCGGTTTAATCTTTTATACCATGGAATAGACATATATTTCCTGTTTGGGTCTTTCTCCTTGAGCAGCCCTTTCAACCGTCCGGTCTTGTTCGGTATCCGATACCACAAACTCGATGTCGCCGTATTCCCGGGTGATTTCAGCCAGCGCCTGTTCTTTCTCGCTGAATTTAATCACATGCACAAAAGGAATGGCCCGTTTTTGCGCCTCCTGCTGAAAATGCTTGATATTTTTCTCCGTCAGGGATTTGAATTCCTGACAGACCTTGCCGCGTTCAGTCGGCAGCAGATTAAAAGTTTCGCATGTCAGCGGTGCCGTGTTTAACGCCAAAATCTCGTATGAAAGCCTCTGAGCCATATCCAGCGCATAATCGATCACTTCCTGGTTGAAGATGCTCTCGCGGCCGACCACCAGGAGCTTTCCCGGGCTCTGTTGGTGTTCGTTTTCATGAACCACCTGCTGAGCATGGTTTATTTGACCGGCCTCGGCAAAGGTAATGGCCTCCTGGTAGCGGTCCATGCGCCCCGTAATCCTTTGCACCCTGCTTTTTAATTTATCGAAAATTCTTGCCATCTAATTATTCCCTCCTTGTCAACCATGTGGTCCCGGCGCTTCACACCCTCTTCTGAGAACCAGGGGTGTGGGTAATTTTTGGGCGATCGCCGGGATCTTATTTCTTTTTTCAGGCCGGCATTCCGGTTCATCCTTGTCCCCGGAGTCGTCATATATGGTCAGCACGACGTCCCGATGGTCACAGACGTAGCGAACTATTTCATCATCGGGATTTCCGGGTTTCAGCATCAGGTGATACTCAATGCCGTCTCTTTCCGGCGGCGGCATTAAATGATCTAAATTTTTGCAGGCCTGTTTTTTCATCTGCTCGACAATATCGTGCTGCCCGGCCTCGGCGAAAGTGACGGCCACCATGGCGTCTTCAAATGCATTTTTGGCTTGCCGGGCGCCCTTTTTAACTTTTTCCAAATAATTTTTGTAAGTGCGCGGACTGAGAATTTGAAGGATTTCCAGCCCGGCGCGCATACGCTTGCAAAGGTCTACCGCATAGTTGAATGTGCTGCGGTCAGGGGTGACGCCATCTATGGCCAGGAGAATTTTTTTCAATGGTATGACTCACTTTTAGGTTGTTATTCCATTTTAGGCTCTGAGAACCGGGCGCTGATCGATCCGGTTTCTGACTTTCTTGGCCTTGCGTTTGCTTCTATTGACCGGCCGCTCATTCATAATTTCCTGAGCGGTGTCTCTTTGCCCCGCTTCGGCAAATGTAACGGCCGTCATCAGTTTCTCGAATTTATAGATTATGTTTTTCAAGTTGAACATTTTGTTGCCTCCTGTAATAAGATTTTGTATTTTATATAGAGCAATGGTCGTGCCAGACGACCGGATCTCTCATAACGAATTGATATGACATAGTTTTATATCCGTCATGATCCTGTTTGACAAATAACAAGATGTTGCAATATGCAATGCTTTTGCTGGGAATTAAAATAAACTATTAAATTTTGGTGGGTTATGATATGTAACAGAAAAACGTGCTGTGTTGCGATATGCAACAGACATCTGTTCTAACATTGAAAAAAGGCCATGAAACAGGAAGATCAAACTGAACGGCTGCGGGTGGCGATTATTGATGACGAATCGATTGCCTGTCAGGCAATCCAGCGCGGTCTGAGGCAAAATCGGTATGAAATTGAAACCTTCGGGGATGGCGAATCCTTCCTCAATCGAATGCGGGAGGAATTCTTTGACCTCGTTTTATGCGATCTCAGACTGCCGGCCATCAGCGGACTGGGGGTATTAAAGGAAGTCAAAGCCCGCCATCCCCAGACCGAAGTCATCGTCATGACGGGCTACGGTTCGGTGGATACAGCCGTTGAAGCCATCCGTGCCGGAGCATTTCACTACCTCGCCAAACCGGTCAAAATAGCAGAGTTGCGCTCTTTGGCCGAGCGCGCCCTGGAAAAGGTGAAATTGATCCGGGAAAAAGAGGTGTTGAAAAAGGCTCTTTTTTCTCAATCGCGCCAGCAGTATCTTATCGGCCACAGCGCGGCCATCCAGCAGGTTCTGGGTCTGGTCAAAAAAGTGTGCTCGCTGAACTGCAATGTCCTGATCCTGGGGGAGAGCGGCACCGGCAAGGAACTGGTTGCCCGGGCCCTTCATTTTCTCGGCGTGCGCCGGGAGCATCCGTTTATCTGCTTTAATTGCGGTGGCTTTACCGAAGAGCTGATCGCCAATGAGCTTTTCGGCCATGAGAAAGGGGCTTTTACGGGCGCCTTTGACACCAAAATCGGCCTGCTGGAAGCCGCCCACCGGGGAACCATTTTTTTGGACGAAATCGGCGCCATGCCGCCCAGCATGCAGGTCAAACTGCTGCGCTTTGTTCAGGAGCACAGCCTGATCCGGGTGGGCGGCATCAAACCGATTCCGCTGGACGTGCGCCTGATTGCCGCCGGCAACCAGGATCTTAAGGCGGCAGTGAAAAAAAAGCAGTTTCGCGAGGATCTTTACTACCGGCTCAACGTGGTCTTGATCGACCTGCCGCCGTTGAGGGCCAGAAAAGACGACGTCCCGCTGCTGATCCGGCATTTCTTAAATAAGTACAGCCAACAGTTCGGCAAAGCGGTCTCCGAGGTTGAGCCGGAGGCGCTGGAGATCCTGCTGCAATATCCATTTCCGGGCAATGTGCGGGAGCTTGAAAACATTATCGAACGCGCCGTGGCTCTGGCGGATCGACCCGCCCTCGGCCCGCGGGATCTTCCAGGTGACTTGCAGCAGCTTTCCATCAGCCGTCTGGAATCCAATGCGTGGCCTACGCTGGAAGAAAAGGAGAAGGAATATATCCAACGGGTTTTGATTAAAACCGGTCGCCACAAGGCCGCCGCGGCTGAAATCCTGAAGATTCCCCGTACCACTTTGTGGCGCAAAATGAAACGTTTAGGTCTTGACTGACGTTCTCGCAGAAAAGACCCGAACCCCTGAGCCCTGTCCCCTCAAGCCCCACCCGAAGCCGATTCACGGCTCGCTCCCCCCTATTGTGCGCCGTTTACCCGCCGGCATGTAAGTTTCAATATGAAACAAAATTCTTAACCAACCAGTTTTATACACTAAAGTTGGCATAGCCGATTATACTGGATCGGATTTGTTTCAAAGTGAAACGGAATTTTCGGCCCAGATTGCAGGTTTCGACTCATAACTAACTAAAATTAAATATAATATTACAAATGGCACGCGTTTTGATTAGGGGTAAATAGGGGAAATACAAAATAACATCCGAAATCTCTAAAGGTGGTGTGGACCACGGTGACACAAAAAAAAATTCTTGTTCCCATAGATCCGGAAAACAAAGACCTCAAGGCGCTTTACCATGCCTTGTCCCTTGCGGAAAGGATTCGGGCTAAAATTTTTATACTTCTCTCCCGGCAACTCGGAAATTCTCATCAGATCGACAGCTGGGTGGAAGAGGTTTTAATGGATATCATCTACGGCGCGAGTGAAGAAGGGCTGCAAGTCTCCTATCACATCGCCGAAGACGGCTTGGCGGATGAAGTTATCAGCCTGGTGGAAAGCGAACACATCGATCTGATCGTGGTCAGTGCTGAAAATGGTCCGGTAAAAGACCTTCTGCAGCGGATTATACCGCAGATGTCCACCCAGATTATCCAGGTTAGAGGAAAAGATAATACGGATTAATTACCATTCAACGGTATCTTTACTAACAACCTACAAACGGGAAAGGGTGGTGAAACATGCCGATTGTTTTAATTTCCAGCGCCCCTCACGGTGTCGGGGATGAGCTGGCCCGGCAACTGGAGCGCAAAACCGGCTGGCCGCTGTTTAGTCGCAAACAACTGGCTGAACTGGCACACGATCAGGGAATCCGACTGAGCCGATTGGAGACCTCCATCGTCAAATCACCGATCATGCCGGAAAAGCTGGCCCGGGAAAAGGAGCTTTACCTGGCCTTTGTGACTACCAAGCTTTACGAAAATGCGACGGACGGCAACCTGATTTATTTCGGCCGGGCCGGTCATCTGCTTTTACCCGGGGTTTCCCACCGGCTGCGGGTCGGATTGACGGTCCCGCGGCAGACTCGCGTAGACAACGTCGTGCGGGAGCTGCACCTGTCGCCGGAAAAGGCGGCGGAATATATCGACCGGATCGATGGGGATATTGAAAAATGGATCTATTTTGTGCACCGGCAGGATGCGAAGGACCCGGGGCAGTATGACATTTTTTTCAATTTGCAAAACATGAGCCTGGCCAACGCCAGCATGCTGTTGTGCGAAACCGCCGAGCTGCCTGACTTTCGGCAGACGCCGCTGAGCACCAAACGCCTGGAAGACCTGTATCTGGCCGCCCGGGCCAAGGTGCGCCTGGCCGAGGATGAGCACACGCGCTCCCTGGATCTGGGGGTGCGGGCCGTTGGGGGGGTGGTGACCGTAACCTACATGCCGCGCCAGGAAGAAGCGGCCCAATCCATTTCCCACGTGCTGCAGGACCTGGAGGGTTGCCGTGAAAACATGTGCACCATGGCCGAAACCAACATTCTCTGGATCCAGCAGGCCTTTGATCCCAAAGCAGAAAGCTTCAAACAGATCACCCGGCTGGCGCAACGCTGGGGAGCGGCCGTGGAATTGCTGCGTCTGATGCCTTTTAAAAGCGACGATCCAGGGTCTGCGACCGGTGACCCGGGACAAAATCAGTCCCCGGCGCCAAAAACCACGGAGCCGGTCTATACCGGCGGTGTCGAAGACGACGGGCCCGAAGTCCCGGCGGACGACGGCGGACTGGCCCTAACCCAGGAAGAACTGGTGGCCATCGGCCGATCGGCGGGCGGCTTTACGGTATACGGGGGCATCAGTGAAGTCGTCGAGGCGGTCAAGGAAAACAGTCATTACTCGCTGGTGATCCTCGGAGACCTGTTTCTGGACAAAGGGGCTGAAACCCGCAAGCGCCAAACCCGGGAGATGGGACTGACCCTGCGCGAGCGGCTCAAGGCGGCCGTCATTACCGTCGATGAGCTGGAGTCACGCTTTCTTTTCGGGAAAAAGCAGGCCCTGAAGGCGCTACTCTATTCTGCGGTGGTGGTTTGCCTCTATGCCCTGGTGTTTCACTTCCAGGAGCCGATTTTAAACTTTTTGGGCGGCGAGATTCACGCCCAATGGAAATGGCTGGCTTCCATCATTGTGGCATTGTTTGTCCCCCTGGTCGCCTACACTTACGGAACGGTCACCGGTCTGGTCCTTAAGCTGATTGATATCGATTAATTACTCCGGCCTGAAAAATAAAGATACCCGGTGTGAAGAAACATTTATTAAAAACTTTATTCAATCCCGCATAGGCTATTTCGAGGGCGGATTAATTATTAGGAGGACAGCATGCACGATATACTCGTTCACTTTATTCACATTGACGGCGCCATCGCATTGCAGGTCATACTGTTGGGGTTCATCGGCGGGGTGTTGAGCGGATTTATCGGCAGCGGCGGGGCTTTTTTTATGACCCCCGGAATGATGAATCTGGGAGTTCAGGGGGTCGTGGCCGTGGCCAGCAACATCACTCATAAATTCGGCAAGGCGATGGTCGGCTCCCGCAAGCACGGCGAGGCCGGCAATGTGGACAAACGGATGGCTGTCTGCGTCCTGATTACCGCGATTGCGGGCATTCAACTGGCGGTCTGGATCAACAGCTTTCTATTCAAGGGCGGCAGCGGGCACGGGGCAGCCCAGGGCGCCGGAGCCAATCTTTACATCAGCCTGGTGTTTGTCCTGATTCTGCTGGCGGTGGCGCTGTCCATGCTGCGGGACGTTCTGCGGCCATCGGCCGAGGGGGAGGAAGGGGCCGGTCCATCGCGAAAAATCGCCGATTTCCTGGCCCGTCTGAATCTGCCGCCCATGATTCACTTTAAAGTCGCCGATACCAAGGTCAGCGTCTGGATTTTGCTGCCGGTGGGGGTGGCTACCGGCTACCTGGCCGGCACCATCGGCGTGGGCGGATTTATCGGGGTTCCCTCCATGATCTATATCTTCGGGGTGCCCACGGCCGTGGCGGCCGGTACTGAACTTTATCTGGCCATGTTCATGGGAGCCTACGGCGCCTTGAGTTATGCTTTCCAGGGTTTTGTGGATATTCGCCTGACCATGCTCATGTATCTGGGCTCTTTGCTGGGAATCTATCTGGGAGTTTACGGGGTCAAAGTGGTCAACGAAAAATACATCCGGCTGACGACCAGTGTCATCATTTTGCTGTGCGTGATCAGCCGGGGCATTGCCATTCCCATGTATCTGCGGCAGCTGGGATTTCTTTCAATTAATCCGGACTGGGACAAATATTTTAATCTGACCAGCAAATTTTTTCTGTTTGCCAGCGGGATTACGGGCACCCTGCTGATCCTCTACCAGGTCATTCGAGCCCACCGGCAAAGAAGCGGACTTCAAAAAACCCTGCGAGTGGTTAAACAGGCCACCTTTCCGGTCTGAGGATTAAAACGTTGACGGGCTCTTGCGAACGCCCGCAAAAGGAGACTAAGATGCCACTGGAAATTCTTATCCTGGACGATGAGCCCATTGTGGGCCAGCGGTTAAAAGCCGCACTGGAAAAAGAAGGTCACTGTGCGGAGACATTTATAAATCCCATTCAGGCTGTGGCCCGGCTCGAAGACAAGACGTTTGATATCGTGGTCACCGATATCCGCATGGACGATATGGACGGCATTGAAATTCTTGAATTGGTACGCAAAAAAAACGATCGGACAAAAGTCATTATGATTACCGGATATGCCACCCTGGAAGTGGCCCGGGAATCATTGACCAAAGGGGCCTTTGATTTTATTGCCAAACCCTTTAAGCTCAGAGAGATGCGGCAGGCCATCGACAAAGCCGTCGAGGCGTTGAAGGCCTCGGATAAAAAGCTGCCGGCCGGCAAGGCGGTTTGAATATGGAGGAGGTAAACATGTCCGAGCCTTTGAAGGTGATGCTGCTCGATGATGAACCCATTGTGGGCAAAAGGCTAAAACCGGCCTTGACCAAGATTGGATGCGAGGTTGAGGTTTTTGAAGATTCCCGTAAGGCGCTTCAGCGCATCGATCAAATAGATTTCGATATTGTGATCACGGATATCCGCATGGATGAAGTTGACGGAATCGAAATTTTAGAGCATGTCCATCAAAAGTCGCCGCGCACCCGGGTGATCATTATCACCGGCTACGCCATGATGTCGCTGGCCAAAAAAGCCATGGAAAAAGGGGCCTTTGATTTTATCGCCAAGCCCTTTAAACCCGATGATTTAAGAAGAGTCGTGGCCCGGGCGGCGCAAGCCCTGGGCCTTGCCGTCGATTTCAATACAGGAGCCGGCCATGAACCAAACGCTCAATAAACCGGCCGCTGAGGCAGTTGCCGGCCGGACAGCGGCAGACGATGAGCAGGCTGCCGATTCCAACAGCAGCAAGGTGGAGGGGCGCTATGAACGCATCAAAGCCGCGGAAGCGGCGCATCGCGCGCTGCTGGCAAGGCCTCGCTTCAGTCTGCATTTACAGATCAATCTGGGATATTTTCTGATTTTTTTGTTTGTCCTGGGGATCTCGGTGGCGCTGGTGCTCAACATGTATTCCATGGAAAACCGCCTGCAATGGCTTGAGATCGTCAATGAATATGTGGTAGAGATCGATCAGACCCGACTTTTTGAAAAAAATTATTTTCTCTACGGCACCAATTTAAACGATGCGGTGGAAAACGCCTTGCGGGCCAATGATCTGCTTGACAGCAACGCCGCGGAAATCGGTAAACTCCTGGGTCAAAGCGGACAGGCGGAGATCCTGCAGAATCTCAAAGAATATGAGGCCTTGCTGCAACGGCTGGAGAAAGTTGAGAAGAGGGGGACAAGGGACGCCGAATATCAGCGGGGCAAAAATGAAATCGAACCGCAGCTGCGAAAATACGGCCACCAGCTGCTTTCCTACGGCCAGGACCTGATGCGGCGGGAGAAAAAATCCCTGACAGACGCCATCGCCCGTTCACGCTATATCACCGTCTACTCGCTGGTCATTTTACTGATCTTTTTAGGAATCTACGCTTTTTTCCTGGGTACGCGCCTCCTGCGAACCATCAAGCGCTTTTCTGATTACGCCCAGCGCATCGCCTCGGGGGACTATACCCCCATCATGCCGGCGCGCTTTTACCGCGATGAATTCACCGAATTGGCCCTGGCGTTCAACCGGATGATCCACGATTTGGAAAATCGCGAGGCCGTGCTCATTCAGTCCCACAAAATGCGGGCGGTGGGTACCCTGACGGCCGGGGTGGCCCACGAGCTGAACAACCCGCTGAACAACATTACCCTGACGGCCGACATGCTTTTAGAAGACTACGAAACCCTGAGTGATGCGGAACGCAAAGAAATGATCCTCGATGTGGTCAATGAGGCCGGGCGCTCCAAAAAAATTATCAGAAACCTGCTGGACTTTGCCCGGGAAAGCGGCTCCCAGTTGGAACCGCTGGACCTGGTGCACCTGCTCAAGGAAACCATCAACCTGGCTTCCAACCAGATCAAGCTTTTAGGCATTAAAATCGAATTTCAGACTGCCGACAACCTGCCCCGGGTGCACGGTGACAGCCAGCAGCTCGAACAGGTCTTTCTAAACCTCATTTTAAACGCCATCGATGCGTCGCCCAAAGGCAGCAAGATCCAGGTCATACTTGTGCCGGCGGATGACCCGCATTACCTGGCGGTGAAAATTATCGATTGCGGCAGCGGTATACCGCGGCACATCCTGGGTTCCATCTTCGATCCCTTTTTCACCACCAAGGGCAAGGGCAAAGGCACCGGCCTGGGGTTGAGCGTATCCCAGGGCATTGTCGGCAAGCACGGCGGTCGCATCCGGGTCAGCAGCAGCGAAGGCGTGGGGTCATCTTTTACCGTGACGTTGCCGGTCACCACCATCCCTGCTGAAATCGGTGCCACCGCTGATCTGCATGACCAGCAACCGTAGTTGCGGTTACCGGTTTAGAACATTTTCTCAATAAAGATCACAACATTTGAAGTTCAGGTAAAATTTTTTGTGTTAATAATGTGACAAAATAGAATTGACTTCTTAGCTGAAAAAAAAGGGAAATATGACGATGAGCACGCTTAAGGCGTTAATTGCCGTAAAAGCCGATTTGGCCTCCAGCATCGCCATCCGCTATGCCTGTCAATTGGCAAAATTGACCGGTTTGGGGCTGCAGACGCTCTTTGTGGTCAAACCTGATGAACCGGGCCATACACCGGGTACCGGCTGGGTGCGGGAGACCTGGGAAGATGCGATGGTCTTAAAGGGCCGCGACAGTATTACCCAGCTGATCCAGGCGGAAAAGGCGGCGTGTCCCGGACTGGGAAATCCGAAAATGGTTGCCGGCAGGCGGGATATGGAAATCCTGCACGAGCTGCAGGTTGCAGATTATGATCTTTTCACAGAAGGTATTTTGCACGCATTTGAACCGGCAAGTTTTCTGAAAAAAATCCATTCCCGGCTTTATCGCAACCTCCCTTGCCCGGTTTTAATGGCCAAAAACCTGGTAAGCCTGGAAAAAGGGATATTAATACTGGGTGAAGGCAGCGACATGCAGCCGTGTGTATCAGTCTTTTTAAAACTATTTGAAGGGGTTGCAGTTGATCTGGACTTACTGTGCTGCCGGTTTCAGGATACGGAAGGTGCGGCCGGGCGGGACCCCTCATCGCGGTCGGAAGCCGGCCCGCGCGCCGCCGAGAAGATGCTGGCCGAAAAGGGATGCAAAGTCAGAGCGAGCCGGGTCGTTCAAGGCGTTTCGGATTCATTGGATCGATCGTTACGGGACTATGGTTTGGTGCTGTCGTCCCTTGCCCGTGAGAATATAGAAAATAGCCCCATCGTAGATCTGTTGAGCCGCAACCCCTCTCCAGTTCTGGTTGGTTGGCGTTAATTATCAGAGGTGATTATGAGAATACTCGTTGCTGTAGATCAAAATCCTTACAGCGCCTATGCGGTTCGTCAGGTGGCCGGCCTGGCAATGAATACCTGGGCCGACATTACCCTACTCGGGCTGCATCCCAAAAAAAGGACCGCAGCCGATAGAAGCGCGTCTAATTCAGGCCGCCGGAAAATTGAACCGGCGCTTTCCAAGGTGATGCATGCTTATCGAGACTCGTTTCTCAGTCATTTTCAAGACGAGGCCTCCCCCTATACGCAGCTGAAATTTGAATACGAACTGCTGCAAACAGAACCCAAACTATGGCAGGAGTTCTACGTGGGGCGCAGCAGCCGTAAAGATTTCAATGTGTCTATTCGGCAGGGGAATCCTGCCAAAGAGATTCTGGTGGAAGCCCGGCAGGACGGCAGTGATCTGATTGTGCTCGGCTGTGAACGGGGACAAGCCTGTTTCTGGGAAGAATGGGGCAACGTCCCGCAGAAAGTGGCCGCTTCGGCAGCCTGTCCGGTATGGGTCATAAAAAAAGAGAAGGATATTAAAAAAATTCTTTGCTGCCTGGACCATGACCGCGTCAGCCAGGAATCCCTTGAGATGATCAGTCAGATGGTAACCCTTCACGGGGCCGAGCTGGAAATTGTGGGGTTAACGGAGGGTGAGAGTTTGCCCAAAAATGTCGAACGAAAATTGGACACAATTTTAAAATATTATACCGCCCAAAAAATTACTCCCTGGATCGAGCTGGTGAAGATTTCTTCCCTGGAATCCTTTATCAGCCAGGAAGGACGCTGGGGTTTGCTGGCGCTCTGGATGGGGGAGAAATCCATTCTGCAAAAAGCATTTTTCCGCAAGACAGTGGATCGGCTCATCAAGGCCGGCGAGTCGTCGGTGCTGGTTCTGAGGTAATCTTAGTTCCAAGCTCCAATGACCCAAACAAGTTTTGACTTGCCTCGAGGAGTCTATTATATTGATCTTTGAAAACTGAAGAAAAGTGAGTTAAAATTTTGCTATTCTGTCAATTTTATAAAAAGATAGCGCAGCGTTTCCTTAATTTTAGTCATTCTTGTCCGCCAGTTTTTAGGCGGGTTAGGCAATTTAGATCACTCTTGTCCGCCAGCTTTTAGGCGGGTTAGGCATTCCTTTATTACGGGATATCAGTTTATGGGGATATTTAAAAAAGCCGAAGACAATCAGGAGCCCAACGAGATTGATGGGTTTGTGGAAACGGTGCAGGAAGCCCGAATGCCGCCCCCGGTGGAGAAAATCGCCCTCAAAGAACTGGAAAAGCTTAATAGAACCAACCCCTCCTCTCCGGAATACACCATCGGCACCAACCATATCGAGTACCTGGTAAGCCTGCCCTGGAACAAAATGACCGAGGACAACCTGGACATTCGGCGCGCGGAGTCCATCCTTGACGAGGCCCATTACGGTCTGACGGAGGTTAAAGATCGCATTTTAGAACACCTGGCAGTGCGAATATTGAAGTTGTCCCGCAAACAATGCATTTTGGTGGTTGACGATGAGGAAATGACCCGCAAAAATCTGGATCATGTGCTGACCCGGGAGGGCTATGAGGTGATGACGGCCGCCGGCGGCAGCGAGGCCCTGGATCTTTTGAAAAACCACCGGGTTGAGGTGATCATTACCGATCTCAAAATGGAAAATGTCGACGGCATGGGGGTTTTGGCATCGGCCAAGGAAAAGGATCCTTCGATTGAGGTGATCATGATCAGCGGTTACGCGACGGTGCCCACGGCCGTGGAAGCCATGAAAAAAGGATCTTACTATTACCTTTCCAAGCCGTTCAAGCTGGATGAGATTCGATCCACCGTGAAAGCGGCACTTTCGAAAAAAAAGGCCCAGTTGGAGTCCAGAGGCCCGCTGCTGTGTTTTGTAGGACCACCCGGCACCGGCAAAACGTCTCTGGGAATGTCCATCGCCCGCAGCCTGGAGCGTAAATTCATTCGCATCTCTTTGGCCGGCATGAAGGACGAGGCCCAGATCAGAGGTCATCGACGCAGTTATGTGGGGGCGCTGCCCGGCCGCATCATCCAGGAAATCAGAAGATGTGAGGCGAAAAATCCGGTCTTCATGCTGGATGAAATCGACAAGATCGGCCAGGAATTCAAAGGCGACCCGGCCTCTGCACTGCTGGAAGTTCTCGATCCGGAACAAAACAACCAATTTATGGATCATTATCTGGATGTTCCCTTTGATCTTTCAAAAACCATGTTTATTGCCACCGCAAACACCGTCGATCCCATACCCGAACCCTTGCTGGACCGGTTTGAAGTATTATACCTTTCCGGGTACACGGAAGTGGAAAAAGAGCAGATCGCATTCAGGTATCTGATTCCAGGAGAAACCAATGCCGCCGGACTTTCCGAGCATTCCGTGCGGTTTTCGCAGGAGGCTGTGCGCAAGATCATCAGGGAATATACGCGTGAGGCGGGGCTGCGCAACCTTCAGCGGCAAATCGCCTCCCTGTGCCGCAAAATTGCCAGGGACAAATTAAGCCGCGAATTCAGAGAGGACCCGGCCAGCGTCACCCCGCAAATCGTGGAGGAGCTGCTGGGACCCAAAAAGTATTATTTCGAGGTCACCCAGGCCAAAGATAGAATCGGCGTGGCGACCGGTTTGGCATGGACGGACACCGGCGGGGAGATCATATTCATTGAAGCGACCAAGATGAAAGGCAAAAACCAGCTGATCCTGACGGGGTCTCTCGGCAATGTAATGAAGGAATCCGCTCAGGCCGCCATGAGCTACATCCGAAGCCATACCGGTGACTTTCACATACCGGAAGACTTTTTCGAGCAGCATGATGTTCATATCCATGTGCCCGCCGGCGCGATACCCAAAGACGGCCCTTCCGCGGGGTTGACCATCGCCGTCGCCCTCCTGTCACTGATCACCAACCGGCCCTGTCGCCGCGATACGGCTTTGAGCGGAGAACTGACATTGACCGGCCGGATACTGCCGGTCGGCGGCGTCAAAGAAAAGGTGCTGGCCGCCCACCGGGCCGGAATCAAAACCGTCGTGTTTCCGATCAAAAACGAAGCCAATCTCAGAGAAATTCCTAAAGACATCCAAAAAGATCTCAAAATTATCACGATTGACGAATTAAACGAAGTGGTTGATCAGGTTTTGAAATAAAGTCCGATAGGCGGCTTGAGCAGCCTGCCGGGTGCGGGAAATGCAGAATCCGCCGGGTTTCGGATAAGTTTCAGCATGCCGGTGATGCACATCGTGAATTCCTGAATAAGATTTTTTCCCTTTCTAAACTCAAACCAATGCAACGTCCTGCCTGAATTTTTCCGCATCTTCGCATCTTACAAATGACTCAGATATAATTATATTCAGAGGGTAGTAAAAATACAAAAATACCTGAAACATTCAGATAACAACAACCGCTATACGGAGGTAACCCATGGCTTGCGCTCCATCAAACGATTATTGGGTGCAGCAGGTGGAATCCCTGCAAAGGAAACTTGAGACATGCCGCAAAGCCGAAGAAAAATATAACCGGGTTATAGAAAGCACATCCGAAGGTTTCATGCTGCTGGACGGTGACCTTGCTATAACTGAAGTTAATCGAGCGTTGTTGAAATTGTCCGGTTACCGCCGTGATGATTTTCTCGGTTTTAAGGTCGAAAAGTTTTACGATAAAGCATCCGTAAGTTTTTATTCTGCCAGCCGTGACCATCTGAGTTTTGAAGCGCTGTTTCGGGCCGCAACCGGCCTGGAGATTCCAATGCTCTTCAGCAGAAGTATCTTAAAGGATGATAGCGGCAGGCTAAACGGCTACATGTACTTTCTGGCGGATCTTACCGAGTTGAAAGCAACCCAGCAAGAGCTTAAAAGAACCGAACGCAGATATCGCAGCATGTATCAAAATGCCGTACAGGGTATGTTTCAAAGTCGGCTGTCCGGTCAACTGATTCGAGTCAATCCATCTTATGCCTCAATTTTAGGTTACAGCTCGCCGGACGAGGTGCTGGCGCTGAAGGACCGTGCAGCTAAGTTTTATTTCAATCATGAAGACCGGCTCAGGATGATCCGGGCCGTGCAAAAGAAAGGTGCGCTGGTCAATCACGAGCTGCAGCTCAAACGAAAAGATGGCAAGCCCGTCTGGATACTGGCCAACATTCGGCTGATCAAAGATGACCGGGGCGAAGACTTGCTTGAGGGAATCCTGGTTGATAATACCAAAATGAAAGCGCTGGAAAAAGTACTCAGGCGGGATCGGCAAAAATTTCGCAACCTGGCCAATCACGACAATTTAACCGGCCTTTTTAACACACGCTATCTTTACAAAGCCCTGGATGAGCTGATTGAGGAAGGTAAACTTGCCGACC
>Ga0210062_1000033_pt1 | contig 36308 bp, 35 predicted proteins | sample Muzzi_CordA_D2_FD_185528 | JGI IMG/M metagenome (GOLD analysis project Ga0210062, IMG submission 185528) | Wetland microbial communities from San Francisco Bay, California, USA, that impact long-term carbon sequestration - Muzzi_CordA_D2 (SPAdes) | ecosystem: Environmental > Aquatic > Marine >...
CGCCGCAACGTGCGGGACAATCTCGGGCAGCCGCAGCGCCTGCTGCTCGACGTCCGCTCTCCCGAAGAATACTCGGGCGAGCGCGTGTCGGAATATACGTTCCCGGTCGATTACGGCGCCGAGCGCACCGGGCGCATTCCCGGCGCCGTCCATCTCTACTACAAGGAATTGTTGAACGCGGACGATTCATTCAAATCGCCCGATCAGCTTCGGCAGGTGCTCGCCGGGGCCGGTGTCGCGCCGGAAAAAATGGACGACGTTGTCTGCTATTGCCGGCTGAGCCATCGTGCCACCATTGCCTGGATCGCGCTGAGCCAGATTCTCGGCTACGGCAATGTCAAGATCTACGACGGCTCCTGGACCGAATGGGGCAGTATCGTCGGGTACCCGGTCGAGAAGTGAAGGCAGCCCACCCGGCGCACGCTGCCGACGCAGGCGCGCCTGTTCCTGCAACGCTGCGAGCAGGAACTCGCCCACGTTCATGACGTATCGGATGCGGCGGTCGCTGGCTCGGGCAAGATCAAATGCGCGCGGCGCGCTGAAACGCCTCAACCGCCCGTGGTCCTTTGCCGATAGGATTCGATCTTGTCGCGCAGGTCTGGCGGCAGCGGCACCGGTTTACGCGTCTCCAGCGACATCATGGCAGTGACCATGCGCGCCCGCAGCCGCTCCAGCCCGTCCTTATGGCAAATGATGGCGATGCCCAGCGACGAGCGGCCAATGCGCTCCACCAGCAAGGTCAGTTCGATAACGTCGCCCATCCGACTCGGAATCTTGAAGTCGCATTCAATGTGCACGAAGGGAAAGCCATAGTGGCTGCCGGTGACCAATTCGGCATAGTTGTAGCCGAGTTCGTAGGTGTACCAGTCCTCGATCACGCCGTTGAACAGGTCGAAGTAGTGCGGGAAATAGACGATGCCGGCCGGATCGCAATGAGAGAAGCGGATGGTGACACTGCGGGTGAAGGCACCGCTGGGCGGCACAAAGCTTTCCTGGTCCATGCGATAAAGTCCTGATGCAAACCGGCTTTGCTTCCGACTCTATCACACTTCCATCCACGCGCCTCGATGCCCGGATCGGGCAGCAGCTCTTCGAGGGAGGTGTCGATGCGGAGCCTGTGCTCCGTGGCGAAGTCGCTCGCCGTCTCCGGCTCGAGCGAGACGGCGCGGGTGATGTTGAGCGGCGCGCCGAAGTCACGCGCCGCCTTGACCGGCGTTTGGCACACCGGCCAAGGCCGACGACCGCGGTAATGATCATGCGGTTATGGAAGATGGCGCGCCCGGCTGCTTCATGGGATGGGCGCGGGCAAAGGCGTCGATGGTATTGAGTTCATCGACGATGCGCTTGACGGTGGGGAACGGCGCCAGGTCGCATTTGTAATAGGCCGCGCCTACCGCCTGCCCGGCGAGGCAGATGTCGGCGATGGTGATCCGATCGCCCTGGCAGTAGCGGCCGGTCTGCGGCGAACCGGCCAGATTCGCCTCCAGTGCCTGCAGCGCCGCCTCGTGCCAGTGATGGCACCATTTCTGCACGCCCGGCTCGTCGATGTTGAGCTCCTTGCTGAGGAACTCGCGCACCCGCGGCACGATCAGCGGATGGGTGTCACAGGCGATGATCTGCGACAAGCCGCGCACCCGCGCGCGTGCCTTCGGCTCCCTCGGCAGCAGCGGCGGATCGGGATGAGTTTCGTCGAGATATTCGAGAATGGCCAGCGACTCGAACAGTACCGTGCCATCGTCCTCGACCAGCGCCGGCAGCGCCATCATCGGGTTGATCTTGCGGAACTCGGCCTCACGCTGATTACCCTTCATCAAATTGACGTCGACCACCTCATCGGGTGTCACACCCTTGAGATTGAGCGCAATGCGCACGCGATAGGTCGCCAGCGAGCGCCAGAAGGAAAACAGTTTCATTGCCCTGCCCCTTGAACGGTCACGCCCGGCACAATGCCGAGAAAGGACGCGTGAGAACTACTTCTTGGTGCCGCCCGGATCGGCCTTCAGCCCGGCTGCCACGATACCGGCCACCGCGATGATTTCGTCGTTGTCGCCGGTGTCGCCGGAAATACCGACGGCCCCGAGCACCTTGTTGTCATTGTCGCGGATCAGCACGCCGCCGGGATTCGGCACCATTCGTCCGCCGCTCGCCGCCACGATCGAGGTCAGGAAGTTGGGGTTTTGCGCCGCGCGCTCCATCATGGTGCGCGAGCCCCAGCCCATGCCGAGCGCGCCATAGGCCTTGCCCACCGCAACCTCGAAACGGATGATGCCGGAGCCGTCTTCGCGCTTGGCGCAGACCAGATGGCCCCCGGGATCGAGCACCACCACGGTCTGCGGCATTTGTTTAAGCTCGCGTGCCTTCGCCAGCGTGGCGTCGACGATGCCGGAAGCCTGGGTAAGTGTTACGGTCATGGTGTCCTCCTTACTTTTTCCGGCCGGCCCAATAGACGGCCATGCGCGCGCCATCTTCGCCGCCGTTGCCGTGCTGGGTCGCGTCCTCGAAGCCGGCGAGTGTCGCCCTGGTCGCTCTCATGTCGGCGCCCAGCGACTCGCCGGTCTCGACCATCGTACGCAGGTCCTTCACGCCATTGGCGATCGAGAACGTGGTTGACCCCGGATCCTTGCCCTCGAACATGGCGACGATCATGTTGGCGCGTGTCTTCAGCGCATTGTTGGCGCCGTTGCTCTCGACGAACAGGTCGAGCAGCCGCTTCGGCTCCCAACCGACGCTGCGGGCAATCGAAAAAGCTTCCCCATAGGCCTGCCACGCAACCATCAGTGGCAGGTTGATCGCCAGCTTCATCGCCGCGCCGGCGCCGATCGGCCCGCAATGCTCGAGCCGGCGGGTGAGTTGCTCCAGGATCGGCTTGGCACGTTCGGCATCGGCGGGCTCGGCGCCCATCAGCCCGAGGAGCTTGCCCTGCCGCGCCGGCTCGGTGGAGCCGCCGACCGGGCATTCCACCAGCATGGCGCCCTTGCCGCGTACCTTGGGCGCCAGGTCGGTTGCCACCCTGGGCGGCACCGTGCTCATCTCGATGAACAGCTTGCCCTTGACGTCGCCGGAGAGCAGGCCTTTCGGTCCGTTGTAGACGTCCTCGATCGCCTTGCTGTCGGTGAGGATGGTGATCACTGCTTCGCTCGCCGCCGCCACCTCGGCCGGCGAGCCGACAACCTTGGCGCCGGCCTCGGCCAGCGGCCTGGTCTTCTCCGGAGTCCGATTCCACACGGTCACCTGGTGGCCGACTTCGATCAGCCGCGCCGCAATGGCGGCACCCATGGCGCCGAGGCCAGCTACTCCGATCTGCATTTGCGTTCCTCCCGCTCTTCCATTGGCGGCGACGATAGGCGATCGCGGCGCGCCTTAAAAGCCGCATCGTCAGTGCTGCGACTCGACAGGTCCGGGCATGCCGCTTATGTACGGCACCTTGCGCGCGTCGGCGCACGATGACGATTGCAGCGGGAGACGGTTGAATGGTTGCGCGGAGAAAAGCCAAGGGCACGGTCGGCGTCGTCGGGCTCGGCATCATGGGCGGCGCGTTCGCCAGGAACCTCGTGCGCGCCGGCTGGCGCGTTGTCGGCTACGACATCAGCCCGGCGCGCCGGCGCGAGGCCAAACGCGCCGGCGTCGAGATTGCCGGCAACGCAGCCGAAGTGGCCAAGCAGGCGTCGACGGTGCTCACCAGCCTGCCCAAGCCACAGGCGCTGATGGCGGTGGCACGCGAAATCGCCAGCGCCAAACTGAAAGGCAAGGTGATCGTGGAACTGAGCACCTTCACGATTTCAGACAAGGAAAAAGCCGAGAAAATCCTGCGCAAGGCCGGCCACACCATGCTCGACTGTCCGGTCAGTGGCACCGGCTCGCAGGCGGCCGCCGGCGATCTCGTCTTCTATGCCAGTGGCGACCGCAAGGCGATCCGCAAGCTCAGGCCGATGTTCGAAGCCTTCGGCCGCAAGGTCTACGACGTCGGTATCTTCGGCAATGGCAGCAAGATGAAATACGTGGCCAATCTGCTGGTCGCCATCAACAACGTGGCCAGCGCCGAGGCCATGGTGCTGGGTATGAAGGCCGGGCTGCCGCCACAGTTGATCTTTGACCTGATCACTGCCGGTGCAGGCAATTCGAGGGTGTTCGAACTGCGCGCGCCGATGATGGTGAAGGGCGATTACAGGAATGCCACCATGAAGCTGTCGGTATGGGACAAGGACATGCAGGTGATCGGCGGTTACGCGCGCAAGATCCGCGTACCGACGCCGCTGTTCGACGCCACCAAGCCGGTTTACCGCAAGGCGGAGGCGAGCGGCCTCGGGGCCCAGGATACCGCCGCGGTCTGCGCAGTGCTGGAGAAGATGGCCAAAGTGAAGCGGCGCAAGGGCAAGCGTGCAAGCAAGCGCTAGGGCCGGTACAAGCCTGACACCCGGTGGCCTGGTGTAGACGCTTGCGCGAGGCCTTCTCCTGTAGGTAGCCTCCCGCCGACAAAATTTCGCATGGGAGGCGCATATGGCGGCGTTGCAGGAGCGCACGGAAGACCGCGACGGTATGCGGATCGACTGGAACGTGCCGATCACCATGGATGACGGCCTGGTGCTTTACGCCGATGTCTTTCGCCCCATGAAAGACGGCAAGTTCCCGGTCATTCTCACTTATGGTCCCTACGCCAAGAATCTCGCCTTCCAGGATGGCTATCCCAGCGCCTGGCAGCGCATGGTGGACAAGCACCCGGACGTCGCCGCAGGCTCGACCAACAAGTACCAGAACTGGGAAGTGGTCGATCCGGAGAAATGGGTGCCGCACGACTATGTCTGCGTGCGCGTCGATTCACGCGGCACCGGCTGCTCGCCCGGCTTCATCGATCATTTCTCGCCGCGCGAGACCAAGGATTTCTACGACTGCATCGAATGGTCCGGCGTGCAGCCGTGGTCGAACGGCAAGGTCGGACTCAACGGCATCTCCTATTACGGCATGAACCAGTGGGAGGTGGCATCGATGCAGCCGCCGCATCTCGCCGCCATGTGCGTGTGGGAAGGCGCCGCCGACTGGTACCGCGACTCGACGCATCACGGCGGCATTCTCTCCACCTTCTGGGAAAACTGGTACGACATGCAGGTCAAGACCGTGCAGTACGGCGCCGGCGAGCGCGGCGGCCGCAGCCGGGTGCATGGCGAACTGGTGTGTGGACCGGAAACACTGTCCGACGAAGAGCTGGCGAAGAACCGCGCCGACTTCGGCGGCCAGATCCTCGCCCATCCGCTTGACGGCCAGTACTATCGCGATCGTTCGCCGGTCTGGGAGAAGATCAAAACACCGCTATTTACTGCCGCCAACTGGGGCGGCCAGGGCCTGCACCCGCGCGGCAATTTCGAGGGCTTCGTGCGCGCCGCCTCCAGGCAGAAATGGCTGGAAGCGCACGGCATCGAGCACTGGACCCACTTCTACACCGACTACGGTCGCGAGCAGCAGCTCAGGTTCTTCGACTATTTCCTGCACGGCAAGGACACGAGCTGGTCGAAGCAGCCGAAAGTGTTCTTGCAAATCCGCCACCGGGGCGAAAAATTCGAGCCGCGCGCAGAAAACGAATGGCCGCTCAAGCGCACCAGGTGGACCAAGTACTATCTCGATCCCGCCGGCATGACGCTGGCCACCAGGAAGCCGTCGCGCGGGACCAGGCTCGCCTTCGAGGCCATGGGCGACGGCCTCACCTTCCTTACCCCGCCACTGGCGCAGGACACCGAGATCACCGGGCCCTCGGCGCTCAAGCTGTGGGCCTCCTCGTCGACCAGCGACGCCGACTTCTTCATTGTGCTGCGGGTGTTCACCGGCGACCTGAAAGAAATCGTGTTTCAGGGCGCCATCGACCCGCATACGCCCGTCGCACAAGGCTGGCTGCGCGCCTCGCACCGCAAGCTCGACAAGAAACTGTCCAAGCCTTACCGGCCCTATCACACTCACGATCAGAAGCAGCCATTGAAGAAGGGCCAGACCGTCGAGCTCGACATCGAAATCCTGCCGACCTGCATCGCGGTACCCGCCGGCTATCGCGTCGGCGTGTCGATCCGCGGCAAGGACTACGAGTATGGCGGCGGCAGCGGCGGCAAACTGTCCAACTTCAAGAACGAATTGACCGGCTGCGGCCCCTTCCTGCACAACGACCCGCGCGACCGGCCGCCCGCCATTTTCGGCGGCACCACGACCCTGCACTTCGGCCGCGGCAAAGCACCGTATGTGCTGCTGCCGATCATCCCGCCGAAGAAGCGGGCAGCAGCCAGGAGAGGCCGACGTCGATGACGTAAAAATTGCCGCTGCGCCTTACGGACAAAGATAAGGTTGTATATCGCGCAACCTTGCAATTACATCCTGCGGCCATTTGGGGGGTTCAATCCCATACAAGCTGGGGTAAGCTTCGCGCAAGCCTTCGGAATAAAAGAAGGATCAGGGGGGAATGGGAAGCCAGTATTGGATCATCCAGAGCTTCAACGGCGTATCCTATGGTGCGCTGCTTTTTTTGCTTGGCGCCGGCCTTTCGCTCATTTTTGGCGTGATGCGGATCGTCAACCTGGCCCACGGCTCGTACTTCCTGCTGGGCGGCTACGTTGCGTTGACGGTGATCTGGACGACAGGATCCTGGGCGCTTTCGATACCGGTTGCGGCGCTTGCGGTCGCGGTGGTCGGCGTGCTGATGGAGCGCCTGTTCTTGCGAACCGCGGGGGCCGAACTCATCCGCAACGCGATGATTGCGGTGGGCCTTGCCGCGCTCGTCAGCCTGGCGGTGGGCGGCAGCTGGCTTGAACACGTCGCGGTTGCGGCGTTCGCGGCCGTGGTGCTGTTTTTCGCACTGGGCCGCATTTCCGCGGTCCCGATTGAAGCCGACCCGTTACGCCAGGTCCTTTTGACGGTTGGCTTCGCCTTCCTGTTCCAGCAGGCAGCGCTCGACATCTGGAGCGGCAACAACTTCGATATCAACCCGCCCGAGGCCTTGACCGACAGCATCGTCGTCGGCGGTATCTATTTCCCGCTCTACCGCGTGTTCATGATCGCCATGGCGATGGGCATCGGCATTCTCCTGTGGCTCGCCATGGAGAAAACCCGGATCGGCGCCATGGTACGCGCGACCGTCGACGATGCGGAAATGGCGCGCGGCGTCGGCGTTGATACGTCGCGGATCTCCATGTTCATTTTCGGGCTTGGTGCATTTCTGGCGGCCCTGGGCGGCGTCATCGGCGGCGCATTCCTCGGCATCTATCCCGGCCTGGACTTCGAGGTTCTGCCGCTGGCGTTCGCCGTGGTGATCATCGGCGGCATGGGAAGCCTGGGAGGCGCGGCGATCGGCGCGTTGCTGGTCGGACTGGCGGACAATTTCGGCAAGGCGCTGTTTCCGGAGATTTCCTATTTCACGCTTTACGCTCCGATGGCGCTGATCCTCGCGGTCAAGCCGACGGGCCTGTTCGGGAGGGAGTGAGCAAGGAATGCTGAAAAGTCAGCGATTGAAAGTTCTGATGGTCGCCGCGCTTCTGGTCGCGGTGGCAATCATCGTTCCGAACACGAACTCCTTCCTGATCCTGCTGGCCACGCGCATCCTGGCGTTCTCCATCCTGGTCATGAGCCTCGACATCCTGCTCGGCTATACCGGACTGCCCTCGCTCGGTCAGGCGGCCTATCTCGGCGTCGGCGCCTACGCGACGGCGATCCTGGCCTCGAAATACCAGTTCGGGCTTGGCTATGACTTCTGGCTGGTGGTGGTCGTCGGAATGGTCCTGGCAGCGGCACTGGCGGCCGTGTTCGGGCTGCTGGCGATCCGCGCGTCCGGCGTCTACTTCCTGATGATCACGCTCGCACTCGGACAATGCGTCTGGGGTCTTGCCTACCGCTGGAACTCGCTGACCGGCGGCGACAACGGCATCAATGTGACCGGCCGCCCGCAATTCGGGATCGACCTCGCGAACGAAGTGACGTTCTTCTACGTCGTGTTCGGCTTCTTCGCCGCCTCGCTGCTGATCATGTACGTTCTGGTCAGGTCGCCGTTCGGAAGAAGCCTTGCCGGCATCCGGGAACGCGAGCTGCGCATGCAGATCCTGGGCTACAACACCTGGCTGCACAAATATATCGCGTTCATCATCGCCGGCGCCTTCGGTGGACTGTCGGGCGTGCTGTGGGCGCACACCGCCGGCATCGTCAGCCCCGAGAATGTCATCCTGACCACCTCGGTCGATGCAATTCTGATGGCGGTTCTCGGCGGCGCGGGCACGCTGGTCGGCGGTCTCATCGGCACCACCATCGTCATCGCGTTGCGCGAATATCTCAGCACGCTGGTGGATTGGTGGCAGTACGTGCTGGGCGCGGTCTACGTGCTCACAATTCTTTATCTGCCGAGCGGCTTGATGGGCATTCCTGAGCGGATTCGTCAACGCCGAACTGGACCGGAGAAGGAGCCCGACGCAAAAACACAGGACGCAAAAAAGCTGGTGTCAGTCCCGTCCTGATGAAACGTCAGGCCAAGAGGACAATAAGGGAGGAATCATAATGAAGACGGCAAAATGAGAGAACCAAGGAGCGATTCCAACAATTCGGTCTACCGAATGACAAAAGGCAACCAGCATCCGTCCCTTCCTGAAGGCTTTCAGGAAGACCACGTCAACAACGGAGGAACGACATGACAAGCACTATGTTACGACTGCTTAGCCCGGTGCTGCTTGGCGGCAGCCTCGTGCTCGGCATCGGTGCGAACGCCGCGCAGACTGAAGAGCTGCGTCTCGGTTTTCTGGCACCGACCACCGGCATCTTTGCCCAGATCGGCAAGGACATGGCCAACGGCTTCCAGATGTATCTGGACGAACACGGCAACAAGCTCGGTGGCGCCGACGTGAAATTCATCGTCGAGGACACGGTAGGCAAGCCCGACACCGCGGTGACCAAGGCCAAAAAGGTGATCCTGCAGGACAAGGTGCAGATCTTCATGGGTGGCCTGCTGGCCTCCACGGGCTACGCACTGGCGCCCGTGAGCACGGCCGAAAAGACAGTCTACCTGTCCCCGGTCGCCGCCGCCGACGACCTCACACAGCGGCAGCTGGACAAGTATCCTTACTTCGTGCGCACCGGCTTCTCCAGCTCGCAGCCGAGCCATCCGGAAGGCCAGTGGGCCTGCGATCAGGGTTACAAGACGGCCGTCACGGTCGGTGCCGACTATGCGTTCGGCTACGAGGTGATCGGCGGCTTCCAGAAGTCGTTCGAAGCCTGCGGCGGCAAGGTGATCCAGAAAATCTGGCCACCGATCGGCACCAAGGACTTCGGTCCCTACATCCCGACCATCAACCGCGATACCGACATCATCTTCACGCTGATGGTTGGCCCGATGTCGCTGCAGTTCCCGAAACAGCTCAAGTCGGCCGGCTTCAAGAAGCCAGTCCTCGGCGGCGGCACAAGCTATGACGAATTCGTACTACCCTTCATGGGCGACGAAGTCATCGGCCACGTGTCGGCCCTGCAATACAGCGCCGCGATCGAGACGCCGAAGAACGAAGCTTTCGTGAAGAAATATCGGTCCAAGTACGGCAAGGTGCCGTCGTACTATTCCGAGACCACCTACACCACGGCGCAGATGATCGACGAGGTCATCAAGAAGAACGGCGGCAAGTTCCCGGGTGCCGCGGAATTCGTCAAGCAACTTTCCGCGCTTGAAATTGACGCAATTCGCGGCAAGGTCAGCTTCGACAAGTACCGTAACCCGGTGCAGGACATCTACATCAAGAAGGTCACCAAGAAGAAGATGTTCGGCTACCCGAAGGAGGAGCTCTGGAACGTGGTCGTGAAGACCTATCCGCAGGTCAGCCAATTCGGCCAGTTCAAGCCGGAAGAGTTCCTGAAGCAGCCGGTCTATAGCCGCGACTTCCCGCCCTGCAAGTACTGCAAGTAACGACATCGAGGACCGGGGCCGCGCGTATCGGTCCCGGTCCCCTAGCAAGCCAAGGAACCCATTGTGAGCACGACCGCGCAAACTGACGGCAACCTGCCCGTGCTTGAGTTGAGGGGCCTGTCGAAAAGCTTCGGCGGTCTGCAGGCGACAAAAGACGTCACGCTGCGAATCATGGCGGGGGACCGGAAGGCCATTATCGGCCCGAACGGCGCCGGCAAGACTACGCTGTTCAATCTGATCACCGGCATCTTTCCGGTGACCTCCGGGCAGGTTCTGCTCTTCGGCCGGGACGTGACCAAATGGCCGAGCCACCGCCGCACCGCCATGGGGATGGCGCGCACCTTCCAGGTCACCAGCCTGTTTCCGAAACTGACGGTGCTCGACAACGTGCTGCTGGCAATCGAAGGTCTGCAGCCGTCCAAATTCGTGATGTGGCGCTTTCTGTCATCCTACCGCGATGTCTATGAGAAGGCCTATGGCCTGCTCGAACAAGCCGGCTTCCTCGACCGCAAGGACACGGAAGTGCGCAACCTGTCGCATGGCGAGCAGCGCCAGCTCGAAATCGTGCTCGGCCTCGCCAGCGATCCCAAGATCCTGCTGCTCGACGAGCCGGCCGCCGGCCTGTCCTCCGGCGAGTCCGCCGAGATGGCCGAATTCCTCGGCAAGCTCGATCCCAAGCTCGCGCTTCTGCTGATCGAGCACGACATGGACGTCGTCTTCGATGTCGCCGACCAGATTTCCGTGCTCCACTTCGGCGAAATTCTCGAAACCGGCACGCCGCAGCAGATTCATGACAGCGCACGCGTGCAGGAAATCTACCTCGGGACCGATTGACCCATGGCCATCCTCGAAGTCGACGACATCCACACCTATTACGGGGACGCCTACGTCCTGCAGGGTCTCTCGCTCAAGGTCGAGAAGGGGCAGATCCTCGGCCTGCTCGGCCGCAACGGCGTCGGCAAGACGACGCTGGTCAACTCGATCGTCGGCTTCAACCCGCCGCGCCGCGGCAAGGTCGTGTTCAAGGACGAGGACATCACCCAGAAGTCGTCGTTCGAGACCGTGCGCAGCGGTATGGGCCTGGTGCCGCAGGGCCGCCGCGTGTTCCCCACCCTAAGCGTGGAGGAAAACCTGCTGGTCGCGCTGCGCAATCCGGAGCGCCACAAATGGAATCTCGACCGTGTCTATGATCTGTTTCCGCGCCTGCGCGAGCGCCGCAACCAGCGCGCCAAGACGCTGTCAGGCGGCGAGCAGCAGATGCTGGCGATCGGTCGCGCGCTGATGACCAATCCGGACTGCCTGATCATGGACGAGCCGTCCGAGGGACTGGCGCCGATCATCATCCAGGGCGTGTGGGAGGCGGTCAGCAAGCTGAAGGAAGAAGGCCTCTCCATCCTGCTGGTCGAACAGAACGCCAATCTGGCGCTCAAGCTGGTCGACTATGTGCATGTGATGAGCAAGGGTCAGGTGGTCTATTCCTCGACGCCGGCCGAGCTCAAGGCCAACGACAAGATCAAGTCGAGCTATCTCGGCATCTAGCGCGTCGGACGAGCGCTGTCCTCAAGGGCGCGCAGCCAGATCGCTATCACGCAGGAGTGCACTATTTCTGTTGGCTGTCGGTGCTGGGGCCGCCGCCGAACAGGATGCGCTGCGGGTTTTTGGCGAGATCGGTCACCGCCTTGTCGATGTTATCCATCGCCTTCGTCGCCCCGTTGCCGACGGCCTCGATCTGCTTGTTCGCCGTCTCCGCCACCCTGTGCACGTCGCTGGTGATCGCGGCGGTGCGCTTGTCGAGATTGTCGCCCAGCTTGCGCATCGACTCCATGGCGCCAGCGCCCTCCTCCATCACCTTGTCGATCTTGTCACCGTTGCGCGCCAGCGCGCCGGTAAAATCCTCCAGGTTCTTGATCGCCTTGTGCAACGATTCCTGATTCTCGGTGATGACCGCATCGACCTTGTTCAACGACTCGCGCACCGACGCCGAGAGGTCCTGGCTGGCGCTGGTGTCGGCCTTCAGCGTGGGCGGCTGGCCGTTCTCGCTCGCCAGCGGCAGCGCCGAGGCCAGCACGCCCTTCAGCGACACCGAGGCGATGCCGGTGAGGCCGGCGAATTCCAGAGTGACCCGCGTGTCCTTGCGGATCGGCGTCGCCTTGTCCACCGCCAGCATGGCCATGACCTGCGAGGGATTGTCGGTCAGCCCCAGCTTGGTGACCTGGCCGACGCGAATGCCGTTGAACAGCACCGGCGCTCCGACCCGCAAGCCGGCCACCGAGCCCGAGAAGATCACGCGGTAGCTGGCGCTCTCCTTGGTGCCGGCCGCGTTGTACAGCCAATAGACAAAGCCGAACGCACTGGCGATGACGGCGAACGTGAACAAACCGATCAAGACGTATTTCGCCCTGTCTTCCATATCGGACTCCGGTTCTAACCCTTTACTGCCACTTGCCAGTCCGTATGCGCGCGGACGCCGTGGAAATAGGCCTTGAGCCAGGGATGTTGCGAGGCCAGCATCCGGTCCATCGTGCCTGCTTCAATGATCTTGCCGTCGCCCAGCACCGCGATCCGGTCGCAGGCGCGGTGCAGGCTGTCGAGGTCGTGCGTCACCATCAGCACCGAGATGTTCAGGGTCTGCTGCAGCGTCAGAATGAGCTGGTCGAATTCGCCGGCGCTGATCGGGTCGAGCCCGGAGGTCGGCTCGTCGAGAAACAGGATTTCCGGGTCGAGCGCCAGCGCGCGGGCGAGCGCCACGCGCTTGACCATGCCGCCGGAGAGATTCGAGGGGTGTTCGCGATAGACGTCCGGCTTGAGCCCGACCATCTCCAGCTTGCCGATGGCGATTTCCCTGGTAAGGCGATCGGACAGGCCGAGATATTCGCGAATTGGAAACTCGACGTTCTTGCCGGCGGTGAGCGAGGAGAACAGCGCCCCCTGCTGGAACAATACGCCCCAGCGGCGGTCGACCGCGCGCTTTTCCTTTTCGTCCGCCTTTTCGAGATCGACGCCGAACACCTCGATGAGACCGTGCCGTTTCGGCAGCAGTCCGATGATCGTGCGTGTCAATACCGACTTGCCGGCGCCCGAGGCTCCGACGAAGCCGAGGATCTCGCCGCGCATCAGGTCGAGATTGACCCCATTGAGGATGCGATGCGTTTGCAGGTCAACGACCAGGTCGCGCACGCGAATGACGGTTTCGACCGGTGCCATCACTAGATTCCGATCGATGCAAAGAAGATAGCGAAGGCGCCGTCGAGCACGATGACGAGAAAGATCGACTTGACCACCGAGTCGGTGGTCTTCGCCCCCAGTGACTCGGCGCTGCCTTCCACCTTCAGCCCTTCCATGCAGGCGACCAGCCCGATGACCAGAGCCATGAACGGCGCCTTGATCATGCCGACTGCGAAACTCTTGACCGAGATCGACTCATGCAGGCGGGCGAGGAATATCTCCGGCTCGATGCCGCCATAGAGCCAGGCCACCAGGCCGCCGCCGTAGAGCGCGGCCATCGAACCAAGGAAGGTGAGAATTGGCACCGCGATCATGAGCGCGACGATGCGCGGCAACACCAGGACCTCGACCGGATCGAAGCCCATGATGCGCAGGGCGTCGATTTCCTCACGCATCTTCATGGAGCCGAGCTCGGCCGTGTAGGCGCTGCCGGAGCGGCCGGCTACCATGATGCAAACGATGAGCACGCCGACTTCGCGCAGCACCAGCACACCGATCATGTCGACGACGTAGATGTCGGCGCCAAACTGACGGAAATGGAAAATGCCCTGCTGGGCGAGAATGGCGCCGATCAGCAGTGTGATCAGCACGATGATGGGAACCGCGTTCCAGGCCACGCGCTCGAGGTGGCGCACCGTGGGCGTGAAGCGGAAGGTCACCGGCCGCATGAGCACGCGCAGGAAGGCCATGATCATCGAGCCGGCCACCTGAAACAGCAGGAACATATCGTCGCCGACCGATGACATGGTGCGACCGACGCTTTCCAGTGTGACGGTAACCGAGTGCGGCCGCGACGACTCGGGCGTCAGCTCATGGGCGGCGGCATGAACTTTTTCGAACAGGCCGCGGTAGCCGGCGGACAGGCCGGTGACCCGGGCCTCGCAACCCTGCTCGCTCCAGACGCGTAGCGCGCGCTCAAGCAGCCAGGCGCCGTAGGTGTCGATTCGCTCGACCCGCGCCATGTCGATAGCGACATGGCGCACCGAGCCGCGGCGGGTAGCGGCATCGATCAGCGGCTCGAGTACGCGCGCATGCTCGGCCGTCCAGGCGCCGGCCGCCGCCAAAGCGAGACCGTCGCCGCGCAGTCGTCCGGTTAGGAATTTCCGACCCGTCACGCAATCGCTCCCGCATCGTCGCCGGGGCACCCATGGCCCGCGCACGACCTGTTCGAGCCGACATTCCGCGACCTGGAATGGCCGACTGGCCAGAACGAGGCAGCGGGTTGTAGCCCATCATGCCTGCCTGGGGCCCAGACTTTTAAGTTAACAAATCGGAAAAAAGCTTGGGTCCGTTTCCGGGCTTAAGGTTAACGGGTTCGCGCCGCGTTGGGCGGCAAGGCCCTTCCGCCATGAACAGCCGACAAATGGACCAGGGTCCGAAATCGAGGTCAGTGGGGCCGATCGCCGGCCAGGGTCACCCGGTGCATCACGCGGCGGAAACCGTGATAGTCGTTGACCGGATTGTGCAGCACGCAGCGGTTGTCCCAGAACGCCAGCGACCCGACGCGCCAGTTGAAGCGGCAGGTGAACTCGGCCCGGGTCTGGTGCCGGAACAGGAAGTCGAGCAGCGGTGCGCTTTCGGCTTCCGTCATGTCCTTGAAGCGCAGCGTGTGCGCCACGTTGACGTAGAGCGCCTTGCGCCCGGTTTCCGGATGCGTGCGCACGACCGGATGCTCTGCCAGATATTCTTTCCTGGCCTCCGTTTTGGCGCCGTCGCGCAAGCGGTCCTCGCGCGTGCGTGAGACATCGGCCTTGGCCGACGAGTTGATCGCCACCATGCCGTCGAGCATGCGCTTCATGCCATCGGACAGTGTCTCGTAGGCAAGCACCATGTTGGCGAACAGTGTGTCGCCCCCGTAGGGCGGTACCTCGCGTGCGATCAGCATCGTGCCCATGGGGGGCATATCGAGATATGCGGTGTCGGTGTGCCAGATGCCGCCGAAATTGTGCGTCTCATGCTCCAGCTTCACCACCGGGATGATCTCGGGAAAGCCCTCGATTCCCTTGATGAAAGGATATTCCACCACCTCGCCGAAGCCCTTGGCGAAGCCGAGAAACCTGGCCGGCGGCAGGTCCTGGTCGCGGAAGAAGACGACGCCGTGCTCGAGCCAGACCTGGCGGATGGCGGCGATGGTGTTGTGCCCGAGGCCGGCGGCGAGATCGATCCCCTGAATTTCCGCGCCGATCGACCCGGACAGGCATCGCACATCGAAGCCGTTCGTCGCCATGACCGCACCGTTTACCTGCGCCGACGCGCAAATGCCCGCGCCTGGCGCAAGCCTAGCATGGCCACCCGATGCCTGCCCACGCTGCGAGTGGGCTACCGCAGGCTCGGCGCACGGGGCCAGCGGCCTTTACATCAAGTAACACATTGGCGGATGATAGCTTTCGTTCGATCCGCCGGGGTGGGAGGGGACGGTCCGACACCGGTTATCTGAACGGTCACGTCACGCAAGGCCGCGACGGCCAACTAATAAAGCAGTCGGCCAAGACTGCTCTACAACAGGGCCCCACCCGGGGCAAAAAAGGGAGGAAGGAAGACAATGTCTCGCAAAATCACCCGCCGCAAATTCATGGCGACGACGGCCGCAGGCGCTGCGCTGGCCACGACGTTCAAATTCCCGACCCCTGCCATTGCGCAGGGCGCTCCGTTCAAACTCGGCCTGCTCACGGTCAAGACCGGCGGGCTGGCGCAAGGCGGCATCCAGATGGAACAGGGCGTGCTCACCTGGCTGAAGGAGCACGGCAACAAGATGGCCGGCCGCAATGTCGAGTTCTTCTCCGCCGACACCGGCGGCAAGCCGGCCGGCACCAAGACCAAGGCGCAGGAACTGATCGAGCGCGACAAGGTCGACGTCATCCTCGGGCCGCTCGCCGCCTTCGAACTGCTGGCGATCGACGATTACATCGAGCAGCACAAGACGCCAACGCTCAGCCTCGCCGGCGCCGACGACCTCACCCAGCGCCGGCCCAATCCCTACTTCCTGCGGCCGTCGGCGTGCTCCTCGCAAGCGATGCATGTGATGGGTCACTACGCCGCGAAGGAAATGGGCAAGAAGAAAGCCATCACCATCGATTGGGATTTCGCCTTCGGCTACGAGCAGGAAGGCGGTTTCCAGGCGGCGTTCGAGAAGGACGGCGGCTGTGTGGTGAAGAAACTGTGGACGCCTTTGGGTACGCCCGACTACACGCCCTACATCGCGCAGATTGCCGATTGCGACGTCGTCTGCCAGGGGTTCCCCGGCGGCGTCCCGCTGCGCTTCCTGAAGCAGTACGCCAATTTCGGCCTCAAATATCCGTTGGTTACCGGCGAGACCGGCGGCGACGATGCGCTGCTGCACTCCTTCGGTGACGAAGCAGTCGGTCAGATCAGTTGCTGTCCCTACACGCTCGATCTCGATACCGACGGCAACAAGCGGTTCATCGCCGCAATTCAAAAACAGTTCAACGTCGTCCCGGGCTTCTATGCCGCGGGCCTCTACGTCAACTGCGACGTGGTGGAGGCCGGCCTGAAGGCTGCCGGCGGAACGACCGACAACAAGGAAAAGTTCATGGCCGCGCTCAAGGCCGTGGACCTGAAGGACACGCCGCGCGGGCCGATCAAGTTCGATCATCTCGGCAACGTGGTCGGCGACTTCTACGTCCGCGTCTGCGAGAAGAGGCCCAACGCCCCTTACGGCCTCAAGCTCTGGAACAAGACGGTCAAGACCTACAAAGACGTCAGCCAGTTCTGGACCTGGCCGGAGAAGGAATTCCTCGCGCATCCGGTCTATTCGCGCGACTATCCGCCACTGAAGAAGTGCTGATCTGAACCGGAGTGCCGCGGGCGCCACCGATCCGGCGCCCGCGGTTTCTGCGTGAGTAAAGCGGAAAGACGGCGGATATGACCTTCTGGCTGCTGCTGACGGTCAACAGCATTACCTTCGGCGGCCTTTTGTTCCTGTTGGCGGCGGGCTTCTCGCTGATTTTCGGCCTGATGCGTATCCCCAACCTGACCCATGGCTCCCTGTTCATGCTGGGGGCCTATTTCGGCGCGACCTTCGCCGGCGGCATGCTCGCCATCACGTTCAACTTCTGGATAGCGGTGCTGATGGCAACCATCCTGGTGGCAATATTCGGCACTGTCATCGAGCGCTTCCTGCTGCGGCAGCTGCCGGGACAGCAGATGGCGCAGGTGCTCGTCACACTCGGCATTTCCTTTATCGTCGCCGATTTCTGTCTGATGGTCTGGGGCGGCGATCCGGTTCGCGTCGACACCCCGGAAAGCCTCACCGGTTTTATTCGTTATGGCCCGCTGGTGTTCCCGCACTACCGGCTGGCGGTCATCGTCATCGCAGCGGTAGCGACAGTCGCCCTCTGGCTGCTGCTCGACCGCACCCGACTCGGCGCCATGATCCGCGCCGGCGTCGACGATCCCGACATGGCGCGGGTGGTCGGCATTCGCGTCTCGCAGCTGTTCACCATCGTGTTCGCGCTCGGCGCCGGGCTTGCCGCCTTCGCCGGCATCATCGGCGCGCCGATCCTGTCGGTCTATCCCGGTCTCGACCAGGACATGCTGCCGCTCGCGCTGGTGGTCGTCATTCTCGGCGGCTCGGGAAGTCTGCTCGGCAGTTTCGTCGGCAGCATTATTATCGGTTTCATCTATAATTTCGGCCAGGCGCTGCTGCCGGAGCTTTCCTATTTCGTGTTGTTCCTGCCCATGCTGGTGGTGCTGATCGTCCGGCCGCAGGGCTTGTTCGGCAGGTTCGTGCCATGAGCAGGCGCTTCATCGTGTTTGTCGCCGGCTTCGTGGCGCTGGTCACGCTGCCCTACTGGATGCCTGGCGTCTATTACCTCAATGTCTCCAGCCAGATCCTGTACTACGCCGTCTTCGCGCTTGGCCTGAACATTCTTGCCGGCTATGGCGGGCTGGTTTCGCTCGGCCATGCCGGGCTGTTCGGCATCGCCGCCTACGCGATCGGCTACATGCTGCAGGCCGGCTACGGACACCCTGTTGCCATCCTCACCGCGCTCGTCGGCGGCATGGCGTCGATGGCGCTCTATGCCGTACTGTCGCTGCGCGCGACCGGCATCGGCTTCATCATGATCACGCTGGCGCTGGGCCAGATCATCTGGGGCCTCGCATATCGCTGGATCAGCATCACCGGCGGCGACAACGGCATCAATCTGCATGGTCGGCCGCATCCGTTCGGGTTTGCGATCAACTCGCCGGTCGCCTTCTATTACACGACGCTGGTCGTCTTCCTGCTGGCGTTAGCTTCGGTGGCGGTGTTCGTGCGTTCGCCGCTGGGCGCCGCGCTCATGGGCACCCGCGACCAGCCGCGCCGCATGACCGCGCTCGGCTATCACGTGTGGGCGATCCGCTTCTGGGCCTGCATGTTTTCCGGACTGCTGACCGCTATTTCCGGCGTCCTGTTCGTCTACTACACCCAGTTCATCAGCCCGCAGGCGCTGGACCTGACCGCCTCGGCCGAAGTGCTGTTGATGGTGATCTCCGGCGGCGCCGGTACCCTGTTCGGGCCGATCGTCGGCGCAGCATTGGTGATCGTGGTCAAGAGCGTGGTCAGCGGCTTCATCGAGCGCTGGAATATGCTGCTTGGCGCTATTTTCGTCGTCATCGTGATCCTCATGCCGGAAGGCCTGGTGCCGGGCACGACGCGGCTTTGGCGACTGGCCCGGCGTAAGGCCGGCGCGCGCGCTTCGCGCAAGACCGAACTCGAAGCGGCGAGCAAGGCGGAGGCCAAGCCGTGAGCGCGCTCACTGTCAGCCAATTGTGCAAATCCTTCGGCGGCCTGCACGTAACCGCCAATGTCAATCTGAATGTCGAGCCGGGTGAGCGCCGACTGATCATTGGCCCCAACGGCGCCGGCAAGACCACGCTATTCAACCTGATCACCGGCGAGTTGACCCCGGACAGCGGATCAATCGCGCTGTTCGGACACAACATCACCCGGGTGCCGAGCCGGCGACGCCCGCACATGGGCATGGCGCGCACCTACCAGATCATCACATTGTTTCCGCATGACACCATCATCCACAACGTATCGCTGGCACTGCTCGGGCTCTCGGCCTTGCGCTGGAATCCGCTCATCGACATCAGACGGAAAACCCATCTGATTGAACAGGGACGAGAGGCACTGGCCCGCGTCGGCCTTGCCGACATCGCCGACCGGCCGCTGTCGCAGACCTCCTACGGCGAGCGACGCCGCGTCGAGATCGCCATGGCGCTGGCGCAAAACCCGAAGGTGCTGCTGCTCGACGAGCCCTTCGCCGGGCTGTCGATCGACGAGCGGCGCGACGTGCAGGAATTGCTCCTTGCCATTCCGCGCGACGTCACCATTGTGATGATCGAGCACAACATGGACGTGGCGCTGGAATTCGCCGAGCGCATCACGCTGCTGCATTTCGGTGAGGTGATCGTCGAGGGCACCCGCGCCGAGGTGGTGGCCGATCCGCGCACCCGGGAGGTCTATCTTGGCCACTAGCGCGCTCAGTCTCAGCGGCGTCGACGCCTTCTATGGCGACAGCCACGTGCTTCACGGCGTCTCATTCGACTGCGGCGAGGCCAGGCTGCTCGGTCTGCTCGGGCGCAACGGCGCCGGCAAGTCGACCTGCATGAATGTCACCGTCGGCCTGCTGCCACCGCGCCACGGCGAGGTCGCGATCTTCGGCGCACCGGTGTCGGGGCTGTCGCCGGAGCAGATCGCCGCCCGCGGCGTCGCCCTGGTGCCGCAGGGACGCCGCATCTTCAAGAGCCTCACCGTGCGCGAAAACCTGATGGTTGCCGCCCGCAAGCCGGATGCCGGCAGCAAGCACGCGCCGTGGACCGCTGATACCGTCTTCGGCATGTTTCCGCGGCTCAACGAGCGGCGCAACCAGATTGCCGCCCATCTGTCCGGCGGCGAGCAGCAAATGCTGGCGATCGGTCGCGCGCTGATGGGCAATCCCCGCGTGCTCCTGATGGACGAGCCGTCGGAAGGTCTGGCGCCGCAGATCGTCGCCGAGGTGATGGCCACCATCCGCAAGCTGAAGGAAAGCGGGCTGTCGATCGTGCTGGTCGAACAGAACCCGACCCTGGTGTTCGATGTCGCCGACGACATCGTGGTGCTCAATACCGGGCGGGTGGCGCTGGTCACCACCCCGGCCGCGCTCAGGCAGGACGAGGCGGCACTGCACCAGCATCTGGGGGTCTATTGATCGGTGACTGCCGTGCCCTGTCCTCGCTTTCGCGCCGACAGGCTCCCGCGGGCACCCGGTCATCACGCTACGCAGGTTGAAATTCTGCCATGCAGGGGCTACTGGATCATTCGCGTGCGCGGATGATGACAAACAAGGGGTTGGTAATGGCGAACGTCTGGAACAAATACGCGAATACTGCGGCGCGCAAACATGGCAAGCCGGGGCGCGAACTGCGCCCGAAGAGCGTTACCATCGACATGCACTGCCATGTCGCCGTGCCGGGCGTGGAGGAGATCGTCGCGACGCACCTCAAGAGCGCCACCGATCCGCTGGTGCAAGCCTCGAACGACGAGACCCAGGCCCTGATGGCAAAGCAGGCGGCCGACATCCGCTCCCGCATCAGCACCACCGACGAGCGCTTTGGCGCGATGGACGAGATGGGCGTCGACATGCAGCTCATCTGTCCGGCGCCGCCGCAGATCTATTACAACGTGCCCGTCGACGCCGGGGTGCAAGCCGCCCGCGCGCTGAACGACGGCATTGCCGACTATGTCGGCAAGCACAAGGACCGGCTGGTCGCGCTCGGCGGCGTGCCCATGCAGGACGGCGCAGAGGCGGCCAAGGAGCTCGAGCGCGGCGTGAAGCAGCTCGGGTTCAAGGGCGTCGAGATTCTCACCAACGTCAACGGCAAGGAGCTCTCCGATCCTGCCTTCGCCCCGTTCTGGAAGAAGGCCGAGGAGCTTGACGCGCTGGTGCTGATCCATCCGACCGGCTTCACCCAGCCGCAGCGCTTCGCGCGCCATTACTTCAACAACGTGATCGGCAATCCGCTCGACACCACGATGGCGCTGCACTACTTGATTTTCGACGGCGTGTTCGAACGGCATCCCAAGCTTCGGGTCGTGGCCGTGCACGGCGGCGGCTACCTCGGCGCCTATTCCGGCCGCATCGACCATGCCTGGGGCGCGCGCTCGGATGCGCACGGCGATTTGCCGAACCCGCCGACGACCTACCTCAAGCGCAACGTCTATTTCGACACGGTGGTGTTCACAGCCTTGCAGCTCGAAGCGTTGGTCAAGACCTTCGGCGCCGACCACGTCATCATGGGCACCGACTACCCCTACGATATGCTGGAGTACGACCCGATCGGCCACATCGTCTCGGTCGAGAGCTTCGACGATTCGACACGCGCGGCGCTGGCCGGCGGCAACGCAAAGAAACTGTTGGGGATGTGACGATGCCGTCATGGCCGGGCGATGTCCCGGCCGTCTCGCCTGGGCAGACACGCGCGTTGCGTCCCTGATCGGACTGCCGGCCCAAGCCCGGGCATGACGCTGGCGAGGTCAGCCGGCGCAACAACGCCTATGCGTACAAGAAATCCAGTACCGCCGTCTCGGCGATGACCGCGGAGTCGGTGCTATGGCGGCCGGCGCGCGCCTGCTCCTCCTGCGTGCGCGTCGCCTGCAAATACGCGCCGAGATGGCGCGCGCGCCGGATGATGCTGTGGTTCTCCTCCAGGCGGGCTGCTTCAAAACGCTTGAGCCCGCGTTCGACGTCGCCCTCCGCCTTTAGCGACTCCACCAACGCCGCGGCGTCGTCCGACGCCTTCGACACGCCCGCCGCCACATGCGGGCGGGCGACGAAAGCCGCGTCGCCGAGCACCGCCACCCGGCCGAATGCCATGCGCTCGGACTCCAGATCGTAGATCGGCTGCAAAATCGGTTCGTCGATCAGCCGCACGATCTCGCGGAACTGCGGCGCCAGCAGGCGCTCGGCGTCGGCGCGCATCTCGGCGATCGCCTCGCGGCGGATCAGCGGCGGCGGGATCGAGATCGCATGCGTGGTGCCGCGCTCGTCGGTGAGCAGCCACCGCAGCTTGGTCGTCTCGTCGGCGGGCCGGTACCAGACCACATTGGTGCGCCGGTGGCCCGGACGCAGATCGTCGTTCGGCCCCGCTACCGGATAGGCCAGAAACTGTTCGCCGGGCGGCAGGCCGAAGGCCATCACCTCGAACAACTGGCGATGCGTTTCCGGCGGGATGCCTCTCTCCGCCAGCAAGGCCCGCCATGCGGTATAGCCTGCGTATTGCGGCCCGACATCCGGCGCGCACTGCTGGCGCACGGTGGAACGAATGCCGTCGGCGCCAACGAGCAGGTCGGCGACGATCGTTTCGCCATCGGAAAAATGCGCAGTGACCCCTTTCGCATCCTGGCTGAAGCGGGAGAGCCCGCGGCCCCGGTGATAGTGCGCGGCGGGAAAAGCGTCGCGCAGCAGCCGGAAAACCCGCTCCCACGCAGTGAGCACCTGCGGACATTCGATCTCGCTGGTGACCCGCCCATGGGCGTCGAGGATCTTGCGCGTGGTGATCTTCACCCCGAGGTCGTCGGTGGGCAGGCCGAGGCCGCGCAACCGGTCAATCAGCTCATACTGGGCGACGATGCCGGCGCCGCGGCCGGACAGCTCGCTCTCCACCCGCTCGTAGACGTCGACGTCCCACCCTGCGCGGAGCAGCTGCAGCCCGCTCAGCAGGCCGCTCATCGAGCCGCCAATGACGACCGCACGTCTGTTTGCCGACCCGCCCAAATGATTGTCCTCAATCTTTCAGTTCCCCGGAATATGCTATATATGAGCGCAAATAGCACTGGAGGAGTTTCCCATGGCATTGACCATGGCCGACAAGGCCGACGTAAAGAAGCACAATGACCCGTGGCCGGCCGACGTCGCCGCCGAATTCGCGCGCGAAGCGAAGAACCCCAATCCCTGCGTCGGCACCACGCTGCTTTCGGAGAACGAACGCACGCGGGTGTGGATAATCCGCCTGGCGCCGGGCGAGCGCACCGGTTTCCACCGCCACGTGCTGGATTATTTCTGGACCTCGATCAGCGGCGGCCGCGCACGCCAGCACATGCAGGACGGCACCACCCTCGAATGCACCTATGAGCCGGGCGAAACCCGCCACGAGAGCTACGGCAAGGGCGAGTTCAAGGTGCACGACCTGCAGAATCTCGACGACAAGGAAATGGTATTCATGACCGTCGAGTTCAAAGACAGCGCCAACAAGCCGATGCCGTTGCCCGAGCAGGTGCGCAACCGCGCCGCCTGAGCATGCACAAGAGAATTCCTCGCCTGCGGTCCCATCTGTACCGAGGCCACGAAGAACTCTTTAGAACAGCACGGATTTTCTCCGGCGTTTCCGTCGGCCGAAGTGACGCACCTTGGGCAATCAGACCCCGAGATAATACTGCTTGATCATCTCGTTGTCTTGGAGGTCGGCCGCGCTCTTGCCTTCGAATTCGATCTGACCGTGAACGATGATATATCCGCGGTCGGCGATCTTGATGGCCTGGTTGAAATTCTGTTCGGCCATCAGGACCGTCAGGTTTCGGTCATCCTTCAATTCCTTGATCTTCGTGATCATGCGACTGACCAGAATGGGCGCAAGTCCCACCGAAGGCTCGTCGACGAGCAATATGCTGGGCTTGGACATCAGCGCCCGCGCCACCGCGACCATCTGCTGTTCGCCGCCGCTCATGCTTCCCGCCAACTGTTTGCGGCGTTCCGCCAAAACCGGGAATGCGGTGAAAACGAAATCCAGGCTTTCTGCCAGGCTTTGCCGCGCAGCCGGCCGGAAGGCGCCCAGATTGAGGTTCTCCTCGACGCTGAGCGCAGGAAACAGGCGCCGGCCTTCGGGCACCAGCGCGATCCCCAGATCGACGACCTCTTCCGGCGACTTGCCGATCAGGCTGGTGGTGGCGCCATTGATTTCGACGGTGATTTCGCCGGCCGAGGGTTTCACAATGCCGATGATGCACTTGATCAGAGTCGACTTGCCGTTGCCATTGGAGCCGAGCAGCACCACGGTCTCGCCGTCGCTGACGGTCATCGAAACGCCGTGTAGCACCCGGACCGATCCGTAGCCGGCTTCCACGTTCCTGACGGTGAGGTTATTCGCCAAGATAGGCCCTTTCCACGTCCCGATTGTGAATCACCTCGTCAGGTGTGCCATCGGCAATTTTCTTACCCGCGTCCAACACCACGATTCGTTCCGAATACCGCATAACAGCGCGCATGATATGTTCGATCATAATAACGGCGACGCCTTGCTGGTTCAGAACCATGAGGATTTCCAGGATTTCGTCGACTTCGGAGCTGGAAAGGCCGGCCATGGCTTCATCGGACACCAGCAGCGTGGGTTTCGCGGCCAGCGCGCGGGCGAGCTCGAGCTTCCGCATATCCACCTGGGTCAGGCCCGCCGATTTGTCATGAGCGCGGTCGGCGAACTTCACGGTCTCGAGAATCTCCATCGCCTGTTCGCTGATGTGGCGGTGGTCAGCCCGGTCCCAAGCGGCGTATTCCAGCGGGACACACAGGTTCTCCAGCACGGTCATGCTCTTGAACGGCCGCGGAATTTGAAAACTGCGGGCGATTCCCAGATGGGCGCGCTGATGCGCGGGCATCGACGTGATGTCATGGCCGTTGAAGACGACCGATCCGTCGTCGTTGAAAAGTGCGCCCGAGATGCAATTGATCAGGGTTGTTTTGCCGGACCCGTTGGGCCCGATCAGGCCAAGCCGCTCGCCCCGGTCCAAATGAACATTGACCTCATCCAGCGCGACGAAGCCTCCGAACCGTTTGGTCAGATTGGTGACGTCCAGGACGCGGTCAGCCATTGGTCGCGCCCTTCTTTTTTCTGAAATCCTCGACCAGTCCGACAATCCCCTTGGGCGCGAGCGTGATGAACGCCACCAGCACGATGCCGACAATCAGCAGGTTGAGTTCCGACGAAATCGTGACGGTAGCGGTCTCCAGCACGACGCCCAGAATCAAGGCGCCGATCACCGGGCCGTACCAGACCAAAGTGCCGCCGATGATCGGCATGGCGATGGCATTGACCGCGATCAGCAGGGAAAATGCCGAAACCGGTTCGACGAACGAGACGAAGAAGGGGTACGGCGCGCCAGCGACGCCCATGAGCGCGCCCATCAACGTGGTCGAGATAAGTTTCAATCTGAGCGTCGGCACGCCCATGCATTCGGCGGCGGTTTCGTCGTCGCGGATTGCGGTCAGGCCCATCCCTAAGCGAGACGAGCTGACATAGCGCGACACCGCGGTCGCGACGATGGCCAGGAACAGCATCAGCATAAACAGCAGTTCGATGAAATTATCGAAAATGAAGAAGTACTGTGGCGGCTGAATAAAGATTCCCGCCGCCCCGCCGACAAAATGCCAGTTGTTGACGACCGTTTCGAACACCAGCGCCGTGGCCAGGGTGGCGATCGCGAAATAGACGCCCTTGAGCCTGAGCGTGAGATAGCCCGCCGCCAGGCCCAGAAGCCCGCAAATGATTCCGGCGACGATCAGCGTCGCCGGCAGCGGCAGGCCAAACGCCTTGTTCAGCGAAACCGACGTATAGACTCCGACGGCGAAAAATCCGGCGCTGCCGAAATTCACGTATCCGGTGAACCCTCCCAGGATATTCCACGCGACCGCCATGATCACGCCCTGCAGGATCGTGTAGATCGCAAAAAAATAAAACTCGTTGTCGGACAGTTTGGTGAAAGCAAACCCGAGAACAAATACGAGAACGACCGACAGCCAGAACAGTTTTGACTTCATTTAGGCCCTGCCAAAGATGCCTTGCGGCCGCACGGCCAGGGTCAAAAGGAGGATGCCGAACCCGACGGCCGGCGCCCAGGACGGGCCATAGAATGTGGAGATGAAACTCTCGACGACGCCGATCAGAATGGCGGCAACGAAGGTGCCGCTGATGCTGCCCATGCCGCCGAGGACGACGATCGCGAAGATGCGCCCGATATAGACCCGGCCGACCGAGGGCTCGACCGGCTGAATAATGATCAACAGCGCGCCGGCCATGGAGGCGGTGGCGATGGCGATGCCGAGCGCGATCCGTTTGACCTTGACGGGATCGGCGCCCATGAGCTGCAACGCCAACCGATCCTGCGATACCGCCAATATGGTTTTACCCAGGAAGGTCTTGGACAAGTAAAGGATGACCGCCCCGGTCATTATGACGGAGATGGTCGCGGGGACCAGCATCCGGTACGGCAGGTCGACGGGACCGATATGCAACGTCTCGCCGATATAGGGCGCGCTGACAAGGCGGTAGTCGACGCCGAAGGTCAGAATCAGAATGACCTCGATGATGAACATGAGGCCGAAGAAGAACGCCAGCCCGCTCAGCGATTCCTGACCGGTTCTTTCGAAACTCACGTAATAGAACCGGTAAAGCAGCGTGCCCAGGAAATAGAACACCGGCATGAAAAGGAGTCCGATCAGGACCGGATCGATGCCGAAGTTGTTGTTCAGGATATAGGCGACGAATGAACCCAGGATGACGAATGTTGGGTGGGCGATATTGACGATGTCGAGCTGGCCAAAGGTGATCGACAGGCCAAGCGCCACTGCTGCGTAGAACCCGCCAAGCATGAGACCCGCGACGACAGCGTTCAGAATCAAATCGAGCGTGGACACTGTCGTCCGGGCCTCATATGCCTTGGCTTTAGCCTAACCGGTTGGCTTGGCTATTGCTTGTACGGGTACTGGACGTCGCCGGAGCGGAAGCTCTTCGGATAGACTACGATCCGCTTGCCCGGCTTGTTGAACTGCATGAGGTCGTTGGGCGCGACGTCCCGGAACTGCACTTGCAGCGTACGGCTCGTCTCCCATTCGCCGTTCTTGCCGAACTTCACCTTGCCGACCACCGTGTCGAAGGTGGTCTTGTGGATGTAGGCGGCGATCTTTTTCTGGTCCAGGCTGCCGACCTTGTTGATCGCGTCGCCCAGAACCTGCAGATAGGCGTAGGCGTATGGCGGCAGGTAGTGGCCGAACGGATCGACGCCCTTGCCCTTCGCGGCTTCCTGATACTTCGCCAGGAATTCCTTGACGCCCGGGAAGTTCAGGGTCGGTTCCGGCACCCAGAAATCGTAGTTGACGATGCCGTCGAGCATCGGACCCAGATTCTTCTGAATTCCGGCGAACTGCAGTCCGACCATGCCGCCGCCGAACATCTTGGCCTTGAGGTCAAGTTCGTTGGCCGCCTTGACGAGGGCGACCGAGCCGCCCGGATAGGATCCGACATAGACCAGATCCGCGTTCGCGGCCTTGATCGCCTGCATGACCGAGGTCACGTCGGGCGAGCCGAACGGAAACGTCTTGTCATAGACGATCTTCAGGCCGAGACGCTTGGCGTGACGCCGCGCGCCGGCCACCGCGTTCAACGCGAAGTCGGCATCTTCCGACAGCAGCGCGATGGTCTTCGGCTTCGGGTTTTGCTCCATGGCGACGTCGAAGAACCCGCGCGACCAGTCGTCCTTCGGCTGCGGGCCCGCCGGCATGATCTGGAAGTAGCGGTCGTAGTTGAACTTGTCGTTCACCGCCAGACCGAACAACGCCATGAACACCAGGCCCTTGCGCATGACCAGCGGCATGGCCGGGGAAATTTCGTTGGTGCCGTAGCTCGACACGACCAGATCGACTTTGTCGACGTTCAGCAGCTTGCTGTAGATGCCCGGCACCTTGGCGGGCGAGGTGGCGTCGTCGTAATAAGTAAACTCGACCTGGCGTCCCAGAAGGCCGCCCGTCTTGTTGACGTCGTCTCGCCAGATTTCCATGGCGATCAGGGCCGCCTTGCCGGCGCCGGCCAGGGGGCCGGTCAGCGCCATGCTGAAGCCGATCTTGATCGGCTTCTTGTCCTGCGCCTGCGCGCCGGAGACGGCGAACATCGCGCCAGCCGCAAGGGTGAGGCTCACCCCCGCGACCCAGGCCAATGTCCTGGACTTGAGATTAAGCAGCATATTGTTCCTCCCGTTTGGATTTAGGTATTGTTTTGCCGGCATCTTAAGCGGTTTTGGCCGGTCGGCGCTAGAGGGTCGCTGTATCGAAAGGTGGGCTATATCCCCTCGACCATGATGGTTTCGACCTCGCCCGCACCGCCGCGCCGGAACGCCGCGGCGCGGTCGTATTCCGGCGATGTGAAACAAGCCACGCCCTGCTCGAAGGTGGGAAACTCGATCACAGCAAAGCGGCTGAATTTGTCCGGCCCCTCCATGATCTGAAACTTGCCCCCGCGCACCAGCACCTTGCCGCCGTATTTGGCGATGATGTCGGGCACCAGGTCGGTGTACTTCTTATACTCGACCGGGTCGTTAATCCTGGAGCGTGCAACCCAATAAGCCGGCATCTTCAGTCTCCTCGCTTCATACGCCCGGCCCTTGTGCCGGGCATCCTCGTCTTGAATGATGGACGCAACAGTAACGGCGTAACCGCCCGGCACAAGGCATGTGCTTCGTCCGGCGAAGATGGACCTACCAAGTAAGACATCAGGAGGAACGACGCGACATGCCGCGCAAGTTGATCGACATCTCGGTGCCGCTGGAGAACGACGTGGCCGCCGATCCACCCGGCTACGGCCCGATGATCGAGTACCGCGATCACCGGCAGACCGCGGCTGAGGTGGTCCGGTTCTTTCCCGGCCTTACCGAGAACGATCTGCCCGACCGCGAGGGCTGGGCGATCGAGTGGGTGCGGCTGTCGACCCATTGTACTACCCACCTCGACGCGCCCTGGCACTTCGCCTCCACCATGGATCACGGCAAGCGCGCCATTACGATCGACGAAGTGCCGCTGGACTGGTGCTTCCAGCCCGGCGTCAAGCTCGACTTCCGAAACTTCCCCGACGGCTACGTGGCGACTGCCGCCGACGTCGAGGCCGAACTCAAGCGCATCCGCCACAAGCTTTCACCGCTTGAAATCGTGGTGGTGAACACCAGTGCCGGCGCTGCCTACGGCCACCCCGACTACGTCTCGCGCGGCTGCGGCATGGGCCGCGAGGCGACGCTCTATCTGCTCGAACGCGGCGTGCGCATCACCGGCACCGACGGCTGGAGCTGGGATGCGCCTTTCGTCCACACTATGAAGAAATATGCCGAGACCCGCGACGCCTCGCTGATCTGGGAAGGCCATCGCGCCGGCCGTGAAATCGGCTATTGTCATATCGAAAAGCTGCACGATCTCGAAGCGCTGCCGGCCACCGGCTTCATGCTCAGCTGCTTCCCCGTCAAGGTGCGCGGCGGTTCCGCCGGCTGGACCCGGGCGGTCGCGATCATCGACGAATGACGGCGCGGACACCAATGGCGACAACGAAAAACCTCAAGATCGATCCCGAGCGGCTGTGGGACGACCTGATGGAGACGGCGCGGATCGGCGCCACACCGAAAGGTGGTATCTGCCGGCTGACGCTGACTGATCTCGACCGCCGGGTGCGCGACTGGTTCAAGGCCCGCTGCGAAGCGCTCGGCTGCGCTGTCACCGTCGATGACATGGGCAACATGTTCGCCCGCCGCGCCGGCGCACGCGCCGATGTGCCGCCGATCGCCATGGGCAGCCATCTCGACACCCAGCCGACCGGCGGCAAGTTCGACGGCGCGCTCGGCGTACTGGCGGCGCTCGAAGCGCTGCGCACGCTGCACCGCGCCGGCTACGAGACCTTCGCGCCCATCGAGCTGATCAACTGGACCAATGAGGAAGGCGCCCGCTTCGCTCCGCCCATGCTTGCCTCCGGCGTGTTCGGCGGCATTTACAGCCGCGACTGGGCGGCATCGCGCGCCGACCGCGGTGGCGTCACCTTCGGCGGCGCGCTGGAAGCGATCGGCTATCACGGACCGGAAGCCTGCGGCGACCACAAGCTGTCGGCTTTCTTCGAAGTGCATATCGAGCAGGGCCCCTGGCTCGAAGCCGAGGGCAAGGATATCGGCGTGGTCAGCGGCGTGCAGGCCATGCGCTGGTACGAGATGACGCTGCAAGGCCAGGACACCCATGCCGGCACCACGCCGATGCCGCGTCGCCACGACGCGCTGGTCGGCGCCGCCCGTGTGATCGAGACCGTCAATATTGCCGCGCGCGCGCATCCCCCCGCCGTCGGCACCGTCGGCCTGCTCGAAGTCAAGCCGGGCTCGCCCAATGTGGTGCCCGGCGAAGTCTTCCTCACCATCGACCTGCGCTGCCCCGATCCGGCGGTGCTCGACCGCATGGAAGGCGACATCGCCGAGACCGCCGACAGAATCCGCGGCGAGATCGGCCTTGACGTCGCGCTGAAGACCATCATGACGCAGCCGCCGGTGCATTTTGACGCCGACTGCGTCGCCGCCGTGCGCGCGGCGGCGCAGGTCTCCGGCTATTCGATACGCGAGATGATGTCCGGCGCCGGCCACGACGCCGCCTACGTGGCGCGCGTGGCGCCGGCGGCGATGGTCTTCGTGCCGTGCAAGGACGGCATCAGCCACAACGAGGTGGAGTATTCGTCGAAGGAGCAGTGCGCCGCCGGCGCGCAGGTGCTGTTGCAGGCCGTGCTCGACTACGACCGCCGGCTGGCGGAGCGTTACGGAGAAAAATGACCGGGCTTACGCGGCGCCCGCCCCGGCGCGGCGCGCGTTCAGCGCCATGGCAATCAGCGCGCCACCGCCAAACACCATGTTGATGCCGACCAGGAGGCCGATCGCCCAGGCCGCGGTGCTCGGCAGACCGGCGAAAATCAGCCCGCCCAGCACCAGGTCGACGACACCGCTCACCAGCATCCAGCCCCACTGGCCGGACAGTTCGCGCTTGTGATCGAGTGCGAACATGATCGAGGCGGCGCCCTCGACGATGAAGAAGGCGACCAGGATGACGGTCAGCGACAACGCGCCGGTGAGCGGCATGGCCAGCAGCAGCGCGCCGACCACGATACCGAGCACGGCGGAGACCAGCGCCCACCAGAAGCCGGGCGCCGCCCGCATCCAGAAAGTGGTGACCAGCCCCATGATCCCGCTGATCAGGAACAGCCAGCCGAGCAGGATGGTCACCGCGAGCGTCGCCAGCGGCGGCAACACGATGGCCGCGGCTCCCAGCACCAGCAGCACGATGCCCTCGATCAGGTAGAGCTTCCAGTGCGCATGCAGCGACCTGGCGACCGCGCGCTGAATGTCACCAACATCGGGATTGGACATGGCAGCCTCCGGCCCGTCACCGTGGCGGAGCCTAGCACGTCGCGGCCGGCGCCCAAACGCGCCGTGCGGCCTGGCGAGTGCATGACCGATGAAACCTTTGATTGCCCGCTGTTGCGGGGCATGACAGAATCAATCGTGGAGGCCGAACAGCTACTCCGCCGCCCGTCGTGCCGCCACGATCTGGTCGGCGGTGCGCCCGGTCAACTCGGCCATGTGGTCGAACTTGAAGGTGAACGAGCCGACGCCGGCGGTGCCCGAGCGCACCTCGATAATGAGGTCGCCGATTTCGCTCTCCGGCATCTGCGCGCGCACCACGTCCCAGCCCGGCCAGCCTTCGCGCGCATCGAAGCCGAGGATCTGCCCGCGCCGGCTCGACAGGATAGCGTTCATCTTGGCGGTGGCCTCGCTCGGGCAGACGATTTCCACCTCGTGGATCGGCTCCAGCAGAACCGGCTGGCATTGTGGCAGGCCTTCCACGATGCCGATCCGGCCGGCGGTGCGGAAGGCCATGTCGGAGGAATCCACCGTGTGGTAGGAGCCGTCGATCAGCGCCACCGAGATGTCCACCACCGGAAAGCCGAGCGGCCCGTGCTTGAGCGCGTCGATGACGCCCTCCTCCACCGCCGGTATGTAGTTGCGCGGCACCACGCCACCGGTGATGCGCTCCTCGAAATGGAAACCGGCGCTACGCGGCTGCGGCTTGATCTCCAGCACGACGTCTCCGAACTGGCCGTGGCCGCCGGATTGCTTCTTGTGCCGCCCGCGGATTGTGGTCGGCTTGCGGATGGTCTCGCGGTAGCCGACCGAGGGCGGCTGGCTGGTCACCGGCACCGTGTAGCGGTCGGCGAGCCGTTCGGTCGCCACCCTCAGGTGCATCTCGCCCTGGCCCCAGATCACGACCTCGTGGCTTTCGGCGTTGTGTTCGACCACCAGCGAAGGGTCTTCCTCGGTCAGCTTGGTAAAGGCCTGGCCGAGCTTGACGTCGTCCTTGCGCTCCTTGGCCTGCACCGCGATGCCGAGTACCGGCGGCGCGGGCTTTACCTCGATCAGCGCCTTGTGCGGCTGCTTGCCGCTCGACACCGTGTGGCCGGTCTTGGCGCCGTCGAGCTTGCCGAAAGCGACTGTCTCGCCGGCGTTGGCCGGCCCGCGCTTCTCGAAATGCTGGCCCATCTGCTTGAACACGCCGGAGACGCGGCCGGCTTCGCCATCAGGCGTATTGAAGGTCGTGCCGTCGGTGGCGGTGCCGGCGAGCAGGCGGGCGACCGACATCTTGCCGCCGTGGGTGGTGTGGAAGGTCTTCAGCACCAGCGCCACCGCTTCGCTGCCCGCTTCCAGCCCCAGCCGCTGGACGGTGTCCGCCACGCCGGGCGCCTCGTGGCGCAGCGCCTTGAGCAACCGTTGCACGCCGTTCGAGCGGGTGGCGACGCCCAGCAGCACTGGCACCACCTGGCGCTCGCGCAATTCCTTTGACAGGTCGTCGAAGACCTTGTCGCGGGGCGGCTCGATGTCCTCCAGCAATTGCTCCATCAACTGGTCGTCGTGATCGGCCAGAGTCTCCAGCATGGTGAAGCGCGCCTCTTTCTCGCGCTCGGCATCCTCCCCCTTGAGCTCGATGACCTCCGACGGTGAGTGCTCCTTGTAAACATAGGCGCGCTCGAGGGCGAGATCGACGAAGCCGGAAATAAGATCGCCGCTCCAGATCGGAATCTGCCGCAGCAGCAGGGGCACGCGCGAGGCCGGCTGCAACAGCTTCAGCGTCTCGCGCACGCGCTTGTCGGCCTTGTCGATCTTGTTGAGGTAGAGGAAACGGGGGATGTTCTGGTCTTCCAGCTCGCGCAGGATCAGCTGCAGCTGCGGCACTTTCTTCTCATCGGCCTCGCAGACCACGACCGCGGCGTCGACCGCCGGCAGCGCGCTGCGCATGTCCTGGATGAATTCGATGGAGCCCGGGCAGTCGATGAAGGTGTAGTCGTCGCCCATGAAGGAGGTGGTGGCCAGCGAGCACTCCACACTCATCTTGTGTTGGCGGGCCTCCTTGCTGGCGTCGCCGACACTGTTGCCGGCGTCGACGGTGCCCTGGCGCTGAACCGCGCCGGTACGGGCGAGAATGGCTTCGAGCAGGGTGGTTTTGCCGCTTTGGAAAGGGCCCACCAGGGCGATGCACCGGGGGCCCTTGGGTCCCGAGCCGTTTTGAGCCATGCCATTTCCTCCCTCGCCGGCCGGGGAGTTGGCCTTTTTATCCCGGCCCTTTGTGACAATATCGTCTCAGGACCGCGCGGGACTGGCAAGCAAAGAATACGTCAATGCAATCAAAGCAGAGCGGCGCCGCGCCGACGGCGTCACGGCGGCTTCGCGTTAGCGGCCGGCCGTGAACGTCAAATCAACCACGTTGCGCGGGTCGACGTCCTTGCCGATCAGACCTTGCGCCTTGTACCAGGCCACCTGGCGCGCCACGTCGCCGAAGTCGAGCCGCGCCTGCGCATCCAGGAAATAGGCGGTCTCCGCGACCCGGCGATTGGCACTTTCGCCGGCCTCGCCGGGATAGACGTAGTACGCGATCTCCGCCGCCGCCTTGTCCGACATCTCATCCGATTTGCGCTTGCCGGAGGAATCGTGGCGCAGCAGTGCGGCGGCATAGTCGGCGGCGCCATGGCGATACGCGCGCAGGAACTTGTCCACCATGGCGCGCCGGCTTTCCAGCGTCCTGGCCGAGGCGAACAGCGCGCCGAGTTGCTGCGCGTCAACATCCGAATACCAGCCGAGCAGGCGTGCCTGTCCGGCCAACAGCAATTCGCGCGCATAGGCTGCTGGCAGAATCGCGGCGTCGGCGTGGTTCGTCGCCACCGCATCCATGACGGCGTTGAACGAATGCAGCGGCTTCAGGATTATGCTGGCAGCATCGAAGTTATGCACGCGGGCAATCTGGCTGAGCTGGTAATGAAAGCTTGAGCCGAGTTCGGTCACTGCCACCGATCTGGTGGCGAGGTCGGCGAGTTTGCGCAGTCCCTGGCTATGGGCAACGCCGGAGGCGACAATCTCATTGCCTTCGAAACCGCTCTCCTCCCGCACCTGCGCGGCCACCGCCTTGATCTTGCCCTTCCCGGCGAGTTCGAACGCCGTTGCGGTGAAGCCGGCCAGGCCGAAATCGGCGGCACCCGCGGCCAGCGCCTGCACCACCGCCCGCGGGTTCGGGTAGGCGCGCAGGGCTAGGTCTATCCCTTCCGCCTTGAAGTAGCCGCGTGTCGCCGCCAGGAACAGCGCCCCGTTATCCGTCAGCCGCATGGTGGCGACGGTGACGTTCTCCCGCGCGGCGGCGGGCAGCATCGTGGCGATGAGAAGGAAGACGGCGATGGCCCAGCGAATCATGCGCCGACCATAACCGAGTCTCCGGCCGCTCGCCTCACCCCTCGGTCGTGAAAGCCTCGATCTCCCGCATCAGCGTCTCCCAGGCCGGGTCGTCCGGCACGGGGACATGGTTCTCCGACTCCAGCGTGACGAACCTGGCGCCGGGAATCCGTGCCGCCAGCAACCGTCCCTGCTCGAGCGGCGACACGTTGTCGTGCCGCGCATGGATCACCAGCGTCGGCACCTTGATCTGCGGCAGCAGGTCGAGAATGTCGATGTTGTCCGAAGCGACGCGCAGACGTGCGGCCATTTCTCCCGACGTCGACATTCGCTGCATGTCGGCGAACCAGTCGAGCATCTGGCGCGAGGCGTCGGACAGATACAGCGAACTGAAGGCGCGCATGAATGCGGAGTCGGCATTGCCCCAGCCTTGCTGCATCATGGCGAGCATCGCCTGCGAAGCGGCGGCGTCCATGGTTGAACCGCGCCGGTTGCGGCCCTGCGCATAGGAGCCACACAGAATCAGGTGGGACACGCGTCCGGGGTGGCGCGCAGCGAAGCTCGCTGCGGCGGCGCCACCCTGCGACAGGCCCAACAGCGCGAAGCGCCCGAGACCCGCGGCTTCGACCACCGCGGCCAAGTCGCGCTCGAAGCCTGCAAAAGAGATGTCGTGCACGTCCCGGTCACTGAGCCCGATGCCACGGCCGTCGTAGCGCACCAGGCGGAAGCGCGCGGCCAGCCGCCGCAGCATTGGCGCCCAGATCGGACTCTGCCAGTCGTGATCGAGATGGGTGAGCCAGTGAGCGGTCTTTACCAGCACCGGACCCTCACCGACGGTGGCCATGGCGAGGTTCACGCCATCGTCTGTGCGGCAGAAGGTGATGTTCTGTGTCGGCGCCACAGGTGGCGGTGCGGATGCTGGCGGCGGCGGCGACGCAGTTTCGGTTAGTTCGTTGGCCTCACCGACAAAACGGAAACCCTTGCGCACGATGGTCTTGATCAGCCGCTGGGCAGAGCCATTGTCGTCGATGGCGCGGCGGGCGGCGTTGATGCGGCTGGCCAGCGCCGATTCCGACACGATGCGCCCGTTCCACACGTCGGCGATCACGTCGTCGCGGCTGACCACCCGATCGCGGTTGCGCACCAGAAAAGCAAGCAGGTCAAAGACCTGCGGCTCCAACTCGACCGCCGCCCCGCCCTTGCTGAGCTCGCGCCGGTCGAGGTCGAGCACGCAATCCTCGAACGCATAGCGCATGCGGCTGTTCTCCCGGCGAAACGCCTCGGCTCGCAAAATAAAGGCCATCTCAAGGGAATGCCAAGGCGGCCTGAAAGCGCATGGACGCGAGCCGGGCCATCGTGGCGGCATCCGGCGCGGCCGGCGGCCACGCCCCAAGGAGGGTACCGCTATGACTTCATACACGACATCGCCAATGACCGCGAGCGCTCCGATCCGTCGCCTTGCCGACGGTTCCATCGACTACCGGTTCTATTACGCCGAATCTCAACGCCTACGCATCAAGGAACGCCGCGCCGCCTGGCAATTCCTGGCGAAGATGGCGAGGACCGCTGTCGGCCGATGCAAGATGGCCTTTACCATTGGCCGCGCGGCTGACAGCGCCCGCCCGGCTCAACGGCGGGCACCATCTCCGGTGC
>Ga0210062_1000034_pt1 | contig 35770 bp, 40 predicted proteins | sample Muzzi_CordA_D2_FD_185528 | JGI IMG/M metagenome (GOLD analysis project Ga0210062, IMG submission 185528) | Wetland microbial communities from San Francisco Bay, California, USA, that impact long-term carbon sequestration - Muzzi_CordA_D2 (SPAdes) | ecosystem: Environmental > Aquatic > Marine >...
TGCGGGTCGAGGTCGACGATCAGCACATGCTCGCCGATGGCGGCGAGTGCGGTGCCGAGATTGATGGCGGTGGTGGTCTTGCCGACGCCGCCCTTCTGATTGGCGATGGCCAGGACGCGCGGGCGCGGGGCCGGCTCGGTGCGGGCCGCCGGCCGGTCGAAGGGAACCACGTCGGCGGTACCGGCTGGACCGGCATCCGGGCCGGCGGACGCGCGGGGCTGGTCGGTGAGTGGCGGCGTTTCTGTCATATTGGCCTGTCCATGGTCATGGCCGGCGCTCCGTCCGCCCGGGCTCGGAGGCGGGTATCCTGTCGTCGCCAAGCTTAGCCCCTTCTGCGAGGCTCAAGGCCGGAGATTACAACGATACAGCCGTCCGGGCTGGTCCTGCTGGGCACCGTCGAGACTTCAATAATCCAATATTTAGCGGCATCGGTCAATTCAGCATCTACATCTTGTCCCTTGGGGAACAGACCAACGGCGCCCCTGGCGATGAGGGGAAGGGCTTGATCGCACAGTATTTTCAGCGGCGCCAAGGCGCGCGCGGTGACCACATCAGCCCTTCCGTTCCAGCTTTCCCCAAAATTCTCGGCGCGCTCCTGATGAACTTCCGCCGGCACCCCCGTCGCCCGCACGGCCTCGCGCAAAAAAGCGGCCTTTTTACCGTTGCTCTCGACGAGATGGACTTTGGCACCGGGGGTGTCGCCGAGCGTGCAGGCAAGCGGAATGCCGGGGAAGCCGCCGCCGGCACCGAGGTCGACCCACACTTTGGCCGCCGGCGCCAGCGGCATGAGCTGCAGCGAATCGGCGACGTGCCGCGTCCACAGCTGCGGCAGCGTCGAGGAGGCGACGAGGTTGAGCTTGCTTTGCCAGAGCAACAGCACGTCGACGAAGCGGTCCAGCCGCACCAGTGTTTCACGTGAAACAGGCATCAGCTCGAGCGCGCGCGCGCGGTCGGCGGAAAGGTCGAGCGCGCCCTGCCCGCCCTTCTTCAAGCGCTTTTCGCCGCCGGCTGCTTGTGGCGGGCGCGGCGCACATGCGCGACCAGCAGCGTCAGCGCCGCCGGCGTCACGCCATCGATACGGCCCGCATGTCCGATCGTGCGCGGCCGATGCGTCTGCAATTTCTGTTTCACCTCGTTCGACAATCCCGGTAGCGCGGCGTAGTCGAGATCGTCGGGCAGCGCAAAACTTTCGTCACGCCGGTACGCTGCCACGTCCGCCGCCTGGCGCGACAGGTAGACGTCGTACTTCGCATCAATCTCGATCTGTTCGGCAATCTTGGCATCGAGTTCGCCGAAGCGCGGCCAGATCCTTGCGAGCTCGGCAATGCCGACATTCGGATATGACAACAGCTCGAACGCGGTACGTCGCTGTCCGTCCCTGTTGAGCGCAAGGCCGTGCACTGCCGCTTCCTTCGGGGTCAGTGAAATCGAACGCGCGAAGGCCCGGGCATCGTTCAACGCTGCGGACTTTGCGCCGTGCAGGCGCGCGCGCTCCGCGCCGACGCAGCCGAGCGCAATTCCTTTTCCGGTGAGGCGCTGGTCGGCGTTGTCTGCGCGCAGCGCCAGACGATATTCGGCCCGCGACGTGAACATGCGATAGGGCTCGCTGACGCCGCGCGTGATGAGATCATCGATCATCACGCCGAGATAGGCTTCGGCGCGATTGAACGTGATGTCGACGCCGCCGCCGGCCAGGGCGCCTGCATTGAGACCGGCCAGAAGTCCCTGTGCCGCAGCCTCTTCGTAGCCTGTGGTGCCGTTGATTTGACCGGCCAAAAACAATCCGTGCAGGCGCTTGGTTTGCAGCGTTGGATCCAGTTCGCGTGGATCGACGTAGTCGTATTCGATGGCGTAGCCCGGCCGCACGAACTGCGCTTTCTCCAACCCGGGAATGGTGGCGACGAGCGCGTGCTGAACGTCTTCCGGCAGCGATGTTGAAATGCCGTTCGGATAGACGGTGTGATCGTCGAGACCTTCCGGTTCGAGAAAAATCTGATGACCGTCGCGTTCGCCGAACTTGACGATCTTGTCTTCGATCGACGGGCAATAGCGCGGACCGGTGCTCGCGATCTGCCCTGAATACATCGGCGAGCGATGGACGTTGGCGCGGATGATGTCGTGGGTCGCCGCCACCGTGCGCGTGATGCCGCATTCGATCTGCGGGTTCGCGATGCACGCGGTGAGCATCGAGAACGGCTCTGGCGGATCGTCGCCGGGCTGCATTTGCAAGTTGGACCAGTCGATGGTGCGGCCGTCCAGCCGCGGCGGCGTGCCGGTCTTCAGACGGCCGAGGGCGAAGCCGGCGTGCTCCAGCGTGCGCGACAGTCCCGTCGCCGGCGCTTCACCGACGCGGCCGGCGGGAATCTGCTTGTCGCCGATATGGATGAGGCCGCGCAGAAAAGTCCCGGTGGTGAGAACGACTGCCGCGGCGCCGAGTGCGCGGCCGTCGACGAGTTTGACGCCGGTGACGCGACCGGCGCGAAGGATGAGGTCGTCGGCTTCCGCTTCGATCACCGTAAGATTGGCAGTGGCGCGGATCGCGGCCTGCATGGCAGCGGCGTAGCGCTTGCGGTCGGCCTGGGCGCGCGGCCCGCGCACCGCCGGACCCTTACGCCGGTTGAGCACGCGAAACTGGATGCCGCCGGCGTCGGCGATGCGGCCCATAAGGCCGTCGAGGGCATCGACTTCGCGGACCAGGTGGCCTTTGCCGAGGCCGCCGATGGCGGGGTTGCAGCTCATGGCGCCGACGGTGGCGAAGCGATGGGTGACCAGCGCCGTGACCGCGCCCATGCGGGCGCTGGCGGCCGCGGCCTCGCAGCCGGCGTGGCCGCCGCCAATCACAACAACATCGAATCGCAAGTCCATGGCACGCCCCAATTGGGCGCTTGTAGCGGAGGGGTCCGGAACGGTCAAAAACAAAGGGAAAGTCGCAAATGTTTCACGTGAAACACCGCAATATAGGTAATTAGATACCATCGTTGTGCGCGCTCGGCTGTGAGCGTCAGCTATTCAGCCACCTGCGGCGACCCCTCCTCGCCCCGGTCCGGATGATTCGCGAGCTGGGGTCCTCCTAGCGGGCCATGCGGCCGGCCGGCGGCGGCCTGCTGGCCGTAGCCGTGCCGTCGTCATCCCGCGTCGAGGTAGAGCAGGCCGGCACCGATAGCGACCACCAGAATCAGCAGGACGATCCAGCCGACGGCGTTCGGCTCCTCCAGGGCCTTCTTCCAGAAAGGGTTGTGGGACATGAGGTCTCCCGCAAGCTCCTGCCCGCACGCTCCGGCACAATGGCCGCTGGCGCGAGACGACCCGTTGCCGCGGCGACCCGATGCCACAACGGCCGGTCCGGTGGTTACTTGCCGATGCAGAAATCGCGGAAAATGACGTCCAGGATGTTTTCGACATCAACCCGGCCGGTGAGGCGGCCGAGCGCCCGGGCGGCCAGCCGCAGTTCCTCGGCCACCAGGTCCTCGCGGGCGGACAGGTCGGGGCCGAGCGCCCGTTTGAGCGCCGCCAGGGTCTCCTCCAGCGCCTGCCGGTGCCGGGCACGGGTCACCAGGGCCTGCTCAGCGCCCGCCAGATCCTGCTCGGCATGGCGCATAAGGGCCACCAGCAGCCGATCCACACCGGCGCCGGTGCTTGCGGAAAGACTGAACTCATGATCATTTTTACTGAATTTTGATTCATTGCTAATAGTTAATCCTTTGCTAACCATGTTCCTTGAGAGTTCGTTAGTTGGCTGTCGCCGTTCATTCCTATCGAATACTTTCTCATTGGATTCATTTCTTGGACCGCCCATGCCGACCAGGTCGATCTTGCTGTGAATCAGCCAGATCGCCGGCCCCGAGCTGGATTCCCCGGTCGAATCCCGCGCCCCCAGGCCTGCCGGTCCCGTTCCCCACGCGGCGGCGCCGTCATTGAGCCACAGCACCAGGTCAGCCTCCGCCGCCCGGTCACGGGCACGGCGCACGCCCTCCATCTCCACCGGATCGCCGGTGTCGCGGATGCCGGCGGTGTCGAGCAGGGTGACCGGCCAGCCGTGCAGGTCGAGATGCACCTCGATGACGTCGCGGGTGGTGCCGGCATAGGGCGAGACGATCGCCGCCTCGCGGCGGGCGATACGGTTGAGCAAGGTCGACTTGCCGGAATTGGGTGGACCGGCAATGGCCACCACCAGCCCGTCGCGCAATCGCTCGCCACGGTGTCCATCGGCGAGCGCGGCCACGATCTCGCCGGCCAGCGCGCGCGCGATGGCGAGCGCCGGCGTGACCAGATCCTGCGGCACGTCGGCCTCGTCAGAAAAGTCGATGCCCGCCTCGATCAGCGCCAGCGCCTGGATCAGCTGCTGCCGCCAGCCTTCGGCGCGCCCGCCGAGCGCGCCCTTCATCTGGCGGAAGGCTTGCCGGCGCTGGCCTTCGGTCTCGGCCATGACCAGGTCGGCGAGACCCTCCACCGCGGTCAGGTCGAGCTTGCCGTTCTCGAAGGCGCGGCGGGTAAATTCGCCGGCCTCGGCCGGGCGCAGGCCCTCGAGGCGGCCGAGCGCCTCCAGCACCGCGGCGATCACCGCGCGGCCGCCATGCAGCTGGAGCTCGGCCACGTCCTCGCCGGTCTCGCTGTGGGGGGCGGGGAACCAGAGCGCGAGCGCCTCGTCGATGACGTCATTTGTCTCCGGATCGCGCAGACGGGCGAGTGCCGCCTGTCTCGGTTCCGGAATTTTCCCGCCCAGTGCCTTCAGCGCGTCGCCGGCGCGCGGGCCGGAAATGCGCACCACCGCGATCGCCGCCGGCGGCCGGCCGGAGGAGAGGGCGAAGATGGTGGGGCGGGACGGCTCGGACATCGCGGCGCACGGAAGCGCCGGGACGAGAGGGGGTCAAGGGGCGAGCCTGCGGCGGGGAGGGCCACCCTTCATCTTGCTGTTGTTGTACGATTGCGCCATCGCCATTCAAGAAGCGCCGAGCATGCCGCCAACCCCCGATAGCCGACAGGGCGAAGCCGCGCCCATCCTGGATCACAAGTTCCCCGCGGCCACCTCGGTCTTCACACCCGCCGCCTTGCTGCGCGAAGCCCGTCGACAAAAGGGCTTGCCGCAAATCGATGTGCCGCCGGTTTGCATTCTCGATCCCGACGGCGACATTCTCCGCCACCTGCTCGAGTCCGGTCGCGCCACGCGCTTCGATGCCTGGCCCTGCTATCACACCGAGCTCTACACTTTTGCGCTGGCGGGCCGGACGGTCGGCATCATCGGCTGCGTCGTCGGTGCGCCGTTCGCGGTCCTGATCGCCGAGGAATTATTCGCCTGTGGCTGCCGGTTGCTGCTCAATTTGACCTCCGCCGGCCAGATCAATCCCGCCGGGCCAACGCCGTATTTCGTGGTGATCGACCGTGCGCTCCGCGACGAGGGTACCAGCTATCACTACGCCGCGCCGGCCGCGTTTGCCGAGGCCGATCCGCGCCTGGTGGCGCAAGCCGTCGCCGCATTGCAACAGGGCGGCTTGAGGGCTCTGGTCGGCGCGAGCTGGACCACCGATGCGCCGTTTCGGGAAACCGCCGAAGCCATCGCGGCGGCGCGCGCGAAAGGCGTGCTGGCGGTGGAAATGGAGGCGGCGGCGCTCTACACCTTCGCGCGGACGCGCGGCAAGGCGGTGCTGTGCCTTGCACACGTCACCAATGCGATGGGGCAGGCCGGGCAAGATTTCGAAAAGGGCGAGTCCGACGGTACCACCGCCGCGCTCCACGTGCTTGCGGCAATCGTGCAGGCGATGGCGTAGCAAGCAGGGCGGCACGCCTTGACGGCCTCGCCGCGACCTCAGCCGCCGATGCCGACCGCCTTCGCACATTCGCAACCGTCCGGCGCGCGCCGCTTCACCGCGAGCCGCTGAAGGCTGACGCCGGTCCGCTGCAGCCGGTGCCGCCGCCCTGCGCTTGCACCGGCGGACAGGGGACCGAGCCGTAGGAACAGAAGACGCAGCAGTCGCCGGGCTTGGGCTTGAGCCGCTCGCCGCAGCCGGTGCAGTGGTAGAAGAACTGGCAGGCGTCCGTCGGCATGCGCTCCAGCCTGGCGGTGCCGCAATGCGGGCAGGTGATGAGCGATTCTTGAATCATCCATCCGCCCAATCCGTTCGGACATCCTTCGCCATCGCGCCCTTCCCAACCAGGCTCAGCTCTTCGGCGCCGACGGAAAGCCGGCATTCGTGGTTGCGGCGGTCAGCGCCTTCACACCGGTCTTGGCATCGTCGTAAGTGACAACCGCAGTCTTGTCCTGCAGCGACACCGTAACCTTACTTACGCCGGCAACCGCCCGCAGACTTGCCCTCACCGTATAGGGACAGGCCGCGCAATACATGTTCTGCACCGCCAGCGTAATTTTCCGTTCCGCGGCGAGGCTGTGCGACGAGATGACGAGGCTGAGTCCGACTGCGAGAGCGGTGATGAGTTTGGTCATCGGCATTTCTCCGTTCCGTCAAGCGAGGATATAGGGCGCGATGTAGTCGAAGCCGAGCGCGGCGATGACCAGCAGCGTCGCCGCGATCAGCATGGTCCGGACAATGCCGGTCCGCAGCGGCTGCGCGCAGGCCTCGTCTGCGGCGCACCCGGCTTTTGCGGAACGCCAGACTCGCCAATAGCCGGCGCCGAGGCAGACGACCGCCGCAGCAACAAAATAAGGCTTGTAGGGCGCCAGTTGCGTGAAGTTCCCGATCCAGGCGCCGCCGATGCCGAGGCCGAACAGCGCCACCGGCAGAATGCAGCATGAGGTGGCCGCCAGCGCGCCGATCAGGCCGCCGGCCACCAGCAAAACCGGGCCGCGCTGAACCGTCCGGTTCTCGGAATCCCGATTGAGCGTCATGCGGCGACGGTGCATCCTGTAGGCACTACAGAATCAAGGCAAAACAGCCATGGCATCGATCACAGCTTCGCGAGGGGACAGCCTCAGCATCGGCGCGCTCTCGCGGCATACCGGGGTGAATATCGAGACCATCCGCTACTATGAGCGCATCGGCCTCATGGTTAAGCCGCCGCGGACGAAAGGCGGCCACCGCAGTTATGCGACGGTGCATGCCGACCGGTTGAGTTTCATCCGGCGGGCGCGCGAACTGGGCTTCAGTATTGAGGATATCCGTACGCTGCTCGTGCTGTCGGCGCGCGGGCACGCATCCTGTGCCGAGGCGCGCCAGGTTGCCGCCGCTCACCTCGCCGATGTCCGCGCCAAACAAAATGACCTTGCGAAACTCGAGATTATTCTGACCGAAACCATTGCCCAATGTGATGCGCAAGGCAGCAGTGACGTCACGCCGGCCTGCCCGGTGCTCGAAGTATTGCAATCGTGACAGCGCCCGCTTGCCTTACCGAAAGGCCGCCGCATGCCCGACTGGGCAACGACAATCGGAACCCGACCTCGCGCAGCAATAGCGGTATCCGGACGGTCGTTGCCGGCGTCTGCATGATCGTATGATCCGGCGTTTTGTCGTAAGGATCGCGTGATGACCCGTTCCCCGCCCAGCCCCACCAACCGCCTCGCCGGCGCCACCTCGCCCTATCTGCTGCAGCACCAGCACAATCCGGTGGACTGGTGGCAATGGGGACCGGAGGCGCTGGCCGAAGCCAGACGCGCGAACAAGCCGATCCTGCTGTCGGTGGGTTACGCCGCCTGCCACTGGTGCCACGTGATGGCGCACGAGTCGTTCGAGGACGAGGCGACGGCGCGGGTGATGAATGAGCTGTTCGTCAATATCAAGGTCGACCGCGAGGAACGGCCTGACATCGACCAGATCTACATGAACGCGCTGCATTTGCTCGGCGAGCATGGCGGCTGGCCGATGACAATGTTCCTTACACCGAAGGGCGAGCCGGTGTGGGGCGGCACCTATTTCCCCAAGGACTCACGCTTCGGGCGGCCAGCCTTCGTCGACGTCCTGCGCGAGGTGGCACGGCTTTTCCGCGAGGAGCCAGGCAAGATCGAGCAGAACCGGGCCGCGCTGCTGGCACAACTCGCCGAGAAGGCGCGGCCCCCGGGCAAGGTGACCATCGGGATCAAGGAGCTCGACGCCGCCGCCAGGCAGGTGGGCAACGCCTTTGACGGCACCCATGGCGGCCTGCGCGGCGCACCCAAGTTTCCGCAGCCGGCATTGCTGGAGTTTCTCTGGCGGGCGGGAATGCGCAGTGGCGACGCGCGCTTCTTCGAGCTGGTCGAGCATTCGCTCACGCATATGAGCGAGGGCGGCATCTACGACCATCTCGGCGGCGGCTATTCCCGTTACTCGGTCGACGAGAAGTGGCTGGTGCCGCACTTCGAGAAGATGCTCTACGACAATGCACAGCTTCTGGAGCTGCTGGCGCTGGCCTGGCAGCGCAGCGGGACGCCGTTGTTCGCCCAGCGGGCGCGCGAGACAGTCGGCTGGCTCCGGCGCGAAATGACCACGAACGAGGGGGCCTTCTGCGCCTCGCTCGACGCCGACTCCGAGGGCGAGGAGGGCAAGTTTTACGTCTGGTCGCTGCCCGAGATCGAAGAGGCGCTGGGCCCGCACGCCGCCGAATTTGCAGCGCAATATGACGTCACCGCGGGCGGGAATTTCGAAGGACACAATATTCTTAACCGGCTCCAGCACTTACCGCCCAGCACGGAAAACCGCGGCGAGGCAGCCGCCGGTCTCGAATACACCCAAGTGGACGCCGCGCGATTTCCCATGTTGCGCGATAAGCTACTGGAAATACGCAATAAACGGATTCGGCCCGGGCTCGACGACAAGATTCTCGCTGACTGGAACGGGCTCATGATCGCCGCGCTGGTCAATGCCGGGCTGATCCTCGGCGAAGCGGACTGGATCGCCATGGCACGGCGGGCCTTCGACTTCATCGTCGGGTCGATGACGGACGGCGACCGCCTCGGACATTCCTGGCGCGCGGGGCAACTGCTGTTGCCGGGGCTCGCCTCCGACTACGCCGCCATGATCCGCGCGGCGCTGGCGCTGTACGAGGCCACGGGCGAGGGCGAATCGCTCGAGCGGGCGCTGACCTGGCAGCGCGAGCTCGACGCCCATTACGCCGATCGCGAGCGCGGCGCCTACTACCTCACCGCCGACGACGCCGGCGATCTGGTGGTGCGGCCGCACTCCACCGCCGACGACGCCATTCCCAACCCGAACGCAGTGGAGGCCCAGAACCTGGTGCGGCTGTCGGCGCTGACCGGCGATGCCGCCTGGCGGGAGAAGGCCGACCGGCTGATCGAGGACATCCTGGCGGCCAATGCGCAGAACCTGTTCAGCCACGTCGCGCTGCTCAATGCGCTCGACCTGCGCCTGCGCGGCGCCGAGATCGTGGTGACCGGGCCGCAGGCGGAAGTTCTGGCGCAAGCCGCGCTGAAATTGCCGTTCCTCGACCGCATTGTGCTGCGCGCGGCTTCGAGCGCCGCGTTGCCACCCGCGCATCCGGCGCAGGAGAAGCTGAAGGCGGCGCAGGACGGTGCCGCTTTCGTCTGCGTGGGCGAGACCTGCTCGCTGCCGATCACCTCCGCCGACGGCATCGCCGCCGCAATGGCGGCGATGCGCCGGCCGTCGACGCCGGGCGCCGGCTTCTCTTGATCTCCCCGCCGCCCTGGGCACAATTGCCGGCGGGCGGCGAACTCGGGGGTGGGGGAATCTGAAAATGCGTGTTCTGTTGGGCCTTGGGCTCGCCGGCCTCGTGGCCGGCGCCTTCGTTCCCGCTCATGCGGAGCAATGGTGCGGCTTCCGCGACAAGGCGCACGAGCGTGTACGCTGCGGCTATTCCAGCCTGCAGCAATGCAGGCAGGTGCTGGCCGACAAAAACCGGGGCAAGAAAGACTCCGGCACCATCGTCATTTGCCTGCCCGACCCTGCGCGCGGATGAACGGTCCGCGCAACCGGCGGACGGCGCTTGGCCAATATCGCCGCCGCCGATCAAGTCACCCTAGTTACTTGCCAGCATGACGTGCGGATTGACGAAGACGTAGCCGCGCACGTCGCGCACGTGCAGACGCGACAGACCTTTGCCCGAATTGTAGTCGCGCACCAGCCACTGACCGTTGCCGACAGACCGCTCGATGTACATCACATGACCGCTGCGAACGGCGGCAACGCCGGCAGCAGGACCCGCGACGCGCGGAAAGAGTCGTGCCCAGTTGCTGGCAAGGTTGAGCCGTTTGTCGGCGATACCGAGATATTTGCGCAGGCCGCAGCCGCAGTAGCGCTGCGGACAGCCCGCCGGACGACCGCCGATAATGGTGGCCTGATCGGCACGCGCGACACGGTTGCCGCTGGCGTCGATGAGAGGCGCGGCGCGACCTTGCGCGGCGGCGCCGCAGATCCTGCGACCGTCATTGGTAAGAACACAGTTGTTGTGACCGGCAACACCACGACGATGTTGAGCTACAGATGAATCGGTGAAAATGAAAACGACAAACAGTGAAACGAGAAGTGCAAGCATTCGCGAACGGTTCAGATAGTTCATAAGGTCCTCATAACCGATGTTTCGATGTGCACCGTCCTCCGCCGGTACGATTGACAGGTTCTTGTTGAGCCGGAATACGCGGGCTCTTTGTGACCAGAGCGTGATCCTCGCGCATCATATATGCGGCCGGCGCACGGAACATGCGTGATGCGGGAACCTGGTTAATGGCGCGCACGCGATCGTCGTTAACGTTTACATGGATGGAAAAAATACGGCCGGGCTTGCGCCCGGCCATCACCTTGTCGGCGTAATGTCGCCGCGATCAGGTATTCATCGACTCGAAGAACTCGCTGTTGGTCTTGGTGTTGCGCAGCTTGTCGAGCAGGAAGTCGATGGCGTCCATGGTGCCCATCGGATTGAGGATGCGGCGCAGGACGTACATCTTCTTGAGCACCGCCGGATCGGTCAGCAGCTCTTCCTTGCGGGTGCCGGAGCGGGTGATGTCGATGGCCGGGAAGGTGCGCTTGTCGGCCACCTTGCGGTCGAGGATGAGCTCGGAGTTACCGGTGCCCTTGAACTCCTCGAAGATCACCTCGTCCATGCGGCTGCCGGTATCGATCAGCGCGGTGGCGATGATGGTGAGCGAACCGCCCTCCTCGATATTGCGGGCGGCGCCGAAGAAACGCTTCGGCCGCTGCAGCGCGTTGGCGTCGACGCCGCCGGTCAGCACCTTGCCCGAGGACGGCACTACGGTGTTGTAGGCGCGGCCGAGGCGGGTGATGGAATCGAGCAGGATCACAACGTCGCGCTGGTGCTCGACCAGCCGCTTGGCCTTCTCGATCACCATTTCGGCCACCTGCACGTGGCGCGAGGCCGGCTCGTCGAAGGTCGAGGACACCACCTCGCCCCTGACCGAACGCTGCATGTCGGTGACTTCCTCGGGCCGCTCGTCGATCAGCAGCACGATCAGATAGGTCTCCGGGTGATTGGCGGTGATCGAGTGGGCGATGTTCTGCAGCAGCACGGTCTTGCCGGTGCGCGGCGGCGACACGATCAGCGCGCGCTGGCCCTTGCCGATGGGCGCCACGATGTCGATGACACGGGCAGAGAGATCCTTCTTGGTCGGATCCTCGTACTCCATGTGCAGCCGCTCGTTCGGATAAAGCGGCGTCAGGTTGTCGAAGTTGATCTTGTGGCGCGCCTTCTCGGGGTCCTCGAAATTGATGGTGTTGACCTTGAGCAGCGCGAAGTAGCGCTCGCCTTCCTTGGGCGAGCGGATGTGGCCCTCGACGGTGTCGCCGGTGCGCAGGGCAAAACGGCGAATCTGCGAGGGCGAGACATAGATGTCGTCGGGGCCGGACAGGTAATTGGATTCCGGCGAGCGCAGGAAGCCGAAGCCGTCGGGCAATACCTCGACGACGCCCTCGCCGATGATGTCGACCTCCTGGGTCGCAAGCTGCTTCAGGATGGCGAACATCAGCTCCTGCTTGCGCAGCGTGCTGGCGTTCTCGACCTGGTGCTCTTCGGCGAAAGCGAGCAGCTCGGCCGGCGTCTTGGCCTTGAGGTCCTGGAGTTTCATTTCCCGCATGCGGGTTTGGTCCTGTGGAGATAGACCGGCGGCGTCTACGCAAAAACGGAAAGACGGACGCTGGTTCAAACGGAAGTCGAGAGAGATCGCAGGTCTGGATCAGACGGCGTCTTGGGAGGACATCCCTTGGCCCGATGCTGCGACCGGCCCGAACGCTTTGGGAGCCGGAACGCGACTGCATCCTGCGTTCGGTGGGATGGCGAGAACATAAGCGGGACGGCGGCGGCGCGCAAGGGGCGACGGCAGGACTACCCCAATTTTACGTTAATTCAGAATGGCTTGACCACCGCCAGCACGACGACGGCGATCATGAGCACCGTCGGTATCTCATTGGCAATACGATAGAATTTTGCCGAGCGCGGGTTCCGGTCGTGGGCGAAATCGTTGGCCCAGTGGCTGAACAGGCCGTGGAGGACGGTCATCACCAGGACCAGCACGAACTTGGCATGAAACCAGCCGGCGCCCAGCCACTGGCCCTGCAACATCAGGATGATGCCCAGAATCCAGCTTACGATCATGGCCGGGGCCATGATAAATTTGAGCAGCCTTCGCTCCATCACCTTGAATGTTTCCGACTGCTCGGACCCGGACTTGGCGCCGGCGTGATAGACGAACAGCCGCGGCAGATAGAGCATGCCGGCCATCCAGGAAATGACCGCGATCAGGTGAAAGGCTTTGATCCAGGCGTACATGCGTCTGTGTCCGTGTTATCCCCTGACCCTTTTCAGCATTTGTGCCACGTGATCGATCGGGGTTTGCGGCAGGATGCCGTGGCCGAGATTGAAAATATGCGGGCCGGCCGCGAAATGCTCAAGCACGTCGTCCACCTCGCGATCAAGCGCCACGCCGCCGGCAAGCAGAATCTGCGGATCGACATTACCCTGCACCGGCACGTGCGACTGGATTTCGTCGCGGGCAAAGGCCCGGTCGATGTCGCTTTCCAGGCTGACAGCGTCGACGCCGGTCTCCTCGACATAGCGCGGAATATTGCGGCCGGCGCCGCGCGGAAAGCCGATCACTCTGGTGCCCGGTCTTTGCGCGCGCAATTTCGCTATCAGCGTCCTGGTCGGCTGTACACACCAGCGTTCGAAATCGTCCGGCGGCAGCGCGCCGGCCCATGTGTCGAAAATCTGCACCACCTCGGCGCCGGCATCCAGTTGCTGCCTCAGATATTCCACCGAGGCCTCGACCAGACAGTCGATCAGATGAGCAAAGGCTTGCGGCTCACGGGCCGCCAGATGCTTCGCCGGCGCCTGGTCGGGCGTGCCACGGCCGGCAACCATGTAGGTCGCCACCGTCCACGGCGCGCCGCAAAATCCGATCAGGGTCGTTGCCGGCTGCAGTTCGGCCTTCACCCGCCGAACCGTTTCATAGATCGGCGCCAGCGCCTTTTGGTCCGGCTCCGATCCCAGCGCCAGCACGGCAGCTGCATCCGACAACGGCTCGAGCCGCGGCCCTTCTCCCTCGACGAACCAGAGCTTGCGCCCGAGCGCCAGCGGTATCACCAGAATATCGGAAAACAGGATAGCGGCGTCGAAACCGAAGCGTCGTACAGGCTGCAGGGTTACTTCAGCGGCAAGTTCGGGGTTGAAGCACAGATCCAGAAAGCCGCCTGCCCTGGCGCGTATCGCACGATACTCAGGCAGGTAACGCCCGGCCTGACGCATCATCCAGATGGGCGGAATGTCTTGCCGCTCACCCTGTAGTACGCGCAGCAAGGGTTTTGTCCCCGCGCTACCGGTTTGAACACTCTTTTCCATAACTAAGATTCTAAGACTCTTTGTAGTAGTTACTGGACCGTTGATTGGACTCATGCCTTCCGGTTCACAATCTGTCCACCGGCTGGAAGGGAGCGATTCAGAAACCGGCGCTGTGCGGCAAAAGGCGGTCCACAACCGGAAGGGTGGATTTGTCGCGGTTTACGAGACTTTTCCCGGTTCCTCCCCAGGCGGCGTCCACATCTGTCCGCCATCAGCGAACAAGCGGCGCATTCTCGTCCCGAAGCCAGCAATGTGGACGGATGCTGAGCCGCCGGCCCCGGCGACCTTGCGCGGGGCCGAAAGCCGTGGCCTCCTCCCTCGTCATCCACAGTTCCTCCTATTGCCGTCCCATGGCCAATACCGGTTATTTCCACCTCCATCTCGTTTCCGATGCCACCGGCGAGACCCTGATCACAGTGGCACGTGCGGCGACGGCGCAATATGCCGATGTGTCGCCGGTCGAGCACCTCTATCCGATGGTGCGCTCGAAGAAGCAGCTCGACCGGGTGCTGGCGGAGATCGCGGAAGCGCCGGGGCTGGTGCTTTATACACTGCTCGAGGAGGACCTGATCCAGGTGCTGGAAACGGAGTGTCGCGAGCTCGGGTTGCCTTGCATGTCGGTGCTGGGTCCAATCCTGCGCCTGTTCCAGTCCTATCTCGGTGCCGAGACCATTCATCGCGCCGGTGCGCAGCACGTGCTCAATGCCGAATATTTCCAGCGTATCGACGCACTCAATTATTCGATGATGCATGATGATGGCCAGCACGCAGAGGGCCTGGAGGAAGCCGATGTGGTGCTGGTCGGCGTATCGCGCACGTCAAAGACGCCGACGTCGATCTATCTCGCCAATCGCGGCATCAAGACCGGCAATGTGCCGCTGGTACCGGGCGTGCCGCTGGCGCCGCAGGTCGAGCAGTTGTCGCGGCCGCTGGTGGTTGGTCTGTACGCCAGCCCCGAACGCATTGTACAGATCCGCGAGAACCGGATGCTGGGTCTGAAGGCGCACCGCCACGACGATCAATACATCGACAAGAAAGCGGTGGCGGAGGAAGTGGCCTTTTCCCGCCGGCTGTGCACACGCAAGAACTGGCCGTCGATCGACGTGACGCGGCGCTCGATCGAGGAGACCGCCGCCGCGGTGATGCGGCTGTTGACCGAGCGCCGCCGCGCTCCGGTGACGTGAGGGAGGCGTAATGCCGCTCTGGCTCGCCGAACAGCCGCTGGTGCTCGCCTCGCGCAGTGACGTGCGCGGCAAGGTTCTCGCTTCGGCCGGGCTCTGGTTCGAGATTCGTCCGGCGCAGCTCGACGAGCGCGCGGTGGAGTCGCAGGCCGGCTCGCCCGAACCGGTCGCGGCGGCGCGGCTGCTCGCGCGCGCCAAGGCTGCAGAAGTCGCAAGGACGCAGCCCGGCCAGCTTGTGCTCGGCGCCGACCAGACGCTGGCGCGCGGCGCCAATCGCTTCAGCAAGCCTGCCGACCGTACCGCCGCCGCGGCGCAATTGCGGAGCCTGCGCGGACGCAGCCATGAGCTGCATTCGGCGATCGCGCTGGTGCGCGATGACGATGTGGTGTTCGAGTATGCCGACACCGCGCGTCTGACCATGCGCGAGTTTTCCGACAGGTTCATCGACGACTATCTCGACATCATCGGCGAGGCGGCGCTGGCCAGCGTCGGTGCCTACCAGCTCGAAGGGGTCGGCATTCATTTGTTCGAGCGGGTGGAGGGCGACTACTTCACCATTCTCGGCCTGCCGCTGCTGCCGCTGCTGGCGTATCTTCGCCAGCACGGGCACATTGCCGGATAGGGGAACTGATGTTTGTCCTCGGCCTGACCGGTTCGCTCGGCATGGGAAAATCGGCCACGGCGAAGATGTTCGCGGAGGAAGGCGTGCCGGTGCACGACGCCGACGCCGTCGTGCACCGGCTTTATGAGGGCGAGGCGGTGGCGCCGATCGAGGCGGCCTTTGCCGGCGTCACAGGCGAGGGCAAGGTCGACCGCGACAAGCTCGGCCGGCGCGTGCTCGGCGATCCGGTTGCGCTCAGGCGGCTGGAATCGATCGTGCATCCGATGGTGGCCGAAGCGCGCGAGCACTTCCTGGCCGAGGCCGAGCGCGGGGGAGCCAAGGTCGCGCTGCTCGATATCCCGCTGCTCTACGAGACCGGCGGCGAAAAGCGCTGCGACGCTGTCATCGTGGTCTCGGCGCCAGCCGAAGTGCAGCGCCAGCGCGCGTTCGAACGGCCGGATATGACGGAAGCGAAATTCCAGGCGATCCTTGCCAAGCAATTGCCCGATGCCGACAAACGCGCCCGCGCCGATTTCGTGGTGGATACATCGCGCGGATTCGATGCGGCGCGCGAACAGGTGCGTGAAATCCTGGGCAAGGTGGCTAATATGGAAAAACGGCGACGCTGAGTCGCCATGCCAGGCGGCACCATGCGCGAGATCGTCCTCGATACCGAAACCACCGGCCTCGATCCGGCGCAAGGCCACCGGCTGATCGAGCTCGGCTGCATCGAGCTGGTCAACCGCATACCGACCGGTGCCACCTTCCACGCCTATATCAATCCGGAGCGCGACGTTCCGGCGGAGGCCTTTGCCATCCACGGGCTATCGGGCGAGTTCCTCGCCGACAAGCCGCGCTTTGCCGAGATCGCCGACGCTTTCCTCGAATTCATCGGCGACGACGCGCCATTGATCATCCACAATGCCGGCTTCGATCACGGTTTCCTCTGCGCCGAGCTCAGGCGCATCGAGCGCGCCCTGATCGCGCGCGAGCGGCTGGTCGATACGCTGATGCTGGCACGGCGCAAGCATCCGGCCGGTCCCAACCGGCTTGACGACCTGTGCGCCCGCTACGGCATCGACAACTCGCGCCGCACCAGGCACGGCGCGCTGCTTGACGCGGAAATCCTCGCCGAGGTCTATGTCGAGCTGATCGGCGCGCGCCAGGCTCAGCTCGGGCTCGCCGACCTGGTCGCACATCGCGGCAACGGCGCCGACGGCGTCATGACGCTGCGCGAGCGGCCGGCGGCGCTGACGCCGCGGCTCAGCGAGGTCGACCGTGCCGCCCACCGCGATTTCGTGGCGACGCTGGGCGAGGAGTCGCTGTGGCAGGCATATCGGGCGGACGACGCCTAGCTGCCGTCGTCCGCGCCTGCGGGTGACCCGGCGCAACGCGGACAGAGATTTTCGCCGACAGTCCGGTGATCAGCGGCTGCCCCGCTTTGGCGGGACAGGACAGCGCTTGCTACACCATTGGCGAATTGGCCGGCTGCTGCTCCGCGAGGCGCTGGCGGTAGAGCGCGACGAAATCGATCGGGTCGAGCAGCAGCGGCGGGAAGCCCCCGTTGCGCACCGTGCTGGCGATGATCTCGCGCGCGAAGGGGAACAGGATGCGCGGGCATTCGATCAGCACCAGCGCGTTCATGCTCTCGGCCGGCACGTTCTGGATGCGGAACACGCCGGCGAAGTCGAGGTCGAAGCCGAACACGAGCGAGCCGTTGTTTTCCGCCTTGCCCTCGAGCTTGAGCGACACCTCGGCGTCGGTGTCGGATAACCGCCGCGCGCTGACATTGATCTGAATGTTGATCTGCGGCTGCTGACCCATGGTCAGCGATTGCGGCGCGTTCGGGTTCTCGAAAGAGAAATCCTTGATGTATTGCGCCAGCACGTTGAGCTGGGGCTGCGCCTGCGGATCTTGCGCGGGCGCTTCGGCCGGGCCGCCATTGGTCGTGCTCATGAATTTTCTCCTTGCGGCGAAGCGCCTGGCGTCCGAATGGGTCGAGAAAATGGGTCGAGAAGACGTGCCAGATCCGGCCCGGCGGCATGTTACGCGGGCGCGCTGCCGAAAATCGGCGGCCAGGCGCTGCGCGGCGGTTGGCTAACATAGGGGGTGGGGGCGAACAAGCACACGCGCCGGTGACGGCAGCAGCGTGGTTAGCCGCCGATATCGTCGCGGCGGTCGGGCAGCGACGGGTCGGGGACCCGCCGCCACTGGTCGGGCTCGAGATCGACGACGCCGTCCTGCGAGGTCCGCGCGGGCCCGCGTCGAAGCGTCGCGGCGGCCGCCCGCAGCAGCAGCAAGAGGCCGGCGGTGTCCGTTATAAACCCCGGAATTACCAGCAGAATCCCGGCCAACAGGGTGCCGGCCCCGGTGCTGTCGGCCTGCACACTGGAGAAGTTGCCGTCAGCCATGGCAACGCGCACCCGGGCAATGTGGCTGCCGCCGGCGTGGCGCAGGATCACGGCCCCGACCAGCGAGGTGCCGACCACCAGTGCCAGCGCCCAGAGCAGGCCGAGCGCCACCGCCACCGCGGCGAAGGCGGCCAGTTCGGCGAAGGGCAGCGCCAGCAGGGCCAGCAACAGCCATTTTGCCACATTCATCTGCCGTTCTCTTTCCGAACCGTTGTTGGCGGCGGCGGTCCGATCGTCTAATGTCCGTCCGAGAGCCCGAAATGCGCTGACTCCGGCGCAAGGCCTATGGCACGGTGCCTTCACCTGCATACATAGTCATGGTGAAAGTGCCCGCTATGCCATCCGCCGGGCAGCGGGCTAACCGTTAATCTGCCGTCACGGCTGCCGAGAGCATGGACGACGTGTTCGACATCTATACCATCATCTTCCTGGCGCTGGCCGTCTTCATCTTTTTGCGGCTGCGCAGCGTGCTCGGTCAGCGCACCGGGCGCGAACGGCCGCCTTACGATCCCTATTCGCGTGAACCGGCGCGGCCGGCCTCTGAAAAGGTGGTCTCGCTGCCCAATCGCGCAACCGAGGCAGCGGCGCAGCAGAAGCCGGCCGAGCCCGCCGAGCCGCCGGGCGAACGCTGGAAGGGCGTGGCGGAAGCAGGCTCGCCTATTGCCGCCGGTCTCGACGCGATTGCAGCGACCGATAGCGGATTCGACCCCAAGGCCTTTCTCACCGGCGCGCGCTCGGCCTACGAGATGATCGTCATCGCCTATGCCGAGGGCGACCGCCGCACGCTGAAGAATTTACTGTCGCGCGACGTGTTCGAAGGCTTCGAGGCGGCCATCGCCGAGCGCGAGAAGCGTGGCGAGACGGTGGAGAGCCGTTTCGTGTCCATCGACGAGGCCGAGATCACCGGCGCCGAATTGCGCGGGAAAACCGCGCAGGTCACCGTCCGCTTCCTGTCACAGCTGGTGACGGCGACGCGCGACCGGCAGGGTAAGGTTGTTGACGGCAATCCGGAAATCGTCGCAGAGGTCACCGATGTGTGGACCTTTGCGCGTGAAATTTCGTCGCGTGATCCGAACTGGAAACTGGTCGCAACGGAAGCCGGACAATAGACGCATGGCGGGATTGCGCACGCGCCTTGTTCTCGGGTTCTCTTTCACGCTTGGTCTTGCCGTCGGCATGAATACGGCCGTGAACGCCGGCGCCTTCAAGCTGCGCAATGCCAGCATGCAGCCGGTGGGCTATGACGCGCTGTCCGGCTGGGACGACGACAATCACGTGGCCGCCTTCAACGCGTTTTTGAAAAGCTGCGACGCCATCAGGCACGGCACCAAGGCAATGCGCCGCAAGCGGCCGATCTATGGCGGGCTCTACAACGCGTGCATGCGCGCAATTCCCGCCGCTCCGCTCGACCGCGAAGCAGCACGCAAGTTCTTCGAGAAAAATTTCAAGCCGGTCCGCATTACCACCAACCAGACCATCGGCTACTACACCGGCACCGACGGTTTCTATACCGGCTACTGGGAGCTGCAGGTTCCCGGCTCGCGCAAAAAGACCGAAGAATTCACCGTTCCGCTCTACCGGACTCCCCGCGGCAAGCTTGCGCGTGCCGATCGCTCCTCGATCATTGCCGGTGCGCTGGAGGGGAAGGGTCTGGAGATCTGCTGGATCAAGGACCCGATCGACGCTTTCTTTGCGGAGATCCAGGGCTCGCTTAGAGTCCACCTCGATACCGGTGAACTGCTGCGCCTCAACTACGATTCCAGCAACCGCAAGCCCTACACGCCCGTCGGCCGCATCCTCATCGACCGCGGCATCTATACTCCCGAAGAAATGTCGATGGAGAAGATCCGCGAGTACATGGTCGCCAATCCTGAAGAGGGCAAGAAGCTGCGGCTGAAGAACCGCTCCTACATATTTTTCAGGGAAACGGCACTCGATGCGGACGACGAGCCAGCCGGCGCGCAAGGCGTTCCGCTCACGCCCGGACGCTCGCTGGCGGTCGATTCGTCGCGCCACGTCTACGGGACGCCGATCTGGATCGACGCCAAATTTCCGATCAAGAGCGAGACGCCGAAAGACACGTTCCGGCGTCTGATGTTCGCGCAAGACACCGGTGGCGCCATCCGCGGCGCCGCGCGCGCCGACATCTATTTCGGCCACGGCGAAGGCATCGGCTCGGTCGCCGGGCGCATCAAGCAGTTCGGCCAGTTCGTCATGCTGGTGCCGAAAGACGTCTCGGTGACGAGCAACGTGGATATTCCACTGCCCACGCCGAGACCGAAGGACGTGATCGCCGACGCCAGGCCGACGCTGGCCGCCAGGAGCAAGCCGGCGCCGCTGCCCAGGCCCGCGCCCAAACGGCCAAAAGCTGACTAGGCCATGAGCGGGCGCGACGGCAGCCGGCGCCGCCTTCTCACCCGGGACGAACGCGTACTGTGGCGCACGTTCACCCGCTCGATTGCTCCATTGCGCGACGAATCGCTGGCTGCCGCCGACGAAACAGAGGCCTCTGAGGCAACGGCCGAACCGGCTGCGCCGCGTGCGCGTGCGGTCAGCCCGCCGCCACCGCCCCTGCCGCAGCGTCAACCGGCTCCGCCGCCGCTGGCGCCGCTCGGCCGCCGCATGCGCACCCGCGTTGCCCGCGGCCGCGAGCCGATCGACGCCAGGCTCGACCTGCACGGTCTGACACGAAACAAGGCGCACGCTGAGCTGCTGCATTTCCTGCGCCAGGCCAGCGCGCGCGGCGCCCGTCTGGTGCTGGTGATCACCGGCAAGGGCCGGCGCAGCGAGGGCGAGGGTGAACGCGGCGTGCTGCGCCGCCAGGTGCCACAATGGCTCGGCCTGCCCGAGTTTCGGCCCTTCGTGGTCGGCTTCGAGGACGCCCACATAACGCATGGCGGCGAGGGCGCGCTCTATATCCGGGTGCGCAAGACCGGCGGCACGTAGCGCGAGGAGGGGGTGATGATCGGCAAGCCCAAATCGGAGAAGAAGACCGCCACCAGGAAGCGGACTCCGGGCAAGGAACGGCTCGAGCGCGATCTCGAGGAGGGACTGGAAGACACGTTTCCAGCCTCCGACCCGGTGGCGGTCACCGAGCCGGCTCCGCACGACAATCCGCCCGAAAACAAAAAGAATTGAACGCGCCCGGGCCCGGGGCGCATTGCCCGGCCGGCGCGGTTCGCGCAATCATGCGCACATGATCGACCGCCCAAGAAAGCGTCAAGGAGGTGCCGCCATGTTGCGCCCGCGCGCGATTTTCCCGGGCATATTCTTGGCCATGGTGCTGGCGGGCGCCGCCGCGGCGCAGCCGGGCATGAAGGCGACGGCGCCGCAGAAGATGATGCCGCCGGACGAGAAGCAGCGGCTGGACGAATGCAACAAGATGGCGGCTGAGCGGAATATCAAAATGGATGAGCGCGCCAGGTTTCTCATGGAGTGCATGAAGGAAAAGGCGAAGTAGGGCCGCTTCTCCCTCTCCCCGCACGCGGCAAGAGGTAAAAGGAAGTTACAAAATAAACCGGCTGAGGTCGGTATTTTTGGCCAGATCGCCGATGTTCGTCTGCACGTAGTCGGCATTGACGGTGAATGTCTGGCCGCTGAGGTCTGAGGCGCGGAAGGAGACGTCGTCGAGCACGCGCTCCATGACCGTCTGCAAGCGCCGGGCGCCGATATTCTCCACGCTGGTGTTGACCGCCACCGCAATGTCGGCGATGGCGTCGATGGCGTCCTCGGTAATGTCGAGGGTGACGCCCTCGGTTCCCATCAGAGCGACGTACTGCTTGATCAGCGAGGCTTCCGGCTCGGTGAGGATGCGGCGAAAGTCGTCGCGACTGAGCGCTTTCAATTCGACGCGGATTGGCAGCCGGCCCTGTAATTCGGGCAGCAGGTCCGACGGTTTGGAAATGTGGAAGGCGCCGGAGGCGATGAACAATATGTGGTCGGTCTTCACCGGTCCGTGCTTGGTGGCGACCGTGGTTCCCTCGATCAGCGGCAGCAGGTCGCGCTGCACGCCCTCGCGCGAGACGTCGCCGCCCTGACGGCCTTCGGGCGCGCAAATCTTGTCGATCTCGTCGAGGAACACGATGCCGTTCTGCTCGACCATGCGCATGGCTTCCTGCGTGAGCTGCTCGTCGTCAAGCAGCTTGTCGGATTCCTCGTTGACCAGGATGGCGTGCGAATCAGCCACCTTGACGCGGCGCGGCTTGGTGCGGCCGCCGCCGAGCTTGCCGAAAATGTCGCCGATGGAGATGGCACCGACCTGTGCGCCCGGCATGCCGGGGATGTCGAACATCGGCATGCCGCCGCCGCCCGCCTGCACTTCGATCTCGATCTCCTTGTCGCCGAGCTCGCCGTCGCGCAGCTTCTTGCGAAAGCTCTCACGCGTCGAGGCGCCGGAGCCGGCGCCGACCAGGGCGTCGAGCACGCGCTCTTCCGCCGCCAGCTCGGCCTGCGCCTTCACGTTCTTGCGCTTTTTCTCGCGGGTGAGCGCGATGGAGATTTCCAGCAAGTCGCGCACGATCTGGTCGACGTCGCGGCCAACATAGCCAACCTCGGTGAACTTGGTGGCCTCCACCTTCATGAACGGCGCGCCGGCGAGCCGTGCCAGGCGGCGCGAGATCTCGGTCTTGCCGACGCCGGTCGGCCCGATCATCAGGATGTTCTTGGGAAGGACCTCCTCGCGCAGCTTGTCGTCGAGCTGGAGGCGGCGCCAGCGGTTGCGCAGCGCAATGGCGACCGCGCGCTTGGCGTCGCCCTGGCCGACGATGTAGCGGTCGAGTTCGGATACGATTTCGCGGGGGGAGAAGTCGGTCATGGTGTCCGGTTCGTTACTACGGTCTCAGACGCTGGCCTGCCAGTCGCGGATAGAGTCAAACGGGTGGAGCAGCATCAGAATGTTCAAGGTGAGGTTGTCGCGAATCCAGTAACCCACAACAAGCTCCATGGCGACGGCCAGCCCGACTGCCACCGATATAGGAAGCCGCCATGCCAGCACAAAGCCCACGATCATCGCCATGGTATCGACGAGCGAATTTATCACGCTGTCGCCGTAATAATGCAGCGAAATGGTGGCGGCGCGATAGCGCTCGATGATGAACGGCGTGTTCTCGAATATTTCCCAGGTGCCCTCGATACCGACGGCGAGTACGAAGCGCAGCGTCAGCGGCGCGCGCGGCAGGATGAACCAGGTCAGGAAATAGAAGATGAAGCCGTGAACGACATGGGAGAACGTGTACCAGTCGGAAACCTGCTGGGAGTTTTCCGCGCTCTGCACGATGCCGTGCCACAGCTTGACCGTGCCACAGGCGCAGATCGGGACGCGGCCCATGGCCAGCAGGACGACCGCCTGCACGGCAAGAATCCCGGCGGCGATCAGCAGGCCGGTACGTAGCGGCGGGCGCACGGCGCTGGTCACGTCTTCAGCGACTCGATGGTGACGTTGCGGTTGGTGTAGACGCAAATTTCCGCGGCAATATCGAGTGATTTGCGCACGATGGCCTCGGCCTCGAGCGTGCCGTCGAGCAGTGCGCGGGCGGCCGACAGCGCGTAGTTGCCGCCCGAGCCGATGCCCATGACGCCGTTTTCCGGCTCGAGCACGTCGCCGGTGCCGGTGAGCACCAGCGTCACCGAGGTGTCGGCCACGATCATCATGGCTTCGAGCCGGCGCAGGTAGCGGTCGGTGCGCCAGTCCTTGGCCAATTCGACGGAAGCCCGCATGAGCTGGCCGGGGTACTGCTCGAGCTTGGATTCCAGCCGCTCGAACAAGGTGAAGGCGTCGGCGGTGGCACCGGCAAAGCCGCCGATCACGTCGCCCTTGCCGAGCCGGCGCACCTTTTTGGCGTTGGCCTTGACGATGGTCTGGCCGATCGAGACCTGACCGTCGCCGCCGATGACCACGCTTCCGCCTTTGCGGACGGTGAGGATGGTGGTGCCGTGCCAGCTGGGAATATCGGCGGAAGACATGGGTGAACCCTTGAAGTGCCAGACATGTAAGGGCGTTGGGCAGGGGATGCAAACCGGGCCTGTTTGACCGCCTGGCGCTCCGGGCGGGCTCGGCCAGTGGCAAATCCCGCGCACCCCTGATAAAAGGCGCCCGGTTTGAACAGGTTCGTTCAGAGACTCGCCATGCGGCAAGGCAGCGTCACGCGCAAGACCAAGGAGACCGAAGTCGAGGTTGCGGTGGACCTCGACGGCGCGGGCCGCGCTCAGGTCGCAACCGGCATCGGCTTCCTCGACCACATGATCGATTTGCTGGCGCGCCATTCGCGCATCGACATCACGGTCAAGGCCACGGGCGACCTGCATATCGACCACCACCACACCACCGAGGACGTCGGCATCGCGCTCGGCCAGGCAGTGAAGCAGGCGCTCGGCGACATGAAGGGCATCACGCGCTACGCCGATACCCATGTGCCGATGGACGAGGCGCTGACGCGCGTCGCAATGGATATTTCCGGGCGGCCGTTCCTGGTGTTCAAGGCCGACTTCGTGCGCGACAAGGTCGGCCAGTTTGACACCGAACTGGTGCAGGAGTGGTTCCAGGCCTTCGCCATGAACAGCGGCATCACGCTGCACGTGGAGACGCTGTACGGGACCAACGACCACCATATTGCCGAGTCCTGCTTCAAGGGGCTGGCGCGGGCGTTGCGGACGGCGGTGGCGATCGATCCGCGCGCCAGGGACGAGGTGCCGTCGACCAAGGGGTCGCTGGGCGGGTGAGAATTTGTCCGGTATCGCCGTCTGCCAAAGCGGATGAGCCAATAAAATGGTGACGGTTACCGCGTCGCCCGGGATCCGTGATTACTGCATGAGAGTCCGAGTAGGACAGCCGGCGTTTCGGCTGAAATGACAATGCCCACCTACACCGTGCACGCACCGCCCATGCGCGACGGCGACAACGCCGCCGATCCGGAGCGCTTCGCTTTCGTACGCGACGGCTTTCACTTTTGGGCCTTCGTGCTGGCGCCGTTCTGGCTGCTGGCGCACCGCCTGTGGCTGGCGTTGATCGGCTATATCGTCGTCACCAGCCTGATCAGCGGCGTCTTCTATTGGGTCGGCGCGACAGCCACGCTCGAATTTCTCGGCAGTCTGGCGCTGGCGCTGCTGGTCGGCTTCGAGGCGGCGACGCTGCGGCGCTGGACGCTGACCCGGCGCGGCTGGAAGATGCTGGGCTTCGTCGTTGGCGACAACGCGGAAACCGCGGAGCGGCGCTTCTACGCCGCGTGGACCAAAACGGCGCCGACGGCATCCGCCGCTGCCATGCCGGCGCCGGCCCGTGCGGCACCGGTGCGGCACGCGCCATCGACGGGCAACGACGTCATCGGGCTCTTTCCGGAGCCGGGGGCCTGAACGATGAGCGTGGCGATCGTGGATTATGGCTCCGGCAATTTGCACTCGGCTGCGAAGGCATTCGAGCGCGCTGCCCGTGAAAGCGGGCACACGCAGCCGATCATGGTGACCAGCAGGCCGGATGAGGTGGCGCGTGCCGATCGCGTCGTGCTGCCCGGCGTCGGTGCATTCGCCGACTGCCGCAGCGGACTCGACGAGATTCACGGCATGGTCGAGGCGCTGAACGAAAACGTCTTGCAACGCGGGCGGCCGTTCTTCGGCATCTGCGTCGGCATGCAGCTGATGGCCGAGCGCGGGCGCGAATACAAAGTGACGCCGGGGCTGGGCTGGATCGCCGGCGAGGTCGACAAGATCGAACCGCACGACGCAGGCCTGAAAATTCCGCACATGGGCTGGAACACGTTGAACATGCTGCGGCCGCACCCGCTGCTGGAAGACATCGCGCTCGGGCCCGACGGTCTGCACGCCTACTTCGTGCACTCCTACGAGCTGCGGACGGACAAGCGCGCCGAGCTGGTGGCGCAGGCCGACTACGGCGGCCCGCTCACCGCCATCGTCGGCCGCGACAACATGGTCGGCACCCAGTTTCACCCGGAGAAAAGTCAACGCTTGGGGTTGAAGCTGATCGCGAATTTCCTGCGGTGGGCGCCGTGATTCTGTTTCCCGCCATCGATCTCAAGGACGGATTGGCTGTACGGCTGGAGCAGGGTGACATGGCGCGTGCCACCGTGTTCCATCGCGACCCGGCGGCGCAGGCGGCGGCCTTTCAGAGCCAAGGCTTCGAATACCTGCACGTCGTCGATCTCGACGGCGCCTTCGCCGGCAAGCCGGTGAACGCAGCTGCAGTCGATCGCATCCTGGAGAGCGTGAGCGTGCCGGTGCAGCTCGGCGGCGGCGTGCGCGACATGGCGACGGTGGAGGGGTGGCTGGGCAAGGGCGTCACCCGCGTCATCATCGGGACCGCGGCGGTGCGCGATCCGGCGCTGGTGATCGACTCGGCCAAGGCGTTTCCGGGGCGCGTCGCGGTCGGGCTCGACGCCCGCGATGGCAGGGTGGCGGTGCAGGGCTGGGCGGAGACCTCCGAACTGTCGGCGCTGGAGATCGCGCGCCGCTTCGAGGACGCCGGCGTCGCCGCCATCATCTATACCGACATTGCGCGCGACGGACTGCTCAAGGGCTTGAATCTCGACGCCACCATTGCGCTGGCCGATGCCATTTCCATTCCGGTCATCGCCTCCGGCGGCCTCGCCTCGCTCGACGACATCAAGGCCCTGCTGGAGCCGCGCGCGCGCAGGCTGGAAGGCGCGATCGCCGGGCGGGCGCTTTATGACGGACGGCTCGACCCGACCGAGGCGTTGAAGCTGATGCGCGAATCCAGCCGGCCCTAGCCGGCTTGCGCTCTTATCGATGTGATGACGGCGGATGCGAATTGAGCATCGAGCCGTGCGGCTGCGCCTCGGCGCGATAGATATCGTTGCGGCACACGACGCGGGTATCGATGCCGGCGATGTGCTTCATCGCCAGCAGGCCGGCGCCGGCGCCGACCAGCAGCGCGGCCAGGCCCGGCAGCGCGTGCGGCGAAAAACTCGGCGTTGCGTAAAGCACCAGCACGGCGTTGCCGCCCGGCAGCATGGCGGTGCCGAGTCCCATCAGCGCGCCGCCGAAGACATTACGCAGCCACGACCATTGCGGCCGCCAGTCGAGGCGGAAGCTGCCGCGCTGCAAGGTCGAGATCAGCATGCCGGCCAGCACCGCAAACACGATGATGCCGCGCACCGTCGGCAACGCGCCCATGCCGATGGCGCCCTGCACCATGTTCTGCAGCGTGATGGTGTAGCCGGGTGACCCGATCAGCAGGAAGATCACTGCGCTGGCGATGCCGATCAGCAGGGCGGCGGTCGACAGCCGATACTGCGGCGCCAGGACCAGATCAATCGGCCTGAGCTGCTGCGGGCGGTTGCGCCAGATGCGCGGCACTTCGTAGATCGCCCAGCCGAGCAGTGCGAGCGAGAGCAGCAGCCCGAAGTTGAGCAGCGCGCCGAGCAATGCCGGCGCCTTCACTGGCCGCATCAGCCACTCGAGATCGACCAGCGCCAGGAAGGTCAGGGTGCCGATGGCGAAGCCGCCGATGGAGACCGCCATGCGGACCTCGCCATCCACCAGCCGTGTCATGGTGGAGTAGGCGCAGGCGCCGTTGATGGCGGCGCCGACGCCGAACAGGAAACCGCCAAGCAGGGTGGCGGCGGTGAATTGCCAGCCGCCGATTTGGCTTGCCGCCGCTGGCATCAGCCAGAAGAAGGGCAGCGTCAGGGCGATCACCCAAAGTGCCGACTTGGCGATGCTGGCCAGCATGTAGCCGGTGCGCGCGCTGATGATCTCGGCTACCGCCCGCACGGTGCAAATGCTTGCCCGATGCGCGGCAAAGCCCAGCAATCCCGCGAACAGGCAGGCGACGACGAGGGGGGCCGCTTGTGCAAGCATGGCTCAAATCCAGCGCGAAACTGGAAATTTCCGCCATGCTAGCTTAACACTCGCAGGCCCGAAACGCTTGCGCGAACACAAAGCCGACATGTTAAAGGTCCGTGTCATTCCCTGCCTCGACGTCAAGGACGGCCGCGTGGTCAAGGGCGTCAATTTCGTCGACCTGCGCGACGCCGGCGATCCGGTGGAAGCCGCCGTCGCCTATGACGCGGCCGGCGCCGACGAGCTGTGTTTTCTCGACATCACCGCCAGCCACGAGAACCGCGACACCATCTACGACGTGGTCACCCGTACGGCGGAAGCCTGCTTCATGCCGCTGACCGTTGGTGGCGGCGTGCGCACGGTCGATGACATCCGCAAGCTGCTGACCTGCGGCGCCGACAAGGCGTCGATCAACACCGCCGCGGTGAACCGGCGCGAGTTCGTCAAGGAAGCAGCCGAGAAATTCGGCGACCAGTGCATCGTGGTGGCGATCGACGCCAAGCGGGTGTCGAAGCCCGCTGAACAACCGCGCTGGGAGATTTTTACCCACGGTGGGCGCAACCCGACCGGGCTCGACGCGGTGGAATACGCCAGGGAAGTGGTGGCGCTGGGCGCCGGCGAGATCCTGCTCACCTCCATGGACCGCGATGGCACCAAGAGCGGCTTCGACATCCCGCTCACGTGCGCGGTGGCGGATGCCGTCACCGTGCCGGTGATCGCTTCCGGCGGGGCGGGTACGCTCGAGCACATGGTCGAGGGTATCCGCGACGGTCACGCCACCGCCGTGCTGGCTGCCTCCATCTTCCATTTCGGCCAATACTCGGTGCGCGAGGCCAAGCAATACATGGCCAGGGCCGGGCTGCCGATGCGGCTCGATCTTTGATTTTCGGGCATTCCGCGACGCCGTACCTCCGAATGACGGGGGCGGCCATAGGTGCTAAACCCCGCCCCAAAGGAACCCGGATGAGCAAATTCACCCTATCGGACCTGGAAAAGCGGGTTCAGGAACGCGCCCGGCGAAGCGCGGCGGAGTCCTATACCCGCACGCTGCTCGACCGGGGTGTCGAGCACTGCGCCAAGAAGCTGGGCGAAGAGGCGACCGAGACGGTGATTGCTGCCGTGCAGGAGGACAAGGCGCGGCTGATCGCGGAGGCCGGCGACCTGCTTTATCATCTTCTGGTCGTATTACGGTCGCGTGGGGTGGCGCTGGCCGAGGTCGAGGCAGCGCTGGAAAAACGAACGGCACAAAGCGGGCACGCGGAAAAAGCCGCGCGCAAAGGCGGCTGAGCGGATCAGGCGGCATGGAACAGCGCACCGAAGAAGCCCTCTCGCCCTACAGCACATTCTCGCGCGCGCAATGGGCAATGCTGCGTCAAGACACGCCGATGACGCTGACCCCCGACGAGGTCATGCGCCTGCGCTCGCTGCACGACCGGCTCGACATGAGGGAGGTGGAGGAAATCTACCTGCCGCTGTCGCGCCTCTTGTCGATGTACGTGGCGGCGACGCAGCGGCTGTTCATCGCCCAGAAGCGCTTCCTCGGCACCGAAGACAGCAAGATGCCCTATGTCATCGGTGTTGCCGGCTCGGTGGCGGTGGGCAAGTCGACCACCGCGCGCGTGCTGCAGGCGCTGCTGGCGCGCTGGCCCAACGTGCCCAAGGTTGATCTCATCACCACCGACGGCTTCCTTTATCCCAACGCCGTGCTCGAGCGCGAAGGGCTGATGGAGAAGAAGGGCTTTCCCGAGAGCTATGACCTGCCGGCGCTCTTGCGCTTCCTCACCGACGTGAAAGCGGGACGCCGGCCCGCGCGGGCGCCGATCTATTCGCACCTGATCTACGACGTGGTGCCGAACCAGTGGGTCGAGGTTGACCGCCCCGACCTGCTCATTGTCGAAGGGCTCAACGTGCTGCAGACCGGGCGGCTGCCCAGGGATGGCAAGGCGATCCCGTTCGTGTCGGATTTCTTCGACTTCTCGGTCTATCTCGACGCCGACGAGGACGTGCTGAAATCCTGGTACGTCGACCGCTTTCTCACCTTGCGCGGCACTGCGTTCCGCGATCCGAAATCCTACTTTCATCGGTATTCGAACCTGTCGGACGAAGAAGCGACCAAAACGGCCGCTGCGATCTGGGATAAGATCAACCTGCTCAATCTGCACGAAAACATCCTGCCGACGCGCCAGCGCGCGGATCTGATCCTGATGAAACGTGAGGATCACATGGTCGAGGAAGTTTCGCTGCGGCGATTGTGAAACTTCCTCATCGTCGTCCCGCGAAAGGCGGAACCCGGCAACCGCAGGCGCTGCGGATCAATCGATGGATTGGCGATTGCCGGACCGTCCGCTTGCGCGGACCCCGGCACCTGGCGCTACGCCACTCTTCGGCTCAGATCGAAATGATCGAGATAGCGCGAGCTGATGGCCGACACCGGCAGCACGATCAGCACGTCGGTGGTGCCGAATTCGTAGTCGACCACGGCGCCATCGCCGATATAGGCGCCGAGCCGCAGATAGCCCTTGATCAGTGGCGGCAGCACGCGCAGTGCCGCCTTCGGATCGATCGCCTCTTTGGACAGCCTGTTCATCTCGACATAACGGTCGGGCAGCGCGCGCGCGCGCCATTCGTCGGGCGCCCGCGCGTAGTGGTGCAGGAAGGAGAGCGGTAGCGCGAGTTGCTTGGGCTCGGTGCCGTCGAGGCTGGCGCAGCCGATCATCACGTCGCAGCGGTTCTGCAACAGGTAGGCGTGGATGCCGTGCCAGAGCAGTTCGACCGTGCGCTTGTTGCGGTAGGGCGCCAGCACGCAGGAGCGGCCGAGCTCGAGGAACTGGAGACCGTCATGGCGCTCGATCAACCCGCCGATGGCAAATTCGCCGGCCGTGTAGAACCCGCCATAGTCTTCCGCCAGCGGCTGGCGCAGCAGCCGATAGGTGCCGACCACTGCCGGCCGTCCGGGTTGGCCGTCGGTCGCAGCGTGGTCGAAGACCAACAGATGGTCGCAAATGGCGTCATAGGCGTCGACGTCGCGGCGCGCGAACAGCCGGGCCGGATTGGGGATGGCATGGCCTTCCTGGTAAAAGACGCGATAGCGTAACTTCTGCGCCTGCCGCACCTCGGCAGCAGTCTGCGCCAATCGCACTTCCAGTGAACCGATGCGGCCAAGACTCTGCAACGGCCGGTGCGCGCGGGCCGCCCAGGCCTGGAGTCCGCCATAGGCCTGCAGCGACGATATCAGCCCGGGAACCCCGGCACCGGGCGGCGGCATCGTGCGGAAAAGCTCGAACAGGCGGCGGGGCGGATGGAGGAGGGCGCGGCTGGAGGCCATCGGCGTTCGGGTCCTTTGCGGCGCGAAAACAGGCGGCGGTCCGGTTCAAGGCTGAGCGAATCACTCGTTCTGCGCCCACAGTTCCCCTACACCACGGGCCCCACAAGGAATCCACAAGGAATTATGACAATGTGGGGGAAGCCGCTTCAGGCTGCAAGCGGTGCGGTGGACGACTTGGCGGCGGCCGCAATCGCCGCGATCAGCCGCTCGCGGTCGAGTGGCTTGACCAGAAGCCCGTCCATGCCGGCGTCGAGACAGGCGGCGCGGTCGTCCTCGGAAGCATTGGCGGTGAGCGCCAGCATGGGCACGCGGCGGCTGCCGGCCTCCTGCTCGGCGCTGCGGATGCGCCGGGACGCCTGCAGCCCGTCAACGCCGGGCATCTGCACGTCCATCAACACCAGTTGGTAAGGCGCACCGGCGGCGCGTGCGGCCAGCCACGATTCCACTGCCGCGGCGCCGTCGGTGGCAATCGTCGGGCGGTGGCCCAGCCGCGTCAGCAGCGCGCGCGCCAGCAGCGCGTTGACCTCGTTGTCTTCGGCGACCAGGATCGACAGGCCTTGGCTGCGCGGCGGCTGCTCGGCGCTGACCAATTCCGCCTCGAATGTTTGCGCCGGCGCCACGTCGAATTCATCCTTGCGCAAGCGCGCCGCCAGCGACACCGCACGTACGGGCTTGATCAGGTAGCCGGTAAAGCCGAGCGCTTTGAGCGCCGGAAGTTCGTGACGCTCGCCCGGCTTGATGAGAACGATGCGGCGTGGCACGGCCGTCTTGTCAAAAGCGCCGTCGGCGGCCATGGCGGCGGCGAGCGAGCAGTCGACCAGCAGCGCGTCCCACGGCCGCTCCGGCAGCAACGCGAAGGCAATGCGCGGATCGGTGGCCGCGCAGGTCTTCGCGCCCCAGTTGCCGAGACGACGTGCAAGCAGCGAAGCCTCGACTTCCGCCGCCGATACGATGAGCACCGAGGCTTCGCGCAGATCGGGTGCGACGAATTCGGATTGTCCGTCTTCATCGGGGGCCGGCCGCAGCGGCAGCGTGACGCTGAAGGTGGTGCCGTGCCCGGGCGCGCTGTCCACCGCGATGCCGCCGTCCATGCGCTCGACGATGCGCTTGGAAATGGCAAGGCCGAGACCGGTGCCGCCGAACCTGCGTGTCGGCGAACCGTCGGCTTGCTCGAAATCGAAGAAGATCCGTGCCTGGTCTTCGGCGGCGATACCGATGCCGGTGTCGCGCACCAGGAAGCGCACCGCGCCGTGCTCGTCCGGTTCAACGATCACTGCGACGCCGCCGGTCTCGGTGAACTTGATGGCGTTGCCGGCGAGATTGAGCAGGACCTGGCGCAGCCGCGCCGCGTCGCCAACCAGCTCGCGCGGCAGGCGGTCGTCGACAAAGCTGGCGATTTCGATTCCTTTGGCCTGCGCGCGCGGCGCCAGCAATTCGACGGCCTCTTCCACCATGGGGGCGAGCGCGAACGGCCGCGCCTCCAGATCGAGTTTGCCTGCCTCGATCTTGGAGAAATCGAGAATCTCCTCAATCAGCGACAACAGCGTTTCGCCCGAGGTCTTCGCCGCCTTGGCATAGGTGAGTTGTTCGGGACTGAGCTCGGTGTCGAGCAAAAGGTCGGCCATGCCGAGCATGCCATTAAGCGGCGTCCGGATTTCATGGCTGACCATGGCGAGGAACCGCGATTTGGCGCGGTTGGCAGCCTCCGCCTGGTCGCGTGCGTGTGCAAGCGCGTGCTCGGCCTCGGCGCGGTCGGTGACGTCGCGGCCGACACCCTGGACCTCGCTGCCGCCGTCTCCGCGCACCGCCACCTCACGCCAGGCGATCCAGCGCATGCCGCTGCCACCGCCGACTTTCTGGTCGTGCACACGGGTGCCGTCAGCAAGCACGCTCACCGCACCTTGCTCAACGACCGGCAGGTCGAAGACCCTGCCGATCAGGTCTTTTCGTTGCTTGCCGGCAAGCACGCAAAAGGCGTCGTTGGCGTAGGTGACATGGCCTTGCGCGTCGCGGCGAACGATCAGATCGCCCTGCGCTTCCAGCAGGCTGCGTGCGCGCTCTTCCGCCTCGCGTAATTCCCAATTGCGGTCGGACAGTTCCTCGATGCGTGTTTCCAGCCGGCGCAAACGCTCCTTCAAGACGCGGCGGCGGATGAGCATGAAGGCAATGACGGTACAGGCGCCGGCGAACAGCGCGCCGGCGCCGGTGGCGTAGGCGTAAGGATCGTAGCTCGAGCTTTGCATGCGCACGCCGGTGAGAAAGCCGAGCGCGCCGGATACGATCGCCAGGGTAATCACCACCGCGCGGCCGAACAGCACCAGCGCCGCGCGGTTACGCGCGCGCTTGCGGACGGCAAAGGCGGCGGATGATTTCGGTTGTAAAGCCATGCAACACCCCGGCGCCCTGCCCCGGCGCATATTGCAGGCCGGTGGCGTGATCCCGTGTTCAATTTGGGGTGGGTGTGTTGCGATTTCACTCAACGGCGCCCGCGGCACGGGCGCCGGCGCGAACATGGTGAACGACGGGTTAAGGGCGGAGGGTGCGCTGGTTGCGCGCGACGACCTTGCGAGCACCGGCGGTGTAATCTTGCGCGTTGCGCCATATCACCGCCAGCAACGCGGCCGCATCCCTCTCGGAAAAGTTCGCCGAGCGCACATAGATCTTGTGGTCGGCCGGCGCGCGCGACAGCGATACGGTCAGGTCAGGATGGGGCACCCCACTATCGATGCGGATACTCGTGACCTCGGTAGCGTCGCGACAGCTGCCGGCGGATTTGCTGTCGTCAATCAGCAAGAAATCGGCTGCGGCCGGATTGTCGACAACTTGCATGCGCAGGCCGGGATGCGCCGCGGCATTATCGATGCGCACGGTATAGTTGGCGGGGCCGCGATCGGCGATGCGGTAGCCGGTACTGCCGGTAAGGAAGCAGGGTTCGGCTTTCTGGGCGGCAAAGAAAGAGGAGCCGGTCGCTGCCGACACGGCGATGATGAGGGTCGTCAAGACGGTGTGGCTGCTCTTCATGCAAACCCGCGGTCCGGCGCTTTCGAATCTGCGCGCGGAAGTAGAAAGCTAGGCCGCAGTTGTTACCGCTTTATTAAAGACTGAAGGACCGTGCGCCCTACGCCGCCCGGCGCACCTCGTCGGCGAGCGACCGATAGGACAGCGCCTCGGCCAGATGCACGCGGCCGACCGGTTCAGCGCCATCGAGGTCGGCGAGAGTGCGGGCGACGCGCAGAACCCGGTGATAGCCGCGGGCGGACAGTTGCATGGCGACAGCGGCGTCGCGCAGCAGGGCCAGGCCTGCGGCATCGCAGCGCGTCGCCTGTTCCAGCGCGTGAGCGGCTGCTTGCGCATTGGTGCGCACCTGGTCGAGCCCGAGCGCGGCGTAGCGCGCGACCTGGATATCGCGCGCACGGGCGACGCGCGCGGCAACTTCGCGACTGCCTTCCGAGGGTGGCGGCAGAATGAGGTCGGCAGCGCTGACCGCTGGTACCTCGACATGCAGGTCGATGCGGTCGAGCAGCGGGCCCGACAGCCGCGCCCGGTATTCGGCGGCGCAACGCGTATTCGGCCCGCGCCGGCAGCTAAAGCCGGGATCGCCGGCGCGCCCGCAGCGGCAGGGGTTCATCGCGGCGACCAGCATGAATCGCGCCGGGTAGGTGATGCGGTGGTTGGCGCGCGCGATCGCAACCTCGGCGGTCTCCAGGGGCTGGCGGAGGGAGTCGAGCACCTGGCCGGAAAACTCCGGCAGCTCATCAAGAAAGAGGACGCCGTTATGCGCCAGCGAGATTTCACCTGGGCGCGCGCGCAGGCCGCCGCCGACCAGTGCCGGCATGGATGCGGAGTGGTGCGGTGAGCGGAACGGGCGCCGGTTCGTCAGCGCGCCACCTTCAATCTCGCCGGCGACCGAGGCGATCATCGACACCTCCAGCAATTCTGCCGGGGACAGCGGCGGCAGAATGGAAGGGAGACGCGCGGCCAGCATGGACTTGCCGGCGCCGGGCGGGCCGATCATCAGCAGGTTGTGGCCACCGGCGGCGGCCACCTCGAGCGCGCGCTTGGCGCTTTCCTGACCTTTGATGTCGGCGAGATCGAGCCGCGTCTCATCGAGCTCGCGGATTTTCGGCTGCGGGCGGCTGAGCACCTGCGTACCGCGGAAATGATTGGCAAGCTGAATGAGGGATCTCGCGGCGACGATATCGATTTCGGGGCTGGCCCAGGCCGCTTCCGGCCCGCAGGCCGCCGGGCAGATCAGGCCATGGCCGCGCGCGTTGGCGCCGATGGCGGCCGGAAGCACGCCAGCGACCGCGGCAATGGAACCGTCGAGGCCGAGTTCGCCGAGTACGGCGAAGCCGGCAATGGCGTCGGCGGGAATGGCGCCGATCGCCGCCATGAGCCCCAGTGCGATCGGCAGGTCGTAATGGCTGCCCTCCTTGGGCAGGTCGGCGGGGGCGAGATTGACGGTGATGCGGCGGGCAGGCAGCGCCAGACCGGAGGCAATCAGCGCCGCCCGCACCCGCTCCTTCGCCTCGGAGACCGCCTTGTCGGGCAGGCCGACGATGTTGAAGGCGGGCAGACCGGGGGCGACCTGCACTTGCACGTCGACCGCCAGGGCCTCGATGCCCTCGAAGGCGACCGTGGCGATGTGCTGGACCATGGCTCTCAGCCCTTGTCTGAGCCCCGCGACTGATACCCG
>Ga0210062_1000035_pt1 | contig 35714 bp, 33 predicted proteins | sample Muzzi_CordA_D2_FD_185528 | JGI IMG/M metagenome (GOLD analysis project Ga0210062, IMG submission 185528) | Wetland microbial communities from San Francisco Bay, California, USA, that impact long-term carbon sequestration - Muzzi_CordA_D2 (SPAdes) | ecosystem: Environmental > Aquatic > Marine >...
CATGGCGGCGCGGTTGGCAAAGCCCAGGGCGAAGATGGCCGAGGAGATGTCCGGACCGAAGGGTACGATGCGGGTATTCCAGCCCACCTGCACGTCGGCTTCCAGATGCGCGTTGCGCTCGCTGAGCGCGGCAATCTTCTCCTCGGCGCGGGCAAGCGCGGTATCGCGCGTCTTCAGCGTCTTGCTCAATGCGGTGCTGCGCTCGGTCAGGGCGGTGCGCGCCTGCTCGAGGTCCTTGATCTGTCGCTCGCGCGCCTCGTGCCCGGCCTCGATCTGGGCCAGGCGCTTTTCCGCGTTGTTGCGTGCAATGGTGGCTTCCACCGACTTGCGGTCAAAGGCGCGCACTTCCTCAGTGCGCGCGATCAGGTTCTGTCGCGCCTCGGACAGGAGCCGCTCTGCGGTGCCGGCGCGCGATTGCAGTGCGTCGAGCCGCATATTCATGCTGTTGCGCTCGGCCTGGTACTGCTCCTTGGTCTCGTCGAGCGCGGCAGAGAGCCGGGTGCGCTCGGCATAGGCTTCGGCGAAGCTCGCCTCGACCTTGCCCAACTGGGCGCGTGTCGCGGTCAGCGTGTTATCGCTCTCGGTTAGCCGACGCGTAAGGCGGGCGATCTCGTTGAGTCCCTGGTCGACAGCAAGCTGCAGCGAGCGCTTCTCGTCCTCCAGGAGCGCCAGCTTCTCGCGCGCGGCGGCGAGCTCACCTTCCAGTTCGATGATGCGCTTCTCGGCACCGTCATACTGCTCCTGCAGGTTGCGCCGGCTTTCTGCCAAGGCACGCCGTTGCGCACTCTCCTGCGCGAGTTGGCGCTCGAGCTCGGCGATCTGCGCCTGGCGCGTGGAGATTTCGTTGCTGAACTCGAGATTGTTGCTTTCCAGCCCGCGGTTGGATTCGCGTGCTAGCTCGAGCTCCTCGCGCAGCTTCTCGGTTTCCGCTTCCAGTGCGGAGGCCTTGCGCTCGATCTGGTAGAACTCGGTGCGCAGAGTCTCGTAGGCGGTGCGTGAGTCCTGCAGCATGCCGGTGAGGCTGTGCGTCTGAGATTTTTCCTGTTCGAGCGCGCGCAGCGTCGAATTGAACGGCTGCACCAGCTTGTCGAAGGCCTGCTTAAGCTCGTCGAGCTCACCGATCTTGCGGCCGGTGTCGCTCAGCAGGTTGCGCAGCACCTCGTTTTCCTCACCCATGCGCGAGCCGACGTCAGACAGGTTTTCAATCTTGATCGGCGGGGCGCCGTTGCCATTGCCGCGGCGTGGCTGCGAACCGGGCGCGGGACTGACTTCGCCGGTTTCGCCCTTGCGGCCGAACAGGTCCGACAACTTGGCCATAACAACGCCTCCAACCCACGACGCCACGCGCGCTGCAATATTGCGAAGTTAAGATATTATATACCATAGGTCTTGGGAACACTCGCGGCGGTCTGCGACCCGCATGAGCAATCCTGCTCATCATCATGGTTAATGACCGAAATCATTGGTAGAATTGGCAGGACGGGTGGTGTCGAACACATGGAAGGCATGAACGGCGACGGTCCGGGCTCGGCAAACGGGGGCGAGCCTGTCTATTCCTTCCAGGCCTCGCTGCTCGGCGCCCCGGCGGTGTTCCGGCTCGGTCCCGGCGGTATCGAATGGACACGGGGCGCCAGGTCCGGTCACGTGCCCTATCGCAATATGCGCCGCCTGCGCATGTCGTATAAGCCGGTGAGCATGCAATCGCACCGCTTCGTCACCGAAGTGTGGTCGGAGGGCGCGCCCAAGCTGCAGATCGTTTCCACCTCGTGGAAAAGCATGGTCGAGCTGCAGCGACTGGATGCGCCATATTCTGCCTTCGTTGCCGAACTTCACCGCCGCGTGGCGCGCGACGCCGCCGCGGCGCGCTACGAGCAGGGCGTCAATGCATTCGCCTATTGGCCGGGCCTGGCGCTGTTCATCGTCGTTGGGCTACTGTTTGCCGGCCTCGTCGTGCGCGCGTTGCAGTCGCATACGCCCATCGTTACCGTTTTCATCGGCGCCTTGTTCGGGTTGTTTCTCTGGCAGGGCGGCAACTTCTTTCGCCGCAACCGGCCGGGCCACTACCGGCCGGACGCGCTTCCGGCTGCGTTGATGCCGGGCGGCGGACGTTAAGCCGCAACGACATCTCTTCGAAGTCCGGCAAAGTTTCGAAAGTAACCGCACTAAATTATGCGATTACCGCCGCCAGGATGCCTCCGCATCTCCGTCGTCGGCATACGCCGCCATCAGCGATCCAGGCGACCCTATTAGGGTCGCTTGGTTGTCGTGTCCGCGTTGCGCACGACCAGCACCGAACACGGCGCGTAGCGCACGACATGGCCGGCATTGGAGCCGAGAAAATAGGTGCGCATGGCCGGCCGGTGTGAGCTCATGACGATCAGGTCGGCCTCGATCGCCTTGGCCTCCTCCAGTACTTCGTGATAGATGCCCCCCTGTCGCACCACGTGGGTGACACGCTCCGCGCCGCATTCGCCGGCGATCTTCGCGAGTGCTTCCTCCGCCGACTTCCGCTGCTGCACGTCGAAATCGGGCGGCACGTATTCCGCCAGCATCACCGGCGTCATCGGCAGTACATTGACCAGCCGCACCGATCCGCCCGACGCGCGTGCCAGGGCGCAGGCGGCGTCGATGGCGGACTTGGCGAGATCCGTGTCGGCGAGATCGACCGGAACCAGAATATGTTTGTACATGACAGCGCCCCTCCCTTCGCTGCGAGGTGGCAATCATGCCACGATTTGGCACCGACGTTGAGGGATGCTTTGCGGCTTTAGCCGCCGTCCAGCGATTTCGGGGTCACGAAACGTTCCAGCCGGCCCGAATGCGGATGCAGCTTGTCCCAATGGTCGACGGCGAAGTCGATGATGACCAGCCCCGAGGTGGGCAGCTTCTCGCGCAGGCTTTCGCGTGCCTCCACGTCGCCGGAGGCAATCAGCATCAGCGCCAGTTCCTGCAGGCCCGGATTGTGGCCGATTACCAGCAGCGTGTGAGTGGTATTCTTCCGTATGTCCTGGATGGCGGCAAGGATGGCGTGCGGAGTGGCGTCGTAAAGCTGTTCCACCAAGGTGGCGGGCGGCGCCGGCTTGAACGCCTTGGCCACATGCTTCCAGGTTTCCTGGGTGCGCGCGGCGGGAGACACCAGCACCCGATCGGGAGCCAGGGTGTGGACCGCCATATAGGCGCCGATGCGGGCGGCGTCCTTGCGCCCGCGCTCGACCAGGTTACGTTCTCGGTCCGGCCCGCCGGGAATCGAGCGTTCGGCCTTGGCGTGGCGAAACAACAACAGTCGGCGCATGTCGATCCGTCACGGTATGGGGTATGGGTGACAATCGGCGGCGAAATCGTCGCTTTCGATTCTGCCGCACTCTAGCATGGGCGCCCGCGCTGCCGCAGCGCCGCATTGAAGTCCGATCATGAGCGAACCCGACAGCGAAACGGCCGGCTGGTACGATGAGTCGCGGGTGGAGACCCGCGAGCGCTGGCGGCTCAACGTTGACGTAGACGTTGACCTCTGCGTCATCGGCGCCGGCCTTGCCGGGCTGACGGTGGCACGCGAGGTGGCGCGGCGTGGCTGGTCGGTGGTGGTGCTGGAAGCCGGCCACGTCGCCGGCGCTGCCTCCGGGCGCAATACCGGATTCGTTCTGCCCGGATTTCATGAGGACATCGACAGCATGGTCGAGCGCATCGGGCTCGACCACACCAAGCAGCTCTGGGCGTTGTCGGAGCAGGGGCTCGACTATGTCCGCCGCACCATCGACGAGACCGGCATGCCCGGCGTCGATCCGGTGCCGGGCTGGCTGCACGTATCCAAGACAGACAACGATCGCGAGATCGGCGGCGAGGTCGAGCGGTTGCGCTGGATCGGCGCCGACGCCGAATATTGGTCGACAGCGCGCGTGCGCGAGAGCTTGCGTAATGCGCGCTATTTCAGCGCCGTGCATTTTCCCAAGGCCTTTCACATCCACCCGCTCAATTACGCGCTGGGTCTCGCCGCGTCGGCGGAATCGGCCGGTGCGCGTATCTACGAGAAAACGCCGGCGCTTTCCATCGATCCGACCGGAGTGCGCAAGCGCATCGTCACCGCCAACGCGCGCGTGCGCGCACCGCATGTGGTGCTCGCCGGCAATGTTGATCTCGGCGAGCTGATGCCGCCGCTTGCGGCAACGCTGCTGCCGATCACCACTTTCGTCATGGTGACCGAACCGCTCGGGCCGCAATTGCACGAGCTGATCCGCTTCCGCGGCGGGATCAGCGACACCAACCGCGCCGACAACCACTACCGCATCGTCGGTGGCGACCGGCTGCAATGGTCCGGGCGCATGCGGGTGTGGCCGGCAAATCCACGTGTGGCCGCGCGCGGACTCAAGCGCGACATTCTGCGCAATTTTCCGGAACTTGGCGTGGTGGAAATTGCCCATCTCTGGCACGGCACGTTCGGCCGCGCAGTGCACCGCATGCCGCAGGTCGGCGAACTCGAGCCCGGCCTGTGGATAGCCAGCGGCTTCGGAGCTCACGGGATCAACACCACCGCCATGGCCGGCGAACTGATCGCGCGCGGCATGATTGAGCGCGACGAGACCTGGCGGCTGTTCGCGCCCTACGAACTGGTCTGGGCCGGTGGTCTCATCGGCCGGGCGCTGGCGCAGGGCATTTATTGGGGTTCGCGGCCGCTCGACCAGGCGGCGCAGTTGTTTTCGCGCTACAGGGAAGGGGCGCGATCACGCAGGGCAGCGCGCCGGCTTGCGCGCAAGGCCCGCGGTCCGGCAGAGCAGGGGGCGGATGGTGGTGTCGGCGGCGCGGGATAAGCTGTCCTGAGCGCTAGTGTTTGAGTGGTTGCCGCCGGGGCGGTCGCCGAGAGATAACGATGGTCAGGCGTCTGGTCGCAGTTGTGGGAATTGCCGTGTTGCCGTTCGCGGCGCCGTTCGCCCGACCAGGTCACCGTCGGGCCTGGCGCCAGCCTTGCCTTCGACGTCAAGGGATTTGACCTGCCATTCGTGAAGTGAACGGCTGTTCGTCGTTCCCGGCGAAGGCGCGCGCGTTAGCGCCCCTCGCGCCGTGCCATGAACGCCAGCCGCTCAAACAGATGCACGTCCTGCTCGTTCTTCAGCAGCGCGCCGTGCAATGGCGGGATCAGCTTCTTCGGGTCGCGCTCGCGCAACAATTCCGGCCCGATGTCCTCGACCATCAAAAGCTTGAGCCAGTCAAGCAGTTCCGAGGTTGACGGCTTCTTCTTCATCCCCGGCACTTCGCGGATCTCGTAGAAGAGCCGCAATGCTTCCGACACCAGCCGCTGCTTGATGCCGGGGAAATGCACCTCGATGATCGCCGCCATGGTGTCGGGATCGGGAAAGCGGATGTAGTGGAAGAAGCAGCGGCGCAGGAAAGCGTCGGGCAACTCCTTCTCGTTGTTGGAGGTGATGACCACGATCGGCCGGCGCCGCGCCTTCACCGTCTCGCCGGTCTCGTAGACAAAGAACTCCATGCGGTCGAGTTCGAGCAACAGGTCGTTGGGAAACTCGATGTCGGCCTTGTCGATCTCGTCGATCAGCAGCACCGGGCGCTCGTCGGCGACGAAGGCGTCCCACAGTTTGCCGCGCTTGATGTAGTTGCGGATATCCTTCACCCGCTCGTCGCCGAGTTGGCTGTCACGCAGCCGCGAGACGGCGTCGTATTCGTAGAGCCCCTGCAGCGCCTTGGTGGTCGACTTGACGTGCCACTCGATCAGCGGCGCGCCGATCGCCTGGGCGATCTCCAGCGCCAGCACGGTCTTGCCGGTGCCGGGCTCACCCTTGACCAGAAGGGGCCGCTCCAGCGTGATCGCCGCGTTGACCGCCACCTTGAGGTCGTCAGTCGCCACATAGCCCTGGGTGCCTTCAAAATGCATGAAATTCCCTCTAATCCACCCTCCTGACAGGGCCTGGCGCTGCCATCCCCGCCTTCTTACCTGCATAAAAGGCGGGGATGGCCGGCACAAGGGCGGGCCTGCCGCGGCATTGCCTCTCGCCAACGTGATGGGAGGGTGAGGCCAAAGTGAATAGCGGATGGGGGCAAAGCGTATATGTCAGGGCGTACGACATACCATTTCCGGAGGTCCTGATGACCCGCCTGCTGCTCAGCCTGGCCCTCGTGCTTGCCGCCGCCGGCTTCGCCGGCGCGCAAAGCGCGCAGCAGCCGAATCCCAACCGCGCGGTGGCGACCTTCGCCGGCGGCTGCTTCTGGTGCGTCGAATCCGATTTCGATCACGTGCCGGGCGTCATCTCCACCGTCTCCGGCTACACCGGCGGGCAGGTGAAGAATCCGACCTATCACGAGGTGTCCGCCGGCGGCACCGGCCATGCCGAATCGGTCGAGATCACCTACGATCCGAGCAAGGTCACCTATGCGCAGTTGCTCAACCATTTCTGGCACAACATCGATCCAACGGTGAAGGACCGCCAGTTCTGTGACGTCGGCCACCAGTACCGCAGCGCCATCTTCGTGCATAATGCCGAGCAACGGAAGCTGGCGGAGGAATCGAAGAAGAAGACGGCGGCCGAACTCGGCAAGCCCGTCTATACCGAGATTGTTGCCGCCGGTCCGTTCTACAAGGCGGAGGAATACCACCAGAATTTCTACAAGAAGAGCGAGTTGCGCTACAAATTCTATCGTTGGAACTGCGGTCGCGACCAACGATTGAAGCAACTGTGGGGCAAACCGAAGGGAGAAAGCTGATATGATGGATCGGCGCGCCCTGTTGACGGCCGGCGTGGCGTTTGCTGCGCTCACGGCCGCGGGCAAATCTGGCGAGGCAGGACAAATGGCCACGACCGAACAGGACATCGACTGGCGCAACCTGACCGATTCCGAGTGGCGCAAGCGGCTGACGCCGATGCAATACAATATCCTGCGCGACCACGGCACCGAGCGTGCCGGCACGAGCCCGCTCAACCATGAAAAACGCAAGGGCACCTTCGCCTGCGCCGGCTGCGATCTGCCGTTGTTCTCTTCCGAAACCAAGTTCGAGAGCGGCACCGGCTGGCCCAGCTTCTACAAGCCACTGCCCGACGCGGTGGGGACCAAATCCGACCGTTCCTTCTTCATGACGCGGACGGAGGTGCATTGCGGCCGCTGCCTCGGCCATCTCGGCCATGTGTTCGAGGACGGCCCGCCGCCCACCGGCCTGCGCTACTGCATCAACGGGGTAGCGCTGAAATTCGCGCCGGCAGCGGAAAGCGGCAATTCGTAACGCCGCCGTTGATACTCGCATGACTGGTCGTGGCCGGGCTCGTCCCGGCCATTGACGTTTGTGGGCCGCGCTCGGTGCTGCAGGCACTTCGGTCTGGACGACTCAGGCGCACTTTTCTACCTCTCGGCTCTGGGTCATTGTCGAGATGCAGCAGCCACTCCCAAAAGCACCGTCGGTCAACGTCGCGCAGGCTCTGGCGCAGGCGCTGGCGGCCCATCAGCAGGGCCGCCTCAATGAGGCCGAGCAGCTCTATGTGCAGATCCTCGGCGTGCGGCCCGAGCACGTCGACGCGCTGCAGATGCTGGGGCTGATCAAGCTCGCCAAGGGCCAGCCCGCCGAGGCGCTGCAACTGGTCTCGGCGGCCATGAAGGGGCGCAAGCCGTCACCGCAGATCCTGCTCAATCATGGCCTCATCCTGAATGCGCTGGCGCGCCATCAGGAAGCGCTCGTTAGTTTCGACCAGGCGCTCAAGCAGAAATCGAAATTCGCCGAGGCGCACAACAATCGCGGCGCCACACTGTCGGCGCTGCAGCGCGACGAGGAGGCACTGGCGAGCTTCCGCAAGGCGTTAGCGCTCAAGCCGGACTATGCAGAAGCCCATTACAATTACGGTTCGTCGCTGCGCGTGCTTGGCCGCTACGAAGAGGCGCTAAAAAGCCTGGATCGCGCCCTCGCGCTGCGCCCCAATTATGTCAAGGCGTACAATAACCGGGGCGCGGTGATGGAGGGCCTGAGCCGTCTGCCCGAGGCGTTGGCGTGTTACGATCGCGCGCTCGCGCTCGCGCCGGACTTTACCGAGGCGCGCAAGAATCGCAGCCGGGTGCTGATCGGTCTCGATCGTGCCGAGGAGGCTGTCGAGAATTTCACCGCCGCGCTGCGGCTCAATCCGCGTGACGCCGAGACCTGGTACCAGCGTGGCAAAACCCTCCTTGATCTCAGCCGCAACGAGGAGGCGGCCAACGATCTGGCGCAGGCGTTGGCGCTGTCGCCGGGGCATGCGGATGCGCGCATGGCCGCTTGTTTCTCCGAACTTCCGGTTGTCTATACAGACGCGAGCGAAATCCCGCGCCGACGCGCGGCGTATGAGCAAAAACTGCGCGCGTTGAGTAACGACGTTGATGCCGGCCTGCTGAAGGGCGATCTCCTCAAGGCCATCGGCACCCGGCATCCCTTCCTGCTCGCTTATCAAGGCGAAGATGACCGGGCGCTGCAGCAGGTGTATGGCGAGATGGTCGGCCGCATCGTCGCGAGCCGCTATCAGCCGGCAGCGCCGCCGCCGCCGCCCGCGCCCGGAGAGCCGATCCGCGTCGGCATCGTCAGCAGCTTTTTCTACCGCCATTCGAACTGGAAGATTCCAATTAAAGGCTGGGTCAGCCAGATCGATCGGCGCCGCTTCCGGCTGACCGGGTATCACCTTGGCATCATCCATGACGAGCAGACCGATGCCGCCGCAGAACTGTTCGACCGTTTCGTGCATCGCACGCTCGACACCGATGGCTGGCGGCGGGAAATACTCGCCGACTCGCCGCATGTGCTGATTTATCCCGGCCTGCTCATGGACACATCCTCGCTGCAACTCGCGGCACAGCGGCTTGCCCCGGTGCAATGCAATTCATGGGGACATCCGGAAACCAGCGGGTTGTCGACCCTCGACTATTTCCTGTCGAGCGATCTGATGGAGCCGCCGGAGGCCGACGCATGTTACACCGAGAAACTGGTGCGTTTGCCGAACCTCTCGATCTATTACGAGCCGGTCGAAAGTGAACCTGTCTCGATCACGCGCGAGGAACTGGGCCTGCGCAGTGGGGCAACCGTGTTCTGGAGCGCGCAATCGCTATTCAAATACCTGCCGCAGCACGATGACGTGTTCGTCCGGATTGCACAGGCAACCGGCGACTGCCAGTTCGTATTCCTGCGTCATTTCGGCGTCCCCAGGGTCACCGCCATCATTCGCGAGCGGCTCAACCGGGCTTTCGCGACGGCCGGTCTGCGGGCCGACGACTATTGTGTCTTCCTCGATCGCCTGAGCCAGAGCAAGTTCGTGGCCGCGGCCGGACTTTGCGACGTATTCCTGGACAGCATCGGTTGGTCCGGCTGCAATTCCGCGCTCGAGAGCCTGCCGCACGATCTCCCGATCGTGACCATGCGTGGCGCGTTCATGCGCGGCCGTCACAGTGCGGCGATTCTGGAGATGATGGGTGTCCGCGACACCATCGCGGAGACGACGGACGACTACGTTTCGATCGCGGCGCGTCTGGCGAACGATCCGGCGGAGCGAAACGCGTTGCGCGGCCGTATCGCCGACAACAAGCACAAGGTCTATCGCGACCGGACGACCGTCACGGCGCTCGAGGAATTTCTCGAGCGCGCCGTGCGCGGTCCGGCCGCCTGACGCGGCACAGCGCTTCCAGCAGGCGCGACTTCCGACACTGGCTGGTCGGCAAATTCTGCCGCTTCGAGGCAGAAAGCGCCCCCGCGGCCGGCTCGCGAGCCCCTTTAAATATATGAAATAAAACAACAATTCGCTTGGCACGAGGATTGCGTCGCCCTCGCCGAAGGATCGTCCGCAGCGGCTGCGTTGTGGCTGCCGGGTATCGCCAGTGGAGAGGAAATCATGGGTCTGTTTAACGCGCTGACGTCTGCGGTGAGTGGTTTGCAGGCGCAATCCTTCGCCATGCAAAATATTTCGGGCAACATCGCCAACTCCCAGACGATCGCCTACAAAGGCATCAACACGAGCTTTCAGGATCTCATTCCGGGTGCGTCGACGCCGACGAAGCAAGTGGCGGGTGGCGTGGTCGCGCTTTCATCGCCCACGAACACCGTTCAAGGTGCGATCCAAAGCGGAACGACGGGAACCGACATGGCCATCAACGGCGATGGCTACTTTATCGTGCAACCGCCGCTCAGCTTTTCCGGGAACACACCGATTTTCGGCGGCATCAACAGCTATACCAGGCGCGGCGACTTCCAGCTCAATGCGCAGGGCTATCTGGTCAATGGCGCCGGCTACTATCTCGAAGGGCTTCCGATCGACCCGACCACTGGTGTGCCGACCGGCAGCGTCGTAGGACCACTGCAGTTCCAAAACAATTTTCTGCCAGCGAACGCGACCACCACCGTGACCTACGGCATCAACCTTCCGACGCTGCCCCAGACCAATGCCTATGATACGACGGTCGCCAACTCGGAACTGCTCAACCCCGCTGATTTTACGACCGATCCCACGATCGCAGGAACCGGGACGGTCATTGGCAGTGAAGTGTCGACCTTCGTCGACGAGTCGCTCGATGGCGGCTCAGTGACGATCTATGATGCGGCCGGCACCCCGGCCAGTCTCCAGTTCCGGTGGGCCAAGATTGACAGTGTCGCCGCCGGCGGGGCGGATACTTGGGAACTGTTCTATCAAGAGGATTCGACCGCAACCGGCGCGACAGTCGCGTGGCAAAATACCGGCACCAGTTTTGTATTTGATGCGACCGGTCAATTGAATCCTAGCATCACCAATCTGGCGCTCGCCGGCGTCACTCTCAACGGCGTCTCGATTGGCGCCTTGGGCATGAGCATGCCTACAGGATCGATTACCCAGTTTGCCAGCACCAGCGGGAATACGACCGTTAACAACCTGCAGCAGAACGGCTACGCAGCCGGCCAACTGGAATCAATCGGGGTTTCCGACAGCGGCAACATCACCGGCACGTTCTCCAACGGGCAGAACGTTGCTCTTGCCCAAATTCCGCTGGTGCATTTCAACAGCCCGAACAATCTCAAAAGCCTGGACGGCGGGGCATATCAGGAAACGCCGGAATCCGGGCCCGCATTGAGCGGAGCGTCCGGACAAATCGTCGGACAATCGCTGGAAGCTTCAAATACCGATATCGCGACCGAGTTCACGAAACTGATCGTGACGCAGCAGGCCTATTCCGCGAATACGAGGGTCATCACGACCACCAATCAGATGTCGCAAGATCTGCTGAACGTCATCCGCTAATCGGCCTTGTGACTTCACAGAAAGCATGTTGCGACCGATCGGAACTGGCACATGAGCGGCCTGACGCAAGCGCTGGTAACCGCACTCTCGGGATTGCAGGTCAACCAGGCCAGCATCTCGCTGGTCTCGTCCAACGTCGCCAACGCCGACACGCCCGGTTACACGCGCAAGACCGTCGATCAGACTGCTACCGGCGTCGACGGCGCCAGCTCCGGCGTGCGCATCAGCGAAGTAAAGCGCGCGATAGATCAGTATGTGCAGCGGCAATTGCGGGTGGAAAACTCCGGCGCCTCCTATGCCGACACGCGCGCGCGCCTTTTCAGCCGGCTCCAGGACGTCTACGGCCGGCCGGGCTCCAGCAACACGCTGGAGTCGGTCTACAGCAATTTCACCAACGCCCTGCAAGCCTTGTCCACCAGCCCGGACGACCCGGCGGCGCGCTCGTCGGTGATCAGCATGGCCCAGCTGCTGACCCAGCAGCTCAATCAGATGAGCAATGCCATCCAGGGCCTGCGCGGCGATGCCGAACTCGGCATTGCCAACGCCGTGGCGCAGGCCAACAACGCGATGAGTCAGATCGCCACGATCAACCAGAAGCTTGCGGGCGCGCCGGCGGGCGACAGCCAGACCGCGACCCTGATGGACCAGCGCGATTACTATATCGATCAGCTGTCGCAGCTGATGGACATCAATGTCATTGCGGGCGACCACAACCAGGTCAACATCCTCACCAATTCGGGCATCCAACTGGTCGGCGCCGAAGCCGCAGCGATGTCTTTCAATGCGCAAGGCACCATCACCGCGGCATCGCAGTGGAACTCCAACCCGGCACTATCCCTGGTCGGCACGATCACCCTCACCACCGCCGGCGGTAATACGCTCGACCTGATCCAGAACAGGTCTATCCGTTCCGGCACCATCGCCGCCTATCTGCAGATGCGCGACCAGGATCTGGTGCAGGCGCAGAATCAGCTCGACGCTATCGCCGCCGCCATGGCCTCCGCGCTCTCGGACAAGACCATCGGCGGCACGACGGTCACCGTCGGTGCGCAGGCCGGTTTCGATGTCGATATCGGAAGCCTGTCGACCGGCAACACGATCACTGTCAACTACACCGATGTGGGCACCGGCACGCCCTACACCATGACACTGGTGCGGGTCGACGATCCGTCGGTCTTGCCGCTGTCCAATAGCGCCACGCTCAATCCGAACGACACGGTGTTCGGGATCGATTTCTCCGCCGGCCTCGCCTCGGTGATCACGCAGATCAATACCGCATTCACCGGGACCGGCATGACGGCCTCCAATCCGTCGGGCACGATCCTGGAGATTCTCGATGATGGCGCCGCCAACACGGTGAACGTGGACGCGGTCAGCACGACGGCAACGGCAACCTCGCTTGCTGGCGGCAGCGCCCAATTGCCGTTTTTCACCGATGGCTCTTCGACCCCCTATACGGGTGCAATCTCCGCATCCGGGTCGGAACGCGTCGGCTTGTCCGCCCGCATCGCCGTGAACGCCGCACTGGTATCCGATCCATCGGCCCTCGTCGTCTATCAGGCCGGCACCGCCGCCGGCGACAGCACGCGGCCGGATTTCATCTATCAGCAGCTTACCGCCGCATCGCTGACCTACGCGCCGAACTCCGGCATCGGCACCACCGCGACGCCCTTCTCAGGCACGCTCGGTACGTTCCTGCGCCAGATCATCAGTCATCAGGGTGAGGCCGCAAACGCGGCCGAAAACCTGAAGCAGGGCCAGGACGTTGTGCTCAACACCCTGAAGCAGCGCTTCAACGACACCGCCGGCGTCAATGTCGACCAGGAGATGGCCAATCTCCTGCTCTTGCAGAATTCCTATGCCGCCAATGCGCGGGTGATGACGGCGGTCAAGGCAATGCTCGACGCATTGCTGCAGATATGAGGTCGGTATGAGCGTTTCATCGATCGCAAATTCGTCGGCGCTTGCCGTCCAGCAGCTCGTCAATATGCGCAAGCAATTCGATGAATTGCAGCGCCAGCTCTCGACTGGCCAGAAGTCCGCCACTTATGCCGGCCTCGGCCTCGACCGCGGCATATCGGTCAGCCTGAATTCCCAATTGTCGGCAATCTCCGGCTACGACAATACCATCGACAACGTGATGACGCGTATCAACCTGATGGACACCGCGCTGAGCGGCATGATCGACCTCACCACCATGGTGAAGAAGGCAATGGCGGACGCGCCGGTCGGGCCCAATGGCAGCGGTGTCACCTTGGCGCAGCAGACCGCACAAAATTCGCTCGACCAGTTGCTCGGTATGCTCAACACGCGCGCCGGCGACCGCTACCTGTTTTCCGGCCGCGCCACCGACCAGCCGGCGGTGGAAACGCTCGATCATATCCTCAACGGCAACGGCGCGCAGGCCGGCCTGAAGCAGCTCATCTCCGAGCGCAAGCAGGCCGATCTCGGTGCCAGCGGGCTCGGCCGGCTGGTGCTCAGCACGCCGACCGCGACATCCGTGCAGGTCGACGAGGACGCGGTCTCTCCCTTCGGCTTCAAGCTCGCCTCGGTTACCTCCGCTCTGACCAATGCGACGACCTCGGGCCCGACCGGGTCGCCCGCATCGCTTACGGTCGATCTCTCCGGCGGCAATCCGAACGACGGCGACACAATCACCGTTCGCTTCACCCTGCCCGACGGCAGCACCGAGAATCTGACGCTCACCGCCACGACGGCTTCGCCGCCCGGCACAAATCAGTTTACCATCGGCGCGACGCCGGCTGCGACCACCACCAATCTGCAGACCTCGCTGACGACTGCCCTCGGGACGCTCGCCGCCACGTCGCTGACGGCAGCCTCGTCGGTTGCCGCCTCCAATGAATTCTTCGATGGCGATGCCACCAATCCGCCGCTGCGGGTCAACGGTCCTCCTTACGACTCAGCCACGAGCCAGGTTGCTGGCACTACCGCCAACACGGTGATCTGGTACACCGGCGAGACCGGCACCGATCCGGCCCGCTCGACCGCGACTGCCCGTGTCGATCAGTCGCTGGCGGTGTCATACGGCGCGCGCGCCACCGAAGTCGGCATCCGCACGTTGGTGCAGAACATGGCCAACCTCGCCGCGGTAACCATCCCCGCCGCCGATCCGAACACCGCCAATTTGAGCGCAGCGCTCAACCAGCGGCTGATGGCCAATTTGAGCCCGGGCCCCGGCATCCAGACCGTCCGTGACATCGAGACCGATCTCGCCAGCGCGCAGACTACGATGAGCGCCGCGAAGAGCCGTCACCAGCAGACCACCGCCACGCTGAGCGATTTCCTGCAGCAGATCCAGGGCGTCTCCAACGAGGACGTCGGCGCCCGGATCCTGGCACTGCAAACGCGCATGCAAGCCTCGATGCAGACCACTGCGATGCTGTTCCAGACCAGCCTGGTCAATTACATCAGATAGGCTTCGCGCCCCTGCTCGCACGTGAACAAGACCGCGGCTTTGAACCGCGGTCCATGCATCTGCGTGACTGTTGTTCGATCAGGCGCGGCCGAGCAGTCCCGCCGCCAGCTCACGGTTGATGTTGATCAGCGTACCGAGATTTTCCGGCTTCGGATTGGCCAGCACGGTCATCGTATGGTTGAACACGAACAGGCCAAGATTGGCCACGTTCTGCCGCAGACCGGTGGGTAGCGGATTTTCCGGGCTGGTCGCCGAAGTTACGAAGATCGACCACAGCTTGCGATTATAGAGCAGCGCAGCGTCGAGCTGGGACTGATTGCCGTCCCAGCTGTCGCGGATCGCCTGCAAGCGCGCCGCCGCATTGAGCAGCAGATCGGCTTCCAGCTCACGCGGATTTGCGGTCTGCTTTGCGATCGCGCCGTATGTCTTCGCGGCGTTTTGCATGATCGAGCAACTCCTTTTCGTAGGCGATGAGGGCCTTGGCGCTCTTCAACGCCTTGTACATTTCGCCGGCCATTATGTGGTTGCTGATTGCGACCATGTGCGGCCACGCGCTCGGCGCCGCCTGCACCAGGTCACGCATGAGCGCGAAATAGGTGTCGTGATGGAGGGCCGGATCGCGCGAAGTGTACATCAGCTGGACAACGAGGTAGATGCGCTTGGCCGGCGTGTCCGCATGCTCCGGCGTCATGATGTCCTTCTCGCGGAGGATCGGCGCCTGACCCTCGATGAGCAGGCGCGTGCGCTGGTCGCCGTTGGTGACCAGGCAGTCACCCAGAATGAAGCGCTCGCCCGGCTTCAGTTCGACCTTGAGGCCCATGGAATGCTGCTCCTTGCAGCTGCCGCGGCGCGAGGCCAGAGGCCCGCGGCGCCGCAGGCTGTCGCGCTAGCGGAACAACCGCAGCACGTTCTGGTCGGCCTGCGCGGCCAGTGACAGCGCGGTGGTCGACAGCTGCTGGCGCGTCTGCAAGGCGAGCAGGTTGGCGCCTTCCTCGTTGCTGTCGGCCAGCGTGAGACTGTCGGCGCCGGTGGTCAGGGTGTTGATCATTGCCTTGGTGAAGTTCTGACGGATCTGCACGATCTGAAGATTTGAACTCAGTGCCTGCGACTGCGAGCGCAGTGTTACCAGCGCCGTGGTCAGCTCGGTTGCTGCCGTCGCGATGTCCGCGGACGCCGCCCAGTTGTTGGCCGCAGCGGTAATCGACAGGTCGCCGGCGCTGGTGTCGGTGACGCCGGAGATGACAACGGTCGAGGTGGCGGTCTCGTTCAAGGTGATGGTGAGGTTATCGCCGTTGAGCAGGTTAATGCCGTTGATCCCGGCATCGCCGGCAAGCTGATCGATCTGCGCGCGGAGGGAGTCGAACTGGGTCGCCAGGGTGGCGCGCACGGTCGTGTCGGTGGACTGCTGCGCCTGGCTGACCAGCGACTGTGCCGACTGCACCAGCTTGGTAATTGCGGAGATGCCGTTGTCGGCCGCATGAATCGTGTTGATGCCTGTCGACATGCTGTCGAGCAGGGAGTTGAGATCGTTCGCGCGCACGCTCAGGCCCTGGGCGGTGAAGAAATTGATCGGATTGTCGAGTGCCGAATTGACCCGCTTGCCGGTGGCCAGCCTGGTCTGGGTTTGCGTAATCAGATTGGATGTCTGTTGCAATTCCAGAAGATTCGAACGGACGCCGTTCGAGAGTACAATATCGCTCATGGCAGACTCCTTGCCCGCGTCGGGTCAAATCGCTTGCCGGCAATCATGGTTTGTTAAGGTTGATGGATGGTTAAAAGATTGCGGTTTTAACGATCGGTTAACCAAAAATGTTGCGCGCGCAAAAAAAACGGCGGCCCGGGGGCCGCCGTTCGGGTTGTCGAGCTGGTTCGGCCTAGCGGAACAGCCGCAGCACGTTCTGGTCGGCCTGCGCGGCGAGCGACAGCGCGGTGGTCGACAGCTGCTGGCGGGTCTGCAAGGCAAGCAGGTTGGCGCCTTGCTCGTTGGAGTCAGCGAGCGTGAGGGCGTCAGAACCGGTCTGCAGCGTGTTGATGGTGGCCTTGGTGAAATCCTGCCGGATCTGCACCACCGACAAGTTCGAGCTGAGGGTCTGCGATTGTGAACGCAGCGTGGTGAGCGCAGCGGTCAGGTCGGTCGAGGCGGCGGTGATGTCGGCGCTGGCCGCCCAGCTGTTCGCCGCGGTGGCGATGCTCAACGGAGCCGCCTGGGCATTGGTGTAGTCGACACCGGTAACGGTGGTGGTCGAGGTGCCCGTCTCGTTGAGGGTGACGGTCAGGCTGTCACCGCCGAGCAGGTTGATGCCATTGAAGCCGGAGTCGCCGGCCAGCTGGCCAATCTGCGTCAGCAGGGTATCAAACTGCGACGAGAGGCTCGCACGCACGGTCGTGTCGGTCGTCTGCTGCGCCTGACTCACGAGCGACTGTGCGGACTGCACCAGCTTGGTGATCGACGTGATGCCGTTGTTGGCCGCCTGAATCGTGTTGATGCCATTCGACATCGTGTCCAGCAGGTTGTTCAGATCGCTGGCGCGGTTGTCGAGGCCCTGGGCGGTGAAGAAGTTGATGGCATTATCGAGCGCGGTATTGACCCGCTTGCCGGTGGCAAGCTTGGTCTGGGTGGAGGAGATCAGGTTCGAAGTTTGCTGCAGCTGCAGCAGATTCGACCGAACGCCTGCCGAAAGAACGATGTCGGACATCTTACGCTACCTTTCTAGGACTAGTTGCCGTACTGGCAGTTACACGTGTCGATCCACTGGACCGGGGTATGTCATCGCACAGGGCTGCAAACGCCCCGTAAAAGAGCGTGGTTAATGAATAGTCACTTTTCGGTGGCAGTGGCTGTCCGGCCGACTACGAGTCGGTAGACGTGGAGCGCGCGTATTAATGCCCGCAAGACGACGCCATGACCCGCCCGAGCGGCAACGATCGGCCGGCACAGTCGCCTGTGTTAACAAACGGTAAACGATCACGCTTTCTTAACCCGCCGTCCGCTAGATTGCAGGCTAAGAGGAAGTGCGCATGTCATCAGTTATAGGTGCCAGCAGTTCATACTCGTCGCTGTTCGCCTCGAGCGGCGCGGCAAGTTGGCTCGGCGACACGGTCACAGCAATCAAGAACTCGCAGAACTCCGCCGGCATATTGGGCGCGCTCTCGGGCTCCAACGACGGGAGCTTGAACTCGTTTCTGGGTCAAAGCTCGCTGATGGCGAACAATTTTGCGCTCATCGCGCAAAACAGCGTCACCAACTCGTCCAGCCTCATTGCGCAGATTGCTTCGGCAAACCAGCAAGCGGCCGCCGAGCAGAAACTGGACCAGGCGTTCAAGGATTTGGAGGCCACCCGCAATATGGTGCAGCCCCATAATACGCTTGATCCGATCATTTACTTCATTGACGGTTCGACGTTCGATAGCGAGAACAACATATTGACGATGTCGGATGGCACCCAATACGACACCACGACCGGCGCGAAATATGTCGATCCGGCTTCGATCATCCAGCTGGCCAACGGCGCCTATCTCGACACCAAGAACAATATTCTCACGCTCACCGACGGCACGCAGATCGATACCGTCACCGGCCTGACGGTCTCGACGAGCGCCTGACAGCGGCATCCCCGCCAAAAGAAGTCCACCACAGCGGGCCACGGCCTGCCGCGGAACGTGATGGTTAACGCCGCGGTAAGCGTGGTGCCCTAAGCCCCATGGTTGGGGAGGGCCGTTTGCGGCCCCTGGAGACCGGTCCGCCATGAAAAAAGTGCTTTTCATCATTCCGCCCTATTTCAACGCGGACGACTATCTCAACAAGGACCGCGCGGCGGTCCTGCCCGCCTTCACGCTTCCCTACGGCATCCTGTCGATGGAGAGCTATCTGAAGGCGGCCTGCAAATCGGCGCTCGAATTGCAACTGCTCGACCTCAATGTCACCTTGCAACGGTTGATCAAGGAGAATTTCTCTGGCGATTACATGGCGGTGTTTAGCGACGAGATTGTCAGCCGGCTGCATGACTTCAATCCGCAATACGTGGGCGTATCGGCGCTGTTCAACTCGTCCAATCGTTACATCCAGGACGTCGTCAAGGCCTGCAAGATCTACGATCCGGGCATTGTCACGCTGGCCGGTGGCGGACTGCCATCGGCGGCTTACAAACTGATGCTGGAAAGCTGCCCGGCCCTCGATGCCGTATGCAAGGGTGAGGGCGAACTGCCCATGCGCGATCTGCTCGATGCCGACGATCCCTGGCAGGTCATCCGCACGCACAAATCCTGGATCGATCGCGAGGGGCTTACCGGGAATAAAGTGCCGCAGCACACCTTCATCGATAACCTCGATGACATCCCGCAGTTCAACTACGACGGCATCAATCTCGATTTCTACAACAACCGCAGCATCGACAAGCGCTATGCGGGCCGCCCCAAACGCGAAATGGCGATCCACACCTCGCGCGGCTGTCCGTTCCTCTGCGTGTTCTGCTCGAATCCCTCCCTGCACGGGCGCGATGTGCGCACGATGTCGATCGAGCGCGTGGTCTCCGACGTGCGCCGCATGAAGGACGAGTTCGGCATGACGGTGCTGATGCTCGAAGACGATCATTTCTTCAATGACAAGGAGCGGGCAAAGCAGATCTTGTGTGAACTGGCGGCACTCGGGGTGCGTGTGGAATTTCCGAATGGCGTCGCCGTTTATGCCATTGACGACGAGGTGGCCGAGCTATTTTCCAAGGCCGGCGTATCGGCGGTGGCACTCGCGGTCGAATCCGGCTCCGATCACGTCCTCAACCATATCATTCGCAAACCGTTGAAGAAGCGGCTGATACGGCCAGCAGTCGAGACTCTGCGCAAATTCAACGTGCGATCCCACGTCTTCATCGTAATTGGCCTACCGGGGGAGCAGGACGAGCACCGCGAGGAGACATTGCAGATGCTCCTCGATTGCGGGTTCGACTGGGTGCACGTCTATCTGGCCATGCCGATCTTCGGCAGCCGGCTCTACGACATCTGCGTGGAGAACGGTTATATCGAGAACGCCAAGTCGCAGGATTTCGTGGCGACGAAATCCGTCATCCGGGCGCCCGGCGTCGACCCGGTTAAGCTCGAAGCGTTTGCTTATGAGATGCAGATCCGCGTGAATTTCGTCGAGAACCACAACATCAAGATCGGCCGCTACGACGTGCCGGTGGACTACATGAAAAACGTGGTCAGCAAATATCCCGACCATGCATTCGGTCACTACTATTTGGCGGAATGTTATCGCGCGACCGGCAGGGGCGCGCTCGCCGATGAGCATCTGGCGCGTTTCGGGGACATTTGCGGGCGCGACGAATGGTGGCGCGGCATGGCCGCGAAATATGGCGTCGGGGTATCGCATGCAATGATCGCGCCCATGCGCGAAGCGGCATTGCAGGCAGGTTGATCAGAGGCGTTTCAAAAAGCCGTCCGGCGATGCCGTAATCATGATCTTGTGCTCGATCGTGCGGTCGTAGTCGAGGCGCAGTGCGCCGCCGTCACGCGCCTTGCGGCCTTCGTCTTTCAGGCGCCGCATGTACTCCCACACGGCTGTTTTCGGATTGTTGCCCTTGCCCCATGGCCGGTCGGCGCACATGTCGGCCGGCAGGTCTTCGACGCCGGTATCCCAGACCACGCAATAGGAGCCCTTGCTGACGTAAGGCGCATAAAGCTCGAGTTCCTCCAGCACGTGGTCGTGGGTGTGGTTGGAATCAAGAAACACCATGATGCGCGTGTAGCCGTCGGCGTGGGCAGCGACCTTCGTGGCGGTCTCGGGAGTCAGCGACGATCCTTCGATGGTGTGAATCTTGTGGCGCAGGGGATGGGCCTCGATGCCTGCACGATTGTGCGGCCGGATGTCGATGTCGACACCAACCACCTTGCGGGGCGAGGCCTTCGGAACGAGCGACTTGCCGGTTTCGGCTGCCTCGCAGTAGTCGAGCAGCGCCAGCATGGAGGCGTTCATCACCAATGAGCCGCCATGGGCGATGCCGGTCTCGATGATCAGGTCGGGACGGCAGGCCCAGATCAGTTCCTGCATGGCGTAAAGGTCCTGCGGGACCTGGATTACCGGCCGCCCGAGCCAGGTGAAATTCTGCGCATAATTGTGCCGGATGCATTCGCGCACCCAGACCTGTGATAACCCGACAAAGCCCGTATCCTGGGCAGCATTTTCGATGTTGCGGCGAACGAAGTCGGCGAATTTCTGCTCTTCGGACTGTGCGCTCATGCCGGGTCTGGCTTTCCCAAATGCGTGCAGTGAATGTCCCACCATCGCGTGCGCGGCGCGAGCCGGTTGCCCGTACGGTCGCGCACCGTGCTCGAATAAAGCTTCACCATGTCGGCATGCGAACGCCATTCGCCCGGCACGTCATTGCCGAATGGGCCGGACGAACCGGCCGGAAAGACGTGGCCAGTGGCGGGATCGGTCATATGCCCGACGGTCGATTGATCGAGTAGCTTGAAGCCGTCGTAACCGCAGGCGGCGAGCGTTTCGATGTATTGCAAGCCGAAGCGGCAATCCTCAACGCTGACATAGAGCGGCAGCGGGTCGCTGTCTTGCAGCTGCGCGAGCACGCTTTGGTCTACGCCCTCCACGTCGATTTTCAGATAATGCGGTGCGCCGAATTCCCCAATCAGACTCGCCAGCGTCACGCATGGCACACTGATTTCCTTGCAGCGGCTACCCTCGCGGCCGGCCCAGCCGGGGTCAAGACTGCTCCAGTGATCGTTGTCCGGATTGACGTAGAACGTCGCTTGCCCGCTCTTGTCCCAGATCGCGACATTGCGAACGGTGAGGCGGCCGGTCTCAATCTCGGCACGAAAGCGCTTTTCGGCGCGCGCGCACAGCGTCGGATTGGCTTCGAGCGCGACGACCTTGAAGCCGCGGCCGAGATAGAAAGCGGTGTCGTCGCCGTTGTTCATGCCGAGGTCGAGAATGAGCCGGCTGTCCTTGGCATATCGACTCATGCGTGTCCCATCCGTTCATTGGGGATCGCATAGACCACGGCGCCGGTGCCGCACCAGGAATGGGCGCGGAACAGGAACCGATAGTCAGGCAGGGTGTCCATGAGCCAAAGCGGCGTTTTCCAGATGCCGTCCGCGTTGTGATAGACGGTCGCGGCAACCATCGGCCGGTTCGCTACAAGCGTTTCCCGGCCGCCCTGCAAGGCGGTGAGCTCAGCTCCTTCCAGATGCAGCTTGATGAAACTGGGCGCCAGATCGAGGGCGTCGAGCTTGCGTGTCTCAACGCGCATGGTGCCGGTTGACGAAAGCTGCGAGGCGTAATCGAGGCCGGGATGGAACGGCGCTTCGCCGTCCTCGGCCGCCAGCGCACAATCGAGCACCGTGACGCGGCAATCGCCCGGTAGCCAGTTTTGCAGGTTCTCCTTAAGGCGCTTGCGGTTGGCGGCGTCCGGCTCGATGGCGACAATCTGCCGGAACGCCCCCTTGGTCTGCTGGATGAAGGCCTTGATCACGTTGCCATAATGGGCGCCTGCATCGAGCACGACTTCGTTGCCGTGCAACGTGGCGGTGATTTCGGGAATGAAGAAGCGGCTGCCGTCGGGAAGGGGCGCCGCCTCGAAAGTCCATTCCTCGCGCAGCCGCCGCCAGGCCAGAAACTGCAGATGATGAGCGCGTGAGACATCGTCGTCCCAGGCCATGAGCACGTTTTCAGTGTTATCGCAGTCCTGCGCGCTCAAGGGCGGCGCGAACCAGCCGTTCGACAACGGATGCTGGTCGCGGAAGTTCTCGGTCAGGTCATAGAACGGCACGATGTCGTTGAAGCCGCGCTTGGTGAGGGCGCGTTCGAGCGGCACATAGGGCGTGGTGACGACGCTGACCGCCAGCCGCACGTCGTGCTTGGCGGCCTCGGGCACCTCATCGGGATGGACCAGCCGCACGCCGGACCAGGCCGGCTCCCGCGCCAGCACCTCGGCATTGCAATCGATGGCCATGACGAAATCCCGCCCCACCGCCTTCAAGTAGCCACGGGCCAACCTGCCCAGATTGCCGGCGCCATAGAGTGCAAGCGGCGCATCGGCCGACGCGGCCGCAAAGGGGCAGGGCGCGCTCGCGATCTCGGCCAGCAGCCTTGGCGCCTGGTCGGGGCCGGGCAGGGCGGTAAACGATCGGGCCTTGTGAGGCAAAGCGTCTCGCTCCGCAGCGAATCAGTCAGCATCGTTTTGCCATCGCCGGCACTGCTTGCACAGGGTCGATAGCACCACCCGGCAGGGCGCGAATCAGATACAAAGCCGGAGGCGTCGGCATGTATCGCATGCAATTGACGACTCCATCGCGGAGCGCCTGGCGCCCGCCCAGCCGGCAGCGAGGCCCGTGCGACTTTCCATCCTGCTTCCGACCCACCGCCACAGCCTGTTGGCCTGTTCCAGAATAGCCCAGGCCTGTTCCTGGGCCGGGCCTGACATTGAGGTCATCGTTCGCGACAATTCGGGCGACGCGCGCAAGCGCGAGCTGCTCGCCTATTTCCAGCACGACAATTGCAAGATCGTCATGGTCGATCCGTGCGAGCCGCGCGAAAATTTCTTCGAACTTCTGCGACTGGCGACAGGAGACTTTGTATTCTGCCTGGGTGATGATGACTTGTTTTTCGATCACGTCATCGCCGACCTGCCGGGCGTGATCGGGCAGATCGGCAAGGATCCCTCGATCATCGGCATCACCGGCACCTATGCGATCGAGACCTCGAACGGAACGTCGCTCGCGAACTATCAGAACATCGATTCCGGCGATGCCGGTGCAAGACTGACCGGGTATCTGGGCTATCCGGGGCCGAATGTCTTGTTCCACTCGGTGATGCGGCGGGAATTGGTCAATCGCATATTCGACTTCATGAGCCGGATGCCGTTCTACTTCTCGTTTCACGACCAGATTCTCTGCATGCTCTATCTTCTCAATGGCAAGTTCTTCCGCCTGCAGCGGCTGATGTATCTCTACGACATGGGCGTGTGGGAAACGCCCGAAACCGCGCAGCAGCGCGACCTCGATTTCTACAAGGACGCGGGCCTCGATCCGGCGATCAACAGGCTGCATTGGATTCTGTGCGGATTCGAAGGCGCCTCGCTGATCATGAACTCCGACATGCTGGCGATGCTTGCGCCGGCGCAGCGCCAGCCGATCGCGGACCTGTGGTTTTCCATGATGTTCACCCGCTTCAAGCACAACAGCCGCTCGGCCTTCGGCTCGCCTCACATGAAAGACGCCGAGCGGTGGTGCAAGAAGCTGCAGGAGTCGACGGGGCAGCTCACCTTTCAAAATATCCTCGCGGAGATCAGCAACTTCATCGCCCTGTCCTCCAAGGCCCGCGCGCAGGACTATTTCGATTTCTGGGACGCGCTCATCAACAAACGCCAGCCGCTGCCGCGCCGTCCCGACGCCCCGAGGCGGGCGGCGGTCAACGAGTCCTAGTCGGACCGGTTGGCGCCAGCCGCAATGGCGCTTTCGGGCCGGGTTTGCTTGGGGAAATAAGCGCAGCTACTATTCCACGATAGCGAATCAGTTGATGGCGTGGTGGCGAGTGTGGCGACCGGCTCGTGGCGACCGGCTCGTGGCGCCGGCGCGTTGATGGATTCCGGAACCAGCGCATCAAAACCTTCCATGAAAGTTGTCATTCTCGCCGGCGGGCTCGGCACGCGCATTTCCGAGGAAAGCTATATGAAGCCGAAGCCGATGATCGAGATCGGCGGCAGGCCGATCCTCTGGCACATCATGAAGATCTATTCGGCGCACGGCGCCAACGACTTCGTGATCTGCTGCGGCTACAAGGGCTACGTCATCAAGGAATATTTCGCCAATTACTTCCTGCACATGTCGGACGTCACCTTCAACATGGCGGACAACAGCATGATCGTCCACCAGCAGAAGGTCGAGCCGTGGCGGGTGACACTGGTGGACACCGGCGAGGATACGCTCACAGGCGGGCGGCTCAAGCGCGTCGCGGAATACGTCGGCAATGAAAAGGCGTTTTGCTTCACCTATGGCGACGGCGTCAGCGATCTGAACATCCGCTCTTCCATTGAATTCCACCAGCGCCACGGCAAGCTGGCGACGGTCGCGGCGGTGCGTCCGCCCGGCCGCTTCGGCGCGCTGGAGCGTGCGGGAGACGAGGTGACCGATTTCGTCGAGAAGCCACCCGGTGACGGCGGCCTGATCAACGGCGGCTTTTTCGTTCTCTCTCCGAAATGCCTCGATCTTATCGACGGCGGCGACTGCCGATGGGAAGGCTCGCCGCTCAGACGTCTTGCCTCCATGGGGCAGTTGAAGGCGTTCGAGCACCGCGGCTTCTGGCAGCCGATGGATACCCTGCGCGACAAGACCATGCTGGAAGAGCTGTGGGCATCCGGCAGGGCGCCATGGAAGATCTGGCAGTGACGCGCGCGGCCGACGCCTCGTTCTGGCGTGGCAAGCGGGTGCTGCTCACCGGCCATACCGGATTCAAGGGCGCGTGGCTGACCGTCTGGCTGAATCGGCTCGGCGCAAAAGTGACCGGCATCAGCCTGCCGCCGCTGACCATGCCCAATCTGTTCGAGGCCGCCGGCATCGCTCAGCTTTGCGAAAGCCATTTTTGCGACATCCGCGACGGCGCGGCCCTCGCCGATCTTGTGCAGGCCACACGGCCCGAGATCGTTTTCCATTTGGCTGCCCAGCCTTTGGTGCGCGCCGGCTATCGGGAACCACTCGTCACGATCGAAACCAATGTCATGGGGACGGCCCATGTGCTGGATGCGCTGCGTGGGCTCGATTACGCGCGGGTTGCGATGATGGTGACCACCGACAAAGTCTATCGCAACTATGGCGAGGGGCGGCCGTACCGCGAGGATGATCCGCTCGGCGGACGCGATCTTTACAGCGCGAGCAAGGCGGCGTGTGAGATCGTGATCGCCAGCTATCGCGATTCCTTTCTGGCGGACCAGGGCACGGCCGTCGCAAGCGCGCGCGCCGGCAATGTCATCGGCGGCGGCGATTGGTCGCAAGACCGCCTGATCCCGGACGCTATCCGCGCCTGGCAGGCGGGAAAAATCCTTGAAGTACGTCGTCCGCTGGCAGTGCGGCCGTGGCAGCATGTGCTCGAACCGCTGGCCGGCTACCTGACACTGGCGCGCAAGCTCTGGCAGGAAGCGCCGTTGATGGGCGCCTACAATTTCGGGCCGGATACCGGTGACGCTGTGCCGGTGCGTGAGTTGGTGGAAGGAGCGCGCCGGGCTTATGGGCGCGGCGCGGTGAACTACAGCGAGGCCGAAGAGGGGCCGCACGAAGCGGCGTGGCTTTCGCTCGAAAATCACAAGGCGCGCGAAATGCTCGGTATCGTCCCCAAGCTATCGCTGGCGCAGGCGATCGAGAAAACCATGGCCTGGTATCGCGCACAGCGCGACGGCGCCGACGCGCTCGGACTCTGCCGCGCCGACATCGCTGCCTACGAGGCCCTGGCGTGAGCGGCTTCGCGATCACCGATCTGCCATTGCCAGGTCTCAAATGTATCGGGCGCCAGCGTGTAAGCGATGCGCGCGGCCATCTGGCGCGGCTTTTCTGCGCCGACGAGTTGCGCGCGGGGGGGTGGGTCCGCCCGGTTGCGCAAATCAACCACACCTGCACGGCCAGGAAAGGCACCGTGCGCGGGCTTCATTTCCAGCATCCGCCACATGCAGAGATGAAGCTGGTGAGCTGTATCCGCGGCGAAATCTTTGACGTTGCGGTCGATATCCGCAGAGGTTCGCAGACATTCCTGTGCTGGCACGGCGAGCGTCTTTCGGCCGGCAACAATCGCGCCTTGCTCATACCCGAAGGTTTCGCGCACGGCTTCCAGGCGCTGACCGACGACGCCGAATTGATCTATTGCCATTCGGTTCCGTACAACGCCGCCGCCGAGGGCGGCCTCGACCCACAGGATCCGAAACTCGGCATCCATTGGCCACTGCCCACTGTCGAGCTGTCCGCGCGCGATGCGCGGCATCCGAGGCTCGACGGCAGCTTCGTGGGCGTGTCGCCATGAAATGCCGCCATTGCGGAGCGCCGCTTGCGCACGTCTTCATCGACCTCGGCGTTGCGCCGCCGTCAAACGCCTATCTGACCGCGGCCGAGCTGAACCGGCCTGAAAAGCAGTACCCGCTGAAAGTCATGGTCTGCGAGCGCTGCTGGCTGGTGCAGACCGAGGACCACGCCGCCGCGGACGAGTTTTTCGGTGCAGACTATGCCTATTTCTCCAGCACGTCTTCCGGCTGGCTCGCGCACGCCAAATGCTATGCCGACAAGATGATCCGCGATCTCGCACTGACGCGCGAGTCGTTCGTCATCGAAATCGCCTGCAATGACGGCTACCTACTCAAGAATTTTGTCGCGGCCGGCATCCCCTGCCTTGGCATCGAGCCGACCGCGAGTACCGCGGACGCTGCCGAAAAGCTCGGCGTTCCCGTGCTGCGCGAATTCTTTGGCGAGGCCCTCGGCCGGCGGTTGGCCGCCGACGGCAAACAGGCCGATCTGATTGCGGGTAACAACGTGTATGCGCACGTGCCCGACATCAACGACTTCACGCGCGGACTCAAGCTAGCGCTCAAGCCCGGCGGCACCATCACGCTGGAGTTTCCCCATATCATGCGGCTGATCGAGCACGCCCAGTTCGACACTGTCTATCACGAACACTTCTCTTATTTGTCGCTGTTCACTGCCGTGCGCATCTTCAAGGCGGCCGGCTTGCGCGTTCTCGACGTTGAGGAGTTGCCGACGCATGGTGGCAGCCTGCGGCTCTACGGCTGTCACGAGGGCGACAAGCGCACAGCATCTGCTGCCGTTTCCGCGATGCTCGCCGAGGAGAAGCAGCGCGGCTTGCAGATGACCGAGGTCTATCGCGCCTTTCAGCCGCGCGCGGACGCGATCAAGGACGATCTTCTCCGCTTCCTCCTCGAACGGAAGAGCGGGGGACAATCTGTTGCCGCCTATGGCGCCGCCGCAAAAGGCAACACGCTGCTCAACTATGCCGGCGTGAAGTCCGACCTATTGCCATTCGTTTGCGACGCGGCCGCGGCCAAGCAAGGCAAATTCATGCCGGGCAGCCATATTCCGATTTTGCCGCCGGACGCGCTCGCCGAACGGCCGCTGGATTACCTGTTGATCCTTCCGTGGAACATCGCTGAGGAAATCAAGGCGCAGCAGATGGCGCTCGCCGCATCAGGAACGAAATTCGTCACTGCGGTGCCGCGCCTGGAGATCGTATGAGGATTCTGCTCACCGGCGCGACCGGCTTTGTCGGTCGGCAAGTGCTCAGGGCGCTGCGCGAGCGCGGCGTGGCAGTGCGCGCCGTGATTCGCGAAGAAACGGAAGCGCGGCTGGCCGAGCCCGTTGAAGATATCGTCGCGACGCCAGACTTGTTTGCCGAGAAAGCCGCGTGGTGGGCGCGCGTCTGCGCAGGCATTGATATCGCGATTCACGCCGCGTGGATTGCCGAACCCGGGAGCTATTTGCATTCGCCGAAGAATCAGGCGTGCCTCGCCGGCACCCTGGAATTGGCTCGAGGCGCAGGGCAGGCCGGGATCTGCCGCTTCGTCGGCATCGGCACCTGCTTCGAATATGATCTCGCGGCGGGCGCGCTTTCGGTTGACACGCCGCTGAAGCCCGCGACGCCCTACGCCGAAGCCAAGGCGGCCGCGTTCACGGCGCTGTCGCGGATGTTCGCCGAGAAGGGTATCGCGTTTGCCTGGTGCCGGCTGTTTTATCTTTATGGCGAGGGCGAGGACGCGCGGCGGCTGGTGCCCTATCTGCGTGCCCGTCTGGCCGCCGGTGAGCCCGCGGAGCTGAGCAGCGGCACACAGATCCGCGATTATCTGGACGTGCGGGAGGCCGGCCGCATGATCGCGGAGGTGGCACTCGGCGATGCCCAGGGCCCGCTCAATATCTGCTCGGGAATCCCCGTCACCGTTCGCGAATTGGCCGGGCGGATTGCCGACGAATACGGCCGCCGCGACCTGCTGCGTTTCAGCGCCCGGCCGGACAATGCCTTTGATCCCCCACGCGTGGTCGGCGTGCGCGCCGCGCTCTAGGCCAGCGGCCGATTCAATTTCGTGCTCGTTTGCGGTCGGCCATTGGCCGACGGGCTGCGTTGGTTAACCGTTTGCTAATCTGCTGTCTTGTAAGAAATGGGGCCATGAAAGCCCGCATCGAACCGCGCATCAATCTCGTCGGCCGCACGGCGCTGGAAACAGTCATCCCGTTGGCCACGCCCTTCATTGTCTTCGTCGACCCGGCGAGCTCGTGCAATTTCAAATGCACGTTCTGTCCCACCGGCCACCGCGACATGATCGCCGAGACGGGGCGCTTCCAGGGCGTCATGAAGTTCGAGGTCTTCCAGAAGGTTGTCGACGACCTCGGCGCGTTCGACAGGCCCATCAAGGTGCTGCGCATGTACAAGGACGGCGAGCCGTTCCTCAACAAGCGCTTGGCCGACATGATCGCCTACGCCAAGAGGTCGGGGCATGTCGACTGTATCGACACCACCACCAACGGCACGTTCCTCTCGCCGGAACGGGTCGGTCCGGTGCTCGAAGCCGGCATCGACAAGATCAATATTTCGGTCGATGGCATGACCGAGGAGACTTACCTGCGCTTCACAGGGTTCAAATTCGATCTCAATAAATTCATCGAAAACGTCAAATGGATTTATGCCAACAAGGGCAACTGCGAGATCGTCGTCAAGATTCCAAGCGAACTCATCACAGAGACGCAGCGCCAGCAGTTCTTCGACACCTTCGGCGACCATTGCGACCGCATCTTCGTCGAGAACTTCGCGCCTTGCTGGCCCGAGTTCGACATCGAGGCGCATACCGGCGTCAAGATCAGCAAGGGCATCTACCAGCAGGATATCGGTGATACCGACACCTGCCCCTATATCTTTTATGGCTATTCGGTGAATGCCGACGGCCTGGTCAGCTCCTGCTTCCTGGATTGGGGGCGCAAGCTGGTGATTGGCGATGTACGCACACAATCCATGACGGAAATCTGGAATTCCGAGGCGATGAATGCGCTGCGGCTTCAGCATCTCGAAGGCCGCCGGCGGCAGAACGGTGTGTGCGGCAACTGCGGACAGCTCAGCCATTGTCTGCCCGACAATATCGACGCGCATCGCCTGACGCTGCTGAAGAAGTTCAAGCAGGCCGTCTCGGTCGATGAGGCCGCTGAGGCGCCGGGCGGCTTCAATCGCCGCTTCACGGCAGTGGCGGCCGAGTGAAGCTCCTTCATATTGCGCCGCATCTGGGCGGCGGCGTCGGAAAGGCGCATGCGGCCATCAGAAGCGTGCTTCCCGACGAGGTCGAGCAGACGTTCCTGCTGTTGGAGGCGCCGCGCGACCGTCGCCACGTGGATACACTCAGATCCGGCGGCGCGCATGTCACGATCGCCAAGGGGCACGATCACATCGCACGGCTGGCAGGCGATGCGGACATCGTTCAATTCGAATTCTGGAATCACCCACGGCTGTTTGAGTGTCTGGCGTGCTGTGATTTTCCGGCCATGCGCAGCGTGTTCTGGTCGCATATCTCGGGCCTCGCCAGGCCACTCGTCCCGCCGGGCCTTGTCGCGCAAGCCGGCCGCTTCGTCTTCACCTCGGAAGCGTCCCTATCGATGCCTGCGGTCGCGACGCTAGGCGCAGGCGCGGGCGGCAAAATCGCCGCCATCAACAGCGGCTTCGGCTTTGCCGATGCCGCCCGGCGACCCATGAGGCCTGGCAAAATCCCGCTGGTCGCCTACCTCGGCACCGTGGATTTCGTGAAAATGCATCCGGGGTTTTTCGACGCGATTGATGCCCTGGTCGGCAACGATATCCGCGTCGAGGTTTGGGGTCGCACCGATCTATCGGGCGTGGTCGCCGCCCGCGTGCAGGCCATGCGTTATCCGCGGCGCATCCAATTGCGCGGTGAGACCGCGGACCCTCAGGCCGCATTGGCCGATGCGGATATCTTTTTCTATCCGTTGCAGCCGGATCACTACGGCACGGCCGAGAACGCGCTCATCGAGGCGATGTCGCTCGGGCTGACGCCGATCGTTCTGGACAATCAGGCGGAACGGGCGATCATCCGCGACAGCGAAACGGGTTTTGTCGCGCACTCGATTGACGAATGCGCCTCGCTGTTGCAGATGCTTTTGTTGTTGCCGGAGTTGCGCGACAGGATTTCACGCAACGCTGCGCGGTACGTTGCTGAAAATCGCGCGCCTGCGCAGGCCGCCCGGGACTTCATGATTCTCTGGCTTGGGCTCCTGGCCGAATCGGCCAGGCATTGCGATTTTCGTGGCGCCATCGGCGAATGCCCGGCCGACTGGTTCCTCGCCACCCAGTGCCCGCCAGACGAATCCTGGCAGGCGCCTGGGCAGAACGGCAAGGACATGCCGGCCAAGGGCACGTTGGCGCATTTCGAGCATGTGTTTGGCGGCGACGCCTCGTTGACGCGATTGCGGGGCCCGGCACATGCGCACGGACCGCGGCGCGCCACTGCAAAGCGGGCCTGAAGACTAAAGCTTGCGGCTGAGCGCCAGCGGCTGGCTCGCCGCCGCGCCCGGCGCGTTGGTCCGTCCGGAGGCGCCGTAGGTGGATGGCGCCTGCTTGCGGGCGAGTTCACCCGACACCCCGCGGATGACGCCCTCGGAAACCGCGTGTGCGGTCGCCAGCACCGTCATGTTGGTCTGCAACAAGCTCTGGAACGAATCGTGACGCCCGCGCAGCCGCTCGAGCGCCTCGGGCAGTAACTTGTCGATGAGTATGCTCGCCGTCTTTACCCGCTCGCTTTCCACGCCGTAGCGCAGCGCCAGATCGCGCTTGGCAGTGCCGAGTCCGACCGCGTCGCGCAGGCGACCGGCGCGAACATGCGTGGTTTCCTCCGCCACCGTCTCTTCCAGTCGATCCATGATCTTGTAGAGATTGCCGATTGCCTGCTCGGCCTCGCTGGCGCTGGCGATCGGCGCTGCGGCATTGTGCGATAGTTCGCTCATGATCCGGCCTCCTGCTGGGCGATCAGCGTGCGGTAGACTTGGTCGGCGATGCCGACGCCGCCGGCCTTGGCAAAGGAGCGGGCATACTGGTCGGTGAGCATGGAACGCCACACCCCGGTGGCGCCACTGCCGCCGAACGGGCCGTCGCCGTCGGTCTTGGTAAACATCTGCTGGAACATGGAGTTGAGGAATACGGCCTCGAAGTCCTGCGCCGCTGCCTTGGCCTGTGCCTTGCCGGAGGCGTTGAGCGAGCCGGTGGACACCTGGTTGGCGGTGACGAGATCGAGCGGTTTCGGGCCGGGCGCTGCGAGGGAAAGGACGTCCATCACATCACCTCGATGTCAGCCTGGATGGCGCCGGCGGCCTTGATCGCCTGCAGGATGGCGATCAGGTCACGCGGACCGATGCCGAGCGAGTTGAGCCCGTCGACCAGCTGCTGCAGCGACAGGCCGTTCCGGACCAACGCCAGCTTGCGGCCGTCCTCTTGCACCCCGATGCGGGTGCGCGGCACGACCCTGGTGGTGCCACCGCGCGAGAACGGAGTCGGCTGGCTCACCTGCGGCGTCTCGGTGATGGTGACGGTAAGGTTTCCCTGCGCCACGGCCACCGTTGACACGCGCACGTCGTTGCCCATGACGATGATGCCGGAACGCTCGTCGATCACGATCTTGGCCGCTTGGTCCGGATCGACCTGCAGCTGTTCGATCTCGGTGAGCAGCTTGACCACGTTGCCGCGGTATTGCTGCGGCACAGTGATACCGATGGTGGACGGATCGAGCGGTTCCGCCGTCGGCAGGCCGATGAAGTCGTTGATAGCGGCGGCAATGCGCTTGGCGGTGGTGAAGTCGGGATTGCGCAGTGCCATTCGGAGCTGGCTCTGGCGGTTGAGATTGAACTCGATCTCCCGCTCGATGAGCGCGCCGTTGGCGATGCGGCCGACGGTGGGTACGCCGCGCACAATCTTGGCGGCCTCGCCTTCGGCCTGGAAACCGCCGATGGCGACCGAACCCTGCCCGACCGCATAGACATTGCCGTCGGCGCCGAGCAGCGGCGTCACCAGCAAAGTGCCGCCCTGCAGACTCTTGGAATCACCGAGTGCAGAGACGGTGACGTCAATGCGCGTGCCCTGCGTGGCGAAGGCCGGCAGGTTGGCAGTGACCATCACTGCGGCAACGTTGCCGGTGCGCAGAGTCTGACCGCGCACATTAACGCCAAGCCGCTCCAGCATTGCAGTCAGCGACTGGCGCGTGAAGGGAATATTGTTGAGCGTATCGCCAGTGCCATTAAGGCCGACGACCAGGCCGTAGCCGATGAGCTGGTTCTGACGCACACCCTCGACGTTGGCGAGGTCCTTGATGCGCGATGTCGCCCCGGCGTTAACCGGGACGCACAAAGTCATAAGTACCGCCAGCAATGCGGCCTGCAATGTCTTCGTCATCACTGCTCCCCAATGTGACGCGTGACTGCCGCTTTACATGCGAAGGGCGTGCCAAGTGCGCCGCGCGCGCAAGGCTCTGGCAGAGCAGCATTTTTCGAAATCGCCAGACCGGCGATGGCAGGAGCAGGCAGGCAGGAATGCTCCAGGGCGGCAATTTTTGCCGGGATCTTTACCGCGCATTAACCATAGCGGCACAGGCTGATTATTGCCGAGGGACCGGCGTGGTGCCGCCGGTCAGGGAATCAACGCCATGCGCATTAACGGGCCCAACGGAACCGCGCTTGCCAGTAAGCCCGCCGGCGCACGCCGCGCTGCGAGCGGCACTTTTGCGCTTGGCGAACAGGACGGCGCTCGCCAGTCGGCACCGACCGGATCGCTGCGCGCGATCTCCACCGTCGATGCATTGCTCGCCTTGCAAGGGGTGGAGGATCCCACCCGGCGCAAAAAGCGCGCGGTCGCCAAGGGCCGCAACGCGCTGGATGCCCTCGATTCATTGAAGGTCGGGCTGCTGGACGGCAGCGTCGACGGCTCGACGCTCGCCCGCCTCAAAGTGGCGGCCGAGGGGTTGACCGAGCATACCGGCGACGCCGGCCTCGATGCCGTGCTGCACGAGATCGATCTGCGGCTCGCCGTGGAACTCGCCAAGGCGGGTGCGGCCTAGGCCACGAGGCCTGCAATAAATCCTCCCGCCGCACCGGCCAGCCTGCGTAAGCCTTTGAATTATTGATTAATTTCCTTATTAGCGCTGACCGTACTCGGATATTGTCCGGGGCGTGGCGCGCGTATATAAGCCCCCGCACCGGGAGGGTGGACTTCGAATTTAAAAAGATAAGAAGACACAGGGAGTCAGTGGGATGTTGGCCAAGACAAAAACCTATCGGCCGTCCGACAAGGAACCGTTCATGAATGAACGCCAGCGCGAGTATTTCCGTGCGAAGCTGCTCGCCTGGCGGGAGGACATTCTGAAGGAGGCCAAGGAAACGCTGCAGCATTTGCAGGAGGAGAACCAGAATCACCCCGATCTCGCTGACCGGGCGTCATCGGAAACCGACCGCGCCATTGAACTGCGGGCGCGCGACCGCCAGCGCAAGCTGATCGCCAAGATCGACGAGGCACTGTCGCGCATCGAGGACGGCACTTACGGCTATTGCGAGGAGACCGGTGAGCCGATCTCGTTGCGCCGGCTGGAGGCGCGGCCAATCGCCACGCTGTCGGTGGAAGCGCAGGAACGCCACGAGCGGCGCGAGCGGGTGTACCGCGACGATTGAACGCCGTTCAGACGCGCCTCTCCGAGGTAACACAGCGCGGCGCGCGTTTGACCGGGGTGACGATTGAGATCGCTCGCCCGAGCCGTGCCGTCGCCAGCCATTTTCTGCAATGCCCGGTCCCCTGGCCGGGCATTGTCTATTTCGGCCTGGCGCCGCTAGCCGGACGGACGGATGTCCGGCACGCGGCGTCCGCGGGTGCGGCGGTCGTACATGTCACTCCAGCGCGTGATACGAGCCCGCGGCCGCGGCATCAGCCCGCGTGCGGCGAGCGCGAAAACGGCGCCAGAGGCGCCGAGCACCGGCTGCGCCGAATCCGGATGGGTAAAAACGTGCAGTGCGCTCGCCACCAGCGCGGGGCACGCTCTCCTTGCGCGCCTGCGTTCCGCGCGGGCGCTTGATGCCAGCAATGTCGGAGTGATGCGCACGCCGCGCAAGCCATTCCAGGTGTTGCACTATCGTGCCAACGCAAGCGCGGCCTCCGGCTGGGGAGCTGCCGGAGGCCGCGTCGTTGACGCCGTCGTCGCTCGCGAAACGAAAACGGCGCGGGAGCTCAAAGACTTACTCAAAGTATCCGGTACCGGCGCGAATCCCCTCTGCCGTCACGGAAACCCTCCTCACCGAAGACCGGCGGGCAACCGCCCGCCAGCCCTCCGCCGGACAGCGCGCCTAGAACGGCAGCAGCACGTCGAGCACCTGCTGGCCGTACCTGGGTTGCTGCACGTCGGTGATCTGCCCGTGGCCGCCATAGGCGATGCGGGCCTGCGCGATCTTGGTCGACTCGATGGTATTGTCGCTCTCGATATCCTCCGGCCGCACGATGCCGGCGACGATCAGTTCGCGCATCTCGAAATTGACCCGGATCTCCTGCTTGCCCTCGATCACCAGGTTGCCATTGGGTAGCACCTGCGTCACCACTGCGGCGACGTTGGTGAGTAGCGCTTCCGAGCGGTTGACCGAGCCCTTGCCTTCGGTCGACGTGCTGGAGTCGGCGGTGAAGATGCGCGTCGGCAACGGCGTGTTCAGAATCGGCAGCTTCGGTTTGCCGAAGAAATTTTCGACGCCCGAGTCGTCAGTGGCGTCGCGACTGCGCTTGGTCTCGTTGTCGATGATTGCCTTATCGGTGATGTTGACTTTGACAGTGAGAATGTCGCCGACCCGGTGCGCGCGCTGGTCCTTGAAGAAGGCGCGCGAGCCGTTGCGCCAGAGCGAGTTCGGATTGTAGGAGGCGGGCTGCGCCGCCGGCATTGGCATCTGCACAGGCTTGTAGCCCGGCCGCGCGGTCGGATTGTCAATTGCCGACAGAGGCGGCTGCTGCCCGATATCCTTGATCCGCTGGATGGCGGCGCAGCCGCTGAGCAGCGACGCCG